>Ga0187783_10000342_pt1 | contig 34180 bp, 36 predicted proteins | sample 1015_SJ02_MP02_2_FD_132471 | JGI IMG/M metagenome (GOLD analysis project Ga0187783, IMG submission 132471) | Tropical peat soil microbial communities from peatlands in Department of Meta, Colombia - 1015_SJ02_MP02_20_MG | ecosystem: Environmental > Terrestrial > Soil > Wetlands > Peat | place... | reverse complement strand
TGGATATTTTTGTGAGACGACAGGCCATGGGTCGGAAGAAGCAATTCGAAACTATATAAAAAATCAATGATTCCAAATGATTCCTTAGAAAGCCCCGGCCTTTAGGCCGGTGAAAATGTTACTTCAATTATTTGACTGAGCGATAAAAAATACTCATATTGATTGGTAGTTTTTCAAAACTAATCAAAATAAAAGGATGTCATGAAAAATATTTTATATGGTATGGCGTGCACATTATTCTCCTTTATACCATCATATGGAACGAGTGAATTGAGCTTTACCAAAGATTTTATTCGAGGAGAAGTTGAAAGAGGGATGAATGAATTGATCGAATCCTTGACCCTGGATGAACTAATTGAGTTATTAGAAGTATTGGGACACCACAAATATATGTCACTATATTCAACGCTTGGTATGAAGTTGTTTATATGCACTCTTTATTTAGAAAAATCGATTCCGGAATTTTCCCTCCTCGATGAGGATGATGAAAATGATAGCGAGACATTGCGCTGGCTTGAGTATATGTATACCAATGTGTATGCCCGTGCACGGGAATTATTACCATTAATGCCACATGTTGAGCATTATCGTATAGCACTTATGCAACAATTGCGGCCAGAAGAGTATAAAGAATTGCTGGATAAAGAAAGTGAAGAAGTACGAGAGCTATTTCTGCAGTAGCATGGTAATCATCTATATGAAGCAATATGTAACAATGATAGCACTCTGGAGCGCACTACTCGCCCTCAGTCCGAATATAAAAGCTGAAAATACATACTTCACTACGTATGCTACTCATACAGTGCCACCAGAAAAAAAGGTTGCTGTATCACACGCCTATGAAATAAAAAAACAACCTTCGAATACCCCATTCATTCAAGAGACAGTTCACGAACACGGTGTATCTATGAGCTGTGCGACAAAAAATAGGCATATGCATTCTAATCCTGATAAGGAATTACGGTATAACCTGAACAGTATGAGTACCGAGCGACTTATATGGTATTTTTATGCATTGCGTTACACGGAAGAAGATATTTTATCGCATCCATTTTTATATCTGCGGTCGGCGTATCTTGCTATCGCAAAACATTTGCCACGCTATCCTGAATTTGTTGAGAAATACTGTAAGCAGTATGGTGCATATAGTCGTCTCTTTAAAATATGGGAGACTATGCATTTTCGATACTGTAAAGGCCTTGCAAAGCAGTTTGCACAATTATATCAGGAATGCGAAGCACAACGGCGTACAAAAAAAATTCAAGAACGCAAAGCACGTGAGATTCACTCACAAAAAGAGCAAGCATGTGCAGCGTATTGCACCCAATTAGATTCTTGTCTTCGTGATGAATGTATACTCGATGCAGTACCACATCACCATAAAACTGCTCGCAACAGTGCATATGCACAAATCAAAACTGCCGCAGTAGATCGAATCACTCAAAAACATTCTGTTCCACCTGATATAACTATTTTTGCACAGTCATATGATATTTCCGAGCAGCACCTAACGATAATACATGGCAATCTCTATGAGCAACAATTGCACACCGAATTTTTAGAGCAACTGAACGAAGCATGTGCCATTTTCACAAACTATGCACTGCAGCCAAGCAATCTTCTAATTGATGTCATAGGTCATAGTATTGCTATTGGTATGGAAGCAAACCGTTTACAACAACCGAATGTTGCAACTATATGGGCAAATTGTAGCTGGAAATTGCTTGAAATCGTTGAAGGAATTGGCGATGGATTACTGCTTTTTGCTGAGACCAGTATTGACATGATTTTACATCCGATCCAAACCTTCCAAAAAGTTGGACATCTTTTTGGAACAATCGCTGGCACCTGCGCGCATGCCTTGGGGACCGCATTACGATGGCATGAAATGATAGAAACAGGCAATTGCCTGATGGCTATCCACGAAATAGATCAAGTTGTAGATGGCATTATTACATTTGGATCTCTTTGCACGGAAAAATTGTCCACGATGTCTACACATGACATCGCAAAACATGTAACTACGATTACTGCCGATATACTCCTAACTCACACGATAGTTAGGGTATGCAATACTCTGTGCAACCGTTTAGAAAAAACAGCTGCACAAATAGCAGAATTGCTGAATTGCGAAGATCCTGTATTAGAATTTGCAACGTTATCAACAAGCAATCTCAGCGAAGCACAAAAAGTATCGATGCTTACGGAAGAAACTATCCAAAAAACATCTGGTTTGGGAATTTTTAATGCTGAAATCACAAACAGTATAGAACATGTTACTGCAGCAATTAATGACATCGTCCCAAATAGAGTTCACCACATCCTGACAACTACAACAGGAAAACATGCTTGGTCCAGAATTATCGAGGGAGAAGTAACATGGTCAAAAGTTAAGGATGCCATAACAAAGGTCATGTTAGAGGGTACCACCAGTGCTCACAAATCTGTATTCAAAAAATCGCTTATTATCAAGAATGAAATAGTGGACGTTATATTTGCTCCGCGTCCAAATAATACAATCTCAATAGTCGATGCATGGGTAAGGACTCAAATATGAATAGCTTCATGGAATATATTAAAGTTGGAAATTATACTGCTGCAAAATTGTATATTGAAAATTTTTCTCATCAAGAATTACACGATTTTATAGTAGGACTCGGTTTTGATACAGGATCAATTGCTTTATATACATTTGTTGCATTACTACTGATCGAACGAGAATCACCTTATCTTCACTATTGTGCTGCGGTACTTATGGGACAAGCTTTGGTGTATGTCGATGGAGCTTATAGTGCAGCTTTTTTTCATGCCCAACGAGCAATGAAATTAGCTCCTGACGACCCATCATATAAAGAATATTTACTGCTTTATTATTACATCCCTGATCGCTTGCTCTCGTACGAAAAAGCACGTCGTATTGCAGAATCATTATTAATACAAGATCCTCAAAATTCTACAGCAAAACAGTTTTTTTTGGATACCGTGGAGCAAAATAAAACCAACTAGAAAAGATGTTTTTGGGTAATGCAGTAGGACTATTTTTCTGCTACAATGCTTCTCAATTACGAACATCTTAAACGGAATCTGTATGGATAATATTTTTTTGCAATCACTGTTATGTACAGTTTTGTTATGTACTACCCTGCCCAGTACCGCGTCGGATGATTCATGTCTCTTAAAACTGCTGCCCGACGATGTACTAAACCACATCGCAACTTTTTTGGAATTTGAAGTGGAGTCTGATGCAGAATGTATTGAGCGTATAAAAAACCAGCAGTCTTTGCTGGCACACACAATAATACTTCCACATCACCGCACAATATCTCACTCTAATAATAAAAATGCATGTTTTGGGGACCCTGCGTTGGAAAGAGAAAATTTTTCCCCGGATCAATCCAAACTTGTCTTCTTAACCACCTGCAAAGAAGATAATTGTAAAGATAAAAACTCTCGGTGTCGTGTTCTTGATATAAAAACGAATACTCTTGTTAAAAATGTCTTCAGCGACAATAATATTTATAATATATTGTTAAAAAACAATATAACACGGATACGGGCAGTGGCACTTTCACACACTGGCAGTCACATTGCAGAGGTACAAACATTGAACAGCTCAGGGTTTACACTATTAAAAGATATTTTATTTGTTAGAAATCATAAAAATATCACAAAACCTCGTCAATTTGTTGTTTTAGAATACAAACCAAAAACAAGAGCCGATGGCTGTAGCTACTATTATCCTACTTTTAACCATGCGATAGGTTTTAATAAACAGAGCACAAAAATAATTGTTTGTTGTACACAAAAAAACGAAAACACATTAAAATTTGAGACTGTAGTCAGGGTTTTTCCACTAGTAAAACCTCGCGCACAAACACTCGAAACGTATTTTAGAAACAACCTTGTGTGCAAAAAATTATGAGTCGTACCGCTCTCGCAATTCTCTCGACCGAAAATTTACTCCATAACATAAACACCATCCGCTCACATGCACCCCACTCCAAAATTGTTGCTATGGTCAAAGCGAATGGGTATGGCCATGGCTTGCGGTCGTCGGCACTCAAGATGCAAAACTATGTCGATATGCTTGGGGTATCATCGATCGATGAAGCACTTGCACTCCGCAAAGTGGGCATTAAAATCCCAATCCTGCTCGCTGAGGGAGTGTTTGAATCGCGCGAGCTCGTTATTGCCTCGGCAGAAAAATTTGCCGTTGCGTTTCACAATAATGCACAACTCGAATGGCTCCGCAACACTATGTTGCCACAGCCGCTCAGTGGATGGCTTAAAATAAATACCGGTCTTGGGAGGCTTGGATTTACGCTTGATGAAGCACAAACCGCATATACACTGTTACATACAAGCACCAAAATAAAACCACCACTTACGATGATGTCACATTTTGCCTGTGCCGACACGCCAGAAAACCCTCTCAACAAAACACAATGTGACATATTTAAAAAAATTACCGTACTCATGCACGGCAACTACAGCATCTGTAATTCAGCGGCACTGTTTGCCATGCCAGACATGCACTATGATTATATTCGTCCTGGATTGGCGCTTTATGGCATCTCACCCTTCATGGGGTGTTCCGCCGCATCACTTAACTTAAAACCGGTCATGACGATTCGTTCGACCCTTATTGCAATCAACATGTTAGCCAAAGGCTCTTCGGTCGGGTATGGTGCACGGTATACCTGTTCCGAGCAGATGCCGATTGGTGTAGTCGCATTCGGCTATGGGGATGGCTACCCGATTTCAGCACGTGATGGCACGCCAGTGCTCATTCAAAACACACGCTGCCCGCTCGTCGGACGCATTTCTATGGATATGCTCACCGTCGACCTTCGCACCTGCCCACAGGCCCAAATCGGTGATACGGTTACTTTGTGGGGTGATGAGCTTCCGCTCGAAGAAGTGGCGGTACACACACAATCGATCCCATGGGCGCTGCTTACGAGTGTGCAACATCGGGTACAATTTTTGTGGACACAACCATGAAACACGATAATCGCCCGATCGGCGTATTTGACAGCGGCTGTGGCGGCTTGACGGTGTTGCGCGTATTGCAAGCACGGTTTCCACATGAAAATTTTGTTTATTACGCCGACACAGCTCATGTACCATACGGTACCAAATCGCCCGCAGAGATTATCGCTTATTCACACGCCGCACTCAGCTGGCTTCAGGATGTTGCGAAAGTTAAATTAATAGTTGTTGCCTGTCACACAAGCTCCGCTATTGCACTGGAAGCAATACAGAATCAATTCTCAGTGCCAATAATTGGCACTATCGATCCGCTGGTCAATATGATTATGAAGCACGAAAGCAACTATAAAAATATAGGTATTATTGCAACACCTGCTTCTGCAGCAAGCTGTGTACATGCAAGGCAATTATACGCACATGATTTTAACGGCACTATTCTTTCTATCCCTTGTCCCGATTTTGTACCGCTCATTGAAGCGGCAAATCTTGATGTTGCTACCATCACGCACGCTGCGCGTGGCTATTTTGTACCAATCATTGCGCAGCAATGTGACACACTTGTGTATGGCTGCACCCATTATCCACTCATTGCATCAATTATTGAATCAGTGTTACCCGCAGCTATGCAGTATATCGATCCGGCACATGCTATCGCCGACGCGGTTGCACAACATCCGGAAATAAGTAAGCACAAAAACAGATTGCATGGTACAACACAGTTTTATTGCAGCGGCGATTCAGCACCATTTGGACACAAAATTGCCCGTTTCATGACACTGCCGCCCGAACAAATTTTACTCAAAAAAGCCGAGCTTTTCTAGCGTCTCACGCACTTCATAGAGTGGCAAACCGATAATACAGGAATGTGAACCTTCAATGATTTTCAGAAATTGCGCACCAAAGCCCTCAACTGCTGCGGCGCCTGCACACTGCATGCCAAGTGTGGTATCCAAGTAATACTCAAGCCACTGATCAGGAATAGAAAAGAGGTATCGTGATGTAACGATCTGTTCAATGCGAACATCAGTCTGCCATGCACCGTTGTACCATTTTTTACGTTCTACACAAAATGCGGTAGCCAAATAATTCCCCTGGCGCGCACCAATCAGTTTTGCACGTGCATCGGCACGATCGACCGGTTTGCCGTGAATAACACCCTGTGCATCTTGCACCATGGTATCGGCAGTGAGTACAAAAATAGTTTCACCACTATCGGTGTGAGAAGGCAACACCGCGTGGGCCATTTTGCTTTGCGCAATACGAAGTACGGTGTCTTCGATGGTACCACCCGTCATGCAGAGGGATTCATCGGCATGTTGTGGAAGCAATATAAATGGAATACGTGATTCTTTCAAAAGCATTTGGCGTGATGGAGATTTGGAGGCCAAATAAAGGATATGTGTATAGTTCATGAGTAGAATATGTATGTGTTAATGAATATGTTTGTCAGTGTACATAAAAAAAGAGAGCAAGTCTTGCGAGCCCGCCCCCTTTTTTAGAATTTCTGTAGTGCTTATTCTGTTGTTGCAACACCATCACCAGTATTATTTAAACCAAATTCATAGTGATATGAACCACCACCATAAATCTTAAATACACCTAATACGTTTATTCCAGGCTGCTTTACATTTGCTGTATATCGTTTAACCACTTGCGTACCAGACGACATCCCGGGAACTGATACTGAAAGATATTCCACCCATTTTATAGGGGTCACATCTTCAAAACCAGAACCTAGCGGGCCATAGTATTTCTCTTCACCCGGCTTTAACGTGTCGTAACATCCGCAACGATCTTTCCAGATCGGGTTTACATCAACAGTGCTCGAGCTTAAGTTTTTGATTGTAAATGTTGCTGCTTGCATAGAAAATACCGATACCATTGCCACTGCAAGGATCGAAATACGCATAGATACCATAAAACCTCCTTTTTATTTAGGTAACTATATTCAATTTATACTGATGGTTTCCACGAAGTAGTTATTTCAAGACCTTCTGCCTCTCCATTCGGTTCACGACCATCAATACCAAATTCAAAGGTGTATGCGCCATTTTCTTTAATTTCAAACGTGCCACCAAGATTAAGCGCATTGAGCTTCTTGTCCCTCAGTACAACTTCATATAATCGAGCCACATTGCCCTCTTGCGCAATCCACTGCACTTTCAATAAATCATCAAAATCGGTGCTGTAGCTAATTTTTTCGCGTGACATCACATGATCATATTGTCCTGTTTCTGCGTTTTTATTGCACAATCTATTTTTACATGTTTTGCCTGTACATTTACCAGCGGTGCATGTCAGCTGGACCAAAATTTCCTGCGAGGTATTATTGGTGAGATAGAAAAGCGCAGCATACGATTTACATGCTATACCTGTCATGAGAATCACCATCATATATTTTAAAACAGTATTGCACTTCATAAGACCTCCTAAAATACTTTTCTACTCTCATTAACCCGATAGGCAGTGGTACCTTCGATATTTTCACCATCAACACCAAAATTGTAGCTATAAAAACCATCATCACCAATCTTAAACCACCCACCAACATTTAATGGATTAACTGCTTTTGGTAGCGTAATAGCATAGTCGTATTCAACTACATCAAAATCACCACCAGATTTTTCTACTTTTTTTGACTGAGTCCAGGCAATAACGCGCAAATCTTCAACTCTAGTATCTATCGATTTCTCTTTATGGCTGCCACCCATTGTGTATTCTTTGCCATTAATGTGTACCTTTGCTGCATTATTGCCGGTAAAAAAGAGAGTAAAAGAAGCACTGTATATCGGTATGGTCGATAAAAAAGCCAATAAATTACATATAATTCTGTAGTTCATACAAGAACCCTCCCCTTTATATCTCAATTACAATAATACAGGTAGAAATATTATTATTTCAATAATTTAATAATAGTTTCATGAAATTGGGATATTAGAGCAACTGGATAACCTTGATTGGCACGTGTTTTATAGGTTTTTGCGGATCGAGGCCATGCATAAAAAAGCATCAATAATCATAGCTTATCAGCGGATACATATCTGCAGTATGAGTAAAACTAATAGTCTTATTTCCGCATTCAATACCGCCAAAACTTGGGTTACCCACCTTGGCTTTTGCACTTTTAATGCCATATTTCTGAAATTCGGGAGGCATATTTTTTGTCCTGACAACATATTCAAAATCACCTTCTTCCTTATTGGTATTAACTATACCACCACGTTTGCTCGGTAAAAATCCTGGCTGTTTGAATTCACCGTCGGGTAAAAATTTTATTCTAATGCTATTGATGTCAATACATAGGCCCACTCTATGCCATTCGGTAATATTGTATGGTGCGCTGCTATTTTTAGACACTTTAACTGTTTGAATCGGGAAATTGGCTACAATGTCTGCTGCAAGTTTAAACTGGACTTCGGCATCAAAATCAGATTTGTTATCGAACGTATATTCATATGCATTCACGGAACATGACGTAAATATGCTACACAGCACTATACTCAGTCTTTTTTTCATACACGTACCTTCCCATATATCTACATGCTATCATATCCGAAACTTCAATTTCAATATTCAGTCTGAATTGTTTAAAAATTGGGCTATAGGCCAACAAATCGACAATCCAAAATTATAGCCAAGCAGGGATAATATGATAGAATGGAACACATATACAATCTTTAATATCCTGCAGTATTTATATGCCTATTTTATCAGTCCAATCCCTTGCCAAATCGTTCCGAAGCGGTTTTTGGCCCTTTACCCCGCAAAAGACCCGTCAGATCGTTAAAAACATCTCATTTGAGGTCAATGCGGGCGAAATAGTCGGCTTTTTAGGCCCCAATGGCGCTGGCAAAACGACTACTATTCAAATGCTGCTGGGCAGTATGACGCCGAGTGCGGGAACCATCACTTATTTCGGGATGCCATTCAATACCACAAATCGTATGCAGATTCTCCATAAAATCGGCTACGCGAGCGGGTATGAAAAGCTTCCCGCCCGCCTTTTGGTGTGGGAAAATCTTGATATCGTCGGGCGGATCTATGGCATGCCATATGCAGAACGCATCGCCCGCATAAAAACGTTGCTTGCCACATTTGGTATCAAGCATCTCTACGACCAAGAGACTGGTTCATTGTCCGCAGGTCAGGCGACCCGTATTATGCTCGCAAAAGCATTTTTTGCACAACCGACGTTAGTGCTTCTTGATGAGCCAACCGCGTCACTCGATCCTGAAGCAGCACAAGAAGTACGCCAATTTATTTTACAAGAACAAAAAGAGCGAAACCCGGCGATTCTGATTACATCACATAATATGGCTGAAGTAAGCGAGCTCTGCAATCGAGTACTCGTACTCAAAGAAGGCGCTATCATTGCCAATGAAACACCCGAAGCGCTTGCGCAATCGATAGCCAAAGCACATGTGCATCTGGTTATCGACAAGGGTATTGATGCACTGATTGAATACATAACCGGTATGCAGATACCATACACACTCAGTGCTCATGAGGTTGAAATACAGATTGATGAACATCAGATTGCACTCTTTTTGATGCAGCTTGCACAACGCGCCATCACGTATCGCACCATTTCGATCGACAAACCATCGCTTGAAGACTATTTCTTAAGCATTGCAAAAAAATAGGATACTTATGATTTCATTTGCAGCAGTGTTCGCCATCACGCTCCGGCACCTCCGTTTATTGCGACGCGATATGAATTTGGCACTCGCCACTTTTTATTGGCCAATACTTGATGTGCTCATCTGGGGATTTCTCGGCATATATATTCAAAATATACAAACGGTCGGTCTTGCAAATTACACAGTCATTGCACTGCTTGGCATATTGCTCTGGCAAACAACAGGGCGTAGTGCTGTAACACTTGCGGCCTCATTTGTAGAAGAATTATGGTCCTATAATCTCATCAATATCGTTTCATTGCCCCTTTCGCTCACGGAATGGATACTCGGCATTGTGCTCTATAACGTTATAACCTCATGCATGACTTTTGTATATTGCACTGGTCTTATCTATCTTCTTTATGGTATATCCCCCTTTGCGATGCTTGGTAAATTTATAATCTTTGCACCACCCCTTTTTCTGTGCGGCCTTGCACTCGGCTTCTTCTGCCTTCAGGTTATTGTGTATTGCGGAAAACGAGCACAAGAACTGTGTTATGTACTTGCCTGGTTTTTTGCACCATTTAGCACCGCTTTTTATCCTCGTGAGGTGCTACCTCAGTGGGCTCAATATATCAGTGATATACTCCCGATGAGTTACGTGTTTGCAGGCATGCGTGCACTGATGATTGATAATCAAGATCCAACTTCATATCTTGTGAAGGGATACAGTATGGCAATTGCATATCTTGTTATAGCAATTATTGGTTTTGGTTATGCATTCCATGCAAGCAAAAAATATGGTCTTGCACGTCTTTCGGATTGATTACTTCTACTTACATCCATGTAACGAGCATGTAACCTCTGCCACCAAGCGGAAGAATCGCAAATACTCTGTTGTAACACGCAAGAGTATCCCATCCCCCCGTTAACTTTTTCCAATAATGCCGATTTAAATTAATATCATCATCAAATGATTTATTATCAATGACCCAATTGAATGTGTGCATACTATTGCCCTTATCGCTTGGCACTGTCCATCGATGGTGCACATCATACCACAGTTCTTCGCCCCCTATCATAACAGGATCTCCTTTTACTCTCACCCGAAAAGAACTAAGCTCTAAGCAAAAAAGAGAATCTTTATCTGCATTGAATAGTGTTACTCCTGGTTTACCGTCTCGCATTGCAGGTAAAAAATAGGTGTATTCCTTTCCTGCCACAAATTTAATATCCATATCATCAAGTGTGAAATTTTTGAACTCAAAAGTATACGCAGTAAGTGGTGCTGCAATGACCAAACTAATCGCATACAAACTATATAAAATATAACGTTTCACCAAACCCTCCATTTTTATAAAAATATTTTTAATTTTATATTCTAATTATGAATAATAACTTATAATATGTGCAAGAATAATTTTCTTTACGGCTGCATACAAAGCATAGTACGCTTCTTTTATATGATTCCAATCAGGTAAAAAAAGGACATACTATGGCAGTAAAATTAAATCAAGAAGCATATAATCACGCAATGGCACTCATAAAAAATGGCCTCGAAATTGAGCATGATACCAACAATTGGGATGAAGTTGAACCAACAGAAAATGAAACTGTTGAGTATCTCAATACTCACACACTCTCCGAATATGGCCGATGGTTTTTGGGTATCGATACTGAAGCTGATCAAAAAGACAAATCAAAATATCTGTATCCAACTGGCGATCTGAAAGTTATTCATAAAAGCGCACTCATGCTCAGTGAAAGGGAAGCAAAACAGCAAAATCATGGAGAAATTGCAGCTACAGCAAAAAAATTACTTGAGATGATCAAATAATAATACTTATGAGAAAACAACTATACAGCGAACCGCACGATATCATCATCAATAAACATCATGTCACCCTCACTCATTGCAGCAAAATCATATTTCCTGATCATCACATAACCAAGGCAGATGTTATCGATTATTATCTGGCCATTGCGCCCCACATGGTGCCCCATCTTGTAAGCCGGCCACTGACCCTGCTGCGGTTTGTGAACGGCATCACCGAAGAAGGTTTTTATCAAAAAGAAGCCGCTGACTATTTTCCGGCATGGATCACCCGCAAAAAAGTACCCAAAAAAAGTGGCGGTTTTACCCAATACGTGGTCTGCAATAATGCTGCTACACTTGTTTATTTGACTAATCAACTAACGCTGACCTATCACGCCTGGCTCAGCAAAACGGATGCACTCACCAAGCCTGATCGCATGATTTTTGACCTCGATCCTGCAGGCAAAGCAGATTTTAAAGATGTTGCCGCTGCTGCGCGCCTGTTGCATGACTACTTTGCTATGCGGCATATAATGCCGCGGCTGATGACTACTGGCTCACGGGGGGTGCATGTCATTATTTCACTCAAGCGCAACCATACATTTGATACGGTACGCGCAGTAGCACGTTCTATTGCTGAGTGGTGTGTTAACCAAAAACCAGAACTGGTTACCCTCGAATCTCGATTAAAAAAACGTGACAATAAAATTTATCTCGATGTGTTGCGTAACGCTTATGCGCAAACAAGCGTCGCGCCCTACTCAGTCCGCGCCCGCCCCGGAGCGCCGGTAGCAACACCGATTTCGTGGGATGAACTGTTTGCGGGCAGCATTAGACATGCAGATCAGTTTACGATAAAAACCATTTTTGATCGTTTAAAACATACTAACCCCTGGCATCATGAAGCACATTCAGTTTCGTTGGATAATCTGAAACTATAATCACACAGTAATACTAAATAATGTGCATGCATTATGTGTTGTGTGTTCCGCAATTTCGTCAATCGTGGTGCCACGCAGTTGTGCAATGTAATCTGCAATATATGCAATATGTTTTGGATGATTTTGTTGGCCCCGCAATGGTTGTGGCGGTAAAAATGGTGCGTCAGTTTCGAGCACTAGATTTGTAAGGGGCATGGTGCTGACGATATCGCGCAACGCTTCGTTTTTTGGATAGGTAACCGTGCCGCCAATGCCAAGTAAAAAGCCCCGTTCAAAACAGTAGTTTGCAAACAGAGCATCGTACGAAAAACAGTGCATCACGACATGCACAAGATCATGTTTATAATCGTCAAGCAATGCTAGTGTTTCATCATAGGCATCACGCGAGTGCACAACAAGTGCAAGGTTATGTGTTAATGCAAGTTCGATTTGTGCACGAAATGCATCGGTTTGTCGCTCACGGTTATAATCGGGATAATGAAAATCAAAACCACATTCACCGATGCCGACAATTCTGTTGTGCTCTTTGTTTTTTACTAACACTGCAATCTGCTTGAGATCATCACGCCACTGTGACGTGCAATCATTCGGGTGAATGCCGACCGTTGCATACATACTGTTATATCGCTGCGCAAGTATAATACAGTTTTCACTTTCGACAAAACTCGTTGCGACATTGATAAAAATTTTTACACCATGCGGCAATGATTCATCTTGTATCGCCTGTGCAGCATCAATCTCCAGTGCCGTTAAACTGCGGTCAAATTGCTCCTTAACCATACAATTTATATGCGCGTGAGTATCAACTAAAATATAATTTTTCATAGTTTTCTTGATTTTTATGAAGTATATTAAATACAATTCTTCACAGACATGATTGCAGGTACTATAGTAAGCAACACTCAGTTTGACAAAATTTTGTGTAAATACTATACCTTACGACAACAAAACAGTAATATTAGGATCTATAATAAAGAGCGGTGTTTTAAATTACTAACCACACATTCAAGGAGTTTCCATGAATAAGAGCGAACTCATAAATGAGTTGAGCGAATCGACCGGTTTCAGCAAAAAGGACGTAGCACATGTGCTCGATCTCTTTTTCAAAACAGTCGTGCGTACATTAAAAAAAGGTGAACGCGTTGCGATCACCGGATTTGGTAGTTTCTGGACCTCATTCAGACCAGAACGCATGGGCATCAACCCGGCAACAAAACAACGTATCAAACTGCCAAAAGTCAGCATCCCGCGTTTCAAGCCAGGCAAAAATCTACGCGAAGGTGTTCGATCAGTTAGATTGGGATAATTAAATTCGGCTCATCTCGCTGAAAGTATATACCCTGAAGGGGCGATATGATTCGCCCCTTTTGCCATTTTTATAGAGTCAAGTAATCTAACAGGTAATCAGATCAGTTGCATCGTTTTTGAGGAATCAAACTATGATAGACCGGAGCCTGTTACGAGATAACCCCTCTTTTGTGCGCGAACGCGTTGCGCTCAAAGATCCCGATTTCGATATCGATGCACTGATTAATGCAGATCACGTAGCACGCGATCTGCAAATGGCGGTCGAAACATTACGCCACACCAAAAATGAATATGCAAAAAGCGCACAAAAAGGTGTCTCGCCAGAACTACGTGCTGCTTCAATAGAAATCGGCATGCAACTAAAACAAAAAGAACTTGAACTCGATAATGCACAACAACAATTCTCTGATCTCGTACTTCGCTGCCCTAATATTCCGCTCGCTGATGTCCCTGCTGGTAATAAAGAAGCAAATCAAGTAGTACGTACATTTGGCAACAAACCAACATTCGATTTTGCGCCGCGCAATCATATGGAACTTGCAATACAAAACAAATGGATAGATTTTGAAACAGCACAACACATCACTGGCGCAAGCGGGTTTCCACTTTATCGCAAAGAAGGCATGTCATTATTATATGCATTATCACTCTACATGCTCAAACACAATGTCGCCGCGGGGTATGAGCCACTACTACCGCCTTATGTAGTAAGTGAAGAAGCGCTCATGGTTTCGGGCAACTTTCCAAAATTTGCAGAACAGGCCTATACAATACCAGAAGATAAACTATATCTAACACCGACTGCTGAGGTAAATTTAACCAACTTATATAAAGACATGATCATTCCTGTTGAACAACTGCCGATCCGTATGACCTCGTGGACACCCTGCTTTCGACGCGAAGCGGGTAGCTATGGTGCTCATGAACGGGGGCTCATTCGCATTCATCAGTTTGACAAAGTGGAGTTGGTTACGTTGTGTACACCCGAAGAAAGTACTGCTGAACTTGAACGCATCGTTACAACGGCAGAAACAATTTTACAAGAACTCGGGCTCCATTATCGGGTAATGCTGCTCGCTGCACAAGATACCGGTTTTCAATCTGCAAAAACATATGACATCGAAGTATGGCTGCCCGGCCAGGGTGAGTATCGTGAGGTTTCCTCCTGCAGCACCTGCACCGATTTTCAGGCACGCCGTGGGAGCATCCGATTTAAACCACTCAGCAGCACCAAAAATCAACTCGTGCACACGCTGAATGGATCCTCCCTTGCATTGCCCCGCCTCATGGTGGCACTCTTGGAAACATATCAACAAGCAGATGGTTCAATTACAATACCCGCAATACTTCAACCATATATTCCCTTTTGATGGTTCATACCTATGACACAAACCATAGATCCTGTACATGAATATATCCGACGCATAGAGCTTTTTACCCGGCGCTTATTGAGTGGTGCACTCATCGGCAGTAGTCGCTCGGCCCAAAAAGGGATCGGTCTTGATTTTGATCAGCTTCGCGATTATGCCATCGGAGACGACCCACGTATTATCGATTGGACCGGCTACGCACGCACCCAAAGATTGTTAGTCAAGCAGTATCAAGAGGAACGTAACCGCACCATTGTGATACTTATCGATGGTTCATCATCGATGCAGTTCGGACTTGAGCACAAGGGCGAACGAGCGCACTGGATTGCGGGCATCATTGGCATGATCGGTGCATATGGCACCGACAAAGTGGGGCTTATCATCTACACCGACATGGTTGAACTTCACGTGCCGCCCCGTGCGGGCGTTTCGCATGTACACACACTTATTCGTGCATTGTATACCCACAAATCACACGCAACACGAACCGATATACGCCCAGCATTAAAAATAGTTGGCGCACTTAAAGAACGTTCTTTAGTGTTTGTACTTTCTGATTGTATCGATGGCCATTTAGCACACGCATTGCGCACGATGCGCAGACATGATGTCATACTCATCTCCTGTGCCGATGAACGGGAGCAGGTGCTGCCCGCAACCGGCATCTGCATCATGCACGATTGCGAATCGAGCAATTCTCAGGCATTATACATACATAAAAACCAGGCACGCGCATTGCACACAGAGCTTGAAAACAGAAATTTGGCTCTTGAGACAGCACTCAAATCGACGGGGGTTACCGTGATCACGAGCGTGTATAAAGAATCGTTCATCCGCGACCTTTTGCTAACCATGCGCCGCCGCATGCGATATTAAGATACTTATGAATACACTTGATTCGCTCGGTTTATATGAGATTTATGATTATTCCTATGTGCCTTTTTGGCACACACAATTATTTAAAAGCAGCATTGCACTGCTGCTTTTACTTGTCGGAGGTTATTTGATTTATCGGGTAATTATGTATATGCGTGCACGCCGTGCACATAATCTCTGGACTTTGTGGCGCAACCGTTTGGAACGCATTCCGGACAGCGCTGCTGCACATGTGGTGTACACCACATTGAGCAGTCTCTGCAAAGAGTGCATGATCACCAAATTACAGGCACCAACCGGCATTACCGATGAAGAACTCGCACAGCAGGTACGCCAGGTCACCGTGCTATCAGAGCCGCTCAAAATGCGTCTTACAGAAACACTTAACCGTGCAACGCAGTATAAGTTTAATCCGCAGCATCATGATGCAACTTCTGTGCAGGAAGATCGGGCTATCGTTGGCGAGTTGTTGCACGTGCTTCAACAGAGAGAACAAAACAATACCACACAGGGCCGAGCACGATCGTGAATTATAATCATCAGGTTTCCACTCAATCGCTTTACATTCACTGGCCCTTCTGCCCATATAAATGTCACTTTTGCCCTTTTGTTACCGTTACTTCTCTCGATCAGTTGATGCCCCGATATCACGCCGCACTGTGCGCTGAAATTACCGACTTCACCAAACAACATGCCCAGCCACTCGACATTCGCACGGTACATATCGGTGGCGGCACACCGAGTACATACGCACCAGACCTGCTTCTTGATCTATTTAATATGTTAAAACAGCAGTGCGAGCTAGCGCCTGACGCAGAACTTGCCCTCGAAATCAATCCTGGAACCATCAGTGAAAAAAAATTAGAAACATGGAAGACAGTGGGTATCAACCGACTCAGCATCGGGGTCCAGAGCGTCAATGACCGGGTATTAAAATCATTAAATCGCCACCAGACAACTGAGCAGGTACTTGCCGCGCTTGAAAGCACAAGCACACTCTTTGAAAATATTTCGATCGATCTGATCGTCGGACTTCCCGGCATCGATGTTCATGAATGGCAAGAATTAGTCCTGCAGGCGGTGCAATGGCCGATCAAGCATGTCTCGATCTACTTTTTGACGGTCCATGAAAACACGCCACTTTATTTTAAAGTGCAAGCAAACCAGATCGCGCTGCCGGCCGATGATGAGGTGGTCGCCTCCTACGAATGGACGTGCGATCAACTGAGTAGGGCAGGTTTTGTGCAATATGAACTCTCGAACTTTGCAAAACCAGGATTCGAATCAAAACATAACTCCGCCTATTGGGAACGGGTGCCCTACAAAGGTTTTGGACTCGGTGCCTGTTCATTTGATGGCACGCAACGATTTCAAAACGAAAAAAATATTATGCGGTACATAGATTTATGCGAACAACATGAGCCTTGCGTCATTTTTTCCGAACAATTGACTGCTCATCAACAATGGCTCGAAGTCGTTATGTTAAATCTCAGGCGCCCAACCGGCATTACCCTCGACCTCCTAAATCCCCACTTTGACCCCAAACGAAAGACAACTATTGATCTACTCATACATAATGGTTATATAGAATATTACTACAATAGACTGCGCTTAACACGGCGGGGCCTTACCGTAGAGAATGAAGTCCTTGCACAATTGACAAATACATAGTATAAAAAGAAACTTGTAACAATTTTATCTATCTTATGGAGTATCATGGCGAAACATGTTGGCATACAGTTGCCAGATGAACTATATAACTTACTGAACAAGGGCACCATTGCGGTACTTGCAACCTTTTCTGAAAAGGGATCCCCATATGCGGTACCACTCCAATGGCTTTACCCGAAGGGGCGTGAGAGTATTCTTGTTTCCCTCCATAAAGATACCATCACCTACCATAATATGGTTTGGCAAAAGAAAGTGACAATCTGCCTTATGGGTGAAGGTAATGTAGTCTATACAGTACTTGGCCGATCGGGGGTCGTCCGGGCACCGTCGATGGTAAATCCACTCATGAATATCGTGAGAATTGATATTATCGAGATCCAAAATGAAAAATCTCTGTTGACCAGTGTCGATGCTGGTATACAATGGAGGTATACATCACCAGATGCCAAAGAACTTGGTGATGCGTTGATGGATGAACTGAAAGAGTTGTCAACCGTTTTATAACACACAAGGGGTTGTGTACATGCGGTACCTTCCTATATTTGTAGTAGTAGTACATATCATGATGACTGGTGTTTTGCATACTGCCGAACTTCCACAGCCCGAAACTGCCATGGGGCCCGAAGAAGAGCCTCCACAACGAACATCTGGTACCACACTTGATATGCCTGCACCAGCACCCGATGGTATGCCTGCTGCTCCGGCGCCAGCTCCTATCGTGTCACCGGACATTTCGATAACTACCAATTTGCCCACAAATCCAGAGCCTATCATTGCTCCAGAACAACCAACCCAAGCTCCAATCGACGAAGCTTCGACTCTCGAGACACCACCAACTATTGAAGATGCAGAACGAGTCGAGGAAGAAGCCACCCACAGCAGCGTCAGCATGCCGTCACCAGCACCATTCGACATTTCATTTTCAGCCCTCCCCGCAGCACCACCTACTCATGAAGCAGCGCAATCAGCTCAAGATGAAATGCCAGAACCTCCCCGTGGCATCGACACGGTCGATCTTGAACAACCACAAGGTAATTGGCTCTTTAAAAGGTACTGGTGGGAACGCGCGGAAGAACTGTATAAAAAAATACGTGCTGCCGTCGAAAAAATAAATGATAGTCGCATGAAATTCTTTGCCCGACGCACCGAATTAGACAAAACAATACTGAATCCATTTTATACCGATGTCGGCCTTACACAGGGTGAATTACACCATGCGATTCAATCACTCATGCAACAATTGGTACAAGAACAAGAACGCGAGGGTATGCTCAATGAAACTGAGCGAGAACTCAAACAAGAAACAGAAAAAGAAAAGGAGCGGCTCGAACAACTGAGTCGTGACATTCAAGCAATCGGTACATTGCATGAGGCGGCAGATAAGGTGATCGAACGCATCACGGAACAAAAAAATCGCGTATCACAATATGAAACTGAAACGTTGAACTCGATGGGTGAGATTGGTCGCATTGTCAATGATACCAAAGCAAGTGAATTGTATTATCGCATGGATGCACATTGGCGCACCGTTAAAGAAATCCAAAAATACATTGATCAAGATCTTAACCGATATTTTGAGAAATTACTTGCCAATGCGCGGGAACAAACAGAACGGATCAAAACAGCATTGCAAGCACTTAAAGAACAGGGTGTTGATCTAAAAATGCGTATTCAAGAAGCGCAAGCACAAGAAATTCAGAAAGAACTTGTACAAGAAGAAGAGGAAAAGAATAAAAAGGTACCTAAACCAGAAAAAACTGGCTGGTTTGCTACCACATCACGATTGTATCAAGCAGTCATCGATGTTGCACTCTGGCAATTTTTGCAATCAATCTGGGATGTGCTCATGTGGTTACCACGCAGAATCTATGGAACCTTCACTTCATTGTTTAGATAAAAAAGTGTGCTGATTATCGCAATTCAGTTGTCTTTTTCATGCATGTACATACACTAATGCATGTAATGAATGTATACAATACTATACGATTGGATTTTCTATGTTTAGCCACAACATCATCCTTGTTATATTCTCGTTGCATGCAGCATCTATTGGTGCCATGGATCACGAAAATCAACCAAATGTTGTACTCACGTACTTCAATCCGCAATGCCATACCCTCACATGGGAAGATGCCAAAAGAGCCTGTCCCCTAAAGTTGACCATTCGGACTCAAGGAACTCACGAAGAAACTCTGTTTCATTTCACAGCAACATACAATAAATCTGCTACGCTTGGCGATCTCAAAGCTGCATGTCTAAAAAAAATAGGAATTCCTTTAGATACACTTGTAACAGAATGGAACATCAAACCCCGTGCTACTATAGGTATAACTAACTTTGACACCACTCTTTGGTATTTGATAACACAGCGTGATCCATTGCTTCGTTTTCATTTACAAGTTGAAGAGTTTATAACCGAAGAATCTGATTCCGGCTCTGATGTATAAAAATGGCATGCAGTTGTCAACAAGCTGTCTTTGTGGTACATTTTTCTCACTTCTTTGCAATGAAACGCCGAAGTGGTGGAATTGGTAGACACGCAGCTTTGAGGGGGCTGTGGGAGTATCTCCTGTAGGGGTTCGAGTCCCCTCTTCGGCACCATACTACGCTCCTGCGGAGCTTCGTATGGCGGGCCATCCTTCGCCAATGAGGAAGATCTAAAAATAAAGTTGATATTATGAGCGTAGTATGGGTTTGCACCCTACGAAGCAAGCGAACGCAGTGAGACGCGAAGTAGGGCAGGCCATTTCTTTAAATGAATAATAATTAGATAAGGAGTTTTTATGATTTCGGTAGCACGTAAAGCACTATTTTCTCCGCTCACGGCATGGGTTGCCTGTGCAGCAATTGCATTCTATTTTGTATATCCACTCCGCAAAACACTCAAGTTCGGCATGGATCTTGTTGGGGGGACCTATATAACGCTCGAGGTACAAACTGAAAAAGCGGTCGAGGCGGAGCTTGCAGGAGAGATGCAGGCCCTCGAGGTTCGTTTAAAGCAGGCACGCAAGCGGTTGCCACTCGAAAAAAGAATTGTTGATTCTGTTATTAAATTCACGTTTAGTTCGATACAAGACGCACAAGAGGCATATCAAGTTGCGCATGACAGCATACCTGACATGAAGCACTCGGTCGAAGGCACTGTGCTTTCACTCCAGTTCACTGATGCCCGCATTGCAGCGATCAAAAATGATGCGGTACTACGCAATATCCAAGTATTAAAAACCCGCTTAGATCGTTTTAGCGTTGCTGAAATCCCTATCGCACGCCAGGGTGAACGGAATATCATCATCGAACTTCCCGATGTTTCAAATCCACAGCAGGCCAAGGAAATGATCGGTCGAGCTGCATTATTAGAATTCAGACTTGTCGATCGTGAAGCACCGACCAAAGAAGATCTATTGTATGAAGTTGATGGCGTAGTACCCCATGACAAAGAAATACTTGCAGAGATTGGCAATGATGGCCGTGAACATTTCTATCTGGTGCAAAAATATGCCACCGTTACGGGGCGCCATGTACACGATGCAAAACCGGCATTCGGCGGTGCAAATGGCATTGAACCGGTCGTTGCATTTCACTTGACCCGCGAAGGTGGCGATCTCTTTTATGAACTGACGAGCAAAAATTTCAACCGTCCGCTTGCGATTGTACTTGATGGCCAGATCATTTCCGTTGCACAAATTAAAGCAGCGATACGCGAAAGCGGCTCGATAGAGGGTAAATTCAACTCAGAACGAGCACGTGCCCTGGCGATGCTTTTGAAATCGGGCGCTTTTGTTGCACCAGTTACCTTTGAACAAGAACGGCAAATTGGTCCATCTCTTGGCGCAGAATCGATTCAACGAGGTCTCTATTCCTGTGCTGCTGGCCTTGCACTGCTTCTGCTGTTCAGCGTACTTTTTTATAAAGTTGCTGGTGCACTCGCTTTCCTTGCCCTGCTCTTTAACCTTGTACTCGTGCTCATCGGTATGGCATTTTTGCAAGCAACATTGACCTTACCTGGCATTGCCGGTATGATCCTGACCGTTGGCATGGCTATTGATGCATCGATTTTGATCTTTGAACATATTCGTGAACGATTGAGGATCGGCGTTCCATTTCGTAAGGCAATTGATGAGGGATTCTCTGGCACGCTGCGCGTTATTTTGGATGCCAATATCACCACCTTCATTGTCGGCGTAGTGCTATACCATTTTGGTACCGGTCCGATCCAAGGTTTTGCGGTCACCATGATGCTTGGTATCGTTGCCACACTCATTGCCGGCCTCTTTTTCTTGCGGGCGCTGTTTAGCTTTATTGCGAACGTTTTTGCTGTGCAACAGATAAAAATATAGTATACTAACACCATATTTTGATATTCGTGGCGGTGTAGCTCAGGTGGTTAGAGCGGCGGAATCATAATCCGTAGGTCCGGGGTTCAAGTCCCTGCACCGCTACCAAAAAAGTAGACTATGAACGTACATACGACTATCACATTTCCGACATATCTCACTCTTGCGCGCCTGTGCGCAGCACCGTTGATCCTGCCTCCACTCTTTGTGCTGCTCTTGCCTCTAAATTATTGGCTTATCAACTATCTACTTGCAGTACTGTTTCTGGTTTTTGGCCTTACCGATTTTTTTGATGGCTTTCTCGCACGACGGTATAATCAAGAAAGTTCTCTCGGTTCCATGCTTGATCCTATCGCTGATAAGTTTCTACTCCATTCGGCTCTCATTGGCCTTTTGGCAGCCGGCAAAATATCATTTTTCTGGGTATTAGCTTTTGTGTGTCGTGACCTGTGCATGATGGGCCTGCGCCAAATTGCGGCAGAAAAAAAGTTCTCCATACCGGTCTCTCGCTGGGGCAAAATTCGCACCGTTTTTGTCATGCTCTACATCGCAATCGCTATTGCAAACCCGATGAAAGGTGCACCGTTGATGGATGCACCCTATTGGTACGGGGCTGAATATGGCACCCTCTTTTTTGCACTGCTGTTGAATGGCTGGTCGCTAAAGCGCTATTACCGGTATTTTACTGAACAGTATGCAAAACATGCACAATAAATGGATGAATTTTACATGAAGCCTGTTGAATTTATAATTTTACTTGCCTGCTGCCTCGGTGCCTATTTCATCGGTTCAATCCCTGTTGGGTACATCGTTGCACGCATTGCAGGCATCGAAGATATCAGAAATCATGGCTCTGGTAATATTGGCGCCACCAATGTTGCTCGAACACTCGGCGTACGCTATTTTTTACCTGTTTTTTTGTTAGATTTTGCAAAGGCGTATGGCACCATGGCACTCGCCGCCTGCGTTTCTATGTCACCCATTGTGTTGTATGCCACCGCAGCGGCATATTTAGTGGGCAACAGTTACTCACTCTTTTTACACGGTACCGGCGGCAAGGGAGTTGCGGCAAGTGCAGGCATCCTGGCATATCTTGAACCATATCTGCTGATTCCTCTTTTTGCAACGTGGGGGCTTATGTATAGCCAAACACACATCGCGGGCATCGCATCGGTCGGTGCTGCGATTGTTGCACCATTCTGCGCCTTCATGCTCGGCATGCCGTTGCACAGTGTTGCTTTTGTTGCCGTAATGAGCAGTTGGATTATATGGCGCCATGCTGAAAACATCAAGAATTACCTTGCTCTTTCGTAAACAACTACAGTAGTATCATGATAATCATCACCATGCAAAAAAGTATCGTATGAAATTCATAATCTGCGCGCAGCTTTTTGAGGAATTAGAATCTATCTCATCGCGTCTCGAGATTACCCAAAAGCTTGCCGATTTTTTTAATATGCTCACCGCGCACGAACTTGAAATCATGTGTAATCTGCTCGTGGGCCAGTTGCACCCGATCTATGTTGGTACCCAATTTGCCATTGCAGACAAAATGATGATCCGTGCAATTGCACGCCACACCGGGCATTCTGATGCCACTATTCAGCAGGATCTTGCCAAAGTGGGCGATCTGGGCGCAGTGCTTGCCTCATATCACTGGCAACCCGATGGAGAACTTTCTATTACAGCATTATATGACCAGCTCTGCAGACTTGAACAAACACGTGGTGAAGGATCCCAGGATCAAAAAATTGAGCTACTCGTGCAGCTGTTCAAACAGCTCCACCCCGATGAAGCGAAATTTATTGTACGTATTATTTTGGGCAAATTACGGCTCGGCTTTTCTGACATGACGATCATCGATGCTCTTTCCTGGATGCTCGTTGGTAACAAATCACTGCGCACCCGCATTGAAGACGCCTACAATCGCTGTGCAAATTTGGGCCACATTGCACAGATTATTCACGCACGGGGTATCGACGCATTGAACACTATCGACATCACGGTAGGCACTCCTATTTTGCCTGCAGCCGCTGAACGGTTGCCCTCCGCTGCTGAAGTGATAGAAAAGCTCGGCCCGTGCGCAGCTCAACCAAAACTTGATGGTTTTCGGCTACAAATTCATGTTGATCGGACACAGCAACCACATCTCATTCATTTTTATTCGCGCAATTTGCAAGACATGTCTCATATGTTTCCTGACCTGTTGCACGTGTTCGACACGATCAACGTAAAAACACTGATTTGTGAGGGAGAAGCGATCAGTTATGATCCACACACCGGCGCTTTTTTGCCCTTCCAAGAAACGGCAAAACGAAAACGGAAACATGATATTGCTGAAACTGCTCATGAAATACCACTCAAACTCTTTTTGTTTGATCTGTTGTACTACAATGGCGACAGTTTTTTAGAAAAAACTCACACGGAACGACGTGCCACACTCATCAAAATCATGCGCTCTGCTCAGAGCGACATCGTACAAATAATCGATGAAAAAAAGGTCTCGACCGCTGCTGAACTTGAAACCTATTTTAACGCGATGATCGAAATGGGTCTTGAAGGGCTCGTTGTCAAACGGCCTGATACACCGTATCAGCCGGGCAAACGTAACTTTAACTGGATAAAATTAAAGCGCCACGCAGAGGGTCATTTAGAAGATACGATCGATTGCGTCATTCTCGGCTATTATGCAGGCCAGGGCAAACGGGCCGATTTTGGCATCGGTGCGCTACTCGTCGGCGTCTATAATAAGCAAGAAGATCTCTTTGAAACGATCGCTCGCATCGGTACTGGCCCATCTGATGCCGAATGGCGTGACATTAAAAAAAAGTGTGATGCATATGCAGTTACGCACAAACCAACCTCGGTCATCTGCACAAAAGAACTGACCCCCGATGTGTGGGTTGCACCCGAAATCGTTTGCACTATTTTTGCCGATGAAATCACCATTTCGCCAATGCACAGTGCGGGCAAAACTGCGTCGTCCCCGGGTTATGCACTGAGATTTCCCCGTTTTATGGGCTATCGACCTGATAAATCGGCCGTTGAAGCAACAACAACGCATGAGATTATAGCCCTCTATCAAGATCAGTACCATGCCCGCTCAAAATAAGGGGAAATATTCTTGTGTTATGCGATTTGGAGCGGTATCCTAATCTCTATCGGTGAGCTACACAGGGAACTACTAGAGGACTGATACATGGAATCGGCAAACACAAAAAAAGATCGCAATATTCGAGTTAAACCAGTACTGATAGAAGAAGAGTTAAAAGGGGCATTTCTTGATTATGCCATGTCGGTCGTGGTCAGTCGTGCGATTCCCGACGTGCGGGACGGCTTAAAGCCGGTACACCGCCGTGTGTTATACGCAATGCACATTCTTGGGTTCCATCATACAAAACCCTACCGCAAATCGGTCCGTGTAGTGGGTGACGTGCTCGGTAAGTTCCATCCCCATGGCGATCAGTCAGTCTACCAAACGATGGTCGGTATGGTCCAAGAGTTTTCTAAGCGGTATCCGCTCTTAGACGGCCAGGGAAACTGGGGTTCCGTCGATGGTGACAACGCAGCCGCTATGCGTTATACCGAAGTACGCATGGAAAAAATTACCCAAGAGCTCCTCGAAGACATCGATAAGGAAACGGTACACTTTGTACCAAACTTCGATGGTTCGACCACCGAACCTTCCGTGCTGCCAAGCCGCCTGCCAAACTTACTTATTAATGGCACCTCTGGTATCGCCGTTGGTATGGCAACGTCGATTCCACCTCACAATCTCACTGAAGTGATCGATGCGTGTCTTGCATTGCTTAAAAATCCTTCTATTGACGAAGAAGAGCTGTTCAAAATTATCCCGGCACCCGATTTTCCGACCGGGGGCATTATTTGTGGACGTGCCGGCATTGTCAAAGCATATCGCACTGGCCGTGGCAAGGTGATCGTCCGTGGTGTTATCGATGTTGAAGAAACCAAAAAAGGTTCCGCGCTCATTATTACCGAGCTCCCGTATCAAGTTAATAAAGCGGCACTCGCCATTAAAATTGCAGAACTGGTCAAAGAAAAAGTTATCGATGGTATTTCTAATATTCGTGATGAATCTGATAAAAAAGGTATGCGTCTGGTCATCGAACTCAAGCGGGGCGAGCTACCGCAGGTAGTACTCAATCAGCTCTATAAACATACACCGCTTGAAACGTCGATCTCTATTTTAATGCTCGCGCTGCTCGATAATCGGCCTGTTGTTTTTTCGCTTCGTGAAATGCTCTATGAATATCTCTACCATCGCCGTCAAATTATTTATCGTCGCACCGAATTTGATCTTGAAAAAGCACGCGCACGGGAACATATTCTTGCCGGTTTTATCATCGGGCTCAAGCATATTGATGAAATCGTGGCGCTCATTAAACGCTCCAAAGAAGCAACAGAAGCGATCGAACAGCTCAACAAACGGTTCCAGCTCACCGAACGGCAAAGTAAAGCAATTCTCGACATGCGTCTCCAACGCTTGACCGGACTTGAGCAACAAAAAATTCATGATGAAATTGCCGACATAAAAAAACAGATTATTCATTTTGAAGCGATCATTGCAAACCCTACAATACTGAACAAAGAGATTGAAACTGAACTGCAGGATATTAAAACAACCTATGGTGACAAACGCCGCACTCGCATAGAAGATGCGATCGACATTTTAACAGAAGCTGATTTAATTCCTGATGAAGATATCGTCGTGACCCTCACGCTCAAAGGCTATATCAAACGAGTACCACTCATGCTGTATGATGTGCAACATCGGGGCGGTAAAGGTAAAATGGGCATGGCGGCGCTCGAAGATGATGTAGTACAAGATCTTTTTGTAGCAAAAAATCATGACACACTGCTTTTCTTCACCACACTCGGCCGCGTCTATAGCCTGCAAGGCTTTGAAGTGCCCGAAGCATCACGCATGGCAAAGGGACGCGCAATCGTGAATCTCTTGCCGTTGCAACACAATGAACGGGTGGTCAAACTACTCTGCACCCGTGATATGAGTAATAAATTTGTCGTCATGGTCACCAAACATGGCACCATCAAACGAACCGATGCGGAAAGCTTTAGCAACATTCGCTCGACCGGCATCCGTGCACTGACGCTCAATGAAGATGATGAATTAGTTTCCTGTGGATTAAGTTCCGGACAAAATACAATCATTCTTGCCACCTCCTCGGGCCAGGGCATCCATTTTAAAGAGGATGAAGTCCGCTCGATGGGCCGTCAAGCTGCTGGTGTCATCGGCATTCGTCTTAAAAAAGAAGACTCCGTTGTTGGCATGGAGATTGTAAAACCAGAAGGTGAAGTGCTCTTTGCAACAGAACGTGGCTACGGTAAAAAAGTCTCCGTCGCTGAGTTCCGCCTCGCACACCGCGGTGGCCTTGGCGTCCGCACGATCCCGACCGATAAACGAAACGGTTTTGTCATCGGCCTCGCAACAGTCTCTGAACACTCAAATATTCTGCTCATCGATCAGGTTGGCAAACTGATTCGTTTACCTGCCTCCGAAGTGCGCACGATGGGCCGTCAGGCAAAAGGGGTGCGGCTTATCAAACTTGAACCGGATCAGCTGCTCGCAACGATGGTCGCATTTGAAGAGACCCATGATGAAGAACAGACAGGTTCAGGATCAACAGCAAACCCAACTGTATTGACGACCGCATCAACCACTGAAGCATCTGCAGAAAGTAATACCGATACCGATGTACAGCATTCTTTGTTTAGTGCCAGTCTCAACGATATGCCGCGCATGCGCAGTTTAAACATCGATGATGACACTTATATGTTCTGATACTCATGGAAACAACACACACCACGTTATTGCATCTCTCGCTCTGTGAACACGTAGGACCTGTCTTTATAGAACGTCTCTGCGCAGCCTGTCCTAATGTGCCAACTGTATACGAATGGTCGCCTAGCGATTGGATTGAGCGCATGCGGGTGACGCCAGAACGCGCATCAGCACTGGTCACCCATTTGCAATCACAGCAGCTATTAGACACAGAATTAACCCGCATTGAACAAGGCGCAGCACAGTGGATAACTATCGCTGATCCATTGTATCCACCGATGCTCCGTGCCATTCATGCACCACCACCTATTTTATATTGGCGCGGCTCGCTCGATGCGCTCCGCAACCCGCAATCGCTCGCCATTATCGGTTCGCGCCATGCAAACAGTTATGGCGCCCGCATCATGAAACAGTTTGTACCACAACTCGTGGAAGATGGTTTTACCATCGTGAGTGGTGGCGCGATTGGTGCTGATACGATGACCCACCGCGAAACGCTTGATGCGGATGGCATCACCGTCGCCGTACTTGGCTCAGGCCTTGCACGATTGTACCCGCACAGCAATAAGCGTCTTTTTGAAGAGATCGTCGCGACAAATGGCGCACTCGTCAGCCCATTTCCGATGCATTTCGAACCGATTGCACAAAATTTTCCTGCACGCAACAGAATTATCGCAGGTCTTAGTCGCGGATGTTTGGTCGTACAAGCTGCTGCAAAAAGCGGTACTCGTATTACTGCCGATTATGCACTCCAACAGGGACGTGAAGTGTTTGTTGTCCCCGGTGCATTTGATGATATCCTGAGCGCCGGCTGCCATGCACTCGCGCGCGACGGGGCACAAATAGTAAGTTCAGCACAAGAGATTTGCGCTGAACTTGGCATACCGACAACACAAAAAGCTGACACAGTACAACAAACAGTGATAGAAACAACTGTTGAACAACCTGTTATCACCGCACCAGAACCACCATCACTGAGAACTCAAATTAAAGGGGCCGCACGCAGCCCCGTAACGGTTGATGAACTTGTCACACACTTGCGCCTCGAATACGATATAATACAACGTGAACTCTGGGACATGCAGTGGCACGGCATTGCACAACAAGATTTTACCGGCCGCTGGCAATCTTTTTAACAGTTCTGTTTCAACATTATATCGTACAACCACATACCCTCAGAAGGTTTGCATCAGCGCTGAGCACATGACCAGCATCATATGAATTTACAACACGGAGCGTATACATTCCTGGAGTTTCAATGTTGGTAATATATGACCATAGGTTACTACCATCAGCAAATGTTGTGGTACCACCGATAAAATCATCATTGAGGAAAAAATAAAGATTCGATGAATTTTGCGCAGTACCTGCAAAGGCCACATATCCACATGATGCTATCAGAGGAGCAAAGAATTCTGTTTTCACTAATGGTGCATGGTTTGTGTATGATGTGACTAAAAAAGCAGTACTCATCCTATCAAGACCAACTGCAATAATATTTCCTGTATGCTGTAATGCTGCACCATACAAAGCACCTGCTGGCATCACCGTAATACCATCGATGCCGAATGAATCGTCCACGGTACCATCATTGTCGAATCTCATGACAAATGTACGAGACTCCTGTAATCCAACTACTACTAATTTTCCATCTGGTTGCAATACAAGACCGTTTACCATGGCATTTGGACCGACTACTATGCCATTGGTACCAAATGAAAAATCGGGTTGACCATACGGATCAAGTCGAGTAAGTAACACCGTATAAGAACCATCAAGATCATACGGATTGTTTGAATTGAAGCCAGCTACCACAATATACCCATCAGGTTGTATCACAAGAGCGGTGGCAACACCTTGGGGCCCCGTTGCAACACCATTGATACCAAAATAAGTATCAACTGAACCATCGCTATTATAACGTACAGTTTTAAAATTAGTATATTCATCTGCACCGCACGCTACCACTTGCCCATTTTCTTGTAGAGCCAGATCTTCTACAAAACCGGGTAATCCCATATCAAAAACAGTATCGACAGAGCCATCTGGGGTATATCGTATTACTAAAAATTCTCCATCGCTGGAACCACCTCCCGCAATGATATATTCATCTATTTGCTGTATGAGCGCCGAACAAAATCCAGCAGGCCCTTGTATAATGCCCTTATTACCAAAATCTAAATCGGGATTTCCTTCTTCTTCATCAAATCGTGCGACCAAAAAATTACCAGACTGATCCTGCCCACTCGTTGTTATGTAGCCGTTCGGCTGTATCATGAGATCAAACAAAATGCCCTGCGGGCCTTGCGCCACACCATCTACGCCAAATGCGGTATCGATGCACCCATCCGACGTGTAACGAACAAGTTGGAATTCACCCTTCGCACTAGAACCACCCGCTACAATGCCATCATCTGCTTGAACCTTTACCGATGAAGCCCATAAACCAGAAGGTCCTACTATATATCCATCTCCATTTGGTCCAAAATCCAAGTTGAGCCATCCATCACCATTGGCATATGAGCTCGCATATAAAAACATGAGCATACATATTATTTTTTTCATCGCTTTCTCCTTTGGAAATATAGGGTTTTATAAATCATGCTAGCAGTTTAATAATATTCTTTTTTTGAAAGTCAACATTTTTATAATTTCTTACTATATCTCTTCCATACATGGTTGCACATGACTGACCGTTCTATGCACATCTATTGATCATTTTGTATGCGCACACTATAATCAAAAGGGTAAAAACATAAGAAGGATACTATGAACAACCACATCCGCCATCTGTATGCATATATAGGATTATTATGTATCGGGCACCACAATCTCAATCTACATGGCATGGCATCAATTCCTGTCGAGATTCAAGAAAAAATTTGCTCATTTGTTTATGATCATGACACACTTCATGCTCTTTTGTGGACGTGTAAACTATTTCGTGCATATGTTTTAGATAGTCATCGTATCTATGAACGTATGCGCAAATTTCCCGCACACACAGAGCCACGCCGCGATGACCCATCGTATAAAAAATATCGCGAAATATGTAGGACATATCATACAACAAAAAGCTTTTTTAATAACTGTGGCAATGCTTATATTTTAGATAGTGTAAATTGTGAAAATGTTGAATCAAAATCTCCCAAAAATTCTCACGTGCTCTTTTATATGCAACTTGTTGATGCTGATAAGATACAATGGGGCTATGCGCAATTTCATAATTACACACAATCACCCTATTTTAATAATGCTGGCAACCCTTGTATTTTTAGAATTGCACGAACATTTGATGAGGCGGACGATGATAAGCATGTAGCAGAATATGTTTTACGTTTACCCCCTGTTGAAAGCGAAGATAAATTATTGCAAGTACACCGGCGAGATTATTATGTCGATTTGGGTGATAAGCAGCCACCAGTACCCCTTTCGATCTTATATGGCAGGTTTCGCAATCTTTTGCGCGCCGTTGCTCATGCACCAAGAAAATCTGAAACAAAGAATCGTATTGTATGCGCTCTCGGCGATATCCCGCTCAATGGCAAACCACTCTCAAAAACACCAACTTTGCAACAACATATATTCACCGTATTTACCTGGCTTAGAGCAAATCCCGAAAAACGATACCAAGCAATTCGAGCCCACTTAATACCGCTCACTGCGCAGGAATTACTGCCATGGGCTATTTGTGCTGCACAATGTGGATATAACTGCATGTATCAGAATTGTGTTGAACTTTTTTGGAGTAAAAAAAACCTACAAACAAACATCCACATTGACGATCCAATTGGACACGAACATGTTCTCGGGGCATCATGTAATGATCGTGCATTCGCACGCCGTTGTAGCATCGATGAGCCTCAACAATTGCACAATTATTTAAACAATTTAATGAACAAACAAAATGAAAATGGCTCTTCTTCAGACAGTGAAGAAGTGGTGGGTTATTACAGCCATATTTACGACGTTGAGAACAACTATTGATCACACTAATCGCTTATACATATGAATAATTCATACTGGAATCAAACATTTAACATTGGCCCTCACATAATTCCCCGTTTTATTGGTGCCCCACTCGATGGCATCACCGATTCACCATTCAGACGCCTGGTGCGCACCTTTTCGCCTGAAGCATTACTCTACACCGAAATGCGCCATGTCGGTTCCATCGCAGCGGATACGCATGGTACACGCACGGTGCGTTTTATGCAAACAGAACGCCCACTCACCTATCAAATTGCCGCAAATGGCCCTGCCTACATTGATGCAGCTATCGAGCGAATCTTAAATACCGGTGTCGATATCGTTGATCTCAATGTCGGGTGTCCCGCGCGCAACGTCATCGGTTCCGGTTCTGGTTCAGCACTCATGGCAGATATTCCCCGATTCAAAGAAATTCTCACCACGCTGCGTACACGCCTTGCAATACCATTCACGATCAAAATTCGTGCCGGCTTTAAAGAATGTAACGCGGTGCACATTGCACAGATCGCACAGGATCATGGTGTTGATGCTATCGCGATACATCCACGCTTGCAAACACAAAAATTTGAAGGTCGCCCCGATTATGCAGTTGCCGCCGCGGTCAAAAAAGCGGTATCAGTTCCGGTATTATTGTCAGGCAACATTGTCAATGCAACCACTGCAAAAATGGCATACGAAATCACCGGTGTTGATGGCTTTCTGATAGGTCGTGCACTCTGGGGCAGGTCATGGAAATTAAAAGAGTTAACTGCGCATATGCAGGGTACTCCGTACACAATTTCACGCAAAGAAATACTCGCCTGTGCACTCACCCATTTTCAGTACATGATCGATTATTATGGCCCGCAAGGCCTTTTCGCTTTTCGCAAGCATGTGCCCTTTTATGTTGCAGGCATGGCAAGTGCCAGTGATATACGAGGCAAACTTATTTCACTCACTGCACCACAAGCAGTGGAAGAACTGTTGCATACCCTTGCCGCATCGCTAGACTAAAAAGCATTGTGACAACATGTTCAAAAAAGGAATGTGATGCGCTGGTACCCAATCTTTATACTGATCGGTTTGTTAGTACTCGCTTGTGCGGGATGGTATTCACGGGTGATCTACGCTGCATACATGGAAACTGCTGCTGCGTGCATGTATCCCTTTCTGCGTATTCATCAAACGCTTATCCGACCCATATATGTATGGTGTGAGAATTTTAAACAATACAATGAACTAGTTCGCGAACATAATCAGCTCCGCGAAGCGTATCGCACCTTGCAGGGAGTTGCTCTCAGTAATCAGTCAACGATGTCATATGCACAAGATGTTATTAAAGAATTAGACTGGTTTAAAAAACGGTTCAATGCCGAATATCTCTGCATCGTGCCCATCATGGGAGTGCATCAAAGTGATCGCCAGCACACCGCCATCATAGAAGGGGGCTCCGACCGGGGCATCCAACGAGACATGATCCTGCTCGCCGACAATGTACTCATCGGCAAAATAACCACCGTGTATGCCTGGTATTCGGTCGCACAACTGATCACCGATCCGGCAAGCTGTATAGCAGTATATGGCATCAACTCAACGGCCCATGGCATTGTCCACGGCACCGGGTCGACAGATACCCTCACTCTCGAACGGGTCAATCACCTTTCGCCCGTCCAAGAACAGGAGCTCCTTTTGACGAGCGGCGACGGCATGGTAATCCCTCGTGGCTACGGAGTTGGGATTGTGGAGAAATATAGCTCTGATGGCCTGTATTATACCGGCATCGTAAAAACGCTGATAAATCCGGCAGAACTGCGTACCTGTGTTATTATCGATCGTGCACATTTATTAAAAACCGGTTGAGTTCCGCAATAATTGAGTTATACTGAGTCCCGTGTCTGTGAAATATACGTTTTTTGGGGCGGTTAGCTCAGCTGGTAGAGCATCAGTCTTACAAACTGGGGGTCGCAGGTTCGAGTCCTGCACCGCCCACCAGTCTTCGCTGCTTCGCAGCTTCGTCTGGCTACGCCTGAAGAAACCGGAGGCGAAGACAGGCTGCCGCCGGCAGATGAGATGGTAGCTGGGTTGATTTTGATAACAGAAGCGAAGACTGCCCGAATGTAGCCGTAGGCGGAGACGGGCTTAATTTAGTCATAAAGTCAAATAAAGCTCTTTGATATGCCATTTATTCCTCGGTAGCTCAGTCGGTAGAGCAAACGACTGTTAATCGTTAGGTCGCAGGTTCGAGTCCTGCCCGAGGAGCCAGTCTACGCTGCTACGCAGCTTCGTCTGGCTGCGCCGCTAAATTTGAAAGTTCTTCGATTATTTTTTGAAATTCCTGCTATCTTATCACGCCATGTGCATCAGCACTGATGGCGTAATAATGTGGGGCTGTAGCTCAGTTTGGTTAGAGCGTTCGCCTGTCACGCGAAAGGTCGCGAGTTCGAGTCTCGTCAGCCCCGCCAT
>Ga0187783_10000341_pt1 | contig 34182 bp, 32 predicted proteins | sample 1015_SJ02_MP02_2_FD_132471 | JGI IMG/M metagenome (GOLD analysis project Ga0187783, IMG submission 132471) | Tropical peat soil microbial communities from peatlands in Department of Meta, Colombia - 1015_SJ02_MP02_20_MG | ecosystem: Environmental > Terrestrial > Soil > Wetlands > Peat | place... | reverse complement strand
TTCGTTGGCGTGCTTTGAGTGGGTTCGCCCTTAGCATACCCGCCCTGGTTCGGTTTGTGGGCTCGTGAATTCATAGTCAAACGTCTCTAAAATGGGGACAAGGCAGTTGGCTAACCAAGCATCTCCCATGCGGTCTCCACCATTTTAATCGGGGGGTGCCCGACCCGGTTGGCACCGAGACGATGCTTCGCCTAACATGAGCACCGTTCCCACGCAAGGGTTCGCCGCACCGGTATCTTCGGCGCATCCATGGGCCAAGTGTCGTAACCTAGTTCCCCGCGATGAAACGGAATGAGCAACCCAGTTCTCTGGTCCGCACGTCGTGCGCTCGGATACCCTTGGAGGGGCGGGCAGAGTCTTCCGAAAAGCCAATCGGAGTTGCTTGACTGTGCTGCGCTCAGTTATCAGCTGCGAAGACAACGGTTCGGAATCTCCCCAACTATCGCCACTAGAACGAACGGACAGGGCCATTGCGCGGCCCTTTCTTTGCCGCCAGAATGGCGGTCGGTTTGGAAACCGCCGAAAAAGCGCGGTCAGGATAAAGATTGTCGAGCTCAGAACTCCACAGATTTCTCTGGCATCCGCACCAACCGAAAGCGGGTGTGTTAAACTGCAACCCTCAAGATTAAATCTGCCATCACAGGAGAAGACAAAATGACAAGAAAGAGCGTATGGATTGTGCTAGGCGCGGTGTTGTTCTGCGTCAGCGTAACGATAGCTCAAGAACCGGTTCATAACATAGATGCGCAAAAGCACCCTAATCTGAGGCAAGCCCAGGACCAAATCGTCAGCGCGTTTCACTACATTGACGCCGCTCAAAAAGACAACGATTGGGACATGCAGGGACACGCAGCTAAGGCAAAGAATCTTCTAATACAAGCAAGTAACGAGCTGAAGGAGGCCGCGGAGACCGCCAACAAAGGACATAAATAGTCAGTGACCACCGATCCAGTTAACTGGAGGGTCCTGCGGGCCGTCGTTTTCAAGATTTGCCCTGCATATGGTCTCGCGTATACCTCACAACAATCGCCCCGTCAAACGATAAACGATCTCATGTTAGTCGTCATCGGGATCTGTCGGCGGTGTAGTGTCATTGAGGAAATGATCTGCACCGAGTGGAGCGGCAACGGGGTAAAACGAAAGGGGGGTCTGATTGAAATTGAAGCAATCAGAAAGATTGTCGGCAAGTTCATCGGCATATCCCAAAGACCCCAAGCCGTAAGTCTCCTCGATGAATTTCAGAATGCTGCCAAAATCGTGATTCATGTGAGAAATGTAGCCCGGTTTGGCGTACGGCGAGATGACGATCAGCGGCACGCGAAGACCATAGACGTAACCGCATCCCCATTCCGAGCAGTTGACCCGCAGCTGAGGCGGGGCAACGTGGTCGTACCACCCACCCCAATCGTCCCAGGTAACGAAAATTGCGGTATTGGCCCAATAAGAGCTCTTGCCGATGGCATTCACGATGGATGCGACCCAAGAAGGGCCGCCTGTATTACGAGTGCTTCCGGCGTGGTCTGAGTTCGCTCCACGAGGAATGACCCAGCTGACGTTCTGCAGCTGGTTATGCGCGATGTCGGTGAGGACTTGAGTCTCATTGAGAATGACGTCGTGAATCCAGTCGGCCCCCGTGCAGGTCAGAACGCCGGCTCGCGACTCAGGCACACAGATGTGATGAATAGCGTTGGGGCCAGTCCAAATGGACCTGGCGGACGGCGTGTAGTAACGCCACGAAACACCTTTGGCGTCGAGTTCGTCGGAAAGAGTAGGGTGCTCAAAACAGGGATACATCGAACAGAACTCGTTGCCGCTAGGGTCGATGAGAGCCACCCGCGATCCAGCAGGCGCAATACAGCCGGCGCCCCCTACGGGATTCTCCGCCGCGAACAGGCTGCTGGTAGCTGTAGGCGCAGAGGTGCCGGAGATGATGAACTGATGAGCCGGAAAACTGGGCCCCTGATTGGTTTGAAACATGCGGTCCGCGAACACGTACTGCTCCGCCATCTGCAAATAGGGTTCCACGTCGGAGGCGCGTACGTACATGAATTGCGGATTAGGAGGCGGGCAGTTTGCAGCATCTGAGGAGCAGAAGATCTCGACCCGATTGGCTCCATCCATTTTGCCGTTATCGTAGATCTGCAAGAACGCGGAATGCTCGTGATTAAGGTCGTAATCGATGCCCAGCGAGGTGGGAGTGAGTTGGATCGTCTGGCCGGAGGAATTGACCCCGCTGCTGGCGATATCGGCGCCCTTTGCGATCAGCACCGGATCATGAAAGAGATTGTCTGGCGTCCGATTTTCTTGGACGATCACCACGACGTGCTGAATTTTTCCTGCGGCCGGGGGATCGATGGCAGGCGCGTCAGCCCCTTGTGGCGATAGCATGATCGAAGAATCGGGAAAACTCAGAGTGAAGCTGCAACTACCGCAGCCGTTCAGTCCAAGAAGAAGCACGGAAGTGACAAGTAACAAGAGAAGCGCAATGATCGGGACGGCCGCTCGCATGATGGAGAAGAGATTAAGAGATCAACTCCCCTAAATGCAGGATAGTTTAACCCCGGTGCGGGATTTCCACTCGCTCAGGTTTCTAACTTCGCCTGAGACGGTTAGGCCGCCTGCCGATCTCGCTGAAGCCGATTTCGTTGGCTCCGGCGAAAAAGCTTATCTAGCGGTTCTTTAAGCCTGCTGGTCAGCTGCTTTTTGTATGACGTGGCTCACGTCGATCACGGCCCAGTACTTCTCCTCATGCCCTTCCGATTCCATCTTGCGATCCTCTACTTGGACACCCTGCCCTCCGGAGTCCCCAAGCGGGCCTCCCGCCAGCGAGGCATTGCCCCGCTTTCGGATATTGGCACTCGTTATTCGAGCACTCGAGAAACTTTAACCCTCCTGAACAACGTGCTGCTCAGCCCGCACTACGGGTCCCCTCGCCTTCCTCCCAGCTCCTCGCGGTCTCGACCTTCCGGCCTTATGCGCTCGGTCTTTGCCCGACCCCGGCTGCCACGTAGGGTCTTTCCTGTTCCATGCTGCTCTGTGTCAACATGCCATCGCACAATCAACCCTAAGGAGGTTCAGCATTCGCTCCGGGACCAGGATGCTATCTTTTGCCTTCGCCGTGCAAGTGAGCGTCTCGGCCTTCCCAAAGGAGTCTGCTACCGGGCGATCCGGCTCTTGCCCGGACAGGACTTGCTTGCCTGCTAAAACATCACGTCTTGCAGGACGCATCATTGCCGGAACGTCAATGGCGGCCACCTGTGGACTTTCGGTGGGCAATCTACATTTTCGACATGCGTGGAGCTCCAGTTCGTTACTTTTTGGGCCCGGTACGGCTGCAATGACCAGCGACCGTGGTACACTTTTGTGACGATGCAACACACCCGTGCACACCCTTAGCGCTTCTCTTCCTCTGTTTGCGTGTTGCCGTGGATCACGATGCCAGTGTTGAGCGAAATAGAAGAGCAGCAAGCTTCTCGGTTGAGGCAGAGCGAACTGCATCCTTTGCTTGCCTTCGCGACCGTCGCCACCTTCTTCTGCTCAAGTCTCGAAATCACCACTTTGGAATACGTGGATACGTTTCGTCTTTATATGACTCCGGGGGAAATCACATTGCTAGTGGGCTCGGCGCTGGTCATCCTACTTGCCGTAAGCCTTACGTGGTGGCTATGCATCTTGCTGCTGGTAAAAGGCCTTGATACTCTCCCTCGCGCCCGGCGATATTCCGCATGGCTGGGTTGGCATTTGTGGGTAGCAGTTCCGTTCTCATACTTCACGCTCGAACTGCTGGCCGCGATCAGGCTGCGACTATTTCCGCGATGGCATCCGGGGGTGCTTGCCTCCTTCGCATCGGGTCTTAGCCTCATCGTGCTATGCATCGCCGTATCCTCGATCTTTGGTCTAGGCAAACTGCAGAGAACTTGCGGGATTCGCTTGGCTCCCATCGGTTGGCTCCATGCCACCGCAGGCGTCATCATGCTGATTGTTCTGTTGGCACGCGGGGTGCACCCCTATTCTGATTTCGAGAACCCGAGCAAGCCGGTTGCCGGATCCAATCTGCCTGACGTGTACTTGATTACGCTGGATGCTCTGCGAGCCGAAGATATGTCGGTTTACGGATATGACCGTCCCACGACTCCTAATCTGCAGCGTTTTGCCCAGCGCAGCTTTCTGTTCGAGAACTTTGTGGCCAACTCCAACTTCACCACACCGGCGACGGTCACGGTCGAGACAGGCAAGTTACCTTGGTCCCACCGGGTATTTCACATAGCCGGGTTTCTGCAAAGTTCGGTTGATCACCAAAATATGGCTGCAGCATTGCGCGAACGTGGCTACTACACGGTCAGCATCATGTCGAATGTGTTGGCGACTCCGTTCGCTCACAGTACTGTTGAGAGCTACGACGCAGCGAAATATGTGCCACCCTTAGGTTTGACTGGGATGTGGATGCGTTATACCAACTTAGCTGGTGTCAATGGCAACGTTATGCTCTTTTACGGCTTGCTCCGGCGACTTGAAGGAATGCTGAGCGGCTTTGTGGACAAAATGATTTGGGACCACCGCTACCCGTATCCCGCGGAGCCAGTCTTCGATCAGTCACGCACCCTTCTGGAATCTCACGCGCACGCACAACCGCTCTTCCTGTGGACACATATCTTGGCTCCTCATGATCCGTATTGGCCTCCAAAGCCATACCGATTGCGCTTCTCGGCGAAGGAAAGATTGACCCAAATTCGAGCCAGCACATTGCCCCCGGGCGTAACCGCTGCCGAGCTTCGCGCTGAATACGACGAGATGATTCAATACGCTGATCAAGCTGTGGGTGACTATTTGGACTGGCTTGATCGAACCGGACGACTCGACCACGCCATAGTGATCATTACGGCAGATCACGGCGAGTCCTTCGAACACAATTGGTTTCAACATGCCGGACCTTACCTGTACAACGGCCTCATCCACATCCCCTTGCTCATCCATCTTCCCGGACAGCGACAGGGTACCCGTATTCCACAGCTTTCCCAACAAGCGGATCTGTTGCCGACGCTTCTTGACCTAGTCGGGGCACAGGTACCTAGTTGGGCGGATGGCATTTCGCTGAAGCCAGCTTTGGAGGGGAAGACACTTCCGGAGCGGTATATCTTCACTATGGCCCTAGAGTCGGATCGAATCTTTGACCGCATCACCAAAGGGACGCTGGCGATCTTGGATGATGATTTCAAATATTTGATCACCCTCGATAGCCACCGGGAGGAGCTATACCGCTACAAAACTGACGAGTTGGAAGAACATAACCTCATCGAGTCTGACAAGAATGTAGCACAGCGCATGCACGATGTCCTGCTCGACAAGCTGAAGGAGGAAAACGATCGACCCGTCTTCCGATGACAAGTGCAGCGAAAGAACCGAACGGGTATGGCAAAGGTACGGCTCCGCTTATCACTTAACGCCTGGCGCCGGTTGGCCCTCAAAATTGGAGCTAGTGGAGCAAACCTGAACCCACGCCTGTGTGTTCTACATTGGGTGAGCCGCCCGCTGTACGCGGTTCTTGGCTGCATACGACATAAGACCTATTCCAGTGCAATCGAAAACGCCGTCCCGTTATCGTCGATCATTGTCCTCGGCTTCTGGCAGTCCGCTACCACATTCCTGTATGAACCGCTCTGTTATGACCCACGGCGTAGCTTCCTTCTCCGTTATCCGACACCGAGACGGTCGCTGGCCAACATCGGCACGCCGCGAATGGACATCAGGCACTTCGGGATGCCGTCGGTCAGTGGCCGGAGTCGAGGTCCATGTCCGGCAGCAAGTAAGAATGCTTTCACCTACCTATTCCCGATCGCGGACGCCGGCAAAAAAGTCCAACGCGTACCACCTCGTTCATCGCTGTCGATGAACGGATCGTTGACGATTACCTGAGCACCCTGAAAGTCGAAGGCAAAGCCCATTTCCTGCACGCCCTCGGTGGCCATCGCCTGTCGCACGGCTTCGTGGTTTTCGGGTTCGCAGTACAGTAAAAGAAAACCTCCCCCGCCTGCCCCCGTAATCTTGCCTCCCAAAGCACCATGCTCACGAGCGAGCTGATAAAGCCGGTCGATTTGGAAAGTTGAAATCCTGCTCGACAAGCGCTTCTTTTCTTCCCAGGCCCTATCTAACATCGACCCGAAGCCACGTAACTCGCCCTTTTCCAGCGCTTGCCGCATTCGATCGGCGAGGGCACGCACTTCGTGAAGGGCTTCAACCGCTGCACCGATGTGCCCACGCGTGGACTTCTCCTCCTCTTCCAGGATGGTCCAGGACTGGTGCGCCGAGCCGGTGAAGTACAACAAGAGATTTGCTTGCAGCTCCCGCAGGACATCGGGGTCCAGTTCCACCGGATCAACATGGGTGCTGCCGTCAGCATGAAAGGTGATGAAATTCAATCCGCCAAAAGCGGCGGCGTATTCATCCTGCTTGCCGACGTGCCGACGCAATACGTTTCGTGCTATGTGGAAAGAACGTTCGGCGAGCTCGTATTTCGAAAGGGGCCAGCGTGTGTAAGTAGCAAGCGCCTTGAGGATGCTCACACAGACGCTGGCCGAGGATCCTAACCCTGTTCCTGGAGGGATCTCCGACGCGAGGAACATATCGGCAGAAATCTCACATCCCAGATCTTTTAGGACAGCTAGCGGAATATCAAGTTCGCTCCCCTCGATGCTCATGGCCGCGATATCACGCCAGGTCTCAAATACGCGCAGGTCCGAGGAGATGACTTGAATACGACCATCGTTGCGTTTGCCCAAGATCGTGTAGAAATACTTATTGATTGCTGTACTCAAGACAGCACCGCCGAATTGCTCGTAATAAGCGGGCAGGTCCGTCCCCCCGCCTGCAAAGCTAATCCGCACTGGACTGCGAACGATGAGCATTCTGAAGGTTCTCCTCTAGGAACTGGGTGGTGACCTTGGTAACAGTGCTTGGCGCCGATGCCTGAATCACGATGCCAATATCCAAAGAGATTCTAAACCGCTCGAAAATCAAGGCACCCGCGTGCCAGCATCCTCTAGTGATGATAGTTCGGGAGATTACGAACACTCATCTTCGGATTTGCCCCAGCCCATCCGGATAACTCAAAGCGGTTACCCGCCGCCGACGAAGTGCCAGTTCCATTCGCATTGGGGCCGTTGTCCTGAATTGCGACGTCACGCACCTGACTAAACGTGTTTATGTCGAAATTGCAATTTTCGCATCTCACCTGATAAAGATTGATCCCGGTTCCGACTTGGCTAATCTGATTCCCTCTACCTACCAAATTTCTCGCATTCCGAGGAATAGCACCTGAATTGAAGTCGATGCCCACGAGCACGTGTTTAATTTGGTTGCCAGAGATTGAACAACTGACGTCTCGCCCGTTGCAGGCAACCCCCACACCGCCCAGGCCTGAACCGTCTGCTCCCACCGAACGGTAGGTCTCTTCAATATCGTTATTGGTAACCTTTGCGTTGTTTTGGGTTACGCTGATGGCAGCGTGAGGAAAAAATCCACGGATAATGTTTTCCGAGACGACTGCCTGGGTGTCCAAACTCTCTGGCTGAAACACCGGGGGACCGACGGAAATACCAAATTGAAGGGCTGCTGGTTCCAATTTAATGGTGTTCTTAAGAATCTCGGTTCCGATGGCATCCCTCGTGAGAATGCAAGCGTTCCTGCTGCAGTCAACATCATTGCCCTGAATCAGGGTGTTAACGGCCATGTCCGAAGCTTCGATTGGAGAATCGCCACAGTCGGAGACGGTATTGTGGCGGATTTGCGTATTGGCAATTTGAGTTCCATGGCCTGGCAACCTCGATGCAAGATCGCCAGTAGCGTAAATGCAATTTCCGCTGGTCCCTGAAATCTCATTGTCTTTGATCAGCGTATTGTTGACGCACGAACCTGCCGAGGGGCTGGCGTTTCCGACCAAAATTCCAGAAGCTGGTTTGGAAATGTTGGTGTTGTGAATCTTATTGAATTGGATAACGTTGTCGTTCGCAACAGAGGAACAGATCTCATTCGCGCCGGTTCCTACTAAGATGATGCCGACGCCCTGACTCGCAGTAACGGTGTTGTTCAAAATAGAATTCCGGCTGCCGAAGACCTCGAAACAACCGTCCTCCGTCCCGTTCGGCGGCACGCCATGTGACGCAGAACCGTCGCACGTAATCTGTTCCACGCGATTGTCATTTCCCTTAATTACGATCGCGTTTTCATGTCCATTGCCGTTAGCAACCTGCACCAGAGTCGCTGGGCCGGTGAGTGCACCGGAATTTGCCGCTAGAGTGATGGCAGTGATCGAATACGGTCCTGCTCCATGGAAAACCAGGGCGTGATGATCGTGCGAGATCAATACAGGACTCCACTTGGACATCCCACATGCATCTGTAACCACGATTTGGCCGGCATTCTCGCCTAACGACGCTTCGGCAGCATTAATTCTGGCCCCACAATCTGCTCCGGACAAGGTGGCTGCGTTTACGGTTCTTCCGCCCTGTGTCCAACCCGATGCACTCAAGGCAAAAGTCAACGCTAACAGGATGCACCGATCTTTCATGTTTGATTTCTCCCTGTGCATAAGAGTAAGGGTATCAGAAGCATCTAGGTGCGTGCACAAGCACTCGGTCAGCTTTCGAATCAGCCCGGTGAGGTGAGGCGCCGCGCTTAACCGGAATCCATTGATATCGAGTTGCGGACCTGTGACCGTTCCTCGGGAAGTGCTCGGGTCGCCATACTAGTCAACCCCTTTGGGTGAGTCGATCGCCGTCGATCCGCCAGCTCGATTTGCATATGTCGGAAATGGTGCCCAACTGTATGCTTTTTCCATTGTTTCCAGCCGCAGTGGAATAGCCGGATCGCTGGTTCCGATCATTGGAGCGGCGTTCTCTTATGCTGCAGATTATGTCGCCGTCGAGGTCACCGGTAAATTCCTATTCATGGTAAGTACTAGTGCCAACGCTGGGTGCTCCCGCTCCGACGAGGTTTTCGTATCCGACGGGTACGAACCCCAACCCGATGACGACGTGACGATGCAATAGTTGTTCTCTACGTCGCAGTGCAAGGGGGGATTCTCGACGGGCCAATTAAGAGGTTGGACGGGGTCAGCCACCGGGACTGCCTAGGCTGACCCCCAGTGAACCCGAAAAACCTAAGCGGGGTTGCTTGGCCTCGGTTCTCCCTCGGCCTTAGCCCGGACGGACGCCCGCGCAAAGGGGCTGCTGGAGCGGGAAACTCGAGAGTCAACTGCAATCGGAACGGAGCACTGTCTCCGCTTCACCGATTTTCGTGGAGACTCTTTCTATTTTTCCTGGCTGGCTGCGGGGTTACACCGCACATAAGATAGCCAGCCCTTGTGATACACTTCTCCCACTGCCCAAGGTGCCGCTGGAAGACACATTCGTGCCAGGTCCGTCTTCTCTACCTACACAGCAGATCAGAATGTCAGTGTTGAGCGAAATAGAAAACGAGAAAGCCTCTCGGATCGAGCGGATCGAGTTGCGCCCGTTGGTTGCGTTCGCTAGCATCTCCGCGTTGTTCTGTTCGAGTGTCGAAATCGCCACGCTGGAGTACCTCGATGCTTTTCGTGGGAAATCACGTTGGAAGTGAGTACCGCGGTGGTTATCTTAGCCGCCGCTAGCGTTCCCTGGTGGCTATGCATGCTGCTCATGGTCAAAAGCCTCGCTGCGGTGCCGCGGACCGAAAGATATTCCGCGTCGAACACGGAACTGTGGAGAGCTACGCCCGGCCTGTGGAAACCAATGGTGTTCACACAACTCGCCGTGGTCAGGGTGTCCGGATTCCACAGCTGGCCGAACAAGCCGATTCCCATGTCAGTTTGTTTACAAGCCCTGTTTCAGGAGAGAGATAGCGCCAGGCGTGGTAAAGCTGGCATTGGCAATAGAATTCGAGCTTGGAAAGAGCTTAACGGCTATGACTAGGTTACGGCTGCGCTTATCTCTTAACGCATGGCGCCGGCTGACACTTAAAATTGAAGCAAGTGGGGAACGCTTGAACTGGCGACTCTGTCTTCCGTATTGGCTGAGTAGCCCGGTTTATTCCCTGCTTGGTCGAATACAGGACAGAAGCCATGCCGACACCCTGAAGAACACCGCCCCTTCACCGCCGGTCTTTGTCCTCGGCTTCTGGCGCTCTGGCACTACATTTCTGCATGAGCTGCTTTGTTGCGATCGACGGTTTGGCTTTCCAAGCACCTACGCGTGTTTGAACCCTTCCCATTTTTTGCTCAGCGAGCATTGGATACGCGACCGGCCGCTGGAACAATCCCGGCGGCCGATGGACAACATGCAGTATTCGTGGGCTTCGCCACAAGAAGACGAATTTGCGCTCTTTGCCCTGGGCGCACCCTCTCCCTACGAAGCCTTGCTTTGCCCTTCGCTAATGCGGAATCCCCGGTTGTTGCTTGATTTAAATCAACACCCAGTCGAGGATCAGGCTCGTTGGGCCTCCGTTCTTCAATATTTCCTTCAGCTTCTCAGGGTTCAGCAGGCTAAGACCATGGTGCTTAAGTCCCCATCGCACGGCTTAAGGCTGCCGAGGTTGAGGGCCTTATTTCCTCAGGCGCGTTACGCGATCATCGAGCGAAATCCCTATGAAGTGTTTGCCTCGAACCTAAAACTTTGGCAGACCCTGCTTGAGCTGTACAGCCTGGAGAGTTTTTCCGCCAACGAAATTGAGGAATTTGTTCTTGTCGCTTACATGCTGCATGAAGAAGCTATTTGTGAGGGCAGCCACGATCTTCATCGCCCTCACGTAACACGGGTGCGTTATGAGGATTTGGTAGCGGAACCGGCCGCAGAAATGATGCGATTATATAGGGAGTTAGAGCTGGGAAGTTTTGAAGAGGTCCGGCCTGCAATGGAACAGTACCTTGCCGGTGTGGCGGGCTACAAACGCAATCCCTTCTCCCTCTCGGCGGCTCAGAAGGCTGCCGTGGATAGCAGGTGGGGCGAGATCATAAGCCGGAAAGGTTACGGGTGGCCGAGGGAACAACTGCCATCAGATCAACGAGAAAATGAGCGGAAGGCCAGAAACTGAGGACCGGGCTCAAAAGCAACGAAAAAAAGGAGGGCCAGCGTCTTGTTAAGGCACCGGTCGCTTCGGCTCTTCGCCGCGTGCCCTTCGGGCCAAACCGGCAACCAGCTTTCGGATCCTGTTGGCGAGTATCATCCACAATCCCCAAAATAATGCGAGAAATGGGCCCAGCATCTGAAATAACGTACCGCCGGTTGGGTCACCGTAACAGTAGGCGGGCAGTGCAAACAAGAGAAGCATCAGAATGATGCACAACGCGGTACTCACCATCATCTCTCCTCTAAATTCTAATAATTCGGATGCTACCGAGTTCAAGGCTGACAGCTAGCCGCTAATTGCCACTGGCTGAACTGGTTTTCTAGCGTGGACAACAATCCGTCGCTGCTGGAGAGTCACCACCGGATTGGCCCTATACTGCCACAGCCATTTGGCAGCGCGTGCCGCGCGTTGCAAGAGCGAATAACTGTAAACCACCTTGATATCGGTAAATCCGCAGCATGAGAGCATCGCTTTGACAGCGGCCGTGTTCGGCCCGCTCCAGTTGGTCTCATCACCTCGGACCTCTGCGCCAGGGTAAAATGCCATTGCTGGCCTTCGTATCCATTCCAGGTCAGTGTGGGTCTCCAAGATCAGCAGTTCTTTCGTCACGCTGGCGACATTCCTTATACCCAAATAAGGATCCTCCAGGTGATAAAGCACGCCGGAAAAAAGCACAACGTCGAATAGCCCGACCGCGCTAGGAGAAATGTCGTATACGCTTATGAGGCAGTCCTCGACTTTAGAACCCAGAACCCTCCGCGCCAGTTCAAAACCCGCCTTCGATGCCCAGCCCTTGCCAGCCCAGATAAATTCGTCGGTCGCTAGAACCTTGGACGCCCCACGCCGTTCAGCCTCGAAGGAGAAAAACCCATCCCAGGCGCCGATATCCAGGAACGTCTTGCCTCTTAAACTCTCCGGGAATCGAAGACGCTTAAGTCTCTTCGAAGAAAGGTAGTCTTCGCCCTGAGTGACAATTCCATTGCCGAGGTCGATTGTATGAAACCACTTTATCTTGTTCACTTCTTCCAAAACTGAGGACATGTGTTCTGCCTCAGCTCCAAGTTCAACTGCCATGTGAAGCTGCCTCTCGTTTGGATTTTATGACGTGCGATGAATTGAGCAGATTCTGCGCCTGTCGACAAAAAACGGATGTGGCTAATAACTCAGACGGCTTATGGCTGGCCGGGTGAGAGACTTAGCAGCAGCTAGCGGGCGAAGCAGTACGATGTGATTACGCCGCGTCAAGCCAAGCCGCACTAGGGCTGGGCTGCTCAACTTCTCCGTATTTCTCCATCGTCCGAAGAAAGGTGCTCACGCCCAACGATTTACGAATAGGGAAGGACTCGCTTCCGTTGAGAATTAGGATCGCTGCACAACGCACACTAGTAATACGCCGGGGCACGCTAGCCGGGAACCATAGCTTGCAATTGCTCGACAGAAAGATCAATGAAGTTTCTTGCAACGTGAGTTGCGCCCGCTGCCCTTAGAGTTTCGGATAGTTCCCGCTCCGCAATTGCGATACACATGAGGCCGGCAGTTCGTGCCGCTTTTACGCCAGAAACCGCGTCTTCAATGGCTAAGCTGCAGTCCGGCCGAATTCCAAGCATTTGACAGGTGAGACGGTAAATGGCGGGATCCGGCTTCCCGCGACGAACCTGATCACCACACGACACAACGTCAAATTTCTCTGCCAAGTCCAATTCATCTAGCACGCGCCGGGTGCGATTCTCGCTGCCCGAAGTCGCAACTGCTGTCGCCAGGCGTGCTTTTCTTACCTCCCCGAGGAATTCAATGATACCGGGGATCGGTCGAATTGCCAACGACTGCTCGCGCAAGAACTTGTCTTTCTGTTCTCCATATTCCCTAATCTCGTCCTCAGAGAGTCGGCCCAAGAAGTAGCGCAGAATCTCGTCGCGCTTTCTGCCATCCAAGACAAAATTGAGCTCAGCGTCGGATACAGGTCTTCCGAGGCTTTGGAGAAAAGCCCTCCAAGCCCGCCTGTGCGCCGGGTGGCTGTCAATGATCACGCCATCCATGTCAAAGATCACAGCTCTGAGCATTTTGATGCGCTAAGTCAATTTCGCCGAAGGTAGTGTGTCGATCGGTGGAAGACCCGGCCAGGCAGTTTGGGCTGCGCGGAAATTCTCCATGGTGCCAATGTCAAGCAGGAAATCCCTGATTGGATAAGCCAACATTCGCCCGACTAACCGGGGGAGCACATGGAATCCCAAGTCGGCCGGGCAGGATTGTGGAATCATCTCCAGCAACTCCGGTGTAGCTATCATCAAACCGGAGAATGCCCAGTTTCCTGAAGGATTGGCGGGCTTTTCGACGAACTCTCGAACTACAAAATTGTCATCAAACGAGGCAATCCCACATCTGCTTGGATCGGGGACTTCGTACAGGCCAATGGTAGCGGGGGGTTGACACTGGCGATGGAAGCGAAGCATGTCGGTCAGGTTGGCAGCGGTGAGAACGTCTCCGTACAAAACCCAGAAGCTGGTTTCCCGATCCACCCAGTCTCGATTCGCAAGTAGAGTTCCAGCCGAACCTAATAATACAGTCTCCTCCGATACACAGACTTTGACGTCTCTGCTCCTCTGCCGCAAAAGTCGTTTGATCGTGTCAGTATGTGCATGTACATTGATTAACACTTCATCGATGCCCGCTCGGCGGCACAGATCGAGCCAAATCTCAAGCATTGGAGTTCCACGAATGGGCACTAAGCACTTTGGAATCGTGTCTGTTAGCGGGCGCAGGCGAGTACCGTGCCCGGCGGCAAGTAAGAAGGCCTTCAATCTAAATCTCCCCAACCGCCGAGGCTGGCAAGAAAGCCCACGGCCTACCCCCATCTTGGTCACTGTCTATGAAAGGATCATTCACGATTATTTGAGCCCCTGAAAGTCGAAGGAGAAGACCATGTCCTGAACGCCAGTCCCCACCGTTGCTGTCCGCACCTGCTCCTGGCGAGCGGGCTCACAATAACCGGCAGAAGAACTCAACCCGGTTCCGGGAAGAATCTCAGACGCGAGGAACATGTCGATCGAAATGTCGCGCCCGAGATCCTTCGACATAGCTAACGGAATCTCACGTTTGCTGCCACCTACCTCCACGGTTGCAATGTTCTGCCAAGTCTCGAACATTCCCCGATCAGAAGAGATGATCCTGAATCCGGCCATCCTCACCTTTTCCCAAGATAGTGTAGAAGTACTTGTTTCTCGCGGGCGCTCAACACCGCACCACCGAACTGTTCGTAATAACCTCGGACATCGGTCCCGCCTGAAGGCTAATCCGAACTGGACGGCGAACGATGAGCACTCTGGAGGTTCTCCTCTAAGAGGTGAAGTTCATCAAACTCATCAATTGAAAATGAGCGTTTGCCGTCTGGCTCACGTGCAATCAGCCGGAAGTGGTCGAACAGTCGTGTGGCAAGAATCCAGAGGGTTTGAAGAAGAATCGAGGCGTCCGACACGAATGAGATGTTTAAAATATATTGCAGGTCAAATCGAGTTTTTTCTTCCAACGAATTTTGATCCCGCAAACCATGGACCTGGGCAAGACCCGTCATTCCTGGCTTTACTCGAAGCCGTTGTTGTTCCCATTCTGAATAGCGGCTGACCTTTTGTGGGGGATCAGGTCGTGGACCAACTAGTGTCATTTCGCCGCGCAAGACATTCCAAAGTTGGGGCAGTTCAGTTACGCTTAGGTTAACCAGCGAACGCTCGAATCGAGTGCTATTGGAAGTGTCCCGGTCTACATTCAACCGGAGCATTGCAAACACTTCACCCCGTTTTCCACAACGTTTTTCCCACCGAAAGGCGCGGGACCTGGTCCGCCGAACACCAACCACAGCTGGCAAAAGAATAGGTAAAGCGACAACCCCGAGAACGGAGCCAAGTGCGATATCTACAAAGCGTTTCCAAATTAGCGATTCAGGAGCGGTAACCTCACGCAGCTCCAGGATTGGGATACCGTCAAGATCAACAAGGCTTGGTTTGAAGCAGTACAGCTCGTACGGTTGAGGGACGAAGCTAAGCGTGATTCCGCGCTCTCGACACTGGGCCGCTAGATTCAGCACCTCGGGCATGGAGGGCCTGGAAAGGGCTATTATTAGATCGGTAATCCTGTGTGCAGACAGCAACTCGGCGATTCCAATGGTCGGAACGGTAACTGCATCCTTCTCGTCTCGTGCGATTGGCTGCCTATCGTCCTGTGGAGAGAGAAAGCCCACGACTTTACAAACCATTTCAGGATGCCGGTTGATCTTAAGGGCGAGTTCCCTCGCGATCCGGTCGGCTCCGAGGATCATGATTCTTCGGACGTCGCCCGAGTGGTGCCGCGCAAGAAGCAGTTGACGGGCAAAGTATCGGATGCCAATGAAGCCAACAAAAAGCAACCCAGCGAAGTAAACCAACATGAGCCGGGAGACGTATTCGCGCCAGAGATAGCCCACGGAAAGGAGAACGAACATCAGTGTTACTACCGCCAAGAAAACATGAGAGACAACTGCAGGAAAGCGCCAGCCCCCGTGAAAACAATCCAATTTCATTAAGAAAGAGAGCAGAAGCCAGAGGGCTGCGGTTGCGGCAAGAAATGGTAACAAGGATTCGATAGTTCTCCAACTTGTCAGATCCCAAATCCGACCGTAGCGTAGGCAGTCCGCGGTTACAAATGCAACGACAGACCATAGCAGGTCCGCCAACAGAATCGAGCGCCCTATGATACGAATCTTCATAGCCATCTCATGTCGATTCAGAAATCAATAATTGGCAGCAGCCGAAATTGTCTGAACCTGTCGACGCATATTTCCTCGGACAGCGGTGAAGACTGCGTGTGCCGCACACAGGTGCAGGTCCTCGATAATCTGCATGTTGTCGCAGGGTACGATCATACACTGATCGCAAAGCTCCTTCATCTTGCCTCCCTGAAATCCGGTCAGCCCGACCGTAATCGCGCCTGAGTGACGAGCCACTTTCAAAGCACGAAGCACATTGGGGGAGTTGCCGCTGGCGCTAATCGCAAAGGCAACATCATCACGCTGCACCAAATTAGATAGTTGCTCCGCGAAAATGTCTTCGTATCTTGAGTCGTTTGCCCACGCTGTCATAAGAGGAACATTATCAGTCAAGGCGAGCGCTCGTAGCCGTTTGCCGCCGCCGTTCACTGTTCCTTTCCCGAGGTCGCAAGCCAAATGTGATGCCAACGCAGCACTCCCGCCGTTTCCAAACAAGTAGATCATTTGGCCCCGGTCGTATGCTTGCAGAATGGTATGAACGACCTGTTCAATGACGTCAAAGTCGAGCTTGTCTAGGGTTTGCGACAGATAAGTGAAATACGAACTGACATCGGGGATTTCTATCATTCGCGGCCTCCTAAGCCACGAAACTCAGTGCGCTGACTCAGCCAAGGCGTTAGCTTCAGTCTCCGGCCAAGGCAGTTCGATCTAGTTCAGTAGATCCAGCAAGCAACATCCGATGTGCTTCATCTAGATCGGAATCAACCATTTCGAGAGCCAACTCTTTCCAACTGATACGAGGTTCCCAGCCTAGGTCACGGTGAGCTTTCGAAGAATCTCCGATCAGGGACTCTACATCCGCAGGCCGGAAGAGACTCTGGTCGACTTTGACGCAATCGCGATAATCCAATCCCACGCGACTGAAAACAAGTTCGCAGAATTCACGCACGGAATGGCTCTCGCCCGTGGCTATCACATAGTCCTCAGGCTCCGATTGTTGGAGCATCATCCACATTGGTACAACGTACTCACGGGCATGGCCCCAGTCGCGTTTCGCGTCGAGGTTCCCCATCCGAAGTTCTTGCGCGAGACCGAGCTTTATTTTTGCGGCATGCGAGGTTATTTTCCGCGTGACGAACTCAAGCCCCCGCCGGGGAGACTCGTGATTGAACAAAATTCCATTACAAACGAACATGCCGTACGCTTCCCGGTAGTAGCGGCCGAGGTGAAACCCGGTCACTTTGGAAATCGCATAGGTTGAGCGGGGATGAAAAGGAGTGCTTTCGTTCTGCGGGCTGGAATTTGCTTTACCAAACATCTCACTCGATCCCGCAAAGTAAAACTTGCATACTGGGGCATTTTGCTTCAATGCTGCAAGCAGCTCATGCGTGCCTTGGACGTTCGTGCGCATGGTAGAGAACTCATCATCAAAAGAGTAGCTCACATAACTCTGCGCGGCTAAGTGATAGCACTCGTCGGGGCGCACTTCCTGCACAAGCTTGGTGAGGCTGGCATAGCTCTCGAGCGAAGCACCATGAATTTGGAGATCGGTTAACAGATGGCGAATACGCCAGAACCGATGATCCGGATTCTCGGTTGCGACGCGGCGGACAAGTCCGTGAACTTCGTAACCCTTCGACAAGAGTAACTCGGCGAGATAAGATCCGTCCTGGCCCGTGATACCGGTGATCAATGCTCTTCGTTTCAAAATTGTCCCCCCTGATGGATTCAAACGAGTTGGATCAGTATTGTTTGTGGATCCAGCTTCCATCGCTTTCACCACCGGAGTTCATCTCTGTCCAGCCGGGCTGGTTAAGGTTTGCCTTCGCCTAATTCTGTGCGGCGAAGGAGCTCAGCCTCGTTAAGCGGTTTATAGGCGCCGCGTCTCGCCAGGTGAAAATAAGCTTCAGTGATTTTCTTGACGTTGACCTCCCAAGAAAAGCGCTCCATCAAAGTAGCCTTGGCGATTTTACCGACCTTTTCATTCCCTACGATCGCCCGACGGACACAGTCTACATAGCCGGCTGCGTCTCCCCATTCGTAGAGATAGCCATTGACACGGTCTTCGATAACGAATGGAATTCCTCCAACCCGCGGTGCAATCGTCGGCAGACCGAATGCTGCGGCTTCGAGCAGCACGGTAGGCAAACCTTCATTCACAGAAGCAATCACGAGAGCGAGTGCGTTCTTGTAAGCAGAACACAGCTCGTCAAAGTCTAGTCGTTGGATCAAGCAGACGCGATCTTGCAAGCCAAGTGCGTGAACAAGCTCCAAAATCTTCTGAAGGCAGCCATCGTCTTGACCAATTAACACCAGACTCATGCCTTCTAAGGCTTCGATGTTTCTGATCAAGAAGTCAATGCACTTGGTCTTGTGGAACCTACCAACATGCAATAAATAAGGAAAGCGTATGTTGTACTTTTGTGGGAAAGCAACAGCCTTGGCGCTGAGCAATTTTGTGATGTTAATTGAGTTCGGAATGATCTGGGACTTCGCCAAGGGCATACCTCTCTGCGCCGCGTCCGACTGGTCTTGTGGGGTTAAATTAATCACCTGAGAACAAAGGCGAAACGTTAGCCTCATGACCGTCGTATCGTACAACCACTTCAATGAGCGTTTGCGAAAAGTTGAACTCGGGTAAAAGCAATGAGGGGTAAAGACGGTCGGGATGTCAAACCACCACGCTATAAAAACGGCAGAACTCGCAAATGTACTCCTGGCCAAATGAGCGTGACATACGTCAATCGTTCCAGCTTCTTTATGAATGAAATCGTACAAATCCAGCAAACTTGACACTTTCACCACGCGTATGTCGTCACAGTCGGGCGCCCACCCCCCACCTCTCTCCTTATCGTCCTGACATACTAGAGTGACCCTGTGGCCTCCCTTCCTGAGTTCGTTGGCGAGATTCAGGATATGAAGTTCGACTCCTCCCAGGTAGGAGAAGGAGTATTTGTTTACGAACAGAATGTGCATTTTAGGCCTGATTCAGTAGGCATTCCCCGTATGCTATTAATAATTCAACCGCTGTAGTTCGCCGAAACCGTCGAAGCCACGAGAGGATCGCGGACGTCTGTGTCGCGAGCCCTGTCGCGGTCGCTGATGATGGACGTGAGAGCCTCTTGCAGGGAATAGGTTGGCTTCCAACCAAATCGTGCTCGCGTCTTGGTCATTTCCGCTAATTGACTGGGGCGGTCGACCTGACGGATGCGTTGGGGATCGACATGAATGTCGATCGCCCTGCCAACGGTCTCGGCCATCAGTTCGACCAATTCGCGGACGCTGTACTCAACGCCGGTCCCAATATTAAAGCACTCAATTCCTGGAGACGCCTCTCCGTCAACCATGGCACTGAGACAGGCGGCTGTGTCTTGCACATAGATGTAATCGCGGCGCGTGTGCAGATTTCCCAGCTTGATCTTGACCGTAGCCGCTCTCGATTCGAGCTGACGCAGCACATCGGGTATCAGGTGACCGTTGGGGTCATTCTCGCCAATAGTGTTGAAGATGCGAGCAATCACGCCGGTCGCATTTGTTTTTTTAGCCCACAGCTCGATTTGCCCCTCGTTAGTCAATTTTGATAAGGAATAAATGTCTGCCGCTTTTGTCGGAGTTCGGTCTTCAACCAGCGCACTGCTTTGCCAGCTATACACGGCTCCACTCGACGCCAAGATCAATTTGGGACGCCCGATGAGGGCGGCCGCATCCAGGATTGTCTGAAACCCGACGACGTTTGTGTTCAGCGCCGCGGCTGGATCCCGTTCGCAGGTGGGAATGTGATGAACAGCCGCAAGGTGCACCACCACATCGGGCCTGAACTCTTGAAGGCTTGCCACAACCGAGGCCCGGTCACAAATGTCCGACTTAACAAATCTCAGTTGCGGATGAGCCCTTGGCGTCGGGGTAGTGTGAGATAAATTGTCGAGGATAAGACATTCTTGCCCCTTCGCGAGCAAGCGGCTAACGAGCCGGGACCCAATGAAGCCGGCTCCGCCTGTGACTAACACGCGTGCGTTCAGGTGTTTCCCCTCCGAAAGAGCACTAACAGGCTGCGGAAAAAGGATGATGTCACTAAGATTCTTTCGGCTCCTCGATTTCAGAAAGAGCTTTGAAGCTGTGGGAGGTGGTCGATCGCCAGATTTCGCATGCTGACCAAGGTCCTGCCCCGAAGGTTAACACCCACTCAACCTTGAAGATGCCGGTATCGGAACCGAATTTCTATATAGAAACCGAGCGCTGGAACTCCAGTCTGGCCGCATTCGACCCCGTGCCAAAGCTTTCGCAGGCCAAAGAATACGTATCTGAAAGCTGCTTGACGCAGTGTTCCCAGTCATGGTGTGCCTCAACATATTGCCTGCCCGCCGATATCAGGTTGTTTCTCACCTGCTCATGCAGCAGAAGTAATTCTACGGCGTCACCGAACTGTTCGCGGCTATCAGCGACAAGAAGTTCTTTCCCGGCTTGGACTCCGAGTCCAGGACAACAGATGCTGGTAGCAATAACGGGAACACCGAGTGCCATTGCTTCTAGAATCTTGAATTGAATGCCAGCCCGGACACGAAGTGGTGCGACAGCGATCCACGCACTGCCAAGAAAAGGACGTACGTCAGGAACGGAACCTATCACACGTATGTTGTCCCTCCCATGGAGTTGTTGCACTGCCCGAGACGGCCGGCTACCGACGATCTCAAGTTGCAACTCTGGTGTTCGTGCCAACAAGCTCGGCCAAATCGATCTCGCAAAGTATAAAGCAGCATCCGCATTGCCAAAATAATCCAGCTTGGCACAAAAAACGATTACATTCTTTCGCGCTCGAAACTGCAGAAAGCGAAAAAAGTCGAGATCAACTCCGTTGGGAATAACATCAACCTTTGTCCTAAGATCCCTCGGACCGGGGTAGGATTCCTTGTCTATCGCCGAAGAAATGGTCAGACGGTCAAACGCTTCAATTGCCTTTGCTTCGCACCGAGCCATTTTGTTGCGCTCCGTCCAGAAGAAGAGTTTCAAGAGCGGATTTCGAATCACGTCCTTCCTTCTCGTCTCGAACATTGAAACACAATCTACCGCATCGAATACTGTTGGAATCTTGCCTATAACTGGATCAACCATGGGCATGCTCTTGAGGTGCTCTGCATGGAGGAGGTCTATCTCGTTCTTTTCAACCTTCTCCATTACACGTTGACGCAGTTGGGGCGAATAAAAATACGAATAACGCAGGGATTTTGAGGAAAAAATTGCCATCACGCAATTCCAGAATGACCTCCAACGAGGCAATGCAATTACCTCTAAGTTGCGGCACACCTGGGTTAGTTCGGATATAAATCGATAGTCGGATTCGTCCGTGGCCAAGCAAAGTACCGATACGTCGTGATGTCGAGAAAGCCTCCGGATGAAATTAAGGGGACGCGACCGGATTGGCGACGGTACATTGGGTACCACGTACAGAATTCTCAATCTCGTAATCTCCTGACCATGACAGAGTGATCGACACTCTTCCCGCGTCAGCACCGGTTACACGTTCACCGTACCGCCCGCGGCTCGCAAAGCTCTTCTCCCACAAGCTGATTCGAACGAGAGTTCGTCCACCTCCATGCGCTCTCGATGATCTCCTCCATCGACGAGTGGTTCGGTGTCCAGCTCAGTTCGCGCATGATTTTGTCAGGGCTGGCGCACAGTATTGGAGGGTCGCCAATGCGTCGAGCACCTACCTTAACTGCTAGCTTTCTTCTGGTGATGGATTCCACAGCTCTGCAGATCTGTTTGATGGAATGGGAAATTCCGGTGCCCACGTTATAAACTCGGAAACCGGGATCGCCCAATACTTCCAGTGCGCGGACATGTGCCTGCGCAATGTCAGAAACATGCACGAAATCCCTCAAACATGTACCGTCCGCGGTGTCATAATCGCCGCCATAGATTTCAAAAAACGGACGGTCGCCTGCAGCCGTCTGCAATAGCAGAGGAATGAGATGGGTTTCGGGATTATGGTTTTCACCGCACACGCCGTCCGAACCGCAGGCATTGAAGTAGCGAAAAGCAACCACGCTCCAGTGATAAGCTTTCACATACCATTGAAGAACGTTCTCGAAGATGAGCTTGGTTTCACCGTAGGCATTGATGGGATTTTTCGGGTGCTCCTCCACCATAGGTATCATGAATGGAGAGCCATAAACTGCGGCTGACGATGAAAAAACAAATTTCCGCACCCCGGCGGCCCGTAACACTTCCAGCATGGCGATGCCCGAGCCGACGTTCGAATCGAAAAATATACCCGGATTAAGCACTGATTCGGGTATTAGCGCTTTTGCGGCAAAGTGGAAAACTGCTTCAAACTGATATTGCTTCAGAAGCCTTGATAAAGCATCACGGTCACCTATATCACAATGCAGAAACCCGACACGGTTTGGCAAGGCTTCCCGGCACCCGGCAGACAAGTCGTCAATTACCACGACCGAATGCCCCTGATCAAGTAATTGGCGGCAGCACACTGAACCCACGTAGCCCGCACCGCCGGTCACTAGAACATTCGCCATGGCCTCAGTATGCTCCCTCGGCTTTGATTACCTTAAAAGGCGTCCTCCAGAGAATGTACAGGTCCAATAGCAGGTTCCAGCTCCGAACGTAGTGAAAGTCCATTCTTATCCTCTCTTCATAAGACACATTCTGTCGACCGTTCACCTGCCAGTATCCGGTTATCCCGGGTTTGACTTTCAACATCACTTCGCGGAAGGCACCATACTTCTGCAGTTCATCCGCTGTGACAATTCTAGGTCCCACCAGACTCATTTCGCCTCTTATGACGTTGATCAGCTGTGGCAGCTCGTCAAGGCTATACTTCCGCAAAAAGGCGCCTGTTCTCGTGACCCGGGGATCGTTGGCGAGCTTGAAATTCCGTTCGAAAGCGAGTCTCAGGTGACCATCAGCAGCCAGCAGTTGATCTGCGTCCTCGCGCATGGTACGAAATTTATAGGCATCGAATTGGCCACTCGGCCCGATGACGCGGCGTTTGTATATCACTGATCCGTCATCCTCCAAACTAACTAGGAGGGCTACAAGGCAGAGTAGCGGCGAAAAGAGCACCAGGAGTAGCCCTGCGAGAAGCACATCCAAACCTCGCTTTAGTTCCGCTTGAATTCGCTTCTCGCAATAGTGATCGATTATGCAGTGGACATCCAATTGCGCTGGCGGTAACAGGTCCAACATAATTTATCGTTCGCTATAGACTAAGCGGGCTGCAACTCGGGAACTCGCGACTTTAATTTGCGTAATTCAGGCCGCGCGTTGTCCTTTGCTACAAGATAATTGCTCAGGCAAAATCCCACGATGTACCACAGAGACATAAACGTGGGGAGCGAGAATGGGTAGTAGGAGAAGTGCATGACCACCAAGATGGCTAACGCGATTCCTTGACCGAAAAGGGTAAGGGCACTGACCCTAGTGCCGGCTTTACCTAGCTGCTGGTAAATCGAAAAGCAAAACCACAGAAAACTGACATATGCCAGGGCACCAAAACGTTCTAACAAGTACGCGTACCCACTTTCTGGAATTTCTTGTACCGCATCCGCCCCCTTTCCCAAGACATTCGCGGTGTTGGTAAATCCCCGAGCGTAGAACCAAAGTACGCCCTCCGCATGTTCGGCGTCGGGGTTGTCATTGGAAGGCGAGAGATTAGAAATGGTGTTCGAAGCGAACTCGCCCACTGGCGGGAAAACCACGGCAAAGCCGAAGAGCAAGCATCCCGCAAGAACAAATCGGCGATGCCAGCCACGTCGAAGCAACACATAACCGCCGACAATGGCACAGAAGATCCAGGCAGACCTGGTTAGGCTGAAAAATAGGGCCGCTGTCGCAACAGTGAGCGCAATAACCGAAACAGTGCTTTTTTGAAAGTATAAGGAGAGTAGAAGAACCGGAACTGCCATCGAGAAGCTTAGGGCGAGGGCCTCTCCGAATGTACCGATTGCGCGGAAGGCAGACATAAATTCAAATGACTCCCTTCCTGCCATGGTTCCCGACATTGGAACACCTTCGTCGAAGTTTAACGCATCCTCGGCCTCGCCCTTCACGTCAGCTTGAATCTCCGCGATATTGGCGTTCTCAACCCAAAAATCTCGCGGAGCAAACACCAGAATTACAATGGCCACAACTGCAAGAGCGGACAAAATATACGATATGTCTCGAAGAAACCGGGTTCCAAACTCCGGCTTCAGTGCAGTTAAGACCATCACTACTAACAGAATCTCCAGAGGAAAGCAGATTGCCTTCACCGTGGGTAGTCCCTGCTTGAAGTGTTCACCGAGCATAACACCGAGCAAGAAACGGACGATGCAAACGCCCGTAAGAAAAAGCAATGGCTTCATCGGCCTAGGCCAAGGGGGGCGAAAACGCCTAAACAGGAGCAATGTGGACCATGCGAAAAGTTCTAGCAGCAGGACATCCTTGAACAAAATCAAGGCTCGTGCTGAGCTCATCTCAACATAGCCGTGAGTATACAAGAAGGGAACTACCAAGTTTTGCGTATATGCGGTGAAGAAAAGAAGGTACAAAGACCTTTCTTTGAGCTTCCACACCAAAAACGTGGCAGTTAAAACAACGAAGGTCAACCAAAGAATCATTGCTTGTCTCTCGTATGCTTTTTGCCGGTTATGTACTGTGTCACTTCAGCCCCCACCTAACGCACCTTCGCTGCTAGATCTGCGGCGCCGTTGTTTGCTGGAGGTGAGCAAGTTATCTAAAGACGATGAGGGACTTAGGCAACCCCAGAACCCGCTCAGTTCTCACTTTGCAGCCGGGAAACAGTTGGACCAATTCTCTTCGCGTGAGGAGACGCACAGATGCCACCAACACGGCGGACTTCTCGCGATCCGGTTTCGCGATCCAGCCGTTGACTGTAAAATAACGATAGACGGTATGCCCGAACCATCGGCGTGGCAACCAATGAACAAGCAGCCCCAAAAAATGCGGTTCCACCGGAAACCACTTGTTCGGCGTCTGACAATAGATACGCCGCCCCAGGCGCAACATTTCATTGGCAAAACGACGCTGATCTTCGAAATTACCTACGTGTTCGATAGCTGAGTTTGAGAATGCCAAATCGAACGCGGCGTTGGGTAAGCCCGTGTCTCTGCCGTCTCCCTGAATATAGCTGAACTTAGGCCTCAGATCGTTGGGAGGATCGCCCACATTCAACAATGTGATGTGTTCTGCAAAGCCAACTTGTTCCCAAATATCCGTGGTTCCTCCCATATCTATTACAGTTCGGCAGTCCTGGAATTTCTGTGCAAACCAGCGCTGACGCTTGCGACGGAAATATCCCGCGACAACTTCGTAGAAGCTGTTTACCGCGCCGTTATAGACAGCGTGAACGTATTCCATTCGAATAGGACAGCGCGTTTCAGGTCGAGAGAGATTTCCCGACGATGCCCCTGCCTCTAAGCGCGCACCAGCTTCGAATATGATCGGAACCTCCACAGCAGGTCAATGCGCCGAACTACTCTCAGCAGGGATCTGGTCGCCAGAAGAGCGCGGAGAGCGGTAGGCGTGCCCGGCAAGTTCTGGCCGATCGCTCGTGCCGGTCGGATGACACCTGCCGCCCCCTGCCAGTTGCATTGATGCAGAAACAGTTTTGCAGCCTCTTCTGCTTCGTCCCACTTCCCGCGGGTTACGGAACAGATCACGCCTCGCATGAATAGACCTTTTTTTAACCAAGAGCCGAGAGTCTTGGCCGCTTCATGCCTTGCTGCTCGGGGAATACTTTGATCACTTACCAACTTGTGAACCATGCGGGGGAACCCAGGCAAGAACCAATCGAGGCCCCGCTCCGCGGTGGCGGTACCCTGGTGGACAAGCTGAATACCACCAGGCCGCCTGGAAACTACAACCGGAAATCGCGCCGTCACTTGCAATTCGAAATCCAAATCGGACGGGGGGGCTGTTGTTTCGTCTAACCTGATCTCTCGGAAGATGTCTCGGCGGATTAACAAGCCCGGCAGATCGGGATTTCCATGCCGCAGAATCGACAGCATGCCCTCGGGTGGCGGAAGCAAGCCTTCGCGCCATTGCAGGATTGGCGCGTCGATTGCCAACCCACGGTCACTCATCCGAATGGTTGTCAGTATGGACATCGCCGCTTCCGGGTATTGCCGGAACCCTGCCATGGCAGTCTGGAAAAACTGCGGGAGCATCACATCATCATCCGAGAGAAAGGAAAAGAATGCTGTCTGTACACGGTCGGCGCCATCCGCAAAATTGGCAAACATCCCAATATTGTTGGGCCTACACACGTACTCAACCCGGGAATCTCTTCTACGGAACTCTTCCACAACATCCGCGGTTTGATCGCCGGAAGCATTGTCGTAGACGCAGATACGGAAGTCCGAAAAGGTTTGGTTCAGGACGCTCTGAATTGCACGACGCAGAGTTGTCGGTCTGCGAAAAGTCGGGATTACAGTCGTAATCAGAGGTTCGGACATGATGTTAGCGATCTAGCGCGCGAACTAAACGCTTAGGGAACCGTGTTCCCCTTCACAAGTGAACTGACCCGAAAGTACAAGCTGGGAAAATGAGCCAAACCAAACCGTTTTGGCGAGCCAATAACGTTGTACGCAAATCCATCGCACCTTACCCCAAGAAACATCAGATTATCGACAAATCCTCTTCGCCGCTGCATGATTCCCAAGCCAAAGTCTCCGCGCACGTGAAAGAAACTGTACTCGTGCTTATGCTCACGCCTGAAATCCTCGATTGCCGTGAGCACTCCATTACGGGCTCCGCCTTCATGCTTAGCATTCCACAACTCTGAGTTGAATGCACTCTTGTCCGACAATTCGCTTTGACCTCGCACGATGCCCCTCTTTGCACAACTGTGTCGATACTCCGAAGGGATCGTTTCAGGCTGATAGTACATGTCTCGACGTCCATAGGGCCAGTCGACGTCGTGGAAGAAAAGAAAGCCTCCGGCTTTCAGGAGATTGCGCTCATGAATCGTTTTCAGCTCATGGTATACGGTATACCAGTTATGATCACCATCAATAAGGATGCAGTCAAAGCAATCCCCAAGCTCCCGTAGGACATTCAGGCTCAATCCCTTCCTAACTGTCACATTCGGTCGGCCAGCATATTTTTGTCGAAGATCGCAGTCCAAGCAGGGATCAATCAAGGTGATGGCAACTTTGGGAGCGAGGAGCAGTCGATCTGTGCTTGCGCCAAGACTAGCGCCAATCTCACATGTGCGCACCCATCCCCGTTTTGTCAGCAGCGGTAAAACAAATTTCTCCACTACGTTCTGCACGGTAACACTCTAAGGGGGCTTTGCTGCGACAGCAGTACGCTGCAGCGGCTAAACACAATGACGCTTTCTTCTAAAAAGTTTGCCGTTTGGGAGCTTTGCGGAGGAGGTACAGCAGCAATTCACACACGTTTGGAGCAAACTCATCTCGGACCTAAACCTGTAGAAATCTGGAATGCGATCAGCAGCATTGTGGTCGTAATTGCTTCAGCGGCGAATTAAGAAGCCATCGGTGGCAAAGCTGAAACCGAATTTGCCTTCCCTCTCTGTATCGCGGGAATAGTCGTCGGGGTAGGTCGAGAAATAGGATTCCATAGCTTCATGAGGGCCCGGACCGAATGCTCCGTACACAGGGTGGCCATTGAGGTTTGAGTCCTCAACAATCATGTAATCGCCAGAACAAGTGACATCACGCAACGCGACCATCTCCGCAAAAACATGCTGCTTAGAGTGATCGCTATCGAGGATGGTGAACATGTGGCCGGGGTACGATTTTCGAAGTTCGCGAATCCGTGCGGTGACTCTAACATCGGTTGACGACATTATCATGAACTCAATATCGGGGTCCGATAGTCCGCAGGGATTGATGTCTACCGAGAGCACACGAAACGGCTTGCCCAACTGGCGCATCATGCAAGCAAAGAACAGCGCTGAACCGCCATCGCAGGTTCCGAACTCAACTACGAGCGACGGCTTAATCTGCCAAATGATCTCCTGGTAATTCCACATGTCGGACGGGGATTTCTGGGTAGGGACACCCATCCATGAAGTTGTTCTCCATACAGCATTGTCGTAATACCAATGATGATACGCACGCGGTGCCAGGCTGAAAAAAGTCTTACCAGAGAACACCCTTAACCTCTCGCGACCACCGATGAGCTTACGGTGTGCCTTGCGGGATAAAGTCTGAGAGCGACTCATCAACCCCTCCAAGAAAGTGCTGCACAGTTAACTCAAAGCAAACTTCACATACACGCCGTAGTTCCCGGCTTGACTCATGCCAACTCGAGTGGCCGGCGCCAGGACCGTCTCGCGCGCGGCCTCCAATAGATCCCCGACTCAGGCTTGCAGAAGCTTGGCGTAGGATCGGAAACGCCATTGCAAGCTGGGATTCCGTAAAATCTTCCACCAAGCCCTTAGGGCGACGGGAGCTCGAAAAAGCTGGCGCGCACAGGGCACACTCTGACAAATTGAAATGGCGCTGCGTATAATTCTTGCAATTCGCTCTCGCCCGAATTCCTGCTCCAAAAGTTGCGCCGCCCTCTCAGCATTTGCCCATTGGCCATCGCTAATGGAGCTGAAGCCGCCCCGCATGACCAAATCTCTTTTCATCCACCCAGTCAGATTTTGCGTCGCCACCTCCATAGCCGAAACCGGAAGGTTCATCTTGCGGAGCTTGTTGATGACTCGGGGTATAGGCCAGATCCACTCTGGTCCCACAGTTTTGACCGAAAAGGAACCGGGATGTACAACCTGGATAGCACCTGGTTCCCGGGAGACTACGATGGGCAAGCGCGAAGCCACACGCAAGTCGAAATCGACCTCTTCAATCGGAAAAGTCGCCACGTCGAACCCACCGAAATCGCGCCAGACTTCAGTGCGAATCAACATTGCTTGCAGACCAGGGTTGCCGTGATGAAGGGTAGACAGCATACCGCTCGGCGGCGTTAGAAGTCCTTCAGGCCATCGCAGGATATTCGCCGGAAAAACGAGCCCCCCGGCGGTCACGGAAATTGTAGCTAGGATTGACATCGCTGCTTCTGGGTGTCGCTTAAATCCCGCGAGCGCCGCCTCGAAGAAATGGGGCAGCATAATGTCATCATCGGGGAGAAATGAAAAGAATGCCGTTTTCACGTGGTCGGCTCCATCCACAAAAGTACGCGTCATACCAATATTAGTTGTATGGCATACGTACTCCACGCGAGAATCCTTTCTCTGGAATTCCTGAACCACCGCCGCCGTATCGTCGCCCGAGGCGTCATCATAAACACAGACTCGGAAATCCGCGAAGGTCTGGTTGAGAACACTGGTAATAGCGCGGCGAAGCATAGCGGGCCGTCGATATGTGAGCACAACCGCCGTAATAATGGGATCGGACATGGCTAGGAGTTGGAACCTATGTAGCGCAGAACGCCGCTTGTCAACTGTGCGCGCCAAGCAATCAACCCTTGGCGCAACTCATTGCCCATCGCCAAATAAGCTGAGTAGAGGTATACGGCCGACGCTACAGTGTACGCCGCCACGAGCGAAACAATAGAAGTTTCGCCCCTCAGGACCAAAATCAACCAGGCTGCTCCGTAGGTGACTAAAGCAAGCACGAAGATCTTGAGCACATGCATGTACAAATCAAGGGGGGCTATCCCGATACATTCAGAGGCCCAGCGACGACCTCCATATACATACGCAAATAGGTAGTAGATAACAATGGAAAGACCAGCGCCCGTCAGTCCCCACTTCCAAATCAAGGCAGCGGTCACGAGAGGTCCAAAAAAGAATGCGTAAGAAACCTGTTTGAGATTGATGTCGGGTCGATCTACAGCCACGGAGAATACAGTAGGGATATTCAACGTTCCATTCATGTAAAAGCCAAGACACAGCAATGCGGTCGGCAGCAAAAGAATCTGGGCTGCCTGCGCATTGAACAAGAAAGTATAGAGTGGCCGTGCGGCGAAGATTACGGCAGCAAAAGCAGGCACCAAACTGTAACAGACCAGGTCTTGCAGGCGACGGTATTCCCGTGTCAGCCCCTTTTGATCCCGATTTTGAAACAGAGTCGAAAACTTGGGGAACGCAGCCTGAATTACAGCAGAGGGAATGATGATCACTCGCGTGACTATAGTCTGTGCGACTCCATAGAAACCCATCAATCCCACAGGCATGAACCTGCTGACTAGCACCTTGTCACATTCCATCTGAACTGTCGCGAGCACCGAATAAGCACCCATCTGGGACGTAAATGAAACATTCCGTCGAAATACTTCGCCAGAAAAACCGGGAAGGAACGCACGCCACGGGAAAAACCGGGCTGCAACTAACACATACGCACCAATACTCACGATCAGAGCTACCACATAAAAGTAGGCGATCTCGACCAAGCCACCACCGCGCAACACAATGAGAATCGTCCCACCTTGCCGCAGCGCAGTGCTAGCAGCATCAATGATATTGTTGAATTCCATGCGCTCAACGCCGCGCAGCAGATTGGAGTAGAGCGAACGAGGCAGCATCAGAAGCAAACTCAGCGCCAAGAGCCTTAGCGCCCGCACGGCAGGAGCTGGGTTAAGGTGGCTTAGATTAATCCACTGATGAACCACCCACGGAACAGCAAGCCAAAGCAACAGGCCCAAACAGGCATAGCTGAGCCAGTAAAAGAGTACGCTCGTGCGGGTTAACTGGATTACATATTCCCGGTCGCTGGAGATGTGACGGGACACCTCCCGTATTATGGTAGAGCTAACGCCCAGATCCAGGACTTGAATTAGCACATTATTCGTAGCGATCGCGAAATACAGAATGCCCAGGACCTCGTCACCGAGTTGACGGAATACCAGTCGGGTTCCCCAGAAGGTAAGGGCGACGATCAGCGCCTGACCAACCAGGTTGTAGATAATGTTCTTCGAGACCCTTGACATCTAAACCAAAGTTGGCGTCACTGTCTGGCCGTAATTCCACAAAGCGCGAATGCTGCATTCTAGGACGGCATAGGACATTGTCGATGCGGTCGGGAAACAGCGAACTTTAAGATTCCTCAGACCGAGAATTCTCGTTGAGATGTCTCCCGCACCTTCGCTCCCTCTCGACTTTCTGGCAAGGCCAGCCGTGATTAGCGCTTAACGACCGACAGGCTTCATCGCTGCCAAGATCTCAACAATCGTATTCAAGTTCATCATCTGGTCCATCTGGTCGGGTGAAAATTGGACACCGAACTCCTGTTCCAATGCGAGAACCAGATCGAGGTGCCCCGTCGAATCCCATGATTCGATTGTCTTAGGCGAGGATTCCGGCATCAGGTTGTCAATCCGGACGTTGAACAGTTCAGCAACAATGGAGTAGACGCGAGCTTCTAAATCTAGCGCAGACATTGGATCGGGACAGAACAGCGAATCCACTCGGGACAGTGAATCTGTCCTTTGGAGAGATCGAATTCCCACAGCGTCTCCCCGTTCGGCTGTGTGCTAACAGGATGGAAACCATGCGAAGAGTAGAAGTTTTTTGAAACGGCGTTTTTCCTCGTCGTCACAAACCAGCCGCGGAGCAGATGGAAGCCCTGCTGCAAGGCTTCTTGAGCTAAATGAGCCAAGAAGGCAGTCTCGATGGACCGCCCGACAACACGGCAACTCAGAAGGAGATTGTCAATCTCCATGTTTTCTCCAACCTTCCGAGTCATGGCGACGCCGACTATGCCATTATCGCCAAACTTGTCTGCGGCTCGAAGGTAGTACACATACCAATCCGCAAGATGCAAAAGCTCGGTAATTTGCTGTTCCGTATATCTACGAGTCGTTAGGTTGAATTGGTTCGTCTTTTGCGTCAACTGCGCGACGCGCTTCAGAGAGTCGGCATCCACAGGCCCGATTTCCACGCAAATATCAAGGGAACGATAGAATTCCTCCAGGGAAGGAGCTTGCTCGGCCAGCCCTTTTCGCTGCCTCTCCCCTGCATAGTAACCTGACCGTTGCAGGTCCTCAGCGGAAAGGCTTAGCCTCTCGAAAGCAGGACACTCTCGTAGCGCCGTGCTGAACCCCATGGGATCCTTGGGTAAATCGATAACGCAAACTTCCGGCAGTTGCCTACCCACTTGTTCGCGTTCCTCGGGCGAGTCATCCAGAAAGCCCAAGGCGCCAATCCCAATGTTAAGCTCGGTGGCGATTTCGCGGAGATTTTGTGCCTTATCGTTCCAGTTGATCCGCATCGCGGCAAAATGATGGGGACGCAGCAGCATGTGGGGATGGTTCTCCAACGCTTCTAGGGCATCCCCAGCGTTGTTCTTGCTGCATATCGCAAGAATGATGCCCCGGCGGTACAGGTCCAGAATGGCACGCTGGAGATTCAAAAACGCGGCGCCGGGATATTCGGGTCCCAGTTGAATACCGCTCAGCCCATCTTCCCCGATGAGTCCACCCCACAAAGTGTTGTCAAGATCGACGACCAGCGCTTTGCATGTCCTTCCGGCCAGCGGAATAAGAAAACGCACATACTCCGCAGCCAGATAACCGAGGCAGCCCGCGGAAATCGGCATTCGAGCCGAAAGCCACTTCTGCTCGTCGCGCCAGTGCAATCGTCCGTAGCGGCTCACGAGCGCGTCGTAGTCGAGAACATAAACTCCCGGAGTCTGGTTCGCAATCTTCACCATTGCGTGATTAATTCGCCGGATTGCTTGGGCTTGCCCCGCGTCAGACTGCGCATCAAGAATGCCAGAAGCGGCAACGCTGGGAATTTCGAGATTGTGCACAATGAGGTGTGCACGATGATAGTGTCGAAATGCGCGAATTAATTCCGCTAAAATGGCCTCTGCCGCCTCCACTTTCTCATCCACAGCAGCGGCGTCGAGTTCGGCATAGCGGTACCACAGCTCAGGAACCAAGTCCTGCGCCTGAATCGCAAGGATTACGACCTCGGGATCAAACTTGTACATCCGACTGCCCGGATCGAGGACCTCTTGGGAATAGGTGTTGAAATCGGATAGCTGGACGGAGAGTCGCAGACCATTCAGTACCGCCGCCGCGCGTAGTAATGGCATCGCCGGCTCTAAAGTAAAGGAACGGAGAAACACGACTCTGACATCCGTGCAGGTGGACCTGAGAGCCTCGACCTCGAAACAACGGAGGATAAAATGAGCGGTCGCCGCATTGGGGGAGGCCAAGAGAAGCCGGCGCATTTGCGTGCTGGCCGCGTACCAGTCGCCTGTCGTCAGGCTGCTCTCAATCGAAGCCCGAATCGGCTCTGTCATTTCTCCAGGTACTCGATGAGCATTCTCTTGCGGGTGTAGACCCAGGCGATGCGGCGTCCGGAAAAGGCCACGGCGGGCAGTGGGGGTTTGGCTGTCACATCGCCGCGCATCCGCGCATCTTCTAGCTCTGCGTCTAGGTGGGACACTTCGAAGCAGACATGGTGAATGCCGCCTCCTCGGCGGACAAAACCATGCACCGGCGAATCGTCGGTGGCAGGCTCCACAAGCTCGAACATCGGCTGCTCTCCATTTAGTTTTACAAATGTCACGCGCACCTTCTGCAGCGGATCGAAGAAGATGGCACCATCCCATGTGCCGGCGATAGATCCAGCGAAGTCCACCACCGTCTCGCTGATAGAGTTGGTAACGTAGCCAACGTGATGCAACCTCCTCGTGGGCATTGCAGCGACGCTGTCAGTTCGGACGATCGAACTCATAATCGCCCTTCATGATGCAAAAGTCGGAACGCGCTGCCTCAGATTGGAGGTCCATACCGCGAATCCACCAGGCCGAATTGAGCCGGTTGCCCGCGCGATCAAGCGGCTGAAACAGATGCGGGCACCAATAACGCTCCCCTCCTCGGCCACACGCATCGATGAACCCACAGCTCAGGAATTGCGCGAGATAAGTCCGATGGGTGCAAAAGAAGTCGATGGCGGTCGCTCGTTGTTCGACCGCCACTTCCACCACACCGTTCACCAGATCGGGAATCGCTTCCGGTTCTGCGATTATATCCACGAGTCGAATGATCTGCTGCTCGGAATTCTTGATCTGTTCGATACGGTAGACCAGCAATCCGCTGATCTCCCCGGAGTGCTTAGCAAGCAGACCATCATAGTGGAACACCGGGATACTTCCGTATCGCCATTCGAGGTAAACAGCTTCACGCGCCGGGCCCATATGCTTGTGGGCAATTCTCTGCCAATAAAACTCGTCCCACCCCAGATCACGTAATCTTTCAAAAGACGTAAGAAGTTCAAGCTCGGTTTTGTTTTCGCCTGCAGTGTGGCTGCCACCGGCCCAGTGCGCGGGAACGGCTCGAACTTTTGTTGCCCCGGGATCGGGAATCGCCGTCGCTGGGTCCAGGAGGGTTTCGAACTGCGCCTTATCGAC
>Ga0187783_10000340_pt1 | contig 34270 bp, 28 predicted proteins | sample 1015_SJ02_MP02_2_FD_132471 | JGI IMG/M metagenome (GOLD analysis project Ga0187783, IMG submission 132471) | Tropical peat soil microbial communities from peatlands in Department of Meta, Colombia - 1015_SJ02_MP02_20_MG | ecosystem: Environmental > Terrestrial > Soil > Wetlands > Peat | place... | reverse complement strand
CTGCGCACCGTGCTGGTCACGAGCTCCATTTCCGGGGAAGGTAAGTCCTTCGTGGCTAACAATTTGGCGCACGCAATCGTGCGTCAACCCGACCGACGCGCCCTGCTCATTGATGCCGACCTTCGCAGGCCGCGCCTGCACTTCATCTTCGGCGCTTCCTCGGCACCTGGATTGACAGAATACTTGCGCGAGGAAGCCGATGAGTACTCGATCATTCAATCTGGGCAACAAGCAAATCTTTGCTTCATTCCCGGTGGCAACGAGGTCACCAACCCGAGCGAGCTTCTTTCCAATAATCGGCTGAAGGCCCTGCTCGATCGCGTGAGTCCCATGTTCGACTGGGTGATACTCGATTCTCCGCCGTGCGTCCCTGTTGCCGACGCGAGTGTTCTAGCCGATATCTGCGACGGTGTGCTCCTCGTCGTGCGCTCCGGCGCGACGCCGGCGCAACTTGCCCAGAAGGGCGTTCAACAACTGCGGGGCAAAAACATCCTGGGAGTCGTCCTGAATGCCATCGATAAGGTCCACATGTACGACTCCTACTACTACTACGAGCCGTACATCTACAGCGGAGACGTCGACGGCTCAAAGCGTGCTTAATCTTGCCTTGCCGGTCGATTCGACAGAGGGGCCCATTCGGTCGCCCGAGCCTCTCCTTGCACGGAAAGCTCGCACTTCATCTTCTAGAGCCTCTCTCTAAAAGCTTGCTTTTCCCTACAGTAAGAGGCCTAGTTCTAGTACGGCCGTACTGTGGCTAAACCGAGGGTTTTCTAGTACATACGCAGAAGTCTGCAGGAAAATAATTGTCACTCTGGGACAATCAAAGTGCATCGAGAGCAAGCCTCCCGCCTGCTAGCTGCTCCCCTCGCCACGTAGAAGCGTCGCCGAATCAGCTACTTAACGCATCCATAACCGAACCTGTGGTCCTGGCACTCCTCTTGCACCGAGAGTGCCCGATCTCGTGAGTTCCTCCTGGGACTCTTACGGCGGTAGCGCGCCAGGGAAAGGTGGGGATGGGTATCGTCGATGATCTGAATCGGGTCGCTCCAGAGGGACCAGCCGGTACCCGGTTGCCCTGGTTCGCGGTTCAGGTTCGGACACGACACGAATTCGGCGTGGCGGACTACCTGGGCGGCAAGGGCTACGAACAGTTCCTTCCCTCCTACACATGCCGTCGACGCTGGTCGGACCGAATCAAAGAAGTCCGATCGCCGCTTTTCCCAGGGTATCTGTTTTGCCGTTTCGATGTGCAGGACCGTCTTCCCATTCTGAAGACTCCCGGCGTGTTGCAGATCGTCGGTACGGGTCGGTCTCCGATCCCGGTTGACGAAACAGAGGTTAGTGCGCTGCAGACCCTCGTGGGGTCAGGTCTGCCGAACCAGCCCTGGCCGTTCCTTCAAGCCGGCGACACGGTTCGCATTCAGGCCGGTCCGCTCCGGGGGGTCGAGGGTTTGCTCGTGGCATTCAAGGGGAATTACCGTCTGGTGATCTCCGTGTCGCTGCTGCAGCGCTCAGTGGCGGTTGAGATTGACTCGGCGTTCGTGACGCTGCTCAAACCCGGCCTTCAGCGCGACCGCGCCCGAGGTTTGTGTGTACGCCCGATGCAAATCCCGACCTAATGAAAATTATTCAAAGACGATTCCGAACAGGGGCATGGCTGTGAGTCAAGTTAGCGCAATGAAATCAGTTGTAGCAGGTGCAAGGAAGAACCTGGGCTTTACTCGCCTGGCCGGTCAGCAGGAGGCTGAGCTCGTTCCGCAGGATGAATTTCGCCGCCTCCTGTCTCGCGAGCGAAAGCGCTCGGAGCGGTCGGGGAAACACCTCCTGCTCATGCTTGTGGACGGCAAGGCCATCGGCGCAAACAGCGAGCGGATCGATTTTCAGCGAATCGCGCAGGCACTCCTGCCCACGATTCGCGATACCGACGTCACCGGATGGTTCGAGGCGGACGCAATCATCGGTGTAATCTTCACAGAGCTCGGCAAGACGGATATCAATCTGGCCGTAAAGGCGATCGAAAACAAGGTCATGACGGAACTTCAGGCGGCGCTAAAGCCGGCTCTGCTGAACCGCCTATTCGTCTCCTTCTTTGCCTACCCGGATCAGTGGGGCGGAAAGAAATCGGCCCGGCCGCTCGATCCGGCGCTGTATCCCGACCTGCTCGAAGTCGAACGAAAAAAGCGTGTTTCGCTTCTCATCAAACGTTCGATGGACGTCGTCGGCAGCGCCCTGGCCCTGCTCGCGTTTTCGCCCGCCTTCCTGATCCTGCCCATCATCATTAAACTGACTTCCAAAGGGCCGGTTTTCTTCCGGCAACAGCGCATCGGACAATACGGCGTGCCATTTGTATTCCTGAAATTCCGATCCATGTTCGTTTCAACCGACGCGAAGATTCACGAGGAGTATGTGAAGAGGTTCATCGCCGGCAAGGTCAATTCGGTGCGGCGCGACGGCAACCAAAAGTTCGTTTTTAAGATCACGAACGATCCCCGGGTCACCTGGATCGGCCGCTTCATGCGCCGTACCAGCCTCGACGAGATTCCCCAGTTCTGGAACGTGCTGAAGGGCCAGATGTCGCTGGTTGGGCCGCGGCCGCCCATTTCCTACGAACTCGAAGCCTACGATGTCTGGCATCGGCGACGATTGCTCGAGGCCAAGCCCGGCATCACCGGACTCTGGCAAGTCGATGGCCGCAGCAAAACCACATTCGACGAGATGGTTCGTCTCGACCTACAGTATTCGAGGACCTGGTCCCCTCTACTCGATCTCAAAATTCTGCTTCGGACGCCTCGTGCAGTCGTTTCTGGCGATGGCGCGTACTGATTCTTCCGCTCAACGTTGAAGTTCTGAAGTCAGCGTCGTCCGTGCTGCCCGTGCGAACTCCTCCCTACTCCAGGTGAACCGAATGGCTACCATCCCGAAAATCGAATCCGGTCCGAGTCCACGCGAGGGGCGTCCAAACGATTTGATCCGCATCGGCGTAATCGGCTATGGCTATTGGGGACCGAACATCGTGCGGAATTTTAGCACCCTCGATCAATCCCGGGTCGTCGCCGTGTGCGACAAGAGCACGAAATCGCTGCGCCGGGCACAGCAGGCCTATCCACACCTTCAACTGAGTACCGACTGCCAGGAAATTCTGAGGGCGACCGATATCGATGTCATCGCCGTGGTCACCCCGGTCTGGACGCACTATGAACTGGCCAAGGCTGCTCTTGAAAACGGAAAGCACGTCTTTGTCGAAAAACCCTTTACGTGCACGACCGCGCAGGGAGAAGAGCTGGTTGAGTTGGCCGAGCGCAAGAAGCTAAAAATCATGGTGGATCATACCTTCCTCTTCACCGGCGCCGTCCAGCGAATCCGCCAGCTGATTGACGACGGAACGCTTGGCGAGCTCTACTACTACGACTCGACGCGAGTCAATCTGGGGCTGTTCCAACATGACGTAAACGTGATTTGGGACCTCGCGCCCCATGACCTCTCGATCATGGATTACCTGATCAAGCAGAGGCCGGAGGCGGTCGTGGCCACCGGCGAAAAGCATCTCAACGGGGTTGCCGATATCGCTTTCCTCACCATCTACTACCCGAACAACATGATCGGCCACATCAACGTCAACTGGCTCTCCCCGGTCAAGGTGCGCACGACTCTGATCGGCGGTGTAAAGAAAATGCTGGTGTGGAACGATCTGGAGGCGGACGAAAAGATTAAGGTGTATGACAAGGGCGTCGAGGTAGGGGGTGGCGAGGCGGTGTATGAGACGCTGGTCAGTTATCGCACCGGAGATATGTGGGCGCCAAAGGTCGAGCAGGTTGAGGCGCTTCACATGGAAGCCAGCTACTTCGTCGAATGCATCCTCACGAACAAAACGCCGTTCAACGACGGAAATGCCGGATTGCATGTCGTACGCATGCTCGAAGCGGCCGATCAGTCTCTGCGGGACAAAGGGAAAATCGTCGAGCTGTAGCCCGAGGCTATGGAAGCCGAGCCGAAGCTTTCGATTGTCATCCTGTGCTGGAATGATCTTCGCGTGATCCGCGAGTGCTTGCGGTCGATCCACGAAGGCACGCGGGAGACTCCCTTCGAAGTGATTGTGTCAGATAATGGCTCGACCGACGGCTCGATCGAATTCATTCAAGACCGTCATCCGAGCGTTCGGGTTAGGGAAAATCGCGAAAATCTCGGTTTTGCCAGAGGCAACAATGTCGGCATTCGTGCAAGCCGGGGCGATTACGTTCTGATCCTGAACCCGGACACCATCATTCATGACGGGGCGCTAGATCGGCTGGTTGCCTTCGCGGACCGCCATCCCGAGGCCGGCGGCTTCGGCTGTCGCGTGCTGAATCCGGACGGCTCGTATCAAGTTTCGGCGCGGCTTTTCCCAACCGTGCGGCGATACTGGGTCAACGCGCTCTACCTAAAAGGGCTCGCTCGTTTCAGCAGCTGGTTTGCCTTCGAGGCGTACCCGGGCTGGGCAGGGGAGACCGAGAGGGCGGTCGATTGGCAGTCCGGTTGTTGCGTGATGTTTCGGCGGAAGGTGCTCGAGGCCGTGCGCGGCTTCGACGAACAGTTCTTTTACCATTTCGAGGAAGTGGACTTGTGCCGGCGCGTCTGGAACGCCGGATCTCCCATTCTCTTCACTCCCTCCGCGTCGATTACCCATCTCGGCGGCCAATCGGTCAGCCGTTTCCCGATCCGATTCGAACTCGAGAAGCAGCGCAGCCGGTATCGATATTTCTACAAGCACTTCGGCCCACGGGCCGCCGCGCAGTGCCGGCATTTATCGATCGCGGGGATTCGACTTCGTCAGATCGGCTATGGCCTGCTCGGTTTCCTCAGGCCCACGCCGAATCTTCGGGAGCGCTTGAGGATGTACAAGACCGTGGCGCGCTGGAATAAGGCGCTCGATCCCGCGCGTTTTGTGGAGAAGGGCGAAGAGCCCCAAGTCGAGCAACTGCAGGCTTCTTAGCGAGAGCCGCGTTAGAGGAACAGGAAGAGAGGGCCAGGGGAATGCCAACCTCCTTAGTGACCGGCGGAGCAGGGTTCATCGGATCGCATGTCGCCGACCGCCTTCTCGAAGTCGGTCACAAGGTCGTTGTGCTCGACGACCTGAGTGGAGGCTTTCAGGAGAACGTTCCGCGCGAGGCGATTTTCGTCCGTGGCTCCATTTTGGACCATGAGCTGATCGACCGCCTCTTTGACCGCTACAACTTCAGCTACGTCTATCACCTCGCCGCCTACGCAGCCGAGGGCCTGAGCCACTTCATTAAGCGGTTCAATTATCAAAACAACCTCATCGGCTCGGTGAACCTGATCAACGCGTCGGTGAACAGCGGAGTCAAATGCTTCGTGTTCACTTCTTCGATCGCCGTCTACGGGGCCGGGCAAACGCCCATGACCGAAGACATGACACCCCTGCCCGAAGATTCCTACGGTATCTCGAAGGTCGCCGTGGAATCAGAGCTCGAGGTGACCCACGAAATGTTCGGCCTCAACTACGTGGTGTTCCGCCCGCACAATGTCTATGGGGAGCGGCAAAACGCCGGGGATCGCTATCGCAATGTCGTGGGTATTTTCATGAACCAGCTGCTCCGCGGCGAGCCCATGACTATCTTTGGGGACGGCACGCAGAAGCGCGCCTTCACGCATATTGGCGACGTCGCTCCGATCATCGCCTCCTCGGTCAGCTGTGCCGCCGCGCAGAATGAAATCTTCAATGTCGGAGCGGACGTTCCCTACACGATCAACGAACTGGCCGAGGTCGTGGCCCAAGCCATGGGCAAAGAATGCCGTGTCCGTCATTTGGATCCGCGGAATGAAGTGAAGATCGCCTTTTCCGATCACGCGAAAGCCGAGCGTGTTTTCGGGAACCGAGCGAAGACATCCTTAGAAGCGGGCATCGGTAGGATGGCCGAATGGGTAAAGAAGCATGGGGCGCGGGAGAGCAGCATCTTCGAGGAAATCGAGATTTTGAAGAACATGCCGCCCAGTTGGGCCGCTGTCGCGCGCGGCCGCGCCTAACCGGGCAGCCCCCTGCTCTGAAAGGGAATCCTTCGTGACCACCGATCCATACCTCTCGATCTCGGCTGATGTCCGGCTGGGAAGCAATGTCAAACTCTCCAAATTCATCAATCTGTACGGATGTCAGGTGGGTGACAACACAAAAATCGGCGCGTTCGTCGAGATTCAGAAGAACGCGACGGTCGGCAAGAATTGCAAGATCTCGAGCCACACGTTCATTTGCGAAGGGGTAACGGTCGAGGATAACGTGTTCGTCGGGCACGGCGTCACCTTCATCAACGATTCCTATCCTCGCGCCACGAGATCGGACGGGACGCTCGAAACCGAAGCCGATTGGACCGTCGAACCGACGGTGGTCAAAAGAGGGGCGTCGATCGGGTCAGGCTCGACCATCCTTTCGAATGTTGTGATTGGTGAGAACGCCATTGTTGGAGCAGGCAGTGTGGTTACCAAGGACGTTCCGGCAAACACGATCGTGGCGGGGAACCCGGCCCGCGTGCTGCGCGAGATTCCTGCCGAGCGCGAACTGGCCCAAAAAACCATTCCAATCCATAGAAGGTAGAGAAGCATGTCTGATACGGGCAGAATCCCATTTTTGAATCTGGCAGACGTTCACCGAGAACTCGAAGCCGAGTTGTTGCCCATTTTTCAAAAGGCGCTGCGCACGGCCGGGTTCGTGGGCGGACCCTCCGTTGAGGTGTTCGAGCGCGAATTTGCCGCATTCTGCGATACAGCCTATTGCGTCGGCCTCGGCAGCGGCACCGACGCGGTTCGCTTTGCGTTGATGGCTTCCGGCGTCGAGCCCGGAGACGTGGTGATCACCGTTCCGCACACGTTCATTGCCACCGCCGAGGGCATTTCGCAAGCGGGAGCGCGCCCCGATTTCGTGGACATCGACGAACGCACCTACTCGATGCACCCGGCGAAGCTTCGCGCCTATCTCGAACGCGAGTGTTATCTCGAACGGGAGAGCGGCAAGCCCTACCACCGGAGGTACAGAGCCCCGGTCACGGCCGTCGTTCCCGTGCATATCTACGGGCAGACCGCGGATATGGACCCCATCCTTGACGTCGCCCGCGAATACAACCTGATGGTGATCGAAGATGCTTGCCAGGCGCACGGCGCGGAATACTTCTCGCGAGCCGAGAACCGCTGGAGAAAGGCCGGGTCGATGGGCATCGCGGCGGCGTTCAGCTTCTATCCGGGCAAGAACCTCGGCGCTTGCGGCGAGGCCGGCGCGGCGGTCACGAGCAGCGAGGCGGTGGCCCGAAAGATGCGCATGTTGCGCGACCACGGCCAGTCCAAGAAGTACTACCACGATGTCGAGGGTTACAACGGGCGCCTCGATTCGATCCAAGCCGGCATCCTGAGTGCGAAATTGCGCTATTTGCCCGAATGGAATCAGAAACGCCGTGCCCTAGCAGGCCGATACGACGAAATGCTGGCCACGGTCCCTGGCGTGATCACTCCCCATACGCCCGAGTGGTCCCGGGCCGTTTACCATCTCTACGTCGTGCGTGTGAAGGATCGCACCGGCCTACAAGAACATCTTTCAAGTGCCCGGGTGGACACGGGGATTCACTACCCGATCCCACTCCATCTCCAGAAGGCTTACGCCGGTTACGGTTATCGCCCGGGAGATTTCCCGGTGACCGAAAAGGTAGCCGAAGAGATCCTTTCCTTGCCCATGTATCCGCAGCTGACCCAGACCCAGCTGAACCGCGTTGTCGAGCAGATGTCGCGGTTTGCCTCCGCGCGCCACTCCCAGACGGCCCCGAGGCAAATGCCCGCCGCATCCGCACTTTGATTCTGCCGCCCAGGGAACGAGAACGGACCATGAACGTGTGCATGGTTGTGTACTCTTTCTATGAAGTGGACACGCGCGTCATGCAATATGCCAACGCGCTTGCCGGCCGCGGCGACACGGTCGACGTTCTAGCCCTGGGCTTACCGGGACAGCCACGCCACGAATCGATAGGGGGCGTGCATGTGCACAGGATTCAGGCGCGCCGCGTGAACGAGCGCACTCGCTTCGCCTATCTTTGGCGACTCCTGCGGTTTCTGGTTCTTTCCTGTCTCGTTCTGTCCTGGAAGCACTTCGTCAAGCGCTACAAGCTCGTTCATATCCACAATGTTCCCGATTTCCTCGTCTTTTCCGCGCTGGTGCTCCGGCTCTGCGGAACCCCGGTGATTTTGGACATTCACGACTTGATGCCGGAAATGTATGCGGACAAATTCTCCGTTTCGCGAGATTCCCTTGCTTTCAAGGCCCTGCTCGGCGTCGAGAGAATTTCCATTTCGTTTTCAACTCATACGATCATCGCGAACGATATCTGGCACGAACGCCTCCTGTCCCGCTCCGTACATGCGGGCAAACTGACCACCATTCGCAACTATCCTGATCCGCAGATTTTCCACTCCTATCCGACGGCGGCGCAGAACGGCAAATTTCTGATTCTTTACCCCGGCAGCCTGAACTGGTATCAGGGGGTGGACGTGGCCGTTAAAGCCTTCGCAAGAGTTGCCGCGCAAATGCCGGGTGCCGAGTTCCACATTTACGGAGAAGGGCCCAGTAGACCAGCACTGATGGACCTGGCCAAGAATCTCGACCTGGGCGACCGGGTCCGCTTCTGCGGTTACGTCCCGGCTGCGGACATAGCCAGGGTCATGTCCTCGGCCGACCTGGCCATTGAACCCAAGCAAGCGCGGTCTCATTTCGCCAACGAAGCCTCCAGCACCAAAATCCTCGAATTCATGGCCGTCGATGTTCCTCTCCTGGTGTCGAGGACGAGCATCCATGCCCACTACTTTGACGATTCCGTGGTCAAGTTCTTCAATCCGAGTGACGATGCCGAGCTAGCGAGCCACATTCTTTTCCTCTATCGTAACCCGAACGTTCGACAGCAGCTCGTCGCCAATGCAGCGAGGTACGTCGCTCGGAACAATTGGAACGTGAAAAAGCAGGACTATCTCGCACTTGTCGATCGGCTCGTCGATCCGCATCAGCCGCAAAAGACTGCGCGGATGAAGGAGAACGGTCACAGCGCACCTTCCGGACAAACGAGCGACTCCCCGGTCTCCGTGGGAACGGGCCGCCCCTCCGTGCGTCCTGATTCAGCCGATGCCTGACACTTCACTCCGGCCTTCCTCTTCGGCGCCGGTGTCGACTACCCTCGAGGTTCAACCGAAATACGTCGTGATTTCCCCGGTTCGCGACGAGGGGCATCTGCTCGAGCAGATGATCCTCTCCATGGTTAGCCAGACCTTGCGGCCGGAACAGTGGGTCATCGTCAACGACGGTTCAAGCGACAATACGGGCCTCATTATCGACGATTACGCGGGCAAATATCCCTGGATCACCGCCGCGCACAGGTCCGACCGCGGTTTTCGCGCGCCCGGCAGTGGCGTGATTGAAGCGTTCTACCAGGGATGCGACCTGTTGAAAACCTCCGATTGGGAGTTCATCGTCAAGCTCGACGGCGATCTGCACTTGTCCCCTCACTACTTCCAGCGTTGCATGGCGGAATTTCGTGCGGATCCGAAGCTCGGGATGGGCGGCGGCGTCGTCGGCCACGCAGACGGTGAGGCCATGCGGATTGAAGAGAATCCGCGCTTTCACGTGCGGGGCGCCACAAAAATTTACCGGCGCGAGTGCTGGCAGGCCATCGGCGGTCTGCTAAAGTCGCCGGGCTGGGATACGGTCGATGAGCTCAAGGCGAATATGCTCGGCTGGACGACCCGCAGTTTCCCGCACATCCCGGTGTTGCAGAAGCGGCCGACCGGGGCGACCAACAGTACGTGGGGGAACTGGGCCAAAAATGGTCGGGCGAATTACGTGACCGGCTATCACCCCCTCTTTATGTTCCTGAAGTGCGTTCGCCGCTCGCGACACAAACCCTATCTGTTCACCGGTCTCGCGCTGCTTTATGGCTACCTGAGCGGATATGCCTTGCGCTTGCCTCGCGTCGAGGACAAGGCTCTGATTCGATACGTCAGAAAGCAGCAGATGCGAAGACTTTTGAACCGCGACAGCATTTGGCACTAGTCGCTTGGCTTGGCCATCCCCCGTTCGACGAATCACCTATGCAGCTGCAACAAAAGATTTGGATTGACCTCGACAACGTGCCGCACGTCCCGCTGTTCGCCCCGATCATCGAGGAACTGAAACGCAAGGGGTATTCTCTGCTGCTCACTTCGCGGAATACCCCGCAGATCGGCGAAATGCTGGAGTTTCACCACATCACAAGCAAGCGCGTCGGACGGAGTTTTCGCAAGAACAAGCTGTCGAAAATTGCCGGAACGTCTATCCGGGCCCTGCGACTGGTGTCCTTGATCCTGCGTGAAAAACCCGTCCTAGCCGTGTCCCACGGATCGCGAGCGCAATTGCTGGCCTGCTCTTTGGTCGGACTTCCCTGCGTGGCCATGACCGACTACGAGTTCGCCGACAGCTCCATGCTTCGGATTGGCTCACCATGCGTGCTCGTGCCGGAAGTTATACCCGAGGAGGCCTTCCTGGCCACAGGAAGGCAGGTCGAGAAATACCCCGGTATCAAGGAAGACGTCTACGTTCCGCGATTCCGGCCCGATCCGGCCATTAAGACTGAACTCGGGGTTGACGACCAGCAACTCTTGGTAACCGTTCGCCCGCCAGCAAGCGATGCTCACTACCATACGGTCGAAAGCGATCATCTGTTTTGCGCCACCATGGATTTCCTCTGCTCGCGACAGGATGTCACGGCCGTAGTCCTGCCCCGAAATCCAAAGCAAGAACAGCTCGTGCGCGAGTCGTGGGCCGAGTCCGTCGCCTCCCGTCACATCATCATCCCCTCGCGTGTTGTCGACGGCCTCAACTTGATCTGGCATTCCGACGCCGTGATCAGCGGCGGTGGAACCATGAACCGCGAGGCGGCCTCACTCGGCGTGCCCGTTTACAGCATCTTTCGCGGCAAGATTGGCGCGGTGGACCAATATCTGGCGCGGGAAGGACGCTTGGTTCTGCTCTCGACCAAAGAAGACGTCCGGACGAAGATTCGGCTCACTCGCCGGCAGCACCCCGCATCGCCGGAGTCTGTCGTGACTCCCGCCCTGGCCACCATCGTGAGCAAGATTGAGGATCTCATTCCACAACTTTAGCCTCCCTCGAGGCACGTCATGATCCGACCTCTCATTGAACATCCGAGCGAAGAGAAGACACGCGGCGAAGTGCCTGCGCTCAATCAGCTCGCCGTGCGCGGACTCGTCTCGATGTTTGATCCCACGCGCAAGCTCTTCTGCAACCGTCTCGTGCGCAACCAGAACCGCATGGTTCGGGAAGGCCACTCCGAGCGTTACACACTGATATCGATCCTGGGCCTTCAGCGCGCCCAGGATACCCCGGAGACGCGCCAGATCCGCGCGCAGGATCTTCTCGTGACTCTCGCGAGCGATACGCGCTGGCTGGGTAATCTCGGAGATTTGGGCCTTCTCCTTTGGGCCGCTGCGGAGGCGGGGGAGAAATTCTCCTCTCGCATTTGTTCGGCGTTTGATCTGGGCGGCGCTCTTAGGAGGTTCCGCGAGGCTCGGCAGGGCCGCACGACGGAGCTAGCCTGGTTCCTGTCCGGGCTTGCCCACCTGCGCTCGGTAGATCCCGATCGGGTTTCCCTTCGGGAAGTCGCTCTGGAAACCTATGCGCTGCTCAAGCAGAACCAGGGCGAAAGCGGGCTGTTTAGTCACCTGGCCGAACGGAAGAGCCTGGGAGGGCTGGTTCGGGGACGCGTCGGTACATTTGCCGACCAGGTGTATCCGATCTATGCCCTCTCGAAGTTCTCGCAATCCTTCGGAGTGCCCAAGGCCGCCGAACGGGCTCTCGACTGCGCCCTCACGCTCTGCGAACTGCAGGGGCCGTTGGGACAATGGTGGTGGCACTACGATTCGGTGACGGGCAAGGTGGTCGCACGGTACCCGGTGTATTCCGTCCACCAGGACGGAATGGCCCCCTTGGCCCTGTTCGCCCTCGGGGAAGCCGTCCAATCCGATTTCCGCCCCTGGATTTGCAAGGGGTTGCGGTGGGTTTTTGGCGATAACGAACTTGAAGAGGACATGCGCGACGATTCATCGAATCTGATTTGGCGAGCCATCTATCGGACCGACAGCTTACGGCATGTCGATTCTGTGCTCGAGGTTCTGTCCATGCGCGAGGACGTCCGACCGCGCAAGGAACTCGCCCGCCTCTTCGAGTGCCGTCCTTACCATCTGGGCTGGCTTTTGTACGCCTGGGCAAGCCAAGCAACTCGAAACGGCTGCGAGTCGCCCGGGCCCCTTGAAGGGCGGAGCGCCCACGCTTGAAGCTGTTAGGACTCTTGTCGCCGCAAGGCACAGAGGAATTCAAAGGTTTTTGGGGAGGCAAAGAATGCAGATATCCGTGATCGGTGCAGGATACGTCGGACTCACCACGGCAGCCTGCCTGTCGGAAATCGGCCACCAAGTCCTCTGCGCTGACAACGACCTAGCCAAGCTCGAAGTGCTCCGAACGGGAAAACTTCCGTTCTTTGAACCGCACCTGGATGGGTTGGTAGAACGCAACCGCGAAGCCGGACGGCTCGCTTTCGTCACAACCGACCAGGCCATCGACCGCGGCAGCGTTCTGTTCATTTGCGTGGGTACGCCCCCGCTCGAAAATGGCGAAGCAGATCTTTCTGCCATAGAGTCCGTGGCGCGCCAGATCGCGCAACGGGGGCAAGGGTACCGGCTGGTGATTGAGAAGAGCACGGTTCCCGTGCAAACGGCCCAACGGCTTTCCCGTCACCTCGCGATTTACAACTCGAATCGGCTCGACTACGACGTTGTGTCGAATCCCGAGTTTCTGCGCGAGGGCTCGGCGGTCGAGGATTTCTTCCATCCGGACCGCATCGTCGTGGGCGCTGATTCTGCTCGCGCGGTCACCCTGATGAAGGAAATCTATGAGCCGGTGCTCAACCAGCCGGCCACTTGCCCGGCGCACGCGAGTTGTCCAACGGGAGTCCAACCCGCATTCCTGGTAACCGACACGAGCAGCGCTGAAATCGTCAAACATGCCTCCAATTCCTTCCTGGCCATGAAGATCTCGTTTATCAATATGATTGCGGATCTGTGCGAAGTTGCCGGGGCCGACATCGAGAACGTAGCCGAAGGGATGGGCATGGACCGGCGCATCGGATCCGCCTTCTTGCGGCCCGGCATCGGCTTTGGCGGATTTTGCTTCCCCAAGGATTTGCAGGCCTTCGTTCACATCGGCGAAAAACTGGGCTGCAACTTCTCGCTTCTCCGGGAGGTCGAGAAGATCAATTTGGCCCGCGTCGAGCATTTCCTGGCTCGGATCAGGAAGGAATTATGGGTCCTGCGCGGCAAAACCATTGCGGTATGGGGCCTGGCGTTCAAGCCCAATACGGACGATGTTCGTTTCGCACCTTCTCTGGCCGTCGTTCGCCGGCTGGTAGCGGAAGGTGCAAACGTTCGGGCCTATGATCCTCAGGCTACAGAAAAGGCCAGGCGCGAGCTTCCCCAGATCACTTACTGTGTGGACCCCTATTCGGCCGCAAACCATGCTGATGCCATCGTGATCCTAACCGAATGGAATGAGTTCCGCAGCCTGGATTGGCAGCGCCTGGCGCAAATGGTCGATCGTCCGCTCGTGCTCGATGGCCGGAACATGCTTTCTGCTGTGGAAGTGACGCCTCACGGGTTCGAGTACATTTCTGTTGGCAGAGGCGCCGCATCGTCGGCCGCTTTTGCGGCTGTGGCCGCGTCGGTCGCCGGGCCGAGCCGCTAACCGCCACCCGGGGGAGGTGGCCTCAATCAGGGCGCAAAAGCCATGTGCGGAATTTGCGGAAAACTGACGTTTGATCGGGAGGCCCGCGGAAATCCCGTCGAGGTGCGGCAGATGCTCGACTCGATCCACCATCGTGGCCCGGACGACGAAGGTGTGTATTGCAGCCGGCAAATCGCCTTGGGCCATCGCCGGCTGTCCATCATTGATCTGAGCACCGGACACCAGCCGCTGTCGAATGAAGATGGCACGGTGTGGATCGTATTCAACGGTGAAATCTACAACTATCGCGAATTGCGTCCTTCCCTCGTTGAGCGCGGGCACAAGTTCCGGACCCAATCCGACACCGAAGTGATCGTCCACCTGTACGAAGAACTCGGGCCGCGCTGCGTTGAGAAGCTCCGCGGTATGTTCGCCTTTGCCATTTGGGACGAGCGCAACCATTCCTTGCTTCTGGCCAGGGACCGGCTCGGCATCAAACCGCTTTACTACTATCTGAACGACAATTTTCTTGCTTTCGGTTCGGAAATCAAGGCCATCCTCGCCTTGCCCGAGGTCGAGCGTGAAGTCTCGCCCCAGATGATTGATCGGTTTCTCACCTTCTTCTATTTGCCGGGCCAAGAAACCCCGCTCAAAAACGTCTACAAGCTGCCGCCGGGCCATTATCTGGTGGCGGCGAACGGCAGCACTCGTGTCGAGAGCTATTGGGACCTCGATTTTACGAAAACTGCCGAGGAAGATCCGGCCAAGCTCGAGAAGCGCCTCCATGAGCTCTTGGCCGAGTCCGTCCGGTTACACATGATCAGCGACGTGCCGGTCGGATTCCTGCTGAGCGGCGGCGTCGATTCGACCGCCATGCTCAGCTTCGCCAGCGAAGGCAGCTCCCAGCCGCTCAGCAGTTATACGGTCGGATTCGATGCCCCAGGAGTGGTGGACGAAAGGCCTTTCGCCCGGCTCGCCGCCGAGACCTTCGGCAGCAGGCACCACGAAATCACCATCTCGCCTCGCGATTTCTTCGACTTCATGCCCAAGTACGTGTGGCATATGGAGGAGCCAGTCTGTGAACCACCGGCCATCGCGCTCTATTACGTCTCGCAGCTCGCGAGGAACTACGTCAAGGTTCTCATCTCGGGCGAGGGTGGAGATGAGGCTTTCGCCGGCTATAGCAATTATCGGAATTTTTCATGGTTTGAAGCAGCCAAACCGTTTTTGCGCGCTCTCAACAAGCCCTGGATGCCGGCGCTCTCCGGCGCGAACGCGCTCGTCCGATCCGATAAAATCGATAAGTACCTGCCGCTGCTCAATTCCGAGTTCGAGGATTACTACTACAGTCGCACCTCAAGCCCTTTCCGGTATTTCAACCGCGAGTACGGGCGCCTGTATTCGACCGACTTCGCGGGCGAAATCGAAAAGAGCCGCTCTCTCGAACCCATCCGCCGGCTCCATGCGGGGGCCAAGGATTACGCGCTTCTGGACCGCATGCTCTACATCGACTCAAAATCCTGGCTGCCCGATGACCTTTTGATCAAGGCCGACAAAATGACCATGGCCAACTCCGTCGAGCTGCGCGTCCCGCTCCTCGACCACGTGGTGCTCGAGTTCGCCGCCTCGCTCCCTGTTCGCCAAAAAGTGAACGGACGCACCTCGAAGTATATTGCCAAGAAAGTGCTAGCCTCTCGAATTCCCAAGGAAATTCTCACTCGCCGAAAGGCCGGATTCCCGGTTCCCTACGAATCCTGGCTTGCAAACGGGATGAAGTCCTGGGTTCGCGATGTTCTCCTCGATCGCAGGACCGTGGAGCGCGGCTACTTTGAAATCGCATCCGTCGAAAAGCTAATCAAGGAGAATGAGCGCACGGCCAGATACTCGAAAGAGGTGTTTAGCCTGATTACCCTAGAATTCTGGCATCGCATATTCCGGGACGGCGAAACGGCGGGCAAGGCTTTCACATCCCCTCCGCACGCACGGCCCGAGCAGGTTTCCGCCATTTCGGGTTCTGCCGCTTCCTGAGGGAGCCTCGCCCCTGTACCTCGACTGTACGCCGAAACAGTGGCCGTTCTCGAAAGACGCGCTAATCTCGTTCTCCGGCCGTGGGTTTCGATTGCTGCACGTTCATCTTCCATGCGCCTGGTTGCTGCGATCTTCAAACTCCCGCGACTTTGCCGAGCGCCATTCATTTAGGGGCAGAACGAGGAAACCGATGCGCAAGTGGGGCCTGGTTGTGGGCATGTTGGTATTCGCAGTTTCTCCGTCGCGAGCGAACGATATATATCTCGCCGCCTCGGGATCCGGGAACGGAAGCAGTTGCTCCGCCGCCCGCGCGTACTCCTTCTTCAATGTTCAGGGGAATTGGGGTGACGGGTCTAGTCAAATCGGGCCGGGTACGACCGTCCATCTCTGCGGTGCGATTACGGGCGAAGCGGGCGCTCAGCTTCTGGTGGCCCGCGGCAGCGGAACGACTGCCCACCCAATTACGATTCACTTCGAAACCGGGGCGAGCATCCGAGCTCCCTATTTCAAGTCTACGGGCGCCATCAACATCAGCGGGGCTTCGTATATCGTGGTCGACGGCGGCACCAACGGGTTGATTGAAGCCACCCTGAACGGCAGCCCCGGCGCCACGTGTCCGGGCGGGGAATGTAAGTACCAAGAAGAGACCAAGGCCATCTACGCCGATCCGTGCAACGGCTGCGAGATCGCGAATCTAACGATATCGAGCATGTACGTCCATACGCAGTGCGATGCATCAAGCGGGTGCGACACAAGGTTGCGCGATTTTAACTCGGCCACGGCGATCTACTTCGGCGGCTCAAACATCGAGCTACACAATTTGATCATTCACGATACCGGTGCGGTCTTCTACATGCATGCCAGCTCCGGGAGCACGGCAATCTATATCTACGACAACGATGTCTACAACTTCGACCATGGCTTCTTCGGCGGCCCGTGCGGACGAACGTGCACCCTCGGCACGCTTTCGATTCATGACAACCACCTGCATGACCAGGCCGCCTGGGATACAGGCACGGCCGACGCGTATCATCACGATGGCATTCACTTCTGGGACGGCAACGTTGGAACGACTAGCGAGCTCGATATCTACAACAACCTCTTTGACGGAGTAGAAGGTCGCTGCTGCATCACCGCTTGGGTGTACCTGCAAGGCGCGGCTGCGGTCAACAACATTTTCAACAACGTCTTCGTTCAGACCATCGATGTACCGAACGGTGCCATCAACATGAGCGCGAGTACGACGGGCCTGGTCTTCAACCTATACAACAATACTCTGCTCAGTACGCAATCGGCCAGCGGAACGGGGACCAGCGGGCCGGGGATTACATACACCTACTCGGGGGGAGAAAGCTCGACCGTCAACATCGTGAACAATGTATTTTCCGGCTACAACACCTACATCGCCCTGCCTTCGCCAGATGTACGGTCATTTCACGCCAGCAACAACGTCTATGCGAATGACTCAATGGGCGGAAACGAATATTGGCAACTGCACTCCTTCAAGGCGACCTCTCTCGCGGCCTGGCAAGCCGGCTGTCATTGTGATGCCGGTGCCATCGCCGACCTCAAAACCTCGTTGGGGGTCTCCAGCTCGGGTGTTCCCGAGGTGAGCTTTATTGGCAAGGGACACGGCGCGAACCTCATGTACATCTCGGAGGGGGCTCTGCTGGCTCTGACCCACGACACGAGCGCGGGCGATACCCGAACGCCCAGTCCCCGACCCGTTGGAACGAGCGCGTGGGACGCTGGCGCTTACAACGCGGGCAGTGCGGCCCCGCCGGCAGCTCCCTCCGGTATGAGAGCAACGGTGGAGTGAGCGATATATCGAGCGCATCTACCTCTGGCCCGGGCTTAGTGCGGTTAAGGTAGCGGAATCGGCCTTCGTCTACAAAGTTGACACCTACGTTCATGGGAACTTCCACCCCTCGGACCTTCGTTGTAGCGGTAAACAATACGAAGGTCGTTCAAGATAATTTTTTCTCTTCCGCCTGTCTGCGCAGCAACCATCCCCACCAGGTCATCCTGCAGGAGGGCTGGGCGTCGGCGTCGCTGGCCTATAACGATGCCATTGAGAGAAGCCAAAACGACGTCATCGTCTTCGCTCACCAGGACATCATCCTTCCCGAGCAATGGACGTCAGATTTGGACCGCGCTCTGCATGGCCTGGAAAGCAGCGATCCGAACTGGGGTGTAATCGGCTGCTATGGCGAGACGCTAGCCGATAATGGCCGCGGTTACATCTACTCCTCGGGCTTAGGCCTGCTTGGACAGCCATTCGAGCAGCCCGCGCCCGTTCAGACTCTGGATGAAATCGTATTAATTCTTCGAAAAGGTTCCGGAATTCGGTTTGACCCTGGCCTGCCCCATTTTCATTTGTACGGCACGGATATTTGTATGCGCGCCGAGTCGATGGGGAAACGGAACTATGTCATTCCCGCTTTCTGTATCCACAACACTCGGCAGCCACTGGTTCTCCCGACCGAGTTCTACGAATGCCATCGGCGCATACGTCGAATCTGGTGGGACCGTTTGCCCATCCGCTCGACTTGTCTGACCATCACCCGGTCCAACGTGTGGTTATACCGGCGGCGAATCAACGAGCTCCTTCTCGAGTATGTCAAGCGAAAGCAGGTTGGCGGTCATCGCCGCGACGACGTGCCAGGCCTCATTGAAGAGGTGAACGGACTTCTCGAGAGAAGGCGATGCGACGGCTCGTCTGCGCAAGAATGGAAACAGACAGCGGCGCCACTTTCGAAGCTCACCATCGAATAGGTCTTTTGTGACACCTACGACAACAGAGGAAAAGCGCGGAAACCTCTTTCTCCGCGTTTATGAGCGCGCCAGGGACTCGGCCGACGGGATCGCCGGGCGGGATGGCCTCGGCGCGAAGGTAATTCGAGGAAACGCCTGGCTGGGTACATGGAGCGTCGGGTCGCAGGCTGCCCGACTGTTTCGAAATATTATCCTGACGCGCCTGCTTGCTCCTGAGGCGTTCGGAGTGATGGCCATCGTGTTGTCGGTCGGCTCAATCATTCACACGCTGACGGATATGGGTGTAAAGGAATCTCTCGTCCAAAACCCTCGAGGGGCGGAAGACCATTATGCCGACGCCGCTTGGTGGCTGGCCCTGGCCCGTTCCGTCGCTCTGTACGGCGTCCTGTTTGCTGCAGCTCCCTGGCTCGCGGGCCTGTATAAGAACCCCGAAGTCACACCGTTACTGAGAGTCGTGTCGCTCGGGACAATCTTCGACGGCGCGTTCAGCTCAAAAGCCTACGTGGCCATGAAAGAAATGAAGTTCAGGAAGTGGGCGGCCATCGTTCATCTGGGCGCCATCTGCGGGATCGTCATTACTCTGATTCTAGGCATTTTCCTGCGCAATGTTTGGGCGTTGGTTCTGGGTTCGGTCGCAGAAAACGCAGCCTCTTGTGCCATCTCGTATATATTTTGTCCTCATCTCCCCTCGCCTTCCTGGAACAAAGAAGCGATGCGAGATCTTCTGCGTTTCTCCAAAGGGCTGTTTGGTTTGTCCTTTCTGAATTTCATCTTTGCCCGTACGGACGTCTTTGTGCTCGGCAAGCTTTTTTCGCCCGCTGCGCTTGGGTTGTATGTAATGGCGGTCTATTTGGTCCAAACGCCTGTAGGGTTCATCATGAATATGTTCGGGCAGACTCTCTTTCCTGCCTTCTCCCAAATTCAAGGGGATCATGGTCGAATTAATCGCAATTTTCTCAAATTCACATCCGCCGTCGCCGGCGCCGCGCTGCCCGCCGTCGTGGTGATTTTCTTCTGCGGCCGGTCCCTGCTGACCTGTTTCTATGGACACCGCTATGCGGAGGCGGCACCTGCGCTGATGGTTGCCGCGTGCATCGGGACCATCAACATCGTCAACGGCAACATCACGACCGTCTTTTACTCGAAGGGGCTGCCACAGCTCCACAGGCGGTGCGTTGCCCTGATGGCCATTGCCATGATCGCTCTGATTTACCCGTCCGCGAAGACCTTCGGACTTGTGGGCGGCCAGCTTGCCGCACTTGCCGCCATTATCATCGGATACCTATCTCAGCTTGAGAGGATGAGATCGGTCACCGGACTCGAACTCGGCCGGTATTTCAAGTCGCTCTCAGTTCCCGCGCTCACGGCCGCAGGTATTGCTCTCGTGTTCGTCGCTGCGCGACCCTTGGTCATGGGCCGGCCGATTCTGAACATCGCTGTGGGCCTAAGCGTTTGTGCCGTTGCGTACTGGTTTGGTCTTCGTGCTGTCGCCCGAAACCTTCAGAAGCAATCGGTCTGAATACGCAGATGAAATCTCCCAATCTTCCAGGGCGAAATCTTGGGCACGCCTACGGCGGCACCCAGGCTTATGCCCAGAAGGACTCGGCTTACTTTGCGAATGCGCGGGTTGCTTATGTGTCAGAGCTGCCCTACAACCCGCGTGCAAAAATTCTGGAAATTGGGTGCGGAAGAGGTGAGACCGGAGCCCTCGCTCTCGCGGAAGGGAAATGCCAATGCTATTGCGGGGTGGAGCTCGCCGAGAACGCAGCGCATCAAGCCGAAGAACGAATTACCGAAGTGGTTGCCGGAAACGTCGAACAATGTGACTTTCCCTGGGCCGGCGACACGTTTGATGACCTGATTCTGAGCGAAGTACTCGAACACCTCGCAGATCCCTGGGCAACCCTCCGGAGGCTGTTCGTGCTTCTGAAACGCGGCGCGGTCGTATTCGCCAGTTCGCCCAACGTCTCCCATTGGCGTTTCATCGCTATGCTGCTCGAGGGCGAGTGGCAGTTCGACGATTTCGGGCCCAGGGATCGGACACACTTGCGGTGGTTCACGCCGCGCAGCTACCGCAGCATGTTCGAATCCTGTGGCTATACTGTAGATTCGATTCGACCGGTGACTCCGCTGAGTCCAAAGGCACGCTTCGCCTCTGCGCTCAGTTTTAATCATCTCGAGCACTTATTCGTACGCCAGATCGATCTGCGGGCTCACCGGCCGACATAGTCGGTTGCACTGTTCGCCTTTGCTGTTTAATAGGTAGCAGCATGTTGGACAATCTCATACTGACAGATCGGTTCGCCTTGCGGTTCCGTTCAAGGTACGGCTCATGACTCCGCATCCGGTCGCCTTCGGCGGCGGTGCAACGGAGACCATTCTGGGGCCCTTCGTCCTTGTCTGCATGATCATTGTGATCTTGCTGATCTTCGCGCTTCCTCGCAAGTACGTCGTGGCTCCCTTGCTTTTTGGGATGCTCCTGTGTCCAGCCGGACAGGCCCTGTTCCTTGGCGGAGTTCATTTGTTTGTGACTCGGATCCTGATTCTGGCCGGTTGGGTTCGAATCGGTGCTTCGAAGATTTCAGGATCGTCCGTTGCGGTTGAGCGGTATTCGCTCGACAAGATGTTCCTTCTGTGGGCGCTCTTTCGATCCGCCTGTTTCATCGCACAGTACCTCAAAGAAGGAGCGCTTATCAATCAGGCCGGATTCCTCCTAGACGCCTTGGGCGGCTTTTTCCTGATACGGGCGTTCATTTCTGACAACGAAGGTGTACAGCGGGTGATCAAGATTTTCGCCGCCATCAGCGTCGTACTGGCGTTGACCATGGCCTACGAAGAGGCCACGCGCGTCAACGTCTACGGAATCATCGGCCGGTCTGTGGTTGTCCCCGAACTCCGCAATGGCTTTGTGCGGGCGCAAGGACCGTTCGAGCACGCACTTTTGGCCGGGACATTTGCGGCCACGCTCTTCCCTCTTCTCTTTTGGCTCTGGAAGAGCGGCAAGTCGCGAATCCTAGGACTCGCCGGGATGTTTTCCGTAGTTCTGATTGTCTTCACGACTCAGTGCAGCACGCCGATTCTCGCCCTGGGTGCGGCCCTCTTCGCCCTTTGCTTCTGGCCATTTCGCAAGCAGATGCGCATGGTTCGGTGGGGCATTGTCGCGGCGATTATTGGGTTGCAGATGGTCATGAAAGCACCGTTTTGGTGGGTGATTCAGCACCTGGATGTCGTGGGTGGATCCTCGGGCTGGCACCGCGGCGAACTTGTCGACCTATTCATCCGCCACTTCTTTGACTGGTGGCTCATAGGAACAAGCAACAATGCCCTTTGGGGCCACATGACGTGGGACATCTGCAATCAGTTTGTGGCCGAAGGCGAGTCCGGCGGGCTCGTAACGTTCAGCCTGTTCGTCGGCATGATTGTCGTCTGTTTCAAATGGCTCGGCAAAGCCCGAAAATCTGCGGAAGGCGACAGCAAGCAGGAGTGGTATTTCTGGGCTCTCGCCACCGCGCTGTTTTCGCACGTGGTCGCCTATTTCGGAATCAGCTACTTCGATCAGACGCGGTTTTCCTGGTACGCCCTCCTGGTCATGATTTCCGTGGCTACCACCTCGGTGCGCTCGGCCAAACTCGCGCAGGAAGTTCCGCAACAAGATCAACTTGCGCCACCCGCCGCGCAAGAGGAACCCGCTCAGCCCGTCCTCGAACCACCCGCAGCGATTGAACCAGCCGGGCCGTACCTCGCCCCGCAGGACGAGTACACTGGCGTGCTGAACGTTCTGAAGACCAAGCTTCTCTGATGAGGATCGACGTCGTCATTGCCGCGTTCAGGCTGTCGTTGGTGCAGAGCGTTTCCCCGTACGAGGTCTTGTCTCCAATTGAATATCGGAGATCCTAGATGAACAGCGAAACCCAAATCCGCACGGCTTTGTGCCAGGCCGGGGGTCTCCCCGTCGACGGCGGTTCCTTTGGCGCTCAATTGGGCCCGGCCAGCAAGAGAGTCCGGGTTCTATACAGCTTCCCCCACAAACTCGGTGCCGACCGGATCTGTTACACGGCATGGCAGCAAGTGAACGGGCTCGCCGCCTCGGGCGCCGAGATTTTGGTCTTCCCCGGAGCGCTTTCACGCCCCGTTCCGCCCGGGGTTCAAGTTAGGACCACGCTGTCGCGCGGAAGATTTCGTATTCCATACCACTTGCTGGGCGCCAGACACGCCTGCGAGCTTCACGACTACATTGTTTCTCGCCGGCTCGAAGAACTGGTAGGGAAGATTGACATCATTCATACCTGGCCGCTCGGGGCGCTTCGAACCCTCGAAACCGCCAGACGCTTGGGCATTCCCACCGTTCTCGAGCGCCCGAACGCACACACGCGCTTTGCTTACGAAGCCGTTCAGAAGGAATGCGACCGCTTGGGCGTTGCGCTTCCGCCACGCCACGAACATGCTTATCAACCCGACGTCCTCCGCCGGGAAGAGGCGGAGTATCGCCTCGCCAATCGCCTGCTGTGTCCCTCAGATTTTACGGTTCGCACGTTTCTGGACCAGGGGTTCCCGCCCGAACGATTGGCCCGACATATTTACGGTTACGACGAAAAGACGTATTACCCGAATCCGACGCGAGCCGAGCGTTCCGGCTTGCGGATGTTGTTTGCAGGTGTATGCGCGGTCCGGAAGGGGCTTCACTATGCTCTAGAGGCTTGGCTCGCCTCGCCCGCAAGCAAGGAGGGGACCTTCCTGATCGCAGGACCCTTCCTTCCCGCCTACCGCGAGAAGCTTTCATCGATGCTCTCCCATCCGAGCGTTCATGTGCTTGGCTACCGCTCAGACGTACCGGAGCTCATGCGCACGAGCGATATTCTCGTACTGCCCAGTATCGAAGAAGGTTGTGCGCTCGTTTGCACGGAAGCGCTGGGAAGCGGATGCGTACCCGTCGTATCGGACAGGTGCACGGATATCTGCAAACACCTTGTGAATGCGCTCGTGCACTCGTTCGGAGACGTGGCCGCGCTCGAGAGTCACATTACCATGCTGCACAACGATCGCGAACTGCTTGAAAAGCTGCGTGCCGGAGGTCTCGAGACCCTCCCCCACATCACCTGGACCGCCGCCGGCAAACAGCTCCTGCAAGTCTATCGCGACGTCATCCACTAGGGTTCCTGGGTAGCGGAATTCAAAATCTGGCGGCGCACGAAAACCCTTGTATGGTTAAAAGCTGCTGTCCTAGTATCCTGAACACAAACCCTGCCCACTGCGATCTGGACATGCCCACGTATACAGTCGATCCTCTATCCGACGCACGCTGGGAGCGTTTTACCTTTCGGCATTCGCAGGCATCTGTATTCCACTCGAAACCCTGGCTCGAGACTCTGCAGCGGACGTACGGTTACGAACCGGTCGTGTACACAACCACGCCTCCCGGCGAGGAGCTGGCCAACGGCATCGTGTTCTGCCGCATCTGCAGCTGGCTCACCGGCCGCAGACTCGTTTCGCTTCCCTTCTCCGATCATTGCCAGCCGCTAGTCGATGACCCTACGGTCTTCCGAAGCCTGGTCGATCATTTGAAGGAAGCGCTACCGCGCGAAGGTTGGGAATATTGCGAGTTGAGGCCGTTCTCGCACGCAGATCTCGGAGCGTACGGAGATCTGGGCCTCCCGAAGAGCAAGACGTATCGCGTTCATATACTCGATCTCGGCCCGGATCTCGATCGGTTGTTTCACAGTTTTCACAAGAGCTGTGTGCAGCGCAAGATCGCCCGCGCCGAAAGAGAGCATTTGAGATACGAGGAGGGCCGATCGGAAGACCTGCTGCGGAAATTCTATCATCTGCTCCTAATGACGCGTCGCAGGCACGGACTTCCTCCTCAGCCGTTGCTTTGGTTTCAGAACCTCGCACGCAGCTTCGGCGACAAGGTGGCCATTCGCGTGGCATCCAAGGACGGGAGGCCAATTGCCTGCATTTTCACCATCGCTTACAAGAATGCTCTGGTCTACAAGTACGGCTGCTCGGATGCTGCGCACCACAATCTGGGCGGAGTCTTGATGTTGCACTGGAGGGCGATCCAAAACGCCAAACAGACTGGGGCTCTCGAGTACGATTTGGGCAGATCGGAACTGGACAATCAGGGATTGATTTCGTTTAAGGACAATTGGGGGGCGCGAAGTGTCTCCGTGGATTACTTTCGATACTCCGGCCGCGATGGCCCCGGCAAGTCCCGGTACCTGAGCAAAGAACGCGCCATGGAAGCCCTGTTCGCGCGGATGCCGGATACGCTGCTGATGGCGGCGGGGAAGCTGCTGTACCGTCATATCGGGTAGCGGTGACGCGAATGTATCTAGACGCGATCGAGCGGCAGCAACTCTCCCGACGTGTTCGAGGGTTCCAATCGGAACTGACCTATTTGAAACACCGCGTGGCGCATGGCGTCACGATTACGCGGTCGGCACTGCGCGAACACGGTCTCTCCGGCATGGCCGAGCGCCTATTTCAGCACTTGCGCTGGCTGCGCTCTAAACGGCAGCGCGACAGGGAATTTGATCGTATTTCAGGTATGAACACCAGGGGACTGGTCGGTCTTTGGCGACTGGGGATTCGGTCGGACAATGTCCGGCATGGCTATCGCTACCAGGCCATCGATGCGGAGATCCTTCGTCGGGCCCTGCAAGGCTTAGGCCGAGCGTTCCATGATTTCGTGTTCATCGATCTCGGATGCGGTAAGGGTCGAGCGCTGCTTATTGCGAGTAAGTTCGGTTTCTCGCGGGTCATTGGCGTGGAATTTGCCACGAAGCTGGCGGCGATCGCGGAGAAGAACTGCCGGCGAGCGGGAATTTCTGCAACCGTTGTGCCGCAAGATGCCCTAGGATTTCCTTTCCCGGCAGGAAATCTGGTGGTTTTTCTTTTCAACCCATTCGGCCCCGCGGTTCTGACTCCGGTCGTGGATCACCTGGCGGAGGCTGCCGCGGGCGAGCGGTACATCATTTATGTCAATCCGAAACATCGAGCCTGTCTGGATGCTCATCCGCGAATGGAATGCGTTCGTAACGAAGCCAGCTACGGCATATGGAAGGTAAGGTCGAGCGACTCAGGAGCGAGGTAGGAACTCCGATTGAAGAGTCGGATAGTCCCCCGTGCAATACGAAACCGAGAAGATGATCAAGCCTAGGTCCGGGTCTTCGAGTAGGGTCAAGATCTTCCGAGATTTTGACTGGGACGAGATACGAGAGGAATGGCGCGAATGGGCCCAGGAACCCGTTTCAGACCCGGATCTGTTTCGCACCATTAATCCCTGGCACCCTGAAGCGGTGACTCCGTTCGTGCTCGTCCTCTACGATGAAGACTGCCCGGAAGCCATTCTGATTGGGCGAAATCAGCAAGCACGTTTCGACATCAAAGTCGGGCCATCCAGAATCCGGCCCCCGGCTAGAATCATACATTTTGTCTACGGCGGCGCCCTCGGAGATCTGTGCGCGCACAATTGCCGGCAGCTGACTCTGGAGGTTCTACGGTTGCTTCGCGAGGGCGAAGCGGACGTCGCGAGTTTCACCGGCATTCAAACGCAGTCTGCGTTATACAGGCAGTTGCTGGAGCGTCCCGGCCTGCTCGGCCGCGATCACGTGCCAGACGTTGTCAACCGCTGGGGAACGGCGGTTCCGAAAAACCCGGAGGACCTCTATCGCCGATTCTCGAGCCACCGGCGCTCGGAAGTGCGGCGGAAAATGCGGAAATTCGCCGCAAGCTTTGCGGGAACTCTCGAGGTGAAATGTTTCCGTGACCGTGCAGATCTGCCGTCCGTAGTGCGCGATGTTGAGGAAGTGGCGAAGAAATCGTTTCAACGAGCGCTCGGAAACGGATACATCGATTCGCCCGAGTCCCGGCAATGGCTGTTGGCGCTGGCCATGCAAGGGATGCTCCGTTGTTTCATCCTGTATGTGCACGATGCCCCAGTAGCGTTCTGGATCGGGTCTCTCTACAAACGCATATTTCACGGCAATTACATGGCCCACGACCCGGCCTACAACCGCCACTCGCCGGGTGTTTTTCTGATGATGGATGTCCTCGAACGCTTCTGCACTCAGCAAGACACGGACGTTGTCTCTTACATTGATTTTGGAACCGGCGATTTTCCATACAAAACCTGGTTGTGCGACGACAAGTTCGAACAGGCTGATGTTCATGTCTTCGCCGGCACCTTCAAAGGACTGTATCTAAACGCTGTTCGAACGCCCCTGGCCGTACTCCACTGGGCGGTCAGGAAGACCGCAACGAATGCAGGAGTACTCGACCGAATCCGGAAGCTTCGCCGTGCTGCTGCTCAGAGATGACACGGCGTCTCGATGGCCTCTCCCTTTAGCGATGTCGCAAACGTTCATTGATTATTTTCGCTGCCCGGCGGAGTTCGCTGATTTTCGCGTGCCGGAAGGGCTCAGCGAAAAGCGAGGCTTTTTCCGATTTGGGGCCGAGGGTATCGGCTATGGCCGGTTGCCAGCGGGCCAGCCTGAGAATGGCTCCATCCATCACGCGCGCGATGTCGCCAGTTCGACGAGAATCGAAGATCAAGGCTGCTATCTGCCCTTTGATCCCGACGAGGTCGTCCGCAATCTTCGGCTGGAGCGCTACATCGCCCGGTCGAGCGGCAACGGGAATCGCGCGACGGCCAGGAAGATCATGCGGAACTCCTACTATGCGCTGCGGCCGCTCCTGCCGGTCGCCATCCGGAAGCACTTGCAGCGTGCGGCATTGCGCGGCTGGGATCAGCGCCCATTCCCGCGCTGGCCTGTCGATCACAGCGTCGACGCCATTCTCGAGACAATGATGGTCATGAGCCTCGAGGCTCATCAAGCAGAACGGATTCCGTTCGTCTGGTTCTGGCCGGAAGGGCAGTCTGCCTGCGCAACCATGACGCATGACATTGAGACGGCCCAAGGCCGCGACTTCTGCCCACAGCTCATGGATTTGAATGATTCGTTCGGCATCAAGTCCTCGTTTCAGGTCGTCCCGGAAGAACGCTACTCCGTCCCGGACGAGTTCTTAGCTACGATTCGCCGACGTGGTTTTGAGGTGAACGTTCATGACCTCAATCACGACGGCAAGCTCTTCGAGGATCGCGAAGAATTCTTGCGCCGCGCGGCACAGATCAACCGTTACGCCAAGAAATTCTGCGCGGCAGGCTATCGTTCCGGAGTTCTGTATCGCAATCTCGATTGGTATGAGGCCTTCGAGATTTCCTATGACATGTCGGTGCCGAACGTCGGCCATCTCGACCCGCAGCCCGGCGGCTGCTGCACCACGAAACCGTTCTTCATCGGCAAGATTCTGGAGATTCCGGTTACCGCGACGCAAGACTACACGCTCTTTAACATTCTCGAGCAGTACTCGACCGATCTCTGGCGGGAACAGGTTCGCCGGATTCTCGAGCGCCACGGCCTGGCGAGCTTCATCGTTCATCCCGACTACGTGCTCGAGCCCAGGGCGCGAAACACATACCGGGAACTGCTCGCCCATCTCGCTCAACTGCGAAGAACTTCGAATCTGTGGACTGCACTTCCGGGCGAGGTCAACGAGTGGTGGCGGGCCAGGAGTGAGATGATGCTCAGGAAACAGGGGGAGCGCTGGGTGATCGAAGGGCCCGGGAAGGACCGGGCGCGGGTGGCCTTTGCTCGTCTAGAAAATGGCCGACTGGCCTACGAGCTGCCGGCAGTTCAGGACTAGATTCGAAGGGATACGCCCGATCAGTACAGTTCAGAACCTGCCATACCGACCGGTTGCGATGAAATGAGCCCAGCATGAGCACAATCGCCGCAATTCCTGACACAGAAAAAAAACAGCACATTGTCTTCGTCTCTAGCGTCCTCCTCTGCCTGCTCCTGTGGTGGAAACCGATCGCGCATCTGATCGCATACTCGCTCGATCATGAATCCTGCTCCCACATTCTGCTGATCCCCTTCGTCAGCGCCTACCTCCTCTACAGCGAGCGAAAGCGAATATTTTCGGTTCTCCGCCCCGGCTGGCCTGCGGCAATTCCGCTGATGCTAGGGAGTGCGTTCTGCTACGGGTACTCGCTAAGGCTTGCGCACGGCGATAGCGGCAATGCGTCCCTGTCCTTGGCCGCGCTGGCTTTGGTTCTGGCGCTCATCGCTGCCTTCGTCACCTGCTATGGCCTTCGGGCCTCGCGAGCAGCCGCCTTCCCGCTGCTGTTTCTGATCTGGATGGTCCCGCTGCCCGACGCCGCACTCAGCCGCACGATTCACCTGCTCCAGCAGGGATCGGCGGAGCTGTCCTTCCTCTTGTTCAAAGCCGTTGGCGTGCCCGTTTTCCGCCAGGGTTTTGTCTTCACCCTTCCCGGCGTGCAGATCGAAGTTGCACAGCAGTGCAGCGGGATTCGGTCGAGCATCGCCCTGGTGATTACCTGTCTTTTGGCCGGACACTTATTTCTTCGAACGGGATGGAGAACGGCTGTATTGGTCTTGGTGTCGCTGCCCTTGGCCATCGTCAAGAACGCGGTTCGAATCGTCACGCTCACCCTCCTCAGCATTTATGTCGACCCGGGATTCCTCTACGGCAGTCTTCACCGTGACGGCGGTTTTGTGTTCTTTCTACTGGCCCTCGCGCTGCTCTTTCCTGTGTTTCTCGCACTCGAGAAGTCGGAAGGCCGAGGGGTTCGTTCGGCGGAGATCGGCCGCGGAGAACTCAAGAAGGAACCGGCCGAAGGCTGACCCTCGACGGATACCGGAGCACTTCACATTGTATGAACACATTTGACGCGATCATTCTGGGAGCCGGCCCCTACGGGCTCGCCGCCAGTGCGCACCTCCGCTTGATCGAAGGCTTCGCGCTCCGCACCTTTGGTGATCCCATGTCATTCTGGAGATCGCAGATGCCGGCCGGCATGCTCCTGCGGTCCTCCTGGGAGGCTTCGCACATCGCGGATCCGACCGGTAGTCTCACTCTCGATCGCTATAAGACTGTCAGCAGCAACCATCTGCCGATGCCGGTACCCCTCAACCGCTTCGTTGACTACGGCCTGTGGTTCCAGAAAAACGCCGTTCCCGATCTCGACTGCCGAAAGATCACCCGTGTCGGAGCTGAAGCGGGGGGATTTCGAGTCTCGCTCGAGGACGGTGAGGAACTCCGCACGCGCCGCTTCATTGTGGCAGGCGGAATTGCGCCATTCGCCTGGCGTCCGCCCGAGTTTGCCGCGCTCCCGCCATCCCTTGCCGGCCACAGTTCGGAATACGCGGACTTGCGGCCGTTTCGCGGAAGGCGGGTCGCGGTCATCGGAGCAGGGCAGAGCGCGCTCGAGTCTGCGACGCTGCTCGACGAAATCGGCGCCGAGGTCGAGGTTCTCGCCCGAACGCCGCATATCCACTGGCTGGGCTGGAAAGCGCGATTCCAGCGCCTCGGCCCCGCCTCGAAGCTGCTTTTTTCCTGGACAGACGTCGGTCCGGCCGGGATCAGCCGCCTCGTCTCCGTGCCCGCGGCGATGCGCGTGTTGCCGCAGAAATGGCAAGACAGCCTGCGCAAACGCTCGATCCGCCCGGCGGGGGCACATTGGCTCGTCGGGCGTTGCAGGGGCGTGCGCCTCACGACCGGTACGCACGTGACCTCGGCGATCGAAGAAGGAGGCCGTGTGCACCTTACTCTTTCCGATCGAACGGTACGGCTTGTCGATCACGTGTTGCTCGGCACCGGCTATCGCATCGATGTCAATCGTTACGCCTTTCTTTCCCCTGGACTGAGGCAGCGGCTGCGCGTGGTCGACGGATTTCCCGAACTCGAGGGCTCGTTTGGGTCCTCGATCCCCGGCCTCTATTTCCTCGGTGCCCCGGCTGCTCGAAGCTTCGGACCGCTCATGTACTTTGTGTCCGGAACACGATTTGCCTCGCGCACGCTCGCCTCTCACCTTGCCAGGCCGCAAGCTGCTCGGGAGTCGGTATGCGAGATGGTGGCCACGGAGTGAACACGGCGAAGAACTCACACTGCTTCCGCACCAAGCCGCGCAAACGTGCGCCGAGCGAACCGCCCGGCGCGGTCGTTCTCGGGGGCGACTATCAGGGGCTTGGAATCGTCCGCAGTTTGGGCGCACATGGCATTCCCATCTGCGTCGTTGACGACGAGTTTTCGATTGCCCGCCACTCTAGATTCACGACCTACGGTATCCGCGTTCCCGACCTGCACGATGAGGAGACGGCCATAAAGACCCTCCTCTCGCTAGGGGAGCACCTCGATCTGCGCGGGTGGGTCCTGTTTCCTACCCGAGACGAACAGGTGGCCGCCCTCTCGCGGCACCGGTCCGAGTTGGCGGAATGTTTTCGCGTTCCCGCTCCGGTTTGGGATACCGTTCGGTGGATGTGGGACAAGCGAAACACCTACCGGCTTTCCAAACAGTTAAGCATACCGTTTCCCGAGACGTGGTTCCCCGAGACTGTCGAGGATCTGGAGGAGATCGAAGCGCCCTTCCCGCTCGTACTCAAACCCGCTATCAAGGAACACTTCTTCTACGCCACAAGGTCCAAAGCCTGGCGAGCCAATAACAAGAAAGAACTCAAGGAGCTGTTCGCGCGCGCCGTCCGCATCACTGGTCCGGGAGAGATGATGGTCCAGGATCTGATTCCGGGTGATGGTCGGCACCAATTCGGGTACTGCGCGTTCTTCAAAGACGGAAGACCGATCGGCAGCATGGTCAGCCGGCGAATGCGCCAGCACCCGTACGAGTTTGGACGGGCCAGCACATTCGTTGAATCGATCGATCTTCCCGCTCTCGAGACGCTCTCGGAGCGCTTCCTGCAAGCCACGAACTACTACGGCCTCGTCGAGGTCGAGTACAAACTCGACGCGCGCGATGGCCAATTCAAATTGCTAGATGTCAACGCCCGCACCTGGGGCTATCACACGCTCGGAACGCGCGCGGGCGTGGATTTTCCCTATCTCCTATATCTCGATCAGATCGGTCGACCCGTCGAGCCTCGGCGCGGAATTCCGGGCGTCTCCTGGATCCGCTTGTTGACGGATATTCCCACAGGATTTATCGATATGGCGAGCGGCCGTACCACGCCTCGAGATTACTTCCGGTCTCTCCGAAGCTTTCACAGCGAGGCCGTATTTACGCGCAAGGATCTTCTCCCTGCGCTGGTCGAGTGCGCCCTGCTGCCTTACTTGTATGTGAAGAGAGGTTTCTAGCTCGCGGACTTCCAACCCGGCAGTCGCCTTACAGTCACGCTAACTGGACTCCGCGCCGCCCAGTCCCAATGACAAATCGAAAGCCTTCGGCGACGAGTGCGCGCGCGTAACCAGGTGCCGGCTCGAAAGAATCTAACCTCCGTGCCCGAAGCATCCGCGCTGGCCAGCTCCTCAGTAAGTTCGGTTCGAGTGTTAATTTCTGAACATGCCTACGCCTCGAAATTCGCGCTTCGACTTTCAGGTCAATCATGATCTACCGACAACCTCGCTGATCTTGGTTCGTCGAATACGCGAACGCTTCGCGAGACGAGACGCTCGCTCGGTCGAGGACGGTATGGCTGCTGCCGAGCGAGCGCATGCTAGCCAGCATCGCGGTGATGGAAGCCCTTACGCAATACATCCGTTCCGGGTCGCTCTCCTGGCTCTGGACTATGAACCGTCGTGTACGAAGGAATGCTTGGTCGCCTGCCTTCTCCATGATGTCCTTGAGGATACTGAGCTCACCCAAGAAGCCGTATCTCGTCAATTCGGATCGGCGGTGGCCGATCTTGTGGCCGCAGTCACACGATACAGACCTAGGAATGAGACTCCCGCACAGCGGCGCGATAGTAAGCTGGCCAAATGGCGCGAGACGATGGGGGCGTCTAGGGACGTCCGAGTGGTTAAGACGTTCGATAATTGCGACAATCTCATCAGTTGTAAATTCATCGCACCTGACAAACCAGCGTTCGACAAGATTCCGAGATGGCTTATGGAGGCGCAATTGCTCTATCTGCCCCTGGCAGAAAGAACGAACGCAGAGGCCGCGCGATTGATCGAACAGGAATTACAGCTTTACTTAGCTGCTGGTCACGAGATTGGCACCTGGCTTTGACCCGCTCCCGGAAAACCAGTCCACCCCTAAGTTCCGCCTAGCTAGTGTTTTCAGGTGTTCCATGGTGACTGGAACAGGAACGGTCATGCTTCCTCGTCTGCAGCTCTCATCCCTCAGCTAAGTTTGATTTCGAATCGCTCATGGTAGAAGCCTACTAAACGAAGGTGCTATTTCGTTAGCGATTAGTTTAGCCAGATGCAGATAATTCCCAAGCTCATCAGATTCGCGCGAAAACCCCCTCGCGAACAACTGCAAGTCATCCGCGAACGCTGGGTAGAAACGGAATTATACTGGAAAGTCCATCCCCGGAACGACAGGACAGCGTATCTGGTCGGACTCTTCGGCAGCGGGCGTCAGTACATCACTGAACTGGTGCTGGATCACATCGGAGACAGAGCGAAGTATTTGCACCAAAGGATCCCTCGCTTCCATACAGGTCCGACATCAATGATCTACAGCGGCCATGCCACAATCAAGTATATATCTAACGAGCAGGCTTTGCCTGCCGTAACAAGCCGCATCTTGGGAGCGGTCAGATTGGGATTTGCCGATTTGATTTTTGTCTATCGTCATCCCCTGGATTCATTGCTGACAAACTGGGTCTACTGGCGCATATACCTTCGCACAGGCCGCAAGGTTTGGAGCACCTGGTGGACTTATAGGAACACAGACGATCTAGGTGCTGAATTGGAGCGGAATTTTTCGGAGTTTAGAGCCTTTGCTGAAGGCGACCCTAGTTTTTGGGCCGGAGTACCAGGCCCGAGATTTTTGTCCTTCTCGGAATATGTCGAAGAAACAGAGCTCTTTCTCCAATCCGCCACACTCGCATTGCGGTTCGAGGACTTCATGCTCGATCCGCTCAAGGAATTCTCTAAGATTGTTGAACTCATGTCGGTTGATCTTGACTTACGCCGTTTGCAGTTAGCGCGCCCGAGAACCAAGCCTTATTTCTATCTGGCCGTTCGAGAAAAAGCTCCTCAATTCGGAAAGTTTATCGATGGACTGGACGAGGAAACAGAAAGACGGATTAGGAAAATGGGCTATGGTTTATGAGATCGCGGCGACACCTCCGCCGCGCGTATGCCCCCACAAACAAATGATCTCTCCAACCTAGAACGACCGAGCAGCTCTCGTTCTCGAGCGCTTTTGTCGATCCCGAACTGCCCATCTCCGCATCGCGCTCCAAGCGTTTGGAAGTCACTCAAGTGTCTATGCGCCTGCTGGCTTTTGTGGACTCGCGTGTAGACTAGCCACACCTCCGGAGAAGTGGCCTTCTTTGCCGGCGGTCGTACGTCTCCATAGCCGCCCCACTCTTCTTCTTCCGAGCCCCGGCGACAACACAGGAAACGGGTGTGTCGTCCGCGTGCAACCTCTGGCCCGCCATTCGAGAACGTGAGATTTACTGCCGGATTGACTTCGTGTATAGTTAACCCACTGTTACGGGAGTGTTACTGTCAGATTAGCGCAATGTTACAGACCCCCTCATCGCCGCTGAGCATAAGCAAGTCGGAACGCCGGTCAGAAGACAAACAGAAAGCCTTGCCCGGACGCGTCTACTGGATTACCGGCTTATCTGGCGCCGGCAAGACGACGGTGGGACAAGAATTACAGAACCGGCTGAGGCCGGGTGGTCG
>Ga0187783_10000339_pt1 | contig 34325 bp, 30 predicted proteins | sample 1015_SJ02_MP02_2_FD_132471 | JGI IMG/M metagenome (GOLD analysis project Ga0187783, IMG submission 132471) | Tropical peat soil microbial communities from peatlands in Department of Meta, Colombia - 1015_SJ02_MP02_20_MG | ecosystem: Environmental > Terrestrial > Soil > Wetlands > Peat | place... | reverse complement strand
CTCGAAGCGCTCGCGACGGACCCCTGAGCCTCGAACGCGAGGACCCCGCCCGGCGCTCCCGTCGCCGCGGCTAGCCGACCCGCTCCCAGCGCTCGAGCTTCTGGACGGTCGCCAGCGTCGAGCCCCGCTGGATCTCCTCGCGCACCCGGTTCTCGTGCTCGAGGACGTCGAGCGCCCGGTTCGCGATCTCCTGCGCACGCTCGCGCGGCACGACGACGAGGCCGGAGAGATCACCGACGACCCAGTCACCGGGACGCACCCGCTGGCCGCCGACCACCACCTCGACGCCGATCTCGCCGTGGCCTTTCGGCTCGCCGGCGTTCGGGCTGACGTGGCGGCTGAACAGCGGGAACCCGAGGTCGAGGATCGCGTCGACATCGCGCGCCGCGCCGTCGATGACCACCCCCGCGACGCCCCGGCCGTGGGCGCTCCAGCTGGCGAGCTCGCCCCAGATCGCTGTCGTGCCTCCCCCGGCGTCGACCACGATCACATCGCCGGCGCCGGCGCGGTCGATCGCCTCGACCGGCTTCGCCCAGTCCCCGTCCCGCGTCACGACCGTGACCGCGGGACCCGCCATGCGGACGGAGGGGTCCCTCAGGTGCGCTAGGATCCCGTGCATCGCGCCCTGCCGCTGCAGCGCGTCGGTCACGTTGGGGCTCGAGACCTTGAGGAACGCGGCACGGATCTCGGCGCCGCCGTAGCGGCGGAACAGCTCGGTGGCCTCGGCGGTCCGGGAGTCGATCGCGCGGCGGAGGCGCTGCGTCGCCTCGACGATGTGTGCGCTCTTGGTGATCGCGCCGCCGACGATCAGGATCTGCGCGCCCGCCCGCGTCGCCTCGGCGACCGTCTCGGAGTTGAGGCCCCCCGCGACCGCGACCGGGATCGGGGAGGCGTTGGCGAGCTCGGCGAGGACCGCGAAGGGGGTCTTCGCCTGCATCTGCATGTCGATGCCGACGTGCCAGCAGACGGCGGCGGCGCCCAGCTCGGCCGCGCGACGGGCGCGGGCGATCGGGTCGGCGACGCCGAGCAGGTCGACGACGATCTCGGCGCCGTAGAGCTCGCCACCCCGCACGCCATCGGCGATCGTGTCGTCGTCCGCGGCGCCGAGGATCGTGACGAGGTCCGCGCCGGCCTTGGCCGCGATCTCGACCTCGAAGGCGCCCGTGTCCATCACCTTCATGTCGGCGACGATGCGGCGGTCGGGGAACGCCTTCTTGAGCTCCCGCACCGCGTCGAGCCCCTCGCTCTTGATCAGTGGCGTGCCCGCCTCGACCCAGTCGGCGCCGCCCTCCACCGCCTCCTTCGCGGCGACGAGGGCGCGCGACAGGTTCTCGAAGTCGAGCGCGACCTGGAGTACCGGCCGCTCGAGCCGCATGGCGTTCCGAGGAGGCGGGGCGTATTAACGGTCATCCCGGTGCCCCGCCGTGGCTCGGCGCGCCGCCGGTCGGGTGACCCTGTACCACGGCGATGCCCGGCGGCTCGACGGCATCCCGAGCGGTTCGGTCCACCTCGTGGTGACCTCGCCTCCGTATCCGATGATCCCCCAGTGGGACGCGCTGTTCCGGGCGCTGGGGGCCGTGGACTACGCGGGCATGCTCGGAGTGCTCGAGGCGGCCTGGGGCGCGTGCCATCGGGTCCTCGTGCCGGGCGGCCTCCTTTCGATCAACGTCGGCGACGCCCTCCGCTCGCGCCGCGGGGAGTTCCGGCTCTGGCCGAACCATGCGGCGACCCTCCTCGCGGCCGAACGGGCCGGCTTCGTTCCGCTGCCGTACGTGCTCTGGAAGAAGCCGACGAACCGGCCGAACGCGTTCCTCGGCAGCGGCTTCCTGCCGCCCAACGCCTATGTGACGCTCGACTGCGAGTTCGTCCTCCTGTTCCGCAAGGGCCGGCTGCGACGCCTCCCGCCGCACGACGCGGCCCGCGAAGCGAGCCGGTACTCTCGCGCGGAGCGGGACCGCTGGTTCAGCCAGATCTGGTCCGATGTCCGCGGGGCGCGCCAGGGCGGCACCGGCCGGCGTAGCGCCGCCTTCCCGCTCGCGATACCGGAGCGCCTCGTCCGCATGTTCTCGCTTCTCGGGGAGACCGTCCTCGACCCGTTCGCGGGCACCGGGACGACGCTCCTCGCGGCCAGCGCGCTGGGCCGCCAGGCGATCGGCGTCGAGTGGGACCCGGTGGTCTTCGCGGACCTGGCCGAGCGCGGCCGACGGCTCGGCTGGACCGTGGCTAGCCCGTCGGTGGCAGCGGTGGGCGAGCGCGGTGCGCGAGCTCCTCTTCTACGGCGGTCTTGAGGTACTGGAGCGCCGAGGGGCTCAGCCGGTCCATGTGCAGCAGGAGGTAGTGCAGGTAGATCCGCTCGGGCCGGTGGAGCGGCCCACCGGGCCGTGCCGGGTTCCCGGGCGAGGACTCGGTGTGGACCGGATGGTGCGTGAGCGTCTCGGAGTGGTGCTCGTGCTCGGAGCCGTGGTAGGTGCGCCCGAGCGGCCCGATCAGCGGCGGATACAGATGCCCGACCGGATCGTAGGTCGGCTCGGCCTCGCCGGAGCGCCCCGTGCCGTTCGACGAGGAGGCGACCCTGCCCTCGAGGTACGGGTGCACCGGCCGCGCGGGGTCCTGGAGGTCCCCGATCGGCCGTCCGGCGACGTCCTCGACGATCGACTTGAGGCTCCAGCTGGCCTTGCGGCGCGCCGGACCCGCGGCCGTCGCCTCGGCGTCCACGGCGCGACGTGCCGCTCGCGGGTCATAAAGCCCCCGTTCGAGCGGCACCGGGCTCGCCCTCGGCGGGCGAACCGAGGGTCCTCGACAGGAGCTCGAACTCCGGGCTCGAGGCGATCAGCGCGAGCGGCAGGTGCAGCTCTCCGATCCGCCAGAGGGACTCCGCGTAGCCGGCCTCCCTCGGGAGGCGGGCGTGCGGGAGCCACTCGGCCTCCGGTCCCGTCAGCCCGAAGAACGCGCGGGCGGCCTCCGAGACCTCGGGCAGGCGGAGGAAGGCGGTCGCGTACAGGTTCCTCAGGACGCCGCGACCGGCCGGTCGCGCGAGAAAGTCCTCGGGGCTCTGGCTGAGCAGCAGCAGCCCTGCACCGAAGTGCCGGACGTGTCGGACGACCCGATCGAGGAAGTCGGCCGTCGCGCCGTGCCTCAGGAGGAGGTGCGACTCGTCGACGATGAGGAGCTTGGGTCCGGGGCGCTTTCGCAGGCGTCCATACGCCCAGTCCAGGACGTAGGAGAGGTGGAACGCCATGTGCTCGTCGGGCACCCCGCGGAAGCCGACCGAGACGAGCGGATCGTCGGGGTCGACGTTCGTGGGGCCGTCCACCGAACGCAGCGAGCCGCTCCGGAACGGCTCCAGCAGCGAGCCGAGGCGGGGCGGGACCGTCGGGCCCCGGCTCACCTCGTCCGTAAGGTCATGGAAGGTGGGCTCGGGCCCCCCACGCTCGAACAGCCGGCTGGTCGCGGCGTCGAGGCTCGCACCCTCCTCGTCGGTGAGGCTCGGGAACGCGGCGCGCAGCATCGCGCCGACCCGGGAGGCCTTCTCGGCCCGGTCGCCGCCGGTCGTCGCCGGGTCGAGCGGGTTGAGGCGGGCTCCGCCCGCGCCGAGCTCGATCGGGGTCCCGCCGAGGGCGCGGACGAGGCCCGCGAACTCTCCCAGCGGATCGAGCACGATGACCTCGAGGCCCGGCCGCAGCCAGCGCGATCGCAGGAGGTACAGGCCGGCGGCGAACGTCTTGCCCGATCCGGTCGTGCCAAACAGTCCCCACGACTGGCTCGCGTGCTGCCACCGGTCGAGGAAGACCGGGCTCGCGTCCGCGAGCGCGAGGCCAACGAGGATGCCGTGGGGCTCCACGATGCTCTCGTCGCTGAAGGGGAACAGCGCCGCGAGCCCGTCCGTCGGCAGCATCTGCCAGTAGCCCGACGGCCGCGGGACGGATTCGCCCGGCGCCGCTGGCGCCAGTGCTCGGGCCACCTCATACCGGGGGATCCGAACCCGAAAGCCGAGCGCGCCGAGACGCTCGGAGAGACGGGAGCGCACCGCCTCGACCCGCGGCCGCGCATCGGCGATCGCCGTGAGCCGGACGCCGACCTTCCACAGCTCCTGCGTACGACGCGCCACGAGGCGGCCGAGCTCCTCGGCGCTCGACCGCTCGACCTCGAGCTCCGAGGCGTCGGTCCCGCCGCCGGCGACGAGCTCGGCGTTCGCGACCGAGCGGGCGCCGTGCAGGAGATCGAGCGCCTGACGCGCCGGGATCCGATGGGCCTCGATCGACAGCTCGATCGGTTCGTGCGTGGGGAGGACCCGGCCGAGGAAACCGAAGGCGACCTCGGGCGGGAACTGGAGGAGGAGCAGCGGCGCGCGGAAGCGGCGCCCGACTCGCGCCCACGTCGCGGACTCGGTGCGCGTGGGTCCCGGACGGTCCGCCCTCACGCGAGCCTCCCGGCCGGCTCGACCGCCGGGGCGCGTCGGTCGGCCCGCACCAGCGGTACGAGGGAGAGCCCGAGTGCGAGTCCCCGCGCCGTCGACCAAGGATCGGGGAGCAGAAGGAACGACAGGCCGCCCGCCAGCCCGCTCGCCCAGCCGACGACCACGGCGGCCGAAGGGCGTGGCCAGGGGGCCCGCGCCGTTCGACCTCGGCGCGCGGCATAGCCGGCCGCAGCGAGGGCGGCGAGCGCCGCTGCCAGCGAGTTGAGGAACGGCAGGGCCAGCGCGAGGCCGCCGGCCACGATCGCGAAGGTCACCGCGACCGGGAACGTGTCGAGATCGGTCATCGTCCACGGCCGGGGCCGGGCCCTCAGCGGGGCACGGTCGCTCAACGCCACCCTCCGGCGTCCGTCGCATCTTCGAGCGCCCGCCCGCGGAGCCGGCTGGCGGGGACTCCGGCCTCGGCGAGCCGATCGATCAGGGAGCTCGTCTTCGTCTCGAGCTCGGCGATCCCGTCCGCGCCGGGGCGCCCCGCCGCGACCCAGACGTCGACCCGGCGGGTCTGCCGACGGCGGCAGATGAGCCGCACGAGTTCCGCGTAGCTGTCCTCGGCCGGACGGTCCGCCCGATCGGTCGGGACCGGCGCCGGACGGACCGGTTCCGCCCGCATCGGCGCGAGCGACGCGCGCAGGACGAGCGGGCCGTCCAGCGAGCGGAGGAGCTCACGGAACCGTTCGAAGCGTCGGGCGAGTTCGCTGGGCGGCAGGTAGGCGGTCGGCGTGCCCCTCGCGCGCACGACGGCCGCATAGCGGCCGGGGCCGAACGTCACGAGACCGAGGCGGGCCGGGATCGACGGGGCGCGGACCTTCACGGAGGCCCCCGCGTGTCGGTCGGCGAGCCCGAACCGCAGGAGCGCGACGGCCCGCCGGTCAAGGCCTTCCCCGTCCACCCGCACGACGGCGAGGGCGAAGCCGCCGGCGACCGTCGCCAGCCCGACCAGGGGAGACGTGATCGTCGCCAGCACGGCGCCGGTCGCGCCGAAGGCAAGGAACGTGAGCGCCTCGCGCGCGGAGGGGAACGGGCCGAGCCGCAGGCGTCGATCGAGGCGTTCGGGCAGCACCACCGTCGGCGGGCCCTCCCCGGCGACGGCCATCTCATCCCGAACCTCCGTCTCGGATCGGCGGCCAGCGCCCCGGCCCGTCCGCGGAGGAGGCGGGACGGACGGCGTGGCGGACCAGGTGGAGGCCGCCGTGACCGACCAGCTGGGCAAACGCGATCGGCGCCGCGGCCGGCGCGCTCGCCGTGCCGGCGGCCCGGGCGATGCCTCCGGCGATCGGTGCGATGGGGCCCAGCGAACGCCCGGCGCTCGCCGTCGGCGCGACGTACCCCGAGATGCCGGAGCTCGCGCTCGCGAGACCGCGCTGTGCGCCGACCCCGACGAGGCCCGAGCTGCCGGGCATTCCGAAGGCCGAGAGGTGGGTGCCGGCGACGCCGATGAGGTACGGCGAGCCGAGGGCCGCCGCCAGGTAACCGACCAGCAGAACCGAGGACGGGCTCCCGACCGCGAGCTCGAGGGGCACGATCAGCACGCACGGCAGGAACACGAGCTCGGCGAACAGCAGCCAGGCGCGTCGGGCCAGTGGCGCGAGCAGGCCGAACGGCCAGAGCAGGGTGAAGATCGGAAGCAGGACCAGGAGAACCGCGAGCACGGCGTCGCGCACGCCGATGGCGATCGTGAGACCGAAGACGAGAAAGAACTCGACGATAGCGGTCACGAACGCGAGCGCTCCGTTGTCCCAGGAGTAGGCGAGCTCGCCGTAGCCGGCGAGGTTCTCCCAGTGCTGCCAGGCGCCCCCATCCCATCCGGCGAGGACGGGGTAGAGACTGCCGCCCAGGCTGAGGATCAGGCCGGCGACCGGCAGGGTGAAGTTGGCCGCGACGACCGCGATCACGAGGCGTGGCAACAGGCCATCGACCGTCGGGCCCACCCGCGCGACGACCGATCGGAACAGGTACAGGACCGCGATGCCCACCGCGATCAGCGCGATCGACGGATCGACGATCGCGCCCACGGTGAACGTCGAGAAACGCGCGGCGGCTCCCAGATAGTTGGCCGGCGCCACCGCCACGAGAGTGATGGAAGGATAGAGCGCGCCCGGGGCCAGCTCGGGAACGAGGAGGTTGTCGTACGTCGGACCGATGACCGCGGCGACCAGGGCCGTGAGGCCTGCGAACAGGAAGAACAGGATCGCCTGGATGATGCTCGAGAGGCTGAGCGCCCACACGGAGCTCTTCCCCTAGGCCCCGGTCAGCACCCAGTGGGCGAGCGCCCAGATGAGACCGGACAGGGCGCCGACGAACAGCAGCGTACCGATGACCGCGTCCCGGGCGCGCTCCTTCGCTTGCACCTTCTTCGTCACGTCATGCGAGAACCAGCTCAGCGCGACCCGGGCCCAGACGAGAGCGAGCACACCGCTTCCCGCGGCCCCCACCAGCTCCACCAGGCGGTTGATCACGGCGGAAAAGTTCGCGACCGCCGATGCGTTCTGGGTGGCGACCTCCCGCGTCGTCGGCTCGCTTGCCCGGACCGGGCCCGCGGCGGCCGCGGCGCCGGTGACGAGCAGCAGGAGCCCCACGACGGCCGCCCCGCAGCGAAGGGCTGTCCCGTATCGGGGCGGCGGTCCAGCTACCCGCGTGCCTCGCGTTCCCATGAGAGCACCTCCGTTCCGTCCGCATCGGTCTCGGATCGGATCGTCCCGCCGGCCACGAGTTGGTCGATCGTAGCGCGGACGGTCTCGAGCGGGATCCCCGCCTCCTCCGCCAGGAGCTCGACGGTCGCGCGGTCCGCCCCGTCCGAGGGGGAGATGATCGCCCGGAGCGTCGGGATAGGCTCAACGGGCGCCGGTGCCGGGGACCGAGCCCGTCGCCGGAGCCGGAGGGCCACTAGGCCGACCCCGGCGCCGACCACGGCCGTGATCGAGAGTCCCGCCGCGAGCGCCGACGTAGAGGTCGCCGACGGGACCAGACCCGGCGCCGCGGATGCGAGTTCGACGGACCCGTTCCCGCTCGCCGTCGCTCCGAGCGCGTCCGTCACCGTCCAGCTCAGGTTGAGCGTTCCGCTCACCGAGCTGGCCAGATTCCAGCGGAACGGCCCGTCGAACGCCTCGGTGCGGTTCCAGTGCTGGCCGCCCGGGGCCGCGATCGTCACCGAAAAGGGAGCCAGACCCCCGACGATCGAACCGTCGATCGAGAACGACCCCGCCGAGCTGGCGGAATCCGTGCCGATCGAGGCGGACGCCCGGAGCGGTTCGAGCGCCTCGACGGTCCGCTGGACCTCGAGCAGCGTGCCGGCCGCGTCCCCCACGAGGACGGTCAGGGTGACCTCGCCCTCGATCATGCATCGGACGGACCAAGCGATCGTGCCGGTGGCCGTGAGGACGCCCGAGTCGACGGAGGCATTGCCGACGGCGAGGCCCGTCGCGACGAGCCAGACGAACGGCGGGGCGCCTCCGGTGATGGCGGCGCCGACCGCGAGCTGCACGCCTCCGGCGCCCACGCTCGCGTTGAACACGGTCGTGGACGCGTTCAGCGGAGTGTCGACCGGGAACGCCCACGTCTCGATCCCCGTCGTGACGCCGACGCTGTCCACGCCCCAGGCATCGATGGCGAGGCCGCCCGCACGGGAAGGGTCGACGGGCAGGACGGCGGAACCATCGCTGGGAACCGCGACGACTCCCACCGCGGCCGAACCGACGACCGTCCAGTAGAGCGAGAACGGGGGCACGCCGCCGGTGAGGTTCACCGGAACGGGGCAGGCCTCGCCGACCTCCGACGGCTCGAGCGCCGGCCCGAGCGATAAGGTCGGATCCGCTCGCACGCTGACGTTGAGGATCGCAGCGACCGGGTGCGCGGGACGCAGCGGCGTGACCAGCGCGCGAATGCTGCCGATCCCCGGCGCATCGAACGTGCAAGCGGTCGGCAGCCCGTGGGATGCGTTCCCCGCGGAGCTCGCGTCCGGCGCGCACGTGGCGTTCGCCGCGAAGACCGCTGGGGGGCTCTGGATCGTGAGGTTCCACGGCAGCGGTCGGCCGACGTCGGTGGCGAGCCACTCTGGGGTGATCGCGATCGCGAGATCGGAGCTGACGACCAGCGCCTCCGCGACGGCGGCGGTCGCCACGCTGCCCTCGGCGTCGAGGATTCGGAGCGCGGGCGTGAACGAGCCGCAAGGGTAGGCGTGCGGGATCGCGAACGGGCCGGCGCCGGTCAGGAGGACGGAGGCGTTGCTCCCGTCCCCCCATTGGACCTGGGCCGTATACGGGGGAGTTCCGCCCGCCAGGACGCCGCGGAGCTCCGCGATGGATCCGGGCTCCTCGGGATTCGGCCCGACGGACAGGTTGCCGATGGTGACCGGATCCTCCACGCTGACGTTAGCGGCGGCGCTCGAGACTCGAGCGGAGATCGCCGCGCCGCAGTCGAGGAGCGCGGCGGAGCGGACCGAGATGCGCGCGAGCCCGGACCCTTGATCCGAGGCCGTGAAGTTCGTGGAGGGCGCCGAGGCCGGCGATACCGTTCCGAGCGCCGCCGTCCCCGGGACCGACCAATCGAACCACTCCGGTTGGACCGAGCAGCCGGGCGGGACGGACGTCCAGTACGCCGCGAGCACCACGCTCTCGTCGGCGAGCAACCACCAGGTCCCCGGCGTCACGGAGAGCACCGGGGTGGCGGCCGCGCCGGGGGCGCTCGGCGCCGCGGGGCGATCGGGCGACGCGCCGTGAGCGGAAGGGTTGGCGACGATCGCCAGCAGAGCCGTTCCGAGCAGTAGCGTGGTCCACGCTCGCGACCGCCCGCCCGCGCGCCGTCGCACCCACTTCCCCCCTTGCGGGCGGGAGCGACGGGGTCCGACTATTTTCGGGCGGTCGGATCACCGGAGGGTGGAAGCTGCCGCCGGCATCCCGACCCACAGGGCGCTGTGCTCTCGAGAGAACGGAGCGAGCGCAACCTCCCCCCGAACGGGAAGGCCGGCCCGGGTGAGCTCCTCGCGGGCCGCGCGGACGATCGCCGCGGCCGATCGCCGCTGGGTCACCGATCGGATCTTGAGCATCAGCACGCCGACACCGCCCGGCGCCAGCAGGGTTCGCGCGTTCTCGACGAAGATCGCCGCCTGCGCCCGCTGGGCCACATCCTGATAGAGGAGCTCGACCGGCCCGACGTCCGCGGCGTAGCGCTCGGGCAGCTGCGCGTCCCCGAGGATCGGGTACAGGTTCGCCCGGCGGCGGGCGAGGGCGAGCAGCGGGGCGAACGAGGTGACGCTCTTCTCGACGAGGAAGATCGCCGCCTGTGGCCAGAGATCGGAGAGGTGGCTCGCGGTCGTGCCGTGGGCGGCGCCGAGGTAGAGCACGGTGCGCACCGAGCGCGGGAGCTCGATCGGACCCCCCCGCAGGAGGAGGGCGGCCAGCTTGGAGCGGAACGGATCCCACGCACGGTACTCGAGGTCGCCTCGGGTCACGAGCCGCTCGCCGTATACCCGCTCGCCCGGCGTGGCATTGACCGTGAACAGCTCGCGCCCCTCGCGGAAGACGCCGGGCCACGCGGTCGCGTCCATCGGCCGTGTCCTAGCGGACCGCGACGAAGCACTCGACCTCGACGGCCGCGTTCTTCGGGAGCCCGGCGACTCCGATGGTGGCGCGCGCGGGGCGTCCGTGCTCTCCGAAGACCTCGACGAGAAGATCCGTCGCGCCGTTGGCGACCTCGTGGGCGCGATCGAACCCCGGGGAGATCGCGACGTAGACGGCCACGCGCAGGACCCGCTCGATCCGGTCGAGGGAACCGAGGTGGGCGGCGAGCGCGCTCAGCGCCTGGAGCGTCGCGCGGCGGGCGAGGTTCCGCGCGACCTCCGGGCTCACCTCGGAGTCGACCCGCCCGGGCTGGAGCACCAGGCCGGCCTCGGTCGCGATCTGGCCCGAGACCCAGGCGAAGTGGCCCTGGAGGACGACGGGCGCGTACGATCCGACGGGCGCCGGCGGCGCCGGTAGCTCGATGCCGAGCGCGCGGAGCCGCTCGGAGGGGGTCGGGGCCATGCGGGCGGTAGCGCGTCCGGGAAAAAACGGTGTGCGTGGCCGGTTCCGACACCCCTAAGGACCCGAGGCGTTTCGCGGCGCGGATGTCGTTCTTCCGCCGGCGGCGTCGCGAGCCGGAGGAGCCGGAGAAGCCGGCGAAGGCGGCGCCGGCCTCGTCCGGGCCGCCCGCCGCGCGCCCGGCCCCGACGGCATCGCCTCCCGCTGCCGCCGGGGCCCCGGCCGCACCGACCGCCGAGCCGAGCCCGGCGACCCCGGCCCCGGCACGAACCCCTCCTCCCCTCCCGGACCGCGCGCCGCGGCCGGTCGGGCCCGCTCCCATCGTGCCGCCGCCCCTCACCCGGTGCTTCGTCTGCGGCACGCCGCTCGAGGCCGGCTACTGCTCGACGTGCCGCATGACCTGGGCCGACTGAGCGCGAACCCGAGCTCCGCGAAGGGGTAGCGTTTTATCCCGGCCGGCTCCCGGTCGGCGGTTCCCATGGAATCCTCCCTTCCCGAGCCGGCGGGCTTCGGTGCGCTCGAGCACGAGGTCGTCGACCACCTGTTCCGGCTGCAGCCGTCGTACGCGGTCATGCTCGGCCTGCATGAGTACGACGGGCAGCTGCCCGACCTCTCGGTCCCCGCGACCGACGCCTGGTCGACGGCGGCCGACCGCCTGCTCGCCCGCCTGAGGGCGATCGACGACCGCGCGTTCGCGAACGGCCGGGCCATCGACCGGTTCCTCCTCGAGCTGCTCCTCGAGAGCCCGCTCTTCGACCTGAGGGAAGGGCGCGACTACGATCGCAACCCGATGAGCTACCTCGGCAGCGCCTCGCTGACCTCGTACCTCGTCCGCGACTACGCCCCCGCGGCGCACCGGATCGACGCGATCGTGCGGACGCTCGAGGGGGTCCCCGGCCTCCTCGCCACGGCGCGGCGCCGCCTCGTCCTTCCGCTCCCGAAGCCGTTCGTGGACCTCTCGCTCGCGATGGGCTCGGGCCTGCCGACCCACTTCGGCGAGGCCGAGGCGTTCGCCGCGGCGAGCGGGCTCGGCGGGAAGGTCGCGGAGGCCCGGGCGCCGGCGGAGGCCGCGGTCCGCGAGTTCCTCTCCTGGCTCAAGAACGACTGCCTGCCCCGGGCGACGCCCGACTTCGCGCTGGGCGCGGCACGCTACCAGCGCCTCCTGTTCGTCCGGGAGGGAATCCGATCGTCGATCGACGAGCTCGAGCGGGCCGGCCGCGCGGACCTCGCCCGCAACCAGGCCCGCCTCGCGACGATCGCGCAGGAGGACCGCGCGACGATCCCCGAGCTGCTCGAGCGCCTCAGCCACGACCATCCGGCGGCGACCGAGATCCTGCCGGTCGCGCGCGAGTTCGTCGAGGAGACCCGGCGCTTCGTGGTCGACCGGGACCTCGCGACGATCCCGGAACCGTCGCGATGCCGGGTCGAAGAGACACCGATCTGGAGCCGCGCGTTGTCGACGGCGAGCATGAACCCGCCGGGGCCGTTCGACACCGGGCCGACCGACGGCATCTACTACGTCACGCCGGTCGACGCGAACTGGTCGGCGACGCAGCAGGAGGAGTGGCTGCGCTCGCTGAACCGCTCGCTGCTGCGCAACATCACCGTGCACGAGGTGTACCCGGGGCACTACCTGCAGTTCCTCCACCTGCGCGAGCGGCCGGGTTCGCTCGCCCGCAAGGTCTACCTGTCGCCGTCGTTCTGCGAGGGATGGGCACACTACGCCGAGCAGCTCGCGATCGAGCAGGGCCTCGGCCGGGAGAGCCACGCCGCGGAGGTCGCCCAGATCCACGACGCCCTGCTGCGCGACTGCCGTCTGCTCGCCTCGATCGGCCTCCACACGAAGGGGATGACGCTCGAGGAGGCGACCCGCCTGTTCGTCGACGAGGCGCACTTCGAGCGCCTGCCCGCCGAGCGAGGCGATCCGGGGCACGTTCAACCCCGAGTACTTCTGCTACACGCTCGGGAAGCTCGCGATTCTATCGGCGCGCCAGCGCTACCTCGGCCCCCGCTTCGCCGGCAGCCTGCGGCGGTTCCACGACGCGCTGCTCGGCTTCGGCTGCCCGCCGATCGGCCTGTTCGATCGCCTGCTCGGCTCGATCTCGGGCTAGCCCGGCGTCGGCCCGACCCGGTGCGTGATCGGTATGCCCTCGCGCACCGCGCCCGAGACGGTGCAGTAGTCGGCAAAGACCTCCACGGCGTGCTCGAAGCGCTCCCGGTCCTCGGGCGAGAGGGGCGCGGTCGCGATCTCGACCTCGAGCGCGCGGACCCGCAGTCGCCCCCGGTCGTTGCGACCGATTGTGGCGCGCACGGTCGTGCGCATCGGCGCCACCGCCACGTGGGCGCGCTCCAGCGTGCTCGCGAGCGTCGAGCTCATGCAGTGGCCGACGGCCATCGCGAGCGAGCGCACGGGGCTCGGCCCGTGGTCGCGGCCGGTCGGCGGGCTCTCGTCGACCGTGAGGCCGGGGTAAGGCGCCCCCGGGAAGCGCACCATGAACTCGAAGCGTTCCACCTGGTCGAGCGCGGCGTCGGGCGGCGGGGCGGCCATGCCGTCCCAGGCCGGGCGGCTACAAGAGGGTGCATCGCGAGCGCGCCCGCCAGCGCGATGAACCCGTTGCGACTGGCCCTCGCCATGGCGGGACCGTTCGACGGGAAGGTCGCGATCGTGGCCGGCGTCGGCCCCGGGGTCGGCACGGCCGTGGCCTGCCTGCTCGCCCACGGCGGCGCCACGGTCGTCGCCGTCGCGCGCTCGGCGACGGCGCTCGATCCGCTCGCCATCCACGCGCGCGCGCGCGGCTGGTCGCTCGAGACCCGGAGCCTCGACTCGAGCGACGTGGGTTCGGTGGACGCGCTCGTCCGTTCGGTCGTCGACGAGCACCAGCGCCTCGACGCCCTCGCGCTCAACGTCGGCCGCTGGGTGCCGGGCGAGGGACTATTGCACCGCATGTCGAAGGAGGAGTGGGACGGCGCGGTGGACGGCAACCTGGCGGCGATCTACGCCGTCGGCCACGCCGCCCTCCCGAGTATGGTCGCGCAGCGGAGCGGGAGCGTCGTGCTCGTCGCGGCCGCGCCGGCCGTGCGCCTCGCCGGCAGCGCCGCCTACGCCGCGGCGAAGGCCGGGGTGGTCGAGCTCGCGTTCAAGCTCGGCCACGACTACCGCGCCCTCGGCGTCCGGGTCAACGCCGTCCTCCCCGGCTCGATGGGCCACGACCTCGGCTCGCTGGATCCCCCCGCGGCCTCCGGTCCGATCCCGCTCGCCGACACGACCCGGACGAGCCCGTGGGAGGTCGCGCGCGCGATCGCCTTCCTGCTCTCGGACGAGAGCCGCTGGATCACCGGCACGACGGTGACGATCGACGGCGGGGAGTCGACCGGCGGCGCTCCGCCGGGCTAGCGCCCCTCCACCGCGCGCGGCGCCCGCGGCCGGCCCTCGCCACCGGGCGGCGTCGGCGTGGCGATCGTGGTCGCGTAGGCGAACGCGACGAACGCGCCGAGGACCGCGCCGAACGCCGCCTCCGCGGCGCCCAGCCCGACCGCCTCCGAGGCGAACGCGACGCCGACCGTCGGCACCGCGAGCGCGAGGTAGCCGACGAGGTAGAACATCGAGAGGATCTCGCCGCGCCCCGCCTCCGGGGAGACGCGATCGATCAGGGTGACGCTGCCCATGTACGCGCAGCCGACGCCGGTGCCGAGGAGCGCCGCGGCCGCGAGGAGGAGCGGCAGCGAAGCGACGAGGAGGGCCGCGGCGAACAGGGCGAGCGCGACGAGCAGGAGCGGAAAGCCGAGCAGCAGGGCCCGGCGGTCGCGGACCTCGGCGAGGGCGAGCTGGGCGAGGGCGGCGAGCGCGAACATCGTCGCGACGACGAGCCCGATCGCCGCGGGGCCGCCGACTCCGAGCTCGGTCCTCAGGAACGTCGGCGCGAGCGCGGCGAAGAAGCCGTAGATCGCGTAGCAGGTGGCGAGCCCGATCGCGGCGATCCCGAAGGAGCGGGCGAGCGCGGCCGGCACGCGGGGCCGCCGGGCGTGGAAGATGCCGCGCGGGCTCGGCGCGTGGACCGTCTCGGGCACGGTGGCGATCGCGACCGCCCCGAGGGCGCTCAGCGCGATCAGGAGGACGAAGATGAGCCGCGACGGGTCCGGCGCGTAGGCGACGAGCAACCCGCTGACGGCGACGCCGGAGGCGACGCCGCCGAAGTTCGCGGCGACCGCGACGCGCGCGACGTGGTGCTGGTCGCCGTCCGGGATCAGGCTCGCCATCGCCGCGGTCGCCGTGCTCGTCGTCGCGCCGACGCACAGGCCCGAGACGATCCGCGCGGCCGCGAGCGCGAGGACGCCGCCGGCGAACGCGAAGAGGAGGCCGCTGAGCGCGCTGAGCACCATGCCGAGGAACAGGACCGGGCGGCGGCCGACGCGGTCCGAGGTCGGCGCGACGAGGAGCATCGTCGCCACGACCCCGAGCGTGTACGCCCCGAAGACGAGGCCGAGGACGCCCGAGCCGAAGCCGAAGCGCGACTCGTACAGGGCGTAGACGGGGGTCGGGGCGCCGGCGCCGAAGGCGGTGACCGCGAGGGCGAAGGCGACCCGGCGGAACGGCCCACGCGACCCAGGGCCGGGCCTCCCCGAGGCGGTCACGTCCGCGGTCCGGGGACGAGGGAGGGCATCGCTACGGGATCGTCACCGACCGCCACTCCTTCGCAAGCGGCGGCCAGGCGAGGTCCATCGCCTCGAGGGCGCCAACGAGGAGGCCCGAGACCGCCCAGTCGCGGAACCACTTCGCGTTCGCCGGGATCACGTGCCAGGGCGCCCAACGGGTGTGGGTGCGTTCGAGCATCGCCTCGTAGGCGCGCTGGTACTCCGGCCAGCGCCGGCGCGTCGGCAGGTCCGCCGCGGTGAACTTCCAGTGCTTGGTCGGGTCCCTCAGGCGCTCGAGCAGCCGGCGCTTCTGCTCGGCCTGGCCGATGTGCAGGAAGCACTTGAGGACGGTCGTGCCCTCGAGGACGAGCGCGCGCTCGAACTCGTTGATCGCGCGGTAGCGGTGCCGCAGCGCCCGACGCGGGAGCGTCCCCTCGGCCCGCGGCACGATCACGTCCTCGTAGTGGCTGCGGTTGAAGATCGCGATCTCCCCGCGTGCCGGCGTGTGGGGGTGCACGCGCCAGAGGAAGTCGTGCGCCGCCTCCTCGGCGGTGGGGACGCGGAAGTGCACGACCCGCACCCCCTGCGGGTTGACGCCCTCGAAGACGTGGCGGATCGTGCCGTCCTTCCCGCCCGCGTCGATCGCCTCGAGGACGAGGAGCAGCGCGCGACGGTGGTCGGCGTACAGGAGCTCCTGCAGGTGCTCGAGGCGGTGCGTCAGACGCTCGCTCTCGGCGTGCGCCCGCCGTCGCGACCCGCCGATGGCGGCGGTGTCGTCCGGGTCGAGGCGATCGAGTCGGACCCGGCGGCCCCGGGGGAGCTCGAACGGCCTCATCGCAACCTGCGGGCCGCGGCGGCGAGCGCCCCGGGCGACCACCCGGTCCGCTCGGTGGTTCGCTCGCTCCGAGCCGGCATGGAGGGCCCGGCCTAGCCCGTCGCGGGAGGGCCGAGGACTCTCGCGCGCAGCGCCTCGACGATCTCCTCGGCGTCGTTCGGCATCGGCACCCGACGGTAGTCGATGCCGTTCGCCTCGGCGAACGCGCGGACGACGACGTCGAGGTCGTACAGCACCTCGAGGTGGTCGAAGACGAACCCGAACGAAGCGACGAGCGGGCGGGCGACGCCGCGCGTCTTCCACTCGAGCATCACCTCGGTGATGTCCGGGCCGAGCCACGGCTCGGTGGTATTGCCGGCGCTCTGGAACGTGAACGACCAGCGATCGAGCCCGGCCGCCCGGGCGATCGCGGAGGAGGTCTCGGCGAGGATCTCGGGGTACGGGTCCCCCCGCTCGCGCATCCGCTCTGGAAGGCTGTGGGCGGAGAGCAGGACGGCGCGCCCGGGATCGCGCTCGAGCTCGCTGCGGATCGCGCGCCGCCAGTAGCCGATCCAGCTCGGGTCGAGGTGCCAGTCGAGCCGAACGTCGACCTCGATCTCCCCGCCCGCGGCGCGGACCCCTTCGGCCACGCCGTCCTGGTACGGCTCGCTGATCCAGGTCGACGCGTAGGGGGAGAGCGGGACGGCGAGGAGATGGCGCAGCCCGTCCCGGGCCGCCGCCGGTATCACGTCGCGCAGCGCGGGCTTCCCGTGCTTGACGCCGAGGAGCACGGGGTAGCCGGGGCCGCCGTCGGCGAGCCGCCGCTCGAGCTTCTCGCGCAGCGAGCCGAGGATCCGGCGCTGCGGGGAGCCGCCGATGAGCTCGTAGCGCCGCACATACTCGGCCACCATCGTCGGCGACGGCGCCTTCCCGTGGAGCACCTCGGTCAGGTAGGCGGGCAGGTCGCCCGCCCCGTCGGGGCTGCCGTAGCCCATCAGGAGCACGGCGGTGTCGTCCGCGGCCGCCCGGCTCATCGCCGCCCCCGCGCCCCGCCGCTGGTGTGCACGAACTCCACGAGCTCCTCGACCCGGGCCGGGTCGGTCGCGGGGAGCACGCCGTGGCCCAAATTGAAGACGTGGGCCCGACCGTCCGGCACCTCGGCGAGCACCCGGCCGGCCTCCCGCAGCATCCGCTCGCGGGGGCCGAGGAGGGCCCCGGGATCGAGGTTCCCCTGCAGCGCCATCCCCGCGCCGACGCGCGCGCGCACGCGCGAGAGGGGCTCGCGCCAGTCGACGCCGAGCGCGTCGGCACCGGTGCGGGCGAGGAGCTCGGTGAGGTGGCTCGAGCCGGTCGAGAAGTAGATCGTCGGGCGGCCGAGGCCGCGGAGCTCGGCGAAGATCGTCCGCAGGGGCTCGAGGAGGTGGCGCTCGAACGCGTCCGGGGAGAGGACGCCGACCCAGGTGTCGAAGATCTGGAGCGCGGCGGCCCCGCTCGCGGCCTGCAGCCGGAGGTAGTCGACCGTCATCGCCGTCAGCCGCGCGATCAGGCGGTCGAACACCCCGGGCTCGGCGTAGAGGAGCCGCTTGGTCTCGACGTACTCGCGCGACGGGCCCCCCTCGATGAGGTAGGAGGCGAGCGTGAACGGAGCTCCGGCGAAGCCGATGATCGGTCGCTCCGCCTCGAGCTCGAGGAACCGCTCGATCGCCTGGCCGACGAAGGGGACGGAGGCGCGCGCGTCGAACTCGGTGAGCGCCTCCACGTCAGCCCGCGATCGGACCGGCCGGGCGACGACGGGGCCGGCACCGGGGTCGATCGAGAACGGCACCCCGAGACCGAGGAACGGCAGCGAGATGTCGGCGAAGACGACCCCCGCGTCGACATCGTAGCGCCGCAGCGGCTCGACGCTCACCTCGGCCGCGAGCGCGGGCGTGCGCGCGATCTCGAGGATCGAGTGCGCGGCGCGGAGCGCGCGGTAGCCGGGCAGGTGCCGACCGGCCTGGCGCATCAGCCAGATCGGGGTCGTGTCGGTCTCCTCGCCGCGGAGCGCCCGCACGAGCCGATCGCGCCTCATCGTCGGCCCCCGCGCGCGGCCCGGAAGCCCGCGCGCAGCGCCCGCTCGGCCCGGGCGAGGTCGGCGGGCCCGATCGCCGCGGAGACGAACGTCGTCTCGAGCGGCGAGGGCGGCAGGTAGACCCCGCGGGCGAGCGCGGCGTGGAAGAAGCGGGCGTAGCGGCCGCGGTCGGAGCGACGGGCGTCTCGCTCGTTGCCGATCGGACCCGGCGCGAAGAACAGGCCGAGCATGGAGCCGGCGCGCGTCAGGGTGAACGGCGCGACGCCCTCCCCCTGCGCGAGCCGTCGCACGCGCTCGCCCAGATCCTCGCTCGTCCGCTCCAGGTGCCGGTAGACGTGCGGGGTCAGGGCGTGCAGCATCGCCGTCCCGGCGGCCATCGCGAGCGGGTGGCCCGCGAGCGTCCCGGCCTGGTAGACGGGCCCGAGCGGCGCGACGGTCTCCATCACGCGGCGGCGACCGCCGTAGAGCCCGATGGGGAGGCCGCCGCCGACGACCTTGCCGAGGGTCACGAGGTCCGCCGAGAGGCCGAAGGACTCGTGCACCGTGCCGCGGCGCAGCCGGAAGCCGGTGATGACCTCGTCGGCGATCACCAGCGCGCCCGCGCGACGGGCGAGCCGGCCGATCGCCTCGAGGAACCCGGGCCGCGGGGGCACGAGCCCCATGTTGGCCGCGATCGGCTCGACGACGACCGCCGCGATCGACGGGCCGTGGCGGTCGAACAGCTCGGCGAGCGCGTCCACGTCGTTGTAGTCGCTGACGAGGGTCTGCGCCGCCACGGCGCGCGGCACGCCGGCGGAGTCGGGCAGCGCGTGGGTCGCCACGCCCGAGCCGGCCCGGGCGAGGAGCCCGTCGGAGTGGCCGTGGTAGCCGCCCGCGAACTTCACGATGCGCGCCCGGCCGGTGTAGCCGCGGGCGGCGCGGACCGCGCTCATCACGGCCTCGGTGCCCGAGCTGACGAAGCGCAGGCGCTCGAGCGACGGGGCCGCTCGCCGGATCGCTTCCGCGAGCTCGTGCTCGCGCGGCGACGGGGCCCCGAAGGTGAGCGCCTCGCGGGCGGCCCGTCGTACGGCGGCGACGATCGTCGGGGGCGCCGGGCCGAGGAGGTTCGCGCCCCAGGAGCCGACGAGGTCGAGGTACCGACGGCCGTCGACGTCGCAGAGATACGCGCCGCGCCCGCGCACGAAGAACACGGGGCTGCCCCCCACCGCGCGGAACGAGCGGACCGGGCTATCGACGCCGCCGACGAGCACCCGGGAGGCCCGGCGGAACATCGCGCGCGATCGCGGCCCGGGGGCCGCCCTCACGGGAGGCCGTCCGCGAGATCGACCATCCGCCGGGCGGAGGTGCGCACGCAGGTGAAGATCGGCGTCTCGAGCGCGGTGTACCGGCTCGCCTCGGTGGGGCGCAGCGCCTGGACGAGGTCGAGGAACTCGGCGGGAGAGTCCGCCTCGAAGGCGAGGATGAACTCCATGTCGTCGAGGCCGAAGGAGTAGCCGGTGTGGATCGCCACCTTCGGGAATCGGTGACCGATGCGGAAGTGCTCGCCCATGATCCGCTGGCGCTCGGCGAACGGCAGGCCGTACCACGCCCGCTGCTTGACGAACGGGTAGACGAACAGGTAGGGCCGGTCGAGCGGCCGGCGGCGGGCCTCCGCGCCCTCGCCGCCGTGGGCGTGGGCGCCCAGGTACTCGGAGCGGCGGCCCATCCCGAGGTAGGAGTGGCTCGTCTCGAGGTAGCCGCCGAGCGGGCCGCCGTGGAGGCGCGCGTGGAGCTCCTGGATCGGCTCGAGCGAGTCGGCGATCGACCAGACCAGCATCTCGGTGCCCGCCTTGAGCCCCGTGAGCGAGTAGGTGCGCACCGTGACCCCCTCGGGCGGCGCCTCGAGGACCTCGACGAACCGTGCCTTCCCGTCCTCGCGCTCGGCGGCCGGCCGTCGCCGCCACTCCGGGCGCAGGTGGAAGAACGTGTACTTCACGACATCGCGCGGGCCCTCGGTCTCCGCCGTCGCGGCCGCCTCGGCCGCGCTCATCGTCCCTCCCGCGCCCAGCGCGCCAGGTCCCGGGCGAAGTAGGAGACGATCAGGTCGGCGCCGGCCCGGCGGAGCGCCCCCAGCGTCTCCTCGACCGCGGCCCGCTCGTCGACGATGCCGCGGGCCGCCGCCGCCTTGATCATGGCGTACTCGCCGCTCACCTGGTAGGCCACGAGCGGCAGGAGGAAGCGCGACCGCGCTCGGACCAGCAGATCGAGGCTCGTGAGCGCGGGCTTCACCATCAGCAGGTCCGCGCCCTCGGCCACGTCCCGATCCATCGCGCGGAGCGCCTCGCGGCCGTTACGGTGGTCGAGCTGGTAGCCACGACGGTCGCCGAACGCCGGCGTGGAATCCTCGGCCTCGCGGAAGGGACCGTAGAAGGCCGAGGCGTGCTTCGACGAGTAGGCGAGGATCGCCGTGTCCTCGCACCCGCCCGAGTCCAGGGCGCCTCGGATCCGCGCGACCTGGCCGTCCATCATCGCGCTCGGCGCGACCACGTCGGCCCCCGCGCGCGCGTGGGCGAGCGCCACGCGAGCGAGGCGCTCGGTCGTCGCATCGTTGAGCACGGAACCGTCCCGTACGACACCGCAGTGGCCGTGGTCGGTGTAGGCGCACAGGCAGACGTCGGTCGCGAGGACGAGCCCGGGCGCGGCGGCCCGGAGCGCGCGGAGCGCCTTGGGCACCAGCCCGTCGGGCGCCCACGCCTCCCGGCCTTCGGCGTCCTTGTGCCGGGCCACGCCGAAGAGGAGCACGGCACGGACCCCCTCCTCCTCGAGGGACCGCGCGAGGGCTTCGAGGTCGCCAACGGCGTAGCGTTCGATCCCGGGCATCGCCGGTATCGCCTCGGGGCCGGCGCGGCCGGGACGGACGAACACGGGCAAGATCAGGTGCCGGGGCGCGAGATCGGTCTCGGCGACCCACGCGCGCAGGGCGGCGGTTCGGCGCAGTCGCCGGAGGCGGCGAATCGACGTGGCCGCGGGAATCGCCCGGCGAGCGGCCGGTCTACGCGTCGGCATGCCCGAGCTCCCGGAGCAGATGGCGGGTAAATCGGTGCGCCGCGGTGCTCGGGGCGACCGAGACGCGGCGAAAGCCCAGGCGCCGGGCGGCGCGCGCCGAGCGCGCTCCCAGAACGACCAACCCCGTCGCCCGAGCGAGCCGGGAGAACCGGCGCGCGCCGAGCCGCTCGCGCAGGCTGGCGAGCCCCGAGGGGCTCGAGACGACGATCAGGGCGGCCGACTCGAGCGTCTGGCGTTCGCGCGGGCGGAGCGCGCGCGGCGACCGAACGCGGTAGACGATCGGCGCGATGACCCGATGGCCGCCGCGCCGGAGCGAGCGTCCGAGATCGCCGCCCGCCCGGTCGGAGCGAAAGTAGACGAGGCGTCGTGGAGGCGACCGCCCCAGCGCGGCGGCGAGCGCGACCGACCCGATCCGGCGCGGGCGGCGCACGCGCCGGATCCCGAGGCGTCGCAGCGCGCCCGCCGTGCCGGGCCCGACCGCCCAGAACTCGACCCCCCGCGCGCGCGGCCCGACGGCGGCCCTCCAGGGCCCGACGCCGTGGTCCACCGCCGCACGGCTCGACACGATCACGGCATCGGGCACCGGGCCGCGCGCGAGCCGCGGCAGCCAGCGTGCGGGATCGACCCCGGCCCGGTCGATGGAGGCGAGCCGGGCCACGAGGACGCCGGCGCGACGCAGCGATCGATCGACACCCGCCAGCGTCCCCGGCGCGGCGTAGACCACCACCGACGCCCGACGGGCCGCTGGCATGGCCACCCTAACGGCGGGCGCTCGCGAGCAGGTCGAGCGCCCCCGCGTCGAGCATCTCGCGACCGAGCCGAGCCCCGAGGCCGTCGGCCGAGGTCCGGAGGCCCGAGCGGACCCGACGCAGGCTCGTGCGACCGTCGGGGGAGAGGACCTCGCCGACGAGCGCCACCGTCGGGCCGCGCACCGAGGCGAGCGCGCCGAGCGGGACCCGGCAGTCGCCCCCGAGGGCGGCGGCGAACGCCCGCTCGGCGGTCACGCGAGCGCGGGTGGGCGCGTGGTCGATGCGGCCGGCGAGCCGCCCGAGTTCGTCGTCGCCGGCCCGGGTCACGACGGCGAGCGCGCCCTGCGCCGGGGCGGGAAGGAAACGGGAGAGCGGCAGCCGCGGACCTGCCTCCGCTCCCCGTCCCAGCCGCTGGAGGCCGGCGACGGCGAGGATCACCGCGTCGACGCGTCCCGACCGCACGAGGCCGATCCGTGTGTCGACGTTGCCGCGGACCTCGACCACCTCTAGGTCGGGCCGCCAGCGCAGGAGCTGGGCCCGCCGCCGCAGGCTGCTCGAGCCGACCCGAGCGCCGCGCGCGAGCGCGCTCGAGCGGGGGCGCAACGGGAGGACGAGGCAGTCCCTCGGGTCGGCCCGGGGCGGGCATGCCGCGAGGCAGAGCGACGGGTCGAGCTCGACGGGAAGGTCCTTCGCGCTGTGCACGGCGAGGTCGAGCTCTCCGCGCCGGAGCGCGCGGTCGATCGCATCGGTGAAGTCCGGCGCGACCCCCGGTCGGCGGTCCCGATCCCCGCTCGTCTCGATCGGCACGGTGCGGAACCGCCGGTCCGGCGCGGACCGCCGCAACCGGTCGAGCACGATTCCGGTCTGTCGGCGCGCGAGCCGGCTGCGCCGGGTCCCGACCCGGACGCTGTCGGTCACGGGTGGGCCGGGCGGAGGAACTCGAGCGCCAGGCGGCGCTGTCGGTCCCCCTCGGGGCCGGCCGGGATCGCGCGCAGCCGCTCGGTCGGCGCCTCGAGCAGGCGGGTGACGAGGCGCCGGGTGAGCCGGTCGATCGCCGCCTCCTGGCCCGGGGCGAGGACGCCGAGGTAGGCGCGCGCCCGGTCGAGCTCGCCGCGGCGGACCTCCTCGGTCGCGCGGCGGAACGCGTCGATCCAGGGCTCGAGCAGCAACCGATCGAGGCGATCGCCGTAGTGCTCGGCGAGCTCGTCGATCCGCGGATCCGGCGCCTCGAGCGCGCGCGGCCCTTCGGCGAAGGCCCGCAGCTCCTCGAGGTCCACGAGCCGCACGTTCGATCGACCGCGGACCGCCGGGTCGATGTTGCGGGGCATGCCCAGATCGACGACGACCAGCCGCCGATCGGGGGGGAGATCAGCGGCGCCCAGGCCGTGGTCGCCGAACTTCGCGGCCGTGACGATCGCGTCGCACTCCCCGAGCGCCTCGCCCAGCGCCGCTAGCGGGACGGCGCCGGCGCCGGTCCGAGCGAGGAACTCCGGCTCGGGAGGACGGACGTGGTAGACGAGCGTGACGCGGGCCCGGTCGCCGAGCCCCTCGGCGACCTGTCGACCGACGGTACCCGAGCCGATGACGAGCACGCGCGGGGCTTCGCCCGGGACGAGGGCGAGCAGCCGCTGCACGGCGATCGCGGCGATCGAGCGGGACGACGGCACCGACGGGTGGGCGTCGTCCGCGGCCCGCGCCGCGGCCTGAAAGAGCTCGCGCAGCACCGGGCGTGGATGGCGGCTTCTCACCCCGAAGCCGGCCGTCCGCACCTGCCGGCGTGCCTCAGCCTCCCCGAGGGCCAACGACTCACGGCCGGCGGCAACGCGGAAGAGGTGCCGCACGGTCGCCCGCCCCTCCGATCGACGCCAGCGCTCGCGCGGGCCGGGCAAGACCTCGAGCCACCGCTCGAGCGTGTCGGGGAACCGGGCGAGCACGACGATCTCGACCCGATGGCAGGTGGAGAGGATCGCGAGCTCGTCGGTGCCCGGAACGCTCGAGAACCAGTCGTCGAGCCGCTGGGCGGTCATCGACCGCGCGACCGACTCGAGCAGGTCGATGGGTGCGGTGTCCAGGCTCAGCTCGAAGCCCCCGATTGCGATCGGCGTGGCGAACGGCGCGTGGGGATCCCCGACGTCCGGCCCGGCGCCGGCGGCGCGCTCGGATTCGATCGGGGCGATCGGCGTGGACGGCACCGGCCGTACCTCCGGCCGCCCGTGGACTCGCGGCCGGCCTTTTTGCGGCAGGGTACGAACCATCGGGCGCGCCGGTCCTCGGTTCGAGGCGCGTCGGGTCGAGCTTAACTCGGGTGCGGCTCTCCGGAGCCGACCGGGCCGGAGGACACCGTGCGAGCGGCGGACGGGAAGACGCCGGGCGCCCGGTCCGAGTCGGCCGAGCCCCCGTGGGGCGACGCCGGTCGCGAGGTACTCGATGCGGCCGAACGGCGCGTCGCCGCGTCGGACTACCCGGGCGCGGTCCTCGACGCGTTCCCCCGGGTGATGGTCGACGTCGAGCGCTCCTACGGGGTCCGCTTCCCGAGGCACTGGACCGGGCGCGACGTGGTCGCGCACGGCCTGCGGTCCGACACGGGGTCGCTCCCGGACCTCCTCGTCCGGCTCTACGAGCTCTACGAACCGGTGCGCTACGGCACCGCGCACGACCGAACCCCCGGAGAGCTGATCCCGTTGCTGCGGGAGCTCTACGCGCGCACCGCGCTCCGCGCGCTACCGGCCGCGCGGCCCGGCCCCCGGCCGGGGAGGCGCGCGCCGAGCGGCGGGTCCCCGGGGCCCGGCGGGGGCAGCGGGGGCCCGGACGGATGACCGACCTCGCGGGCCTCGTCGCGGGGCTGGTGACGAACGTCGCCTACGGCCTGCCGCTGCTCCTCCTCGGTCTCCTCGCGATCGCCTGGGTGCTCTTCGATCACGGGAGGTTCCCGCCCCGGTTCGCACCGACCCGGCCGGACCGCACCTGGATCCGCGGCCCGGCGGCGGCGGTCTACGACGGCCTCGAGCACGGCCGCATCGCCCCCGTGATCGCCTACGCCCACTATCGGACGGCGCGCGTGCTCGCGCGCCGCTTCGCGGTCTCCGTCGCGCCCCGGCGCCCGAGCTGGTGGCGTCGCCGCCGCCTTTCGGCGACGGCCCAGCTGTTGCTGCGCGCGATGGCGAGCCTCGAGCGCGCGTACCTGTTCGCCCTCCTCGCCGAATCCGCCGACCCGCGGGACCTCCTCCTGCGCTGGCGCCGTCCGGCCTGGCGCCGCCGCTCGCTCGCGCTGCTACGGGCCTCGCTCGCCGACCTCGCGCCGGTGCTCGTGCCGCTGGAGGGGGCCCCGTGAGCGACGCCGGACCCGAGCCGCGCGGCGACGCGGGCAGCGCGGAGGCGGTCGGCGTGCCCGCCGACCTGCTCTCCCGGCTGCAGCAGGCGATCGGCGAGAACGTGATCGGCTACGGCGACGCGATCGAGGCGCTCACGATCGCGCTCGCGTGCGACGGGCATCTGTTGCTCGAGGGCGTGCCCGGGCTCGCCAAGACCTACCTGGTCCGGTCGTTCGCCCACGCCCTCGACCTCACCTTCCGCCGCATCCAGTTCACGCCGGACATGCTGCCGGCCGACATCATCGGCAACGTCGTGCTCAACCCGTCGAGCCGCTCGCTCGAGTTCCGCGCGGGGCCGGTGTTCTCCAACGTGCTGCTCGCCGACGAGATCAACCGGGCGCCGCCGAAGGTGCAGTCCGCGCTGCTGGAGGCGATGCAGGAGTACCAGGTGACGGTCGACGGACGGACCTACCCGCTCGCCCGTCCGTTCCTCGTCATCGCGACCCAGAATCCGATCGAACAGGGCGGTACCTACCCGCTGCCAGAGGCCCAGCTCGACCGGTTCCTGTTCCGCTACCTGCTCACCTACCCGAGCCGTCCGGACGAGGTGCAGATCCTCCGGCGGCAGGGCGAGGCGCCCGGGCGGGAGCCCGCGCCACGGATCGTCACCGCGGAGCAGGTCGCGCTCCTGCGCGCCCGGCAGGCCGCGACGTACGTGAGCCCCGCCATCCTGGAGTACGTGGCGGACGTCGTCCGCGAGACGCGCAACGATCCGAGGATCCTGCTCGGGGCGTCGCCGCGGGCCGGGGTCCATCTGCTGTGGGCCGCCCGGGCGCGGGCGGCGCTGGACGCCCGCCGCTACGTGCTCCCCGACGATGTGCGGGCGCTCGCCTTCGCGACCCTCAACCACCGGATCATCCTGAAGCCCGAGGTCCGTCGTCCGCCCGGGCGCGAGGGGGCTGCGCCACGCGAGCCCGAGGTGCTGCGCGAGGTCGTGAGCGGCGCCGTCGACCGCGTGGCGGTCCCGCGCTAGCTCCGAGGGGTCCGTGACGCTCGCCCGGGTCCTGCCGACGCCCCGCGGCTGGGGTCTCGTGGCCGGCGGCCTGCTCGCGCTGCTCGTCGGGTACCTGGCGCTCAACCTTTTGATCCTCCTGCTCGGCGTCCTGGTGCTCGCGTTCGCGGCGATCGAGCTGCTCGGCTTCGCGTGGGCCACGCGGAGCCTTGCGAGCGACGCGTTCACCGCCCAGCGCTCGGAGAACTCGAGCCAGGTCGCGGTCGGCGGCACCGGGACGATGGCGCTGCGGCTCGACCGGGGCCCGGGCGCCGGTTGCTTCGTCGAGATCTACGACCGCCTCCCCGAAGCGTTCCACCCGTTGGCCGGCGAGCCCCGCCTCCTCTCCTGGTGGGGGCCGGGCGAGACCAAGCGACTCGCCTATGCCTACCGACCGGAGCGCCGCGGCGCCTTCGAGATCGGCCCGACGATCCTCGTCGCGCACGATCCGGTGGGGCTCGCCTTCCGCATCGCGACGGTGGAGACCCGCTGGCCGGTCGAGGTGATCCCGGCGTCCTCGATCTGGCGGACCGATCTCGTGAGCCGGCTGCGCTCGGAGCCGGTCGGCGAGATCCTGGCCGCCCGGCGCGGCGCGGGCTCGGAGTTCCGCTCGCTGCGCGAGTACGATGCCGCCGACGACTTCCGCTCGATCGTCTGGAAGCGCTCCACGCTCGAGCAACTCTACGTGCGCGAGACCGAGAGCGAGAACCGCAACGATCTCCTGCTGCTGCTCGACGTCAGCCGCGCAATGGCGCTCGGGGTCGCCGGAGCGGACGCGCTCGACCAGGCGGTCGACGCCGCGCTGCTGGTCGCCCGCTACGCCTTCTCCCAGGGCGACCAGGTCGGGGTCCTCCTGTTCACCGACGGGCCGGTCGAGTTCCTCGAGGTCGACCACCGCCTCGAGCACCGCGCCCAGGTCGACCGGACGCTGAGCGCCGCCGCGATCGAGCCCGGCACCTTCCGCTTCGGGACCGCGCTCGCCTACCTCGCGCCGCGCCTCCGGCGCCCGACGGCGATCTTCGCCTTCACCGCGCTCGAGCCGGGCCGCGAACCCCCCGGGGCGGTCCTCGCGGACCTCCGTCGGGCCGGCCACCGACTGCACGTCTTCGCGCCCGATCCCGCCGGGATGTTCCCGCCGGTCGCCGAGCCGTTCGCCGCCGAGCTGGTCGACTTCAGCGTCGGCCCGGAGGAGGCGCGCGCGCGGGCCGCGGCGGAGGCGGTACGCTCGATCGGCGTGCCGGTCACGAGCTTCGACCGCGGCAGCCTGCGGGGCGAGGTCGCCGGAGGCTACGCCCGGCTGCGGGGCGGGGGCGGCGCGACCGCATGAGGCTCGCGGGCTCGCTGTGGGTGCTGCTCGGCGCGCCGGCGTTCGTCTACGCCGCGGCGGCGACCGTGGCCGGCCTTCCTCCCGGCGTGCTCGCGAGCCTCGTCGCCGCGTACGCCGCGGCCGCCGCGATCGTGGTCCTCCCGTACTTCTGGCCGGCGCACGGCGGCCTCTTCGCGACGGCGATCTTCGTCGCGCTCCTGCTCGTCGTCGTCGGGACGATCTTCGGCTCCTCGCCGCTGGGCAGCGGTGGCGACACCGTCACCTTCGGCGCGCTCGCCGCCGGGCCCCTCATCCTGTTCATCGTGACGTGCCGGGACGAGGAGGGGCTCGGCACGCGCGTCCTCGGCCTCGCGGTCGCCGCCGCCGACGCGCTCGCGCTCCTCGCCGCCCGGGCGATCTCCCTCGGGCTGCCCGGCGGTCTGTCGACCGCGAGCCTGCTCGCCGGCTACCTCGAAGTGATCGGCTCCCAGGCCCGGGGCGTGGCGAACCTGATCGCCGGCGCCCCGGGGGCGACGCTCCCGCTCGAGGCCGTGAGCGACCCCGCGTTCGTGGCGCTCGTCGGGCTCGCGACGCTCGCGACGCTCCTCACCTTCGTTCGGCCGGCGACCGGGAGTGGCGCGGAACTGCCCACCGTCGAGGCGGGGCGAGCGGGCGAGGAGGACCCGGCCGCGACCTACGAGCTCTCAGCCGAGTTTCGAGCGGCGCTCGCCGCGCGATCACGGGCCGAGCCCCCGCCGCTCGGGCGGCTCCCCGGTCTGCCCGCCCTTCTCGCGGCGGTCGTGGTCGCGGGGCTCGTCGCCCTCGGGATCTCGCTCGCCCCGACGACCGGGCTCTGCGGGACCAGCGTCGGCGCGATCGCGGCGGTCGCCGCCGTGATCCTGGTCGTGCGGCGACCGTTCGAGCGCGGGGCCCCGGGCGCGCCCGATCCGGTCGCCCCGGCCCATCGGGCCGGCCGCGCCTAGGTCGTCGCCGGACTACGGCGGTCCCGCGCCTTCGCCGCGTCGCGGGATGCGCAGCGCGAACAGGTAGAGCGCCGTCCCGCCGGCGACCAGGCCGAAGAGGACCAGAAACGGCCAGAACGCGGCCCCGCCCGCCACGAGGTTGGGCAGCGCGCCGCCGGGGGTGGGCAGCGCGGAGGTCGGGGGGAGCGGCGTGAGGTTCACGAGGTACCGGTCGTCGATCTCGTTGGGGAAGAAATCGCCGAGCGTATCGTTCGGGGCGTAGCCCGGGTGGGAGACGACGATCTCGATCGGCCCGAAGTGGACGTTCGTGAAGTTCGCCCAGCCGAGGCCCGAGGTGTTGTACGTCGTCGCGTACTCGACCGCGACCTCGGCCGAGGTGATCGGAGCGCCGGAGCGCGCGTCGTGCACGAGCACGTCGACGGTCGCGCCGGGGAGGGGCGTGAGGGCGAGGGTGACGTTCAGCGTGCGGCCGGAGAGGATGCCGAGGTCCGACGGGGTCGTCGTGGCGAGGTACTCCGCGGCGGAGGCGGTCAGGGAGTAGATCGCCTGCGGCAGCGGGAGGAGGGCCTCGCCGCTCAGGTTCGTCAGCCCGATCGTCCCCGCGCTCACGCTCGAGAGCGAGAGGTTCGATCGGGCGACCAGCTCGACCTCCGGCACCGGTTGGAGGGTGACGCCGTCGACGACGGTCACCTCCATCGCCCCGAACGGCACGCCCGAGAGGTAGATGCGGTGGACCACGACGCCCGAGTAGGGGAACAGGAGGTCCGCGAGCGCGGGATCGAAGCCGTCGGCCGTGATCGAGAAGCGTGCCGAGTCCGGCACGAGGCTGGTCGTGTTGAGCCACCCCTCGTCGTCGGTGGTGCCGAGCGAGGTGAGGTTCTCGAGGATCAGGGCGTGCGCGACCGGCGTGTCGGTGTCGTTGGCGAGCTCGCCGATCACCTCGAGATCGAGGCTCGCGTACGACGCGAGCACGACCGTCACGGCGACCGCGCCGCCCGGCGGCACCGCGACGGTCGCGTTCGCCGCGTGGTCGAGGGCGTGGGTGACGGTCACGGTGGTGTTCGGCACCGGCAGGGCCGTCGGGAGGCCGAAGAACTCCGCGGTCCCGTTCGCCAAGGTCGCGAGCGGGCCCTCGGGATCCGGGATCCCGAGCGTGACGGCCGTGACCGCGGCGCCCGGGACGGGCACCCCCGAGGCGTTGACGACCCGCACGGTGAGGCGGCCCGGCGGGACCGGCGCCAGCGAGAACGCCCGGACGACCGAGGCGTTCGGAGGAAGCCAGAACGTCGCGGTCGCCCCGGCGTAGCCGAGCGCGATCGCGCTGAGGTTCGTCTCGGTGGGATCGAGGTCGGTGAGGTTGAGCACGCCGGCCGCGGAGGTCCGTCCCGCGGCCTTCGCGTCGAGGTCCACGAACGCCCCGGCGATCGGGGCGCGCGAGGAGGCGTTGTCGACCTCGACGCTCATGTTCGAGACCGGAGCGAGCTGCCAGAGGTCGGGCGCCGTCACGCCGGTGCCCCCGCTCAACAGCAGCGTCTCGTTGGCGGTGACGTCGAGCCAGGTGGCGGCGGGGCTCGCGCGGGCCGAAGGTCCTCCCGGCGCGGTCTCCGTCACCCAGGCGTTCGCCCCGGGCTCGTACTCGAAGGTGTCGGCGTAGTCGACGACCCCGTCGGTCCCGCCGAAGAGGACCTCGGTTCCGCGGACGGGGTCGAAGGTCCAGGCGCCGTCCTCGCGCGCGGAGGGAGGGGTGCCCGCCGGAGCAGCGAGCTCCCACCAGGTCGAGTTGACCGGATCGAAGTCCCAGACGGCCGAGGAGCACGGGTAACAACCGCCGAACAGCTGGAAGAGCGCGAGGTCGGGATCCCAGGCGAGCTCCGCTCCCTGGAGCGCCGGCGGCGCGGCCGCCCCCGCGACGGTCACCTCGGTCCAGGCATATGTGCCGAGGTCGAGCCGCCAGAGGTCGCGGTAGGTCAACGAGCTCGTGGGCGAGTAGTCCGGGTCGACGCCGCCGAACAGCAGCGCGAACCCCCCGGTCGGATCGACGGCGAAGGCGGCGTCCTCTCTCGGAGGCGGGGCGAGGCTGCTCGAGACGTTCGTCCAGCTGCGAGCGGCGAAGTCAAAGATCCAGGTCGAGGCATCCACGCGCTGGGCCGTCGCGTTCACGACCCCGCCGAAGAGAACGGCCTCGTTTAGCTCCGGATCCGCGCCGAAGGCGAAGTCGCTGCGGGCCGACGGGCCGGTCGCAGGAGCGAGCGTGGTCCACACACCGGTCGACTGGTTGTAGAGCTCGGTGCTCGCCGAGAGCGTTCCGTTCACGGCCCCGCCGAACAGGACCGCGGTCGCGGACGGAGCGTCGCCGGCGAGGCCCGCCCCTTCGCCCGTCGCCGCCGCGGGTGGGCTGGAAGGCGCCCAGGCAAGGTCATCGGCGAGTTCCCAGCCGCTCGACGGGACCGATGGAGGGTTCGGCCGCGGGGCGACCGGGCAGCTCGGGTGGGTCACGGCGGGTCGGCCATCGCCGTCGGGAGGTCCGGCCGCGCAGTGGACCGTCGCCGGCGGCGCAAGCGCCGCGGCGGTACCGGGGGTCGGTGCGAGGAGAAGCGACGTGCCGATCACCAAGGCCGCCATCGCGAACGCGTACGGCGGCGCGCAGCGTCGCGGCGCTCCCCACGGCTCGGAGTCGGTCAGCGGCACGGTCCCCTCCGACCGTCGTCGGGCGGAGGGGGTTCGCCGCGTAAACTGTTTTCCGGACCGACGGGCCGGGGCCCCGGCTCGCGCCCGGCCGCCTCTCACGCCGGTCGCGCCCGGGGGAAGGGCTACGGCTCCGAGACGGCCGCGGTGACCGCGTCCTGGAACAGGTCCGCTCGGTTGTAGCGGAACCAGTGGACCACGGTGTCGAGCGACCACGCTGTCGCGGAGAGGTAGACGCCGACGATCGCAAGATCCGGATCGACCCAGAAGTACGACCCACCCCGTCCCCAGTGCTCGAACGCGCGGGCCGAGTACAGGCCCCCGCACATGCCGGTCTTATCGCCGTGCACGCTCCAGCCGTAGCCGAACGACGCCTCGGGGAACACCTGCCCGTAGAACTCGGCGCCGATGCCCGGGATCTGGTTGCGGGTCATGGCCGCGACGCCCGCCGGACTCAGGATCCGAGCGTCGCCGTAGCGGCCGCGGTTGAGGAACATCTGGCCGAACACGGCGAGATCATGGGCCGTGGTCTCGACCCCGCCGGATCCCCAGTAGAGCCGCTCGGTCTCGTGGGCGAGGTCCGTCGCGTCGGTCGGGAGATCGGGCTCGGGCGCGCGGCGGACCCGCCGCTGCGGCGCGACGTCGACGGGGCAGTAGGAGGAGTCGTCCATGCCGAGCGGTCGGAAGATCCGGTCGCGAGCGAACCGGTCGAGCGGCTCCGCGGAGACCCGGCGCACGATCTCCCCGAGCAGCTCGAACCCGTACGGGAGGTAGGACATCTCCACGCCCGGCGGCTTCCAGAGCGGGCAGCGATAGCGCCGCGCGAAGTACTCGTTCAAGAGGGGGTGGAGCGATCCGGTCGCCGGCGGGATCTCGAGCTCCCCGCGCGATTGCGTCACGAAGCGCTCCACGTCCTCGCCCCGCAGTCCCGAGGTGTGGGTGAGCAGGTGCCGCACGAGGACGGCGTCCTTGCCCTCCCCCTGGAACTCGGGCAGGTAGCCCGAGACCGGACGGTTGAGGCCGACGAGGCCCTCCTCGACGAGGAGCATCACCGCCGTCGCGGTGATGACCTTCCCGACCGAGGCCGTCGGGAAGATGGCGTCGAGCGGCGTCGGGGAAGCGCCGGGGTCCGGCGTGAGCGGGCCGAACGCGCGGTGGAAGACGATCTGCCCACGACGGGCCACGAGCAGCACCATCGTCTGCACGTTGCCCTCGCGCAGCCATTGGCCGGCGAGCTCCCCGAGGTGGCCGATCCGCTCCAGTGACATCCCGACGGCCGCCGCTGAGCCCGGGTGCAGGATCGTCGCCACCACCCGGGGAGCACCTCGTCGGATTAAATGCCACGACCCGCGAGGGCCCCGCGGCGGTCCCCCGACGATGGCGAGGGCGGCCGGGGGCCTCGGTGGACCCGGCGGCACTCGGTGGGGAAGAGCGGTCGCGATCGGGCGCTACCAGACGATCCGGCCGCGTCGCGCCGCGGCCCGATCGCGCGGGTCGCGCTTGCGTACGAAGCGCAGTCTTCGGTTCATGGCGATCACGCGGCCCTGGCGGTCGCGAAGGAACCTCACCCAGGTCGCCGCGGCCCCTGTCCCCGCCGCGAAGTCGTCGCCACCGATCGGCCGCAGCCGGAGGTCGGAGAAGCGGGGAGGAAGGCCCCGGTCGTCGACCCTCAGGTGCCGTCGGCGCGCCCGGATCTCGTACCAGCTCAACTCCCCGGAGCCGTACCAGCCCCCGTACTCGTCGAGGGAGGGGGGAACGACTCCGGGCTCGGGCAGGCCCACGAGCGGCACGTCGCGCGCCCGCCCGAGCATCGGGTTGATCGCGGCCGCGACGATCGCTTCCGTGGGCGCCTCGATGCGGTTCGCGAGCACGGCTCCCCCGACGCCGGCGGAAGGGGCCGCCGCCCAGACGGCGGAAACGCCGGGCCGCGCCCCGCCGTGGAACGCGAGGACCCGTCCCCGTTCGTCCCGCCGGACGAGGGCCCCGTACCCGTAGTAGAGGCCCGGGAACAGCTCGGCGTGCGGCCGGATCATCTCGGTGACGCTCGTCGTGGAGAGGATCCGACGCCCGCCGACCCGGCCGCCGCGAACCACGAGCTCGACGAATCGGAGGAGGTCCTCGACGTTGATGGTGAGGCCGCCGGCCGGCCGGCTGCATCCCTCCACGGTCCACTCCTGCGAGGCGAGGAGCGGCGCACCCCCGCGGTGCCAGTTCGCCGAGTAGAGCGTCGTGACCTCGTCGGACCGCACCAGGACCCCCGGGTCGAATGTGGCGGAGCGCAGGCCCGCCGGCCGGAGGATCGCGTCGTCCAGCCAGCCCTCGAAGGTCCGCCCGCTCGCCCGCTCGATCACGGCACCGAGCAGCGAGTATCCTTCGTTGGAGTAGCTGAAGTACTGCTCGGGCGCGCCGACCAGCCGGTACCGGGCGCTCCCGAGGAACTCGATCAGGTCCTCGTAGCGGTCGATCGGCGGATGGGTCGGGTCGATACCGAGGCGCTGCGCCGCCCTCGACTCGTAGGTCGGGGCGCGCGCCTCGCTGCGGGCCCACATGTAGAACAGCGACGGGAGCGGCGGCAGCCCCGAGGTGTGCGTGAGCAGATGGTGGAGGGAGATGCGCGCCGTCCGACGGGGATCCGGGGTTCGGAACTCCGGAAGGTAGCGAACGACGGGATCGCGGACGCGCAGAGCGCCGAGCTCCTGGAGGCGCAGAACGGCGAGCGCCGTGAACGACTTGGTGACCGAGCCGGTGCCGAAGACGGTCTGCGGGCTCGCGGGGAGGCGGCGCGCGCGGTCGCGCCAGCCGTATCCCCGGGTGATGGGCCGGCGGCCGCGGCGGAACAGCCCGACCGAGAGCCCGGGGACATCGTCCGACCGGCGACGGCGACGTGTCCACCGGTCGAACTCGCTCCAGCGAAGGTTCTCGGATGCAGGGCTCACGAACCGGGCGCAGCGCGGAGGCCACCCAAACCTGTGCTCCGCGGATCCGGCCGCTGACCGGGCGCTTTCGCGCCCCTCCCGTGGAGCCCGCGGGCGCGCAGCCGGTGGACCGGAGCGCCACCCGGCAACGGTGCGTGGGGGCCGTCGTTTCGGTGGCGGTCCGACGCGTCCCGGCCCGCGCCCGGGCGAAAACATCACATTCGAGGCCGTGTCTGCGAGGCCGTGGCGACTTCCGTGAATGCCGGCCGTCTCGG
>Ga0187783_10000338_pt1 | contig 34385 bp, 26 predicted proteins | sample 1015_SJ02_MP02_2_FD_132471 | JGI IMG/M metagenome (GOLD analysis project Ga0187783, IMG submission 132471) | Tropical peat soil microbial communities from peatlands in Department of Meta, Colombia - 1015_SJ02_MP02_20_MG | ecosystem: Environmental > Terrestrial > Soil > Wetlands > Peat | place... | reverse complement strand
TCGACCACGTTGCACAAAGCCCCGCGGCGCTTGGCTTGTTTATAGATCTGTGCGTGCAGCCGAGGCGAAGACGTTGCAGCAACGGTGAGGAAGACCCCCAACAGGTCCGAGGAGCGGAACGGGCGGACCTCCCAACGAATTTTTCCGGCACGCGCCCAGGTGCGGATGCGCCGAGTCGCGACGGGCGCTACCACGCACACCTCGGCTCGCGCGTGCAGCAATCCTTCGATCTTTTCTTCGGCAACGCGTCCCGCCCCGACCACCAGGCAGCGACGCCCAGCCAGCTTGAGGAACGCGGGAAATAGGGCCATCGATCGAACTCCCTAGCGACCCAACGGCGGGGGACCTTTAAAGCCGCTCTCCCCGAACCAGGTCATCGTACGTCTCGCGCCGGCGTGCGATTCGAAATTCCCGACCTTCGACCAGGACTTCGGGCACCCGGCGACGAGCATTGTAGTTCGAGGACTGCACGAAACCGTATGCTCCCGCCGTCCACACGGTGAGCAGATCTCCCGGCTGTACCGTTGGTAGCCGGGTGTCACATGCCAGAAAATCTCCTGATTCGCAAACTGGTCCCACCACATCCACTCGCCGGATCTTCCTGGCCGCGGAGCGATCGCGCACGGCCGGCGTGATCGCATGCGTGGCGCCGTACAGAACCGGGCGAATCAGATCGTTCATCGCCGCGTCCACGACCACAAACGTTCTGCCGTGATTTTCCTTCACATAGAGAACGCGGGTCAGTAGCACCCCTGCAGGGCCGACCAGCGCGCGGCCCGGTTCGATGAGCAGACGGCAGCCGAGCGGCCGAACCATCTTTGCCAACGCATTGGCATATCGAGCAGCGAGCAGCGGCGATTCGTGTGTATAGCGTACGCCCAAGCCGCCGCCGATGTCGAGGTAAGGGAGCTCGATTCCCTCGAGCGCCAGGTCGTATACGTAGGAAGCCAGCCTTCGCAGCGCTTGTCGATAGGGAGCGAGAGAGAAGATTTGCGAACCCAGATGGGCGCTGATTCCCCCCCAGGTGAGCCATCGTGAGTCTTTGTAGGTGAGGTAAAGCGGCCGCGCTTGCCGCCAGTTTACGCCGAACTTGTGTTCGTGAGCGCCCGTGGCGATGTGGGGATGGCCACCCGCCATCACCCCCGGGTTCACTCGGATCGCCGCCAGGGGTCTGGCGCCCGCGCCAGCCGGGTGGCGGGCGGCTTCACTGAGCAGAACCTCTAGTTCGGCGGCCGATTCAACGTTAAACAGCAAAATCCCGCAGGCCCGGGTGGCACCGCCCGGATAGCGAAGAGCTTCGCGGATTTCCTCGCGCGTTTTACCGACGCCGGAAAAAACGATGCGTCTCCCCGGAACCCCGATGCGCCGCAGGCGATCGAGTTCTCCCCCAGAAACAATGTCGAAGGCGCTGCCTAGGTTGGCCAGAACGCGCAAGACCGCAAGATTCGAGTTCGCCTTCACTGCATAGCAGAGTTGGTGCGGAAGCGAGCCGAAGGCGCGATCGAGTGTACGGTAGGCGCCTTCGATGCTGGCGCGGCTATAGACGTACGCGGGCGTGCCCACCGACCTCGCAATCCGGCCCAGCGCGACACCTTCGCAAAACAGATTCTGGCGGCGGGACGACGGACCTCGGTAGGTGAAGCAGGGCGTAAACTGCGCCGGATCGACACGCCTGGGGCTCGTCTTGTGCCTCGTCTGAGATTTTGGTGTCATCGTGGCGGGCGAAAGGTTTCGTCATCGCGGCACGGCAAAGCCATGGCGCACCATCATACAAATTCTGTGCGGAAAAGCCACGAGCCCAGCTTCGTCGCAGAGTGCACGAGACAATTTCGCGCGCGCCGCGGTTTCTTGACTTGGCTGCCAGCGGCCGATACACTGAAAATCGTTCCTGGTAGAGGCGCGGAGGCCATCAGTAGCCAGGCCGGAGGTTCCGAGCAGCTTCGGACGGCGAGGCGAAAGGGGCCAAGACAGTTTCTCCGCCGAAATCGTTCCGAAGGGCTGAGTCGGTACGGTTGGGGGATGGGCTGAAAGGCCAATTCACTGTCATTCCGGCAAGCCGGGGTGGAGCGCTATCGAGGGCGAGCCTTCTCTCGTATCCTTCTGCTTTCCCTCCATCCCAAGCGGGCAAACAATGAATGTCATCGAACTGACTCGAGCGCTTGTGGACATCGAGTCGATCACCGACAACGAAGGCAAGGTCGGATCGTATCTGCATGAGTGCTTGTCCGCACTGACGGCGAGGACGGGCGGGGGTGTTGAAAAAATGGACGTTGAGCCGGGGCGTTTCAACCTGCTCGCCTGTTGGGGCGAGCCGGTTGTGACGCTGTCGACGCACATGGACACGGTGCCGCCTTTTTTCCCCTCCCGCGAGGATTCTGAGTTCATCTGGGGGCGCGGCGCGTGCGACGCCAAAGGAATCATTGCCTCCATGGTGATGGCTGCGGAGGCGTTGCTCGGTCAAAATATAAGAAGGTTTGCGCTGCTGTTCGTGGTGGGCGAGGAGCGCAATAGCGCGGGAGCGGCGGTGGCGGCGCGCACGCCCCGCGGGTCCAGGTATCTCGTGAACGGCGAACCGACCGAGAACAAGCTGGCGCTCGCCTCCAAAGGAACTCTGCGCTTCGAGCTTGTCGCGCACGGAAAAATGGCACATTCGGCATATCCAGAACTGGGCGAATCGGCTATCGAGGTGCTGCTCGACGCACTCGAAGCGATTCGCAAAGTTCCGCTGCCTCGAGATTCGTTGCTGGGTCCGTGCACGCTGAACATCGGGACGATCTCCGGTGGCAGGGCGCCCAACGTCGTTGCCGATGCCGCAAAGGCTGAAATTCTCGTGCGAATGGTGGGCGATCGCGAGCCGCTGCGGGACGCGCTCGCACAAGCCGTTGGTAAGCGCGCGCAATTGATCGAGGTTCTGTATATTCCGCCGATCCATTTTCAGAGCATCGACGGAATGCCGACCACGGTTGTGTCGTTCACGACCGACGTGCCCGTGTTCGAGCGCAGTTGGGGTGAGCCGCTTTTGCTCGGGCCGGGAAGCATCCATGTGGCGCACACGCAGAATGAGCGAATCTCGAAACGCGAACTTTCCGAGGCCCCCGGAATGTACGCGGATGTGGTAAAGAGTCTTTTGGCTAGGCCCTGAGAAGGCACAGATGAATTTGGCCATCGTCGGATACGGGAAAATGGGGCACCTCATCGAAGAGCTGGCCTCTGAATACGGCTTTCAGGTGAAGCTGCGCCTCGGCATGGGTAACAACTCCCACTTCGAAGGCCTCACCAAGGACAATTTTCGAGAGATTGATGCCGCGATCGAATTCTCGACGCCGTCCGCCGCGCCAGAAAATATCGAGCGGGTGGCACAACTCGGCGTAAACGCGGTGGTCGGCACGACCGGGTGGTTCAGCGAAATAGACCGCGCGAGACGGGCAGTCGAGCGCGCTGGGACCGGTCTGGTCTGGAGCCCAAACTTTTCCGTCGGTGTCAGCATCTTCTCCCAGTTGGTTGCGGAAGCGGCGCGATTAATGGATCGCCAGCCGGAGTACGGCGCATGGGCGTGGGAAATCCACCATGCGACGAAGAAGGACGCTCCCTCCGGCACACTACTAGCGCTCGTCGAAACCATGAAGCAAAATGGCTACAGCAGACCCATCGATACGTGCGCGAGCCGCGCGGGCGCGCACCCGGGAACACATGAAATCGGCTTCGACTCCTCCGCCGACACCATCACGGTTCGGCACACGGCCCGAAGTCGGCAGGGGTTTGCGCGCGGGGCGCTGCGGGCGGCGCGCTGGGTCGTTGGCAAAAAGGGATTTTTCGATTTTCGTCAGATTGTGAACGAGCTGTCCTAAACAGTTCCTGATGGAGGCATACCATGTTTACGGGATGCGGCACGGCGCTGGTAACTCCGTTTCAGAAAGACTTGTCGCTTGATGAAGACGCTTTGCGCCGTCTGGTGCGACGGCAGATCGACGCGGGCATCAATTTCCTTGTGCCCTGCGGCACCACGGGAGAGAGCCCGACGCTCTCAAGCGCCGAGCAGCGGCGCGTCGTAGAAATCACAATCGAAGAAGCGCAACCGCGCCACGTCCCCGTGCTGGCCGGCGCCGGCGGCAACAACACCGCGCACATCGTCGAAATGGCGCGTGAATTTGAGGCCCTGGGCGCGAATGGAATTCTGTCGGTGGCGCCGTACTACAATAAGCCAACGCAGGAAGGACTCTACCAGCACTTCAAAGCGATCGCCTCTGCGATTTCCTTGCCGATCATCCTCTACAACATTCCCGGACGCACGGGCGTCAATATCGAGCCGTCCACCCTGGGGCGTCTGGCCGAAATCGACAACATCGTCGGAGTGAAAGAAGCCTCCGGCAATATCTCGCAGATGGCTGTAGTGTTGGACTTGCTATCACCGAAGTTTATCGTGCTTTCGGGCGACGACGCGATCACCCTGCCGCTCTTGGCGCTCGGCGGAAAGGGTCTCATTTCGGTGTCCTCGAATGAGATTCCCGCGGAAATGACCCGCCTTGTCGCGCTCGCGCTGGAAAACGATTTTGCGGCGGCGTGTGCGGTTCATCGCCGCTACTTTCGACTGATGGAAGTGAACTTCATCGAGACGAATCCCGGTCCGGTGAAGGCCGCCATGGCGTTGATGGGGCTGCTCCAACCCGTTTTCCGCCTCCCGCTTGTCGCGCCGAGACCGGACACCATCGCCAAGATCCGCAGCGCGCTTGAAACTGTTGGTTTGGTTCAGCAGGTCTATGCAGCCCGCTGAGATCCAACGAGAAATCGAGCGGCTGTTCGATGAAAACCCCGCGCACTACGGCGACGAGCATCTGCGGCTGTTTCAGCAATTCAAGGATGCACTCAACGCGGGCGAAATCCGCGCAGCGGAGCCGGAGCCTTCGCGTGCGACCGGCTGGCGGGTGAACGAATGGGTGAAAAAGGGCATCCTACTCGGATTCCGCCTGGGCGCGACCGTGGACATGTCGATTGACCCGGCGCGCCAGCCTTTCTTCGACAAAGCCACTTTCCCGGTGAAGAAATTCGACGCCGCTTCGGGCGTACGCATCGTGCCGGGCGGGTCCAGCATCCGTGACGGCTGCTATATCGCGAGGGGGGTTACCTGCATGCCGCCGATGTATGTCAACGTGGGCGCGTTCGTAGACGAAGGAACGATGATTGATTCCCACGCGCTGGTGGGAAGCTGCGCGCAAGTCGGGAAGAAATGCCACATCTCAGCGGCGTCCCAGATCGGCGGGGTGCTCGAACCGGTTGGCGCGATGCCGGTCATCGTCGAGGACGAAGTACTGGTGGGAGGCAACTGCGGCGTCTATGAGGGAACGATTGTCAGGCGCCGCGCGGTGATCGGAACGGGCACCATTCTCAATCGCTCGACGCCGGTGTACGACGTCGTGAGCGGCAGGATTCTTGCTGCAGCGGACGGCGAGCCGCTGGTGATCCCCGAGAACGCTGTGGTCGTGGCCGGCTCGCGAGCCATTTCCCACGGGCGCGGCAAGCAGTGGAATCTCTCGCTCTACACGCCGGTGATCGTGAAATATCGCGACGCCAAGACGGATGTCAAAGTCCAGCTTGAAGACCTTTTGCGGTGAACCGAGCACCTTGCGCCCGAATGGGAGCTCTGCGCTTGACAAAGAGGATGGCCTATCATAATTTCAGTATCGTTATGAAACTGCTGCGGGCGCATCATCCCCATCACCATGTCAAACCGTGCCCGCGGCGGTGTGGCTAGTTCACGCGACAGGAACTGCACTACTAAGCCCGCTGGCGCGGTAAGCGTCGGCGGGCTTTTTGTTTCTACGGAGAATGAAATGGAACTCGATTTCGAGAAGGAAAACGGGTTGATCCCCGCGATCGTGCAGGAGGCCGCGAGCGGCGAAGTCCTCATGCTCGGATTCATGAACCGGGAGGCGCTTGCCAAAACACAACAAACCGGCTTTGTAACTTTTTTCAGCCGTTCGCGCCAGAAACTCTGGACCAAAGGCGAAACCAGCGGCCAGAAACTGCTGCTGCGCGAATTGCGTGTGGATTGCGATAAAGACGCCCTGCTTGTTCGCGCCCAGCTCGAAGGCGGCGCCGTCTGCCACGAGGGTTACCGGAGCTGTTTCTTCCGCCGGCTCGCTCCGGACGGCTCCGCGACGGTCGTCGAAAAGTGCGTGATTGCACCGGAGGAACTGTACGGGAAAGGACCGAAGGCATGAGCCGCTTGAAACTGGGCATCCCCAAAGGCAGTTTACAGGATTCGACGATTGAGCTGTTCGCAAAGGCCGGCTGGCGCCTTTCGGTGAATTCGCGCAGCTACTATCCGGGCATTGACGATCCGGAGATCGAATGCATGATGGTGCGCGCGCAAGAAATGGCGCGCTATGTAGAAAATGGCGCGCTGGATGCCGGTCTCACGGGCAAAGACTGGATTCAGGAAACCGGTGCGGACGTGGAAGAAGTCCGCGAGCTGGTGTATTCGAAGACCGGTCTGGGTCGCGTGCGCTGGGTGCTGGCTGTGGCCGAGGATTCGTCGATTCAAACGGTGCGCGATTTGGAAGGAAAAGTGATCGCCACCGAAGCCGTCAAGATGACCGAAAAATATCTGGCGCGAAATGGCGTGAAGGCGCGGGTGGAGTTCTCCTGGGGCGCTACGGAGGTCAAAGTACCCCAGCTGGCTGACGCCATCGTCGAGGTAACGGAAACCGGTTCATCCCTGCGTGCCAATCATCTGCGGGTCGTTGACACGCTGCTTGAATCCGCCACATGCTTCATCGCCAATCGTACCGCGTGGCGAGATCCGTCGAAGCGGGAAAAGATCGAAAACATCGTGCTGCTGCTGGATGGCGCCATCCAGGCCTACAACCGCGTGGGCCTGATGATGAACGTGCGGCGCGAAGATCTCCAGAGCGTGCTGTCCACGCTCCCGGCACTTCGCAACCCCACCATCGCGCAACTGAGCGATCCCGATTGGGTGGCGATCAATACCATCATCGAAGAAAGAACCGTCCGGCAGCTAATTCCCAAGCTCAAGGCAGCGCACGCGGAAGGCATCGTCGAATACCCGCTCAACAAGGTCGTGTACTGATGCGCATTCTTCCGCTCACGACCGCCGCCGAAGCCAAAGTTCTCGCCTCGCGCCGCGCGAGCAGCCGCGAGGCGGAGCGAGTGGCCGCCCACATCATTGAAGATGTGCGCCGCCGCGGCGATCTGGCGCTTTTTGGATGGATGAAGCGGCTGGATCAAGTCGCACTGACCTCGCGCAACGTGTGGGTTTCACGGGCCGAACTTTTGGCCGCACGGCGCGCTGTCTCAAAACAGTTTCTCGCGGCCGTCGACCACGCCGCGCGCAATATTCGCTTGGTGGCGCGCCGCCAGAAACCGCCGGAGTGGACCGTCACGGTCGAACCGGGGGTTCGGGCCGGGCAACGCGTATGTCCAATCGAGTCAATCGGCTGCTATCTTCCCGGCGGCCGCTTCTCCCTGGTTTCGACGCTGCTTATGACGGCGATCCCGGCCCAAGAAGCCGGAGTGGACCAGATTACGGTCGTGAGTCCGCAACCCGGCCCGGCTTTGCTGGCTGCCGCCGAGCTGCTGGGCGTGAGGTCGGTTGCACGAGTGGGCGGCGCGCAAGCCATCGCCGCTCTCGCTTACGGCACCCGCTCGATTCCACGGGTCGACAAAATTTGCGGTCCGGGCAATCGCTTTGTCACGGCCGCGAAAAAGATTGTCAGTCACGACTGCGCGATCGATATGCTGGCTGGTCCCACCGAAGCTCTGGTTTTCGCCGCGCGCGGCAAGGCGCGATTCATAGCGGCAGACCTGATCGCCCAGGCCGAGCACGATCCGGATGCGATTGCGGTTCTTGTCACAACCTCGGCTCGGCTTGCTCGCGCCGTGACCGACGAGATCGAAGGCCAACTTTCCCTGCTGCCAAAAACCAACCTGGCCCACCGATCGCTCAAGCGAAACGGTCTCGCGCTTGTGGCGCCGGATCCGGCCAGGGCCTTGCAGTTTATAAACCGCTTTGCTCCCGAACATCTGAGTCTGGCCGGAGGCCCGAATGCCATGCTCGATCGGATACATTCTGCTGGCAGCATCTTCCTTGGCGAATGGAGCGCGCAATCGTTCGGCGATTACGCGAGCGGAACCAATCACGTCCTACCGACGGGCGGCGCGGCGCGCACACGCGCCGGTCTCTCCGTCGCCGATTTTGTGAAATGCATCAGCGTGCAGGAAGTGTCGCGCGCTGGCTTTGGCCGACTCGCTCCCGTGGTGGAACAGTTTGCACGTGCCGAAGGCCTGGTCGCGCACGCGCGCTCGGTCCAGGTGCGCAGATGAAGGCGATTGGCATACGGCGCGCCGTCGAACGCATGCGTCCTTATCATCCACCGCTGGAGGGGCGAACGAACAAGCTGCGGATGGATTTCAATGAGAACCTGATCGGTTGCTCGCCTGCCGTTTGCCGAGCACTTCGAAAACTGGCCGTTGCTTCGATCTCTAGCTATCCGGAAAAAGAAACTGTCCGGCGCAAGGCTGCTCGGTATTTCGGCGTTCGACCCGAACAGCTTCTGCTGACCAACGGCACGGATGAGGCGCTGAGCCTCGTGGTCAACACGTTTGTCGAATCGGGTGATCGCGTGCTGCTGGCCGAGCCGACCTACGCGATGTACCGTTTTTATTCCGAGCTAGCTGGCGCGCAGGTGGTAGCGCCACGCTACGATCACGACATGCGCTTCCCGTGGAACGAGGTGATGGCCGAGCTGGCAAAAAGTCCTCGCGTCTTCTTTCTACCCAATCCAAATAGCCCGACCGGGAATCTGCTGTCGCGCGCCGAGGTTCGCCGCATTCTCGAAGCCGCCGCGCGCACCATGGTAGTGATCGACGAGGCCTACTTCGAATTTTCCGGAGTCACGGTGATCGGGTGGGTCCGAAGCCACAAGAATCTGATCGTCACGCGCACGTTTTCGAAAGCGGCGGGTCTCGCCGGGTTGCGGCTCGGCTGCCTCTTCGCTCATCGGGAAATGGCGGCAAACATGGGGAAGGCGCAGTCGCCCTATCCGGTCAACGTGGCGGCACTCGCCGCGTCAGAAGCGGCCATGCGAGACCGAAGATTCATCGCCCGGACCGTACGCGAAGTTCGTCGCGGCCGGCGCGAACTGGAGCGCGGGCTGGCACACCTCGGCGTCAAGTCATTTCCGAGCGCGGGCAACTTCCTGCTGGTCTATTTCGGCAAGCGGGCCAAGGAAATCATCAAAGCGCTCGACGAAAAAGGGATCTTGCTCCGCGATCGATCGAGTGATTTTGGTGGCGAAGGGTACGTCCGTGTCACGTTTGGCACTTTGAGGCAAACGCGACGACTGCTCGACGAGCTGGAAGGCATTTTATGAGACGAGCGAACCTGCACCGAGCCACGAAGGAAACGGACATCCGCCTGCGCCTAAATCTCGACGGCCACGGAAAGTCCACGGTCCGAACGGGCATTCGTTTCTTCGATCACATGCTCGAGCAGATCGCGCGCCACGGCGCGCTCGATTTGGATGTCACGGCTCACGGCGATCTCGATGTTGACCAGCATCACACCGTTGAGGACGTGGGGATCGCGCTCGGCGACGCCGTGAAACAAGCACTGGGTTCGAAGCGGGGGATTCTACGCGCCGGATATTTTCTGATGCCGATGGATGACGCGCTCGCGGCCGCCGCACTCGATTTCTCCGGTCGCCCTTATTGTGTCTGCGATTTCAGAATTTCGGCCACGCGGGTCGGTGATTTTCAAACCGAGTTGATGGAGGATTTTTTCCGCGCCTTCTCCGTTGCAGCCCGAGCGAACGTCCATCTCCGCCTGGTGTATGGCCGGTCATCCCACCATCAGGTCGAATCGATTTTCAAGGCGTTCGCAAAGGCGCTCCGCTTCGCCGTTACGCGCGATAAACAGCTTCGCCGCGTGCTGCCGTCCACCAAAGGGCTGCTATGAAGATTGCGATCGTCGATTATGGTGCGGGGAACTTGCCATCGGTTGAGCGCGCGCTCAGGAAACTCGGGGCAGAGACAGAGCGCGCCGTCGCTGGGGAACAGCTCGCTTGCGCGAAAGCCATCGTTTTGCCTGGTGTTGGCCACTTCGGCGCCTTCGTCAACGGACTGCGCCAGCGCAACCTCACCCCGCCGCTGCGTGCGGCCTTCGAGTCCGGCAAGCCGATTCTTGGAATCTGCCTGGGCCTCCAGGCCATGTTCGCGTCAAGCGAGGAAGCGCCCGGCGAATCGGGACTTGCGTTTTTCCCCGAGGAGGTTCGCGCCCTGCCCACTCACGTGAAGTCTCCCCACATCGGCTGGAACCAGTTGCGCCGATTGCACGCCAGCAAGTTGCTGCGTGGAATTGCCGACGATGCTTACTTTTATTTCGCGCACTCGTATGCAGCACTCGCTTCGGCACCCTATACCGTGGCGGCTTGTGATCATGGCTTCCCGTTTGCGGCTGTGATCGAGTGCCACAACCTGGCGGCGGTGCAATTCCACCCCGAAAAATCAGGCGAAACAGGAGCACAGATGCTTCGCAATTTCGTGGAGTCCGTGCCGTGACACTGGCTCATCGAATTATTCCGTGCCTGGATGTGGATGCCGGACGCGTGGTGAAGGGCATTGAGTTCCAGGGTCTGCGCGACATGGGCGATCCGGCCAGCCTGGCGGGGCGTTACAACACGGAAGGTGCCGACGAACTGGTCGTCCTCGACATCAGCGCGTCCCATCAGGGCCGCGCAACTTTTCTCGACACCATCCGCCGCGTCGCCGACGAGCTGAATATCCCTCTCACGGCCGGCGGTGGCATCCGCACGATGGAAGACGGCCGTGCCGTGCTACGCGCGGGGGCGGACAAAGTGACGGTTAACACGGCGGCCGTCGCGCGGCCCCAGTTGCTTTCCGAGCTGGCCCAGCAGTTCGGCGCGCAGGCGGTGGTTCTCTCGATCGACGTGAAGCGCAAGGGAGACTCGTGGGAGCCTTACACTCGCGGGGGGCGCAACCAGACTGGAATGGACGCAGCCGAGTGGGCGGCGGAGGCTGTCTGGCGCGGAGCCGGAGAAATCCTGCTCACCTCGATCGACCGCGATGGGACGTGCAGCGGATTCGATTGCGAACTCACCAGAAAGATCGCATCCACCGTTCCCGTGCCCGTCATCGCGTCGGGTGGCGCCAACACTTTCGAAGATTTTTGCGCTGTGTTCACCGAAGGGCGTGCCGATGCTGCGCTCGCCGCTTCGATCTTCCATACCCAGACGCATTCGATTGCTTCTCTGAAGAAATACTTGGCGGAGCGTGGCGTTGCTGTGCGCTTGAGTCGGTAATTTCCGTCCATGATTATTCCTTGCATCGATCTGCAGGGCGGCAACGCCGTACAACTGGTGCGCGGGCGGCGGCGCGCCCTCGTCGTAGATGACGTCCTCGGCCTGCTTGACCGCTTCCGCGATTATTCGATCCTCCACGTCATCGATCTCGACGCCGCCCTCGGTAAGGGAGGCAACGGACGGTGGATCAAACTGATTTGCCGCCATGCGAAGAAGAAAGTCCGGGTGGGTGGGGGCATTCGCACGGTCGCTCGCGCGCAAGAAATTCTCTCCTGGGGTGCGGAGAAAATCATCGTCGGCAGTGCCGCCTTTAAGAATGGAGAAGTCAATCGCGACTTTCTCGCCAAGTTGGCCGGGCGCGTGGGTCGAAAGCGAGTCATCATCGCTCTGGATACCGACCGCGGCCGGATCGTCGTTCGCGGCTGGCGCGAGCGCCTCACCGTTCAGCCCGGTCACGTCATCGCCGCTCTTGAGCCTTTCTGCTCGGGCTTCCTTTCCACCTTTGTCGACAACGAAGGGACTATGAAAGGAACCAATCTTTCCTGGTTCCGGATGCTCCGACGCTTGACTCTGCTGCCCATCACCGCCGCTGGCGGAATCCGCAGCATGCGCGAGGTGCACGCCTTAGAGAGGGCCGGTATGAACGCTGCCGTGGGGATGGCGATCTATACAGGAAAGCTCGCGGGTGATCGCACGGGCCTTGGCAAGCCCTAGTTTATCCGGCCGGCTGCCGCAACTGCTGAGACATGGATGCCGATTCTTCGCATCTTTGGCAGTTCCCACCTGAACCTTGGTACCAGTCGATTGTGAAGCTTGGCCTATCGCACGGGATGGACCCGAGCCTTAGGCTGTCTTCGTCCGAAGCCGCGCCAAACCGGTGTCGGCAGATAAGACCGCTGAGGGCGCAAAATGCTTGCTGAGGGAATCCGCAAGTCTCTACGCAGTGTCGCCGTTTTCCTGACAGGGCTGGGCCTGTCGGGACCGGCCTTGGCTCAGCATGTCTCGTTCAACTTGCCGCACCCGGCAGAGGGCGACGAAAATCCCGTCACCTTCATGCGGCCGCACTATCAGATTCACTGGGGGGTCGCCAGCGCACAGGCTGGTCCTCCCTCCACAGCTCTCACGCCTTCTCAAATGCGCCATGCCTACGGCTTCGATCAAGTCAGCAATCAAGGCGTCGGTCAGATCATCGGCATCGTGGACGCCTACGATGATCCGAGAGCCGAGGCTGATCTGGGCGTATTTGATGCACAGTTCGGCTTGCCCGCCTGCACCAGCGCCAACGGCTGCTTTCGCAAGGTCTACAGTCATGGACAGCCGGCGGCCAACTCCAACTGGGCGGTGGAAATCGCACTGGACATCGAATGGGCGCATAGCATCGCCCCGGGGGCGACGATCCTGCTTGTTGAGACGCCCACCAATAGTCTGACCGACCTACTCGACGGCGTGGAAACCGCGGTGCGCAATGGCGCTTCAGTGATCTCGATGTGCTGGACGGTCGGCGAATTTTACGGTGAGAACGGCTACGACAATCACTTTGTCGCAAGCGGCGTCACGTTCCTCGCGGCCGCTGGCGACGACGGGACCGGCGTCGCCTACCCGGCCGCTTCTCGGGACGTGGTGGGAGTTGGGGGAACTTCCCTGTACCTGGCCGCGAATGGCGACTACCAGAGCGAAACGGCCTGGAGCGGCAGCGGTGGCGGCTTGAGTGAATTCGAGCGGGAACCCCTGTTTCAGGCAATGGTTCACATACCGGACGACGAAAAGGGGTACCGAGGCGTTCCGGACGTCTCCTTCGACGCTGACCCGGGCACGGGCGTAGCTGTCTATGACTCGGTTGGCGTCGCCGGCTACGCCGGATGGTTCCAGATTGGTGGGACAAGCGCGGCCACGGCACAGTGGGCTGGGCTCATCGCGATTGTCAACGCAATGCGAGCCGCTGCGGGGAAGGCCAATCTGTCGAGCGCGGACGCGAACCTTTATGAGATCGCCAAAACGGCGCACGCAGCGAATTTCAACGCGGTCACCACGGGCACCAACGGTAGCTGCGGGGCGCTGTGTACCGCCGGGACTGGCTACGATTACATCACCGGGCTCGGCACACCCCAAGCGTCTGCTTTGATCGCTACTCTCGCCGCTCGGTAGCCGCCGCGGGCCCGGCCGGGCGCGCCTGGCCCCAAGGGCACGCCGACTTTCGGGTTGTTCTCCTGCAACAGTCGGTTCCTCCCCATCGCGCGAAAACGGCTCCATAGTGTATAGTTTTTTGAGCGCGACCATCGGGAAAGCTGGATTACTTCGTACTCCCGGCCACTTCGAATTGCTTCGCGCTGGATTCTCCTGACATATGAAGAAGAAGCCGTTACGAGTCATGAAATTTGGCGGCACGTCTGTGGGCGACGCGCCCTGTATGGCGCGGGTGGCTCAGATTGTGAAAGATGCCTCACGACAAGGCCCGGTGGTGGCCGTGGTTTCAGCGATGGGTGGCGTCACCAACCGTTTGATTGACGCCGCCAAGCACGCGGAAGCGGGGAATCTGGAGCAAGCGGATCGAATCTTCGAGGCGCTTCGAAGGCAGCACGACGCTGCTGTTGAGGAGTTGATCCGCGATGAAAACCGGTGCAAATGGCTGTCGGCATCGCTTAGCAAAATCTTTGCCGAAGGCAAGCAACTCTGTAAAGGCACGGCGCTCCTTCACGAACTCACACCGCGCACGCTCGATACGATCTCAAGCCTCGGCGAACGGTTCTCGGCGCCGATGGTCGCGGGCGCGCTGGAGGAACTCGGTGTGGCTAGCGAAGCGATTGAGGCCACTGAGTTGATCGTCACGGACTCCTGCCACGGCGGCGCCGATCCTCTCATGGAACGCACGCGCGAGCTCTCCCAGGCGCGGCTGCACCCGCTGCTTGATCGCGGGATCACTCCGGTGGCCACCGGTTTCATCGGCGCAACAGATGGCGGTATACTCACGACATTGGGGCGCGGTGGCTCCGATTATTCCGCCACGATCCTGGGCGCTGCCCTGGAGGCGGATGAAATCATCATTTGGACCGACGTGGACGGCGTCTTGACCGCCGACCCTCGGCTCGTGAAAGATGCGCGCACGATCCCCGTCATCTCCTACCGGGAAGCGAGCGAGCTCGCCTATTTCGGCGCCAAGGTACTCCATCCCAAGACCCTTCGTGCGGTCGAGCAGGCAGGCATACCCGTGTGGATTCGCAATAGCTTCGCACCGGAACGCTCGGGCACAAAAATCACGCCGGAGGGCCGCAGCAATGGCGGCGGCGTGAAGGCACTGACGGCCATTCGAGACGTCGCGCTCATCACCGTTGGCGGACCGGGAATTGTCGGTCTGCCGGACGTGGTCGGCCGCACGTTTTCAACTACGGCCGCTTTGAAAGCAAACGTCCTGCTGATTTCACAGTCGTCTTCGCAAAACGACATCTGCTTCATCGTTACGATGGAGGACGCTCAGCGGACCGTTGAGGCCCTGCGGAAAGAGTTCGCTCAGGACGTCGCCCACGAAAAAGTCGAGCACATCACGCTTGATCCGAACATCGCCATTGTCGCTGTGGTCGGCGAAAACATGCGTGGCATTCCCGGCATCGCGGCGCGAACCTTCGGCTCCGTGGCCCGCGAGAACGTGAACCTCATCGCGATCGCGCAGGGTTCATCGGAAAGCAACATCTCTTTCGTCGTCGCTGAAAGAGACATGAAGACCGCTCTGGAAGCCGCCCACCGTGAATTTGGACTCGGCGCGCCCACCGTGCTGGAGTCTGCAGTCAAGGCCTCCTGACGTGGCGGGAAGGCCTGCAGGCGCGGCGACAACAAACGCCCCACCCGGCGCCCAACGCTGCATCAATTTAGCGTGCGGCGCCACATACGGCCTTCGTGAGCGCGTCCAGCTTTGTCCACGCTGCGGCGAGACGCTCGAAATCGTTTGCGGCCTTCCTGCTTCCGCCGATCCAGAATTGATGCGTAAACAGTGGACGTCGCGTCGAGCTCGGCGCGCGTGGTCCGACGATCCGCGCGATTTGAGCGGCGTCTGGCGCTATCTCGAGATGCTTCCCTTCGCAAATGACGCGCCTTTTGTCACGCTGTTTGAAGGCAACACGCCGCTGTTCGATGCGCCTCGCTCGGCTGCCTATTGTGGCCTCCTCAGACTGCGTCTCAAGCATCAAGGCTATAACCCGACGGGCTCGTTCAAGGATACGGGCATGGCCGCGGCTATGACCCAGGCCGTCATTGCCGGCGCGCGTACGGCGGTTTGCGCGAGCACGGGAAATACGGCGGCGAGTCTGGCCGCCTATGCCGCGCGCTGCGGACTCGAAGCCGCGATTCTGCTTCCGCGCGGCCAGGTGTCGCCTCCGAAGCTCGCCCAAAGCCTCGATTACGGCGCACTCGTGCTGGAAATCGACGGTAACTTCGACGTCTGCATGCGTCTCGTGCAAGAGCTCGGTGAAGATCCATCGATCTACGTTGCCAACTCCATTAATCCGTTCCGCATCGAGGGGCAAAAGACCATCGCCTTTGAGCTGATCGAGCAATGCCAATGGCGGGTCCCCGATCACATTGTCGTGCCCGGCGGCAACATGGGTAACAGCACGGCTCTGGGAAAAGGGTTCCAGGAGCTTTTCGACCTCGCCATGATCGACCGCTTGCCCAGGCTCAGCATAATCCAGGCGGAGGGAGCGGCTCCGCTGGCGCGTCTGTTCGCAAGGCTTGATTTCAACCGACAACGCGGGGGCGAGGACATTCCCGAAAAGCTCGAGCCGGTCGAAAATCCACAGACGCTTGCCACCGCCATCAAAATCGGTGCTCCCGTCTCGTGGAAGAAAGCCCTGCGCGCCGTTCTGCGCGCCCAGGGCCAAATCATTTCCGTCAGCGAACAGGAAATCGCCGACGCGAAAGCGATGATCGGCCGCGATGGCATCGGCTGCGAGCCGGCCTCTGCTGCGACGGTCGCGGGCATCAAGAAATTAGCCGCGGCGGGGCAGATCGCCCGGAACGACGACGTCGTTGCCGTCCTCACGGGCCACGCCTTGAAGGACCCTGATTACATGATCGGCTACCACGAGGGAACTCTTTCGCTGACCTCGGTCGGCACGAAAGCGCACGAGTCCTTCGCAGGGACTTTCCGAAACCCTCCGAGGCGTGTGGCGGCCACCAAAGCTGCTATTCTCTCAAGCCTCGAGCGACAGCGATCCGCATAGATTGTCCTCGTTCGAGCGAGGCCGCTGGATCGGTTAATGCAGTCTTATGACGACTGCGCACCAAACTTCATTCGAAGTTCGCGTTCCGGCGTCGACCGCGAACATGGGTGCCGGCTTCGACTGCCTGGGCCTAGCCCTGGAAATGTTCCTTAGCGTGCGGGCGACGCTGCTCTCCAAGCCCGAGGGACGTACGCTTGCGCGTAGCCGCGGCGTACGTGGCACATCCGAACTGCCAAGGTCACCCGACCAAAATCTGATTTTCCGAGCCATGCACCACACCGCCGAGCGCGAAGGCTTCGAGTTGCCGCGCGTGCGCTTGGCCGTGCGCAACGAGATTCCGGTCGCGAGCGGACTGGGCAGCAGCGCCGCCGCCACCGTCGCCGGCATCGCGCTGGGCTTCGCCGTGAGTAACCGCTCCGTCCCGAAGGAAACAGCTTTACGCTATGCGACCGAGATGGAAGGCCACCCCGACAATGTCGCCGCGGCCCTCCTAGGGGGGTTGGTTGTGACGTTCACACGAAGTGACGGCACCGTCGCCGCGGTTCGCAAGGACTGGCCGAAGGTGGTTCGTCTGGTCGTGGTCACGCCGAACGTGAAGCTCGAAACCAAGAAGTCTCGAGCTGTGCTCCCGGCCAGTGTTTCTCGCGCCGACGCCGTCTTTAACCTTCAGCGCTCTGCGTTGTTCGTCGCTGCACTCGAAGACCGCCGCTACGACCTGTTGTGGGACGCGATGCAGGATCGAATTCACCAAGCCGCGCGCCAGCCGCTCATCCCTGGGCTCGGAGAAGTGCTCGCCCTGCCCCGCACGCGCGGGGTGCTCGGAATCGCGCTGAGCGGTGCAGGACCGAGCGTCATCGCGCTAGCCACTGGACGCTACGAAGAGATTGGCAAAGCCATGGCGCGTTGCTTCGAGCGGCATAACCTCACCCCCACGATTCAGGTCCTGGAAGCCGCGCAGGAAGGTCTTACTTCCACGCAGAAATAGAAGAGTGCCCTCTAAGCGTGCCGGCTCCCGCCCCCCCTAGCCGCCGACCGTGCTGGGTCCGCCTCCGTTCGACGCGCCGGAGCCTCATGGCGATTGGTGTTTCCCCTTCGGGCTCCGGGGGCCGGCGAAGTATCGACGACGGACGCGACGGTGAGATAATGGCACAGCGCGTTGGGGGCATGCCCGCCGTGGAGCGGGAACTTCGGGAGTTGCTCAAAGATGTGGATCGTTCGACTGGCGTTACGGCGTCCTTACACGTTCGTCGTAATGTCGATCCTGATCATGATTCTCGGAGTAATTTCGGTAGTCCGCACCCCTGTCGATATCTTTCCGAACATCGATATCCCGGTCATCGTGGTGATATGGCAGTACACAGGCCTGTCTCCCGAAGAAATGTCCGGGCGTGTGATGTACAACTATGAACGGACGCTGACTCTCACGGTCAATGACATCGAGCACATCGAGTCGCAATCCCTGAGCGGCGTCGGGCTGGTTAAAGTCTTCTTCCACCCGCATACGAACCTCGCCAGCGCCATGGCGCAGGTCACCGGGATCAGCCAGAGCATCGTCAGAAATCTACCTCCCGGCATCACCCCACCTTTCATCGTCATCTTCAACGCCTCCACCGTGCCGATCCTTCAGCTGGGCCTGTCCGGACCCAATCTTAGCGAGCAGCAGCTGGCGGACATGGGCCAGAACTTCATCCGCACCTCGCTGATCACAGTCTCCGGCGTCGCCATACCGAACCCCTACGGGGGCAAGCAACGCACGGTCATGGTGGACCTCAATACCACGGCGATGCAGGCCAAAGGGCTTTCGCCGATAGACGTGGTGAACGCAATCGACGCGCAAAACCTGATTCTTCCCTCGGGCACCGCTAAGATCGGGTCGTTCGAGTATTACATCGAAACGAACGCGTCGGCAGCAACCATCGGCGACCTGAACAATCTGCCGGTTAAGACCGTCAATGGCTCGACGATTTACATTCGAGACGTCGCCAATGTCCGTGATGGCTTCACGCCGCAGACAAACATCGTTCGCGTCAACGGCACTCGCTCCACTTTGATGTCCATCATGAAGCTGGGCGGCGCCTCGACGCTCGACGTGGTTGCCGGCGTCCGAAAAATGCTCCCATCCATTCGGGCCTCGCTGCCGGTGCGCATTAATTTCCATACCCTCTCGGACCAATCCTTATTCGTGAAAGCCTCCATCATCGGCGTTGTTCGCGAAGGCGCGATCGCCGCGTGCCTCACGGGCCTCATGATCCTGGTCTTTCTGGGCAATTGGCGCAGCACGATTATCATTGCCGTTTCGATCCCTCTGTCGGTGCTGACATCTCTGACGTTGCTGAGCGCGCTCGGTGAAACGATCAATATTATGACGCTGGGTGGCCTCGCTCTTGCCGTCGGGATTTTAGTCGACGACGCCACCGTCGAAGTCGAAAACATCAACCGCAATCTCGATCAAGGCAAAGAAATCATCCAGGCCATCCTCGATGGTGCCGCGCAGATTGCTGTCCCTGCGCTCGTATCCACACTCTCGATCTGCATCGTGTTCGTGCCGATGTTCTTCCTAACCGGCGTGCCGAAGTATCTGTTCGTGCCGCTTGCCGAAGCGGTCGTATTCGCCATGCTGGCCTCCTATCTTCTGTCGCGCACCCTGGTCCCGACCATGGCCCGATATCTATTGATCGAGCAGACCGAAGAGGAACGCCGCGAGAAGACGGAGAAATCGCGAAATGCGCTGGTCCGCCTGCAGGCGAGATTCGAAACGGGGTTCGAGGGGATTCGAGAACGCTATCACCGGATCCTTGCTGCCGCCATGCGGCATCGCACCGCTTTCGTCGTTTGCTTTCTGGGCTTCTGCGTTTCTTCCTTCGCTTTGCTGCCCGTGATCGGACAGGACTTTTTCCCCACCGTCGATAGCGGCGAATTCAAGCTACACATGCGCGCCCCCACGGGCACCCGCATCGAAGATACAGCCGCCATCTGCGACAACGTGGAAAAGGACATCCGACGGGTGATTCCGGCTTCCGAGCTCACCACGATCATCGACAACATCGGGCTTCCCTACAGCACCTTGAATCTGGCCTACAGCACGTCGGCTCCGGTAGGACCGGCCGACGCCGATATTCAAGTCGAGCTGGCGTCCCACCACCGCAAGACCAACGACTACGTTCGCGAGTTGCGCGCGCGCCTTGGCCATGACTTTCCGGGCGTTACGTTTTACCAATTGCCGGTCGATATCGTGACCCAGATCCTGAACTTCGGTCTGCCCGCTCCCATCGACATCCAGATCGTGGGACGGAACCTGGCGGATAACCGTGAATATGCCATGGATCTGATGAATCGTCTCAAATTCGTTGCGGGCATCACCGATATGCGAATCCAGCAGCCCTTCGATTACCCGCGGATGCACGTCGACGTCGATCGCACCAAAGCCAGCCAGGTGGGTTTCACGCAGCGCGACGTCGTCGAGAATCTGCTGATCGCGCTCAGCGGTAGTTTCCAGACCCAGCCGCAGTTCTGGCTCGATCCGCAGACCGGCGTCAGCTATCAAATCACCACCCAAACGCCCCAGTACCGGGTCCAGTCTCCGCAGGACCTCGAAAATATTCCCGTGGCCAATGCGCCGGTGGCGCAGCCACAGATTCTAGGCGGACTGGCTTCGTTTACCCGCGGCGCCGAAATGGCCGAAGTCACTCATTACAACATTCAGCCCGTCATCGACATTTATGGAGGAGTGGACGGCCGCGACCTTGGCGGAGTGGCCCGCGACATCACCCCCATCATCGAGCAGACGAGAAAACAGTTGCCGGCGGGATCGTCGATGATCTTGCGCGGACAGATCGAGACGATGAACGCATCCTACCTTGGCCTGCTCGCCGGCCTGGGGTTCTCGATCGTCCTGGTGTATCTAGTGATCGTCGTCAATTTTCAGTCCTGGCTCGATCCCTTCATTATCTTGACGGCATTGCCCGCCGCTCTCGCCGGCATCCTCTGGTTTTTGTTCGTCACCGGGACCACCATCAGCGTGCCAGCGCTCACCGGAGCGATCATGTGTATGGGCGTGGCAACGGCGAATAGCATTCTTGTGATCAGCTTCTCCAAGGAAAAGCTACAAGCGGGAAAAACCTCCATCGAAGCGGCGCTCGACGCCGGATTCACCCGCTTCCGCCCGGTCTTGATGACGGCGCTGGCGATGATCATCGGCATGCTGCCCATGTCGCTCGGCCTGGGCGAGGGCGGGGAGCAGAATGCGCCGCTGGGCCGCGCCGTGATCGGCGGCCTGCTGTTCGCTACGGTGGCGACCCTGTTCTTCGTGCCCGTGGTTTTCAGCATTCTTCATGGCTGGCGCCAACAGAGTCGAAGCGAGTGAAGAGCCCGTGAAACGAACGGATGCCGCAAATCGTCGTATGATTTGAGAACGAAAAGCCAGAAATCGATGACCGGTCGGCAGGAAAACGTGCAGATGTCGCCGGAGGACCACCGTCCCCTGGCTGGACCGCGACCCACGCGCGGTCTGGCCGGCCTCGTCATCGCGCTGATCGTCATCGCGTTGATCGTCATTGCGGGCATCGTGCCGCGCCGGCGAGCGCGAGCCGAGTTGGCCAGCCAGACCAGCGAGCTCGCGGTTCCCACGGTTACGGTCGTTCGCCCGACGCCGGGCGCTCCGCAGACGGAAATCGTCCTCCCGGGCAATCTCCAGGCCTATTCCGACTCCCCCATTTATGCCCGGACCAATGGATACCTGAAGAAGTGGTATGTCGATATCGGCGGACGCGTGAAAGCCGGCCAATTGCTTGCAGAAATCGAGACGCCCGAGGTGGACCAGCAACTCGACCAGGCGCGCGCAGACCTGAATACAGCCCGCGCGAATTACCGGTTGGCGGAAATTACGGCCGCGCGCTACGCCGATCTACTCAAGACGGACTCCGTCTCGAAACAGGATGTCGACAACGCCAACGGCGATTTTGAAGCTAAGAGGGCCATGGTCGCTTCGGCCGATTCCAACGTGCGACGCCTGGAGGAGCTGCAATCGTTCGAGAAGGTCTACGCCCCGTTTGACGGCGTCATCACCGCTCGAAACACGGATGTCGGCCACCTGATCAATTCCGGTGCGAGCCCCGCCGCCGCCGCCGAGTTGTTTCACATCGCGGCAACCCAGACATTGCGCGTGTACATCAACGTGCCGCAGGACTACTCGCAGTCGGCGCGTGTGGGACTGTCCGCCGATCTGGAATTTCAGGAGTTTCCGGGCCGCCGCTTCCAGGGAACCCTGGTTCGCACGGCCAATGCCATCGACGTTGCTTCCAGAACTCTGCTCGTCGAGGTGGATGTTGATAATCGAAATGGGGAGCTTTTGCCTGGCGCTTACGCACAGGTGCATCTGAAGGTCCCTTCCAGCGTGAGGACGCTCGTGCTCCCGGTCAGCGCGCTGATCTTTCGCTCGCAAGGACTACAGGTGGGAACGGTCCAAACCGACAATCGTGCCGTGCTGAAAAGCGTCACGCTCGGCCGCGATATGGGAAGCACCGTCGAGGTGGTGTCCGGTCTTTCACCAGACGATCTGGTCATTACCAATCCCCCCGACTCGCTCATCACGGGGGAAGAAGTGCGAGTGGTCACCGGGGAAAAGGGGGCTGGGAGTGCTCCGGCGCAGAACACCGATTACTGACTTTCGTGGAGCGAGATCGGCACGAAACTAGCAATAACAGGGGGGCGATTCGATGAAAACGTTTTGCCGGGCTGCCGTGATCAGTGTGGGCCTTGCGCTTGTTTTGTTCGCCGTGCTGCGCACCGGATTCGCAGGGGCTCCACCGACGAAGGGCGATACCGATACGAGCCCGTTCACCGATTTCCACGGTGAAACACCGGGCAAGGTCCATCACATCACGGTAGAGGATCTGCCGGCGCCGTATGCAACCAAGTCCGCGGCGATTTTCTCACGACCCGTTCCAAGGCCCGCCGATGCCTGGCCGCAGGCGCCTGAAGGTTTCAAGGTGACGCTGTACGCCGACAACCTGGTGGGCGATGACAAAAAACCGCTGCCTCCGCGCACGATCATCACCGCGCCAAACGGCGATTTCTTTGTAGCCTCGACGAACACCGGGAAAATTCTGGCCTTCCGCGGGCTGACAGCCGAGGGCAAGGCCGAGCAGACGGAAACGTTCGCAACCGGGCTTAAGCTGCCCTTCGGCATTGCCTTCTACCCACCCGGCCCGAATCCCCAGTATATCTACGTCGGGAACACCGACGCGATCGTTCGCTTCCCCTACAAAAGCGGAGACCTGAAAGCCACCGGAGATCCACAGGTGATCGTGCCGAATCTGCCGGCAGGGCCGAACCACTTCGCGCGCGGGATTGTCTTCTCGCTCGATGGAAAGCGCATGTTCATCGCGGTTGGCTCGCACACCAACGTCACCGACATCGATACGGACACGAGCGAGTACCACCGGGCTGACATTCTCGTCGCCAATCCGGACGGCTCCAACCTCCAGGTTTTCGCCTCGGGTATTCGCAACGGCTCCGGCGTCGCGGTCAATCCCCAAACGGGCGAGCTCTGGACCTCTGTGAACGAACGGGACGAACTTGGCGACAATCTTCCGCCCGACTACATTACGCACGTTCAGGAAGGAGGCTTTTACGGCTGGCCGTGGTACTACACCGGTGGCCACCCGGATCCGCGATTCCCGGGCAAGCATCCCGAGCTGAAGGATAAGTCCATCGTCCCCGACGTGCTGCTGGAACCCCACAACGCTTCGTTGAACATCACGTTTTACGAGGGCAAGCAATTCCCGAAGAAGTACAACGGAGTCCTGTTCGCCGCCGAGCACGGCTCGTGGAATCGCTCGGTCCGCACGGGCTACGAGGTCATCATGGTGCCGATAAAGAAGGGGCGTGCGCCCGGCGAGTATGAGGATTTCCTGACCGGGTTCGTCACTCCCTCAGGCGACTGCTGGGGCCGCCCCGTGGGAGTGGCGGTGGCAAAGGATGGCTCTTTGATGGTGACCGATGACGGTTCAAACTCGATCTGGCGAGTCACGTACGAGAAGAAATAATTCGGCGCCATCCCCTATGGCTTCCCTGTTTGGGCGCCGATGTCAACTGGGCGCTCTGAGCGTTTCCGCGCTCATATTCGGCGGTTGCGTCGTGGGGCCCAACTACAAGCGGCCCACAACAGAAGTTCCGCCGGACTACAAGGAAACGGGAGAGTTCAAGCAAGCGCATCCGAGTGACGCGATCGCCAAGGGCAAGTGGTGGGAGATCTACGACGATCCGCAGTTAAATGCCCTCGAAGAACAAATTAGCGTCTCGAACCAGTCCCTCAAGGCGGCCCAGGAGCAATTCGAGCAGGCACGGGCGGAGCTGCGGATTGCGCGTGCGGGACACTCTCCGACTCTTTCCACACAGCCCAGCATTGGGGGTGACCGTCAGTCGCAGAACAGAGCGCTCTTTGGTGTAGGTTCTCCTGTCAGCTACGCGGACTACTTGTTGCCCCTGGACGCTTCCTACGAACTGGACGTCTGGGGCCGCGTGCGTCGCACGGTCGAAGGGGCGCGTTCGGAGGTCCAGGCCAGCGCCGCCGATCTGGCCAACGTGGATCTGAGTCTCCGCGCGGAATTGGCGCTTGACTATTTCCAGTTGCGCGGGCTGGATTCCCAAAAACAGCTGCTGGATTCAACCGTCGAAGCCTACGAAAAAGCCCTGCAGCTGACTCAGAGCCGTTATGGCGGGGGGGTCGCGTCCGCCGTCGACGTGGCACAGGCACAAACGCAACTGGAAACGACGCGGGCACAGGATCAGGATGTCGGGGTCGAGCGAGCTGCTTTTGAGCACGCCGTGGCGGTGCTCATCGGCAAACCTCCCGCCGAGTTCAGCCAGCCTCTCGCGCCGCTCAAGAACCCTCCGCCCGCGATCCCGCCCGGGCTGCCTTCGGAACTGCTGGAGCGGCGACCGGACATCGCCGCGGCAGAGCGGCGCGTCCAAGAGGCCAACGCTCAGGTGGGCGTGGCCAAAGCCGCATATTTTCCCAGGATTTTGCTAACGGCCGGTGGAGGATTCGAGTCGGCGACCCTCGGCACGCTGTTGCAGGGTCCGAGCGGCTTCTGGCTGCTCGCGGGAACGGCTGCCCAGCAGATCATTGACGGCGGCCAGCGCCGGGGCGTCAGCGAGCAGGCGCGCGCAGCCTACCGGCAATCCGTCGATACCTACCGCCAAACTACCCTTAGTGCTTTTCAGGATGTAGAGGACAATCTCGCCGCCCTCAACATTCTCGAGGTCGAGGCGAAAACGCAGGACGGCGCCGTAGCCGCGGCCGAGCATTCTCTCGAGCTTTCCAACAACCGCTACAAAGGCGGCGTCGCAAACTATCTTGAAGTAACGACCGCGCAGTCAGCGGCTCTGGGCGATGAGCGGACGGCGGTGGATATCCTTACGCGCCGCGTCGTGGCGAGCGTTCTCCTCATCAAGGCTCTCGGCGGCGGCTGGAACGCCTCCCAGATTCTCAGCGCTTCGCGGTAGGATGCTGGCGTGCCCCCCGCGGCGCGCAAATGACTCTTCTCCGCAAACCCATCGGCCTCGTCTTTGCACTCGCCGGCGCGATGGCGCTCTCTCCGATGGTTTCGTCTGCGGCACCCGCACGGCTGATTCCGCTGAGCGATGGCTGGATGCTCGAATCCTCCTGCAAGGTGCGGGCGACGGGCGCGCAGATTTCCGACTCGGGCTTCTCGACCGGCGGCTGGCACGTGACCAAAGTGCCGTCGACCGTGCTCGCCGCGCTGGTTGCGGACCAAACCTACCCCGATCCTTACTTCGGCATGAACCTTCGTTCGATTCCCGGAACCACCTATCCCATCGGCAAAAACTTCTCTCAATTGCCGATGCCGAACGACAGCCCGTTCCGCTGCTCGTGGTGGTACCGCATCGAATTTCGTGTACCGGAGGATTTCCGGGGCCTTCACATCCGGCTGGATTTCGACGGGATCAACAACCACGCCAACATCTGGTTCAACGGCCGGCAAATCGCTTCGACCACCGCCATCTCGGGCGCCTACCGTGCGTATCGATTCGACGTGAGCCCCTGGCTTAGGTTCGACGCCCTCAACGTGGTTGCGGTTGAAAACTTCGCACAGTCCGTGCACGACCTCGGCATCAATTGGAATGACTGGAATCCCACGCCGCCTGACAAGGACATGGGCCTCTGGCGCGGTGTTTCGCTGCGCGCTACGGGGCCTATCGAAATGGACAGTCCCCAGGTGATCACCCATTTCCCGAGGCCGTCTCTGGACCCAGCGGATCTCACCGTAGAGGCCCAAGTGCGGAACCTGACTTCGCACCGTGTCACCGCCATCGTCGAGGCGGATCTAGAAGGCGTTCAGCTGAGAGAACCGATGGATCTGGGCCCTCATCAGACCACCACCGCGCGCTTTGCGCCCGATCGATTTCCTGGCCTTCGCGTTGCTCGTCCCGAATTGTGGTGGCCGCACCAGATGGGCGCACCGGCCCTTCACGATCTTACGATGAGCGTATCGGTCGGCGGCATTCCCTCAGACTCCGTCTCGATCCGCTACGGCATCCGCGAAGTTACCTCGGAGCTGGACCCGAAAGGCCATCGCCTTTTTCGTGTCAACGGCCAACGAATCCTGATTCGCGGCGCTGGATGGGCGCCGGACATGTTGCTGCGCGAATCACGCGAGCGGCTGGAAAATGAATTTCGTTACATCCGCGATCTGAATCTGAACGCCATCCGACTGGAAGGCCCGATGGTCCCCGACGCATTCTATGATCTGGCGGACCAGCAGGGCGTGCTGATCCTGGCCGGCTGGACCTGCTGCGATTTTTGGATGGACTGGAAAAAATGGAGCGCCGCGGATCTCGCCGTCGCGAGGGCGTCGCTGGGCTCCGAGATCTTGCGGATGCGCAGTCATCCGAGCATGCTGGTCTGGATGAATGGCAGTGACGAAGCTCCTCCCCCGGCAGTCGAGCGCGCCTATGCCGCGGAGCTGAAGGCTCTGGATTGGCCGAATCCGTATCTGGCTTCGGCCTCGGAAAAACCTGTCGCCTTCGGTGATCAAAGCGGAATGAAGATGCTCGGGCCTTACGACTACACGCCGCCAGATTATTGGCTCGCCGACACCAAGGGATTTGGCGGTGCCTTTGGGTTCGCGTCGGAGATTTCTCCCGGTCCGGCCATTCCGCTTGCAAGCAGCTTGCGGAAAATGCTGTCCGCCCGGGATATTCGGCCGGGGGGCACTGCCTGGAACTATCACGCGGGCGGCGAGCGGTTCACTCAGCTGACGCATTTCGATGAGGCCATGCGCGCCATTTACGGGCCGCCGGCGGACTTCGATGATTATGAAAGGAAATCGCAGGCCATGGCGTATGACTCCGAGCGCGCCATGTTCGAAGCGTATTCGCGCAATAAATACGACTCGACCGGCGTCATCCAATGGATGCTGAATAACGCCTGGCCCTCGCTGATCTGGCATCTTTACGATTACTATTTGCAGCCCGCCGGCGGCCATTTCGGTGCGAAAAAGGCTTGTGAGCCGGTCCACGCGCAATATTCCTACGACGATCGCAGCGTCGAGGTTGTCAACAGCACCTATGCCAACGTCGCCGGGCTCACACTGAGCGCACAACTTTACGATTTGAACCTAGGCGAGAGATTTGCGGCGCAGGTGACGGTCGCGGTCGGCCCCGACGGAGTCAAAAAAGCGCTCACGTTTCCCGAGAATGCCTTTCAGCACGCCTCGCCGGTCTACTTTGCCAGGCTTGTGCTGCGAGGCCCGCTCGGACAAATCGTCAGCACCAATTTCTATTGGCTCTCCCGAAAAAGCAATGTGTACGACTGGGCGGACACCGATGCCTACACGGCCATTTCCGCCTACGAGAATTTGACGACACTCGAATCGTTGCCGAGTGCGGGCCGCATGGATGTTGCTGCCTCGGCCGAAGATGGGCGCGAGGGTCCGACGGTGCGCGTCACGCTGCGTAATCCGAGCGATCGCCTCGCGTTTCAGGTTCGTCTGGGAATTCGTCAGAAGCAGGAGGGCAGAGAAATCCTGCCCGTGCTGTGGCAAGACAACTACATCGAGTTGATGCCCGGCGAATCGCGCGAAATCGTGGCGCAATTCCTCTCTCCCGATGCGATTCAAGGCGAATCGGAATTGACGATTGACGGCTGGAATATTGAGCCGCTGAGGCTGCCTTTGAACCAAGGAGCGCGGCACACGGCCGATTCCGGTAAAACGGAGTGACAACCGTTCATCAGTCTGGTTCCTGGGTGACGATGTGCACGTCCACGGCAGGGGCATCGCGCAGGAAACGGCTGATCGCGTTCATGTAACGGAGCTTGTTCAAGCCCTCCGTCGCCGTTCTGCCGAAAATCATCTGCGTGATGTGCTTTTCGCGCACGAACTGGGCCGCCGCGTCAGGCACGTTGTTGCCCTCGAGCCGCACAACTTTCGCACCGAGACTCTCGGCGAATTTCAGGTTGGCCTCGAGCGATTTATCATCCTGAGCATTCGCGCCGCCCACATCGACGTGCACGGCGTAGAGTTCCGCATCCATTCGTCGGGCCATGCGCGCCGCCCGGGCCAGCAGATACTGGGCGCGCGGATTCGAGCTGATGCAAACGGCCAGGCGTTCGCGCACCGCCCAATTCTCCTGAATGTCCTTCTCGTCCATGTAGGAGGAGAGGCTGCGATCCACCTGCTCGGCCACCTGGCGCAGAGCCAGCTCGCGCAGGGCGATCAGATTTCCGCGACGGAAAAAGTTCCTGAGTGACTGTTCCACCTTTTCCTTGCCGTACACGTCGCCGCGCCTCATCCGGTTCTGGAGCGCCTCCGGCGTGAGATCGACCATCACCGTCTCGGCCGCCATCTGCAGCACCCAGTCTGGCACCGTCTCGCGTACGACCACGCCCGTGAAGGTGTTTACGGTTGGGGCGATACTTTCAATGTGCTGGATGTTCACGGTCGACAGGACATCGATCTTTGCTGCCAGGATTTCGAGGACATCCTCGTAGCGCTTGCGATGTTTGCTTCCTGGAATATTGGTGTGGGCGAGCTCGTCGACCAAGACCACCTGCGGCTGGCGCTGGATGATTGCGTCAACGTCCATCTCTTCGAAAACAGTGCCCTTGTATTCAATCTTCTTCCGCGGGACGATCTCAAGCTGCGGCACCAGCTCGGCAATGCCCTTTCGGCCGTGCGTTTCGACGATTCCCACCACCACGTCTTCGCCGCGGCTGTGGCGGCGAATCGCCTCGGTCAGCATGCTGTAGGTCTTGCCGACGCCCGGGGCATAGCCGAGAAACAGTTTGAGTGTGCCCTTCGCTTTTTCAGGCGGCGGAGAAATCTCCGCTAGCAGCTGCTCTGGACTCTTGCGCACGGTTATATTTTTTACACAAATTCGGGAAGCTAGCTAGAATAATCCAGTGGCTTTTCTCTCTCTCAACCGCTTGTTCCAATTCGCTGGCGCCCTGGCGCTCGTTGCCGGCATCACGGTCTTTTACCTGAAAATCTATTCTGCAAACCACACCACCGTCGCCCTGACTTTCATCCTGGCTATTCTAGCCGTTTCCACGGTTTGGGACATGGCCGTTTCGGTGGTGATGTCGTTCGCCGCCGTGTTGTCGTTCAATTATTTCTTTCTGCCGCCCTCGGGCAGGTTCACGATCGCCGACCCCCAGAACTGGACGTCGCTGTTCACCTTCCTGGTGGTTGCCGTGACTGCCAGCCATCTGGCCACACGCGCGCGTCAGAAGACCGCCGACGCTTCGGCCCGCCAGCGGGAGATTGAACGACTGTATTCCTTTAGCCGCGGCCTGCTGCAGGCGCGCAATGTAATGGAACTGCTGAATCGCGTGCCGGTACAGATCGTAGAAGCCTTTGAGGTGGGTGCGGCGGCGATCTTCCTGGCAGACAAGCAAAAGGTATACCGCTCGGGTCCCGTCATCTCTCAACTGGACACCGAGAGCCTGAAGGCGATCATGGCGCGCGAGGAGCCGGTGATCGATGCCTCCCACAGCGTGTGCTTTCTTCCTGTGCGGCTCGGAGTTCGGGCGGTCGGCAGCCTGGGAATCTCGGGCCAGATTCTTCCGCGGCCGACGCTGGAGGCGATCGGGACGCTGGTGGCCATCGCCATGGAGCATGCGCGGGCCATGGAGCAGGTTGGGCAAACCGAAGCAGCTCGCGAAGCGGAGAAGCTGCGGACCGCTCTGCTCGACGCTGTGACCCATGAGCTTCGCACGCCGCTCACCTCCATCAAGGCCTCGGTGACGAACCTTCTTTCCAATCCGGATCTCCGCCCCGATCAGAGACAAGAGCTGCTGACGATCATCAATGAGGAAAGCGACCGACTGAACCATCTGGTCGGCGAGGCGGCGGAGATGGCGCGGCTCGATGCGGGCGAAGTGGAATTGAAAGCCGAACCGCATCCCATCGAGGATGTCATTAAGGCCGCGCTCGAACACTGCCGGAGCTCGCTCGGAAACCGTGCGGTGCACGTGCAGGTCGCCGAAGGGCTGCCGCCTGTCCATGCGGACGTGGGGCGCGCCCGCGAGGTGCTCGTGCAGCTCCTCGAAAATGCGAATCGATACTCTCCTGCCGACCAGCCCATCATGATTACGGCGGAGGCCAGCGGGGATTTTGTGGTCACCAGCGTCGCCGATCGCGGCGACGGCATCGATGACCAGGAACAAGCGCTCATTTTCGAAAAATTCTATCGAGGCAGGGACCAACGCTACAGCGTGGAAGGAACCGGCATGGGCTTACCCATCGCCAAAGCGATCGTGGAAGCGCACGGCGGCACGATCAGCCTGACCAGCCAGCGCGGCCACGGTTCCGTCTTTTCCTTTACGCTGCCGGTCGAACGCGGCCGCCTCGGTCAGCTCCAAACGCCTGTGCGCGCCTCCAGCAACCCATGACCTCCGCGAAGATTCTGGTTGTTGACGACGAACCTCAAATCCGGCGGGTCATGCGGACGACGCTGATCTCCCAGGGGTACACGATGGCGGAGGCCAAAAGCGGCGATGAAGCGCTGGAACTGATCCCCGTCGAACGGCCCGATCTGATCCTGTTGGACGTGAATATGCCCGGCCGCTCGGGACTGGAAACCTGCCGGGAGATCCGCCTCGCCTCCGACGTCCCCATCATCATGCTGACGGTGCGCAATACGGAACGCGACAAGGTGCAGGCGCTGGATGCGGGTGCAGACGACTACGTGGTGAAGCCGTTCGGCTCCGAGGAGCTGATGGCTCGCATCCGCGCTGCACTCCGCCGGGCCAGTCCTTCCGAGGCCTTGCCGCCCTTTGTTTCCCCCGATTTAAAGATCGACTTTGAGAAGCGCTCCGTGATGGTCACTGGCCAGCCCGTGCGCCTGACGCCAAAGGAATTCGAGCTGCTGCATCACCTGGTGGCTAACCGGGGAAAAACGGAAAGCCACCGGCGCTTATTGCAAGCGGTCTGGGGACCGGACTACGGCGAGGAAACCGAGTATTTGCGCGTGTTCATCAACCAGTTGCGGAAGAAGATCGAGCCCGATCCGCGGCACCCGCGCTATATTCATACCGAGCCGTGGGTCGGATACCGCTTTGAGCCCCCCCGCGAAAAATCTCGCTCCAGCCGCCCAGAAAGATAGCTGCGCCAACAGCCCCCAGGATCGGGAAAGGAGAAACATGGCTCCCTATTTCGTCGTGTCCCTCAAGACCTCAAAGAAGGACGGCAGAACGTGTCCGGCCCACATCGGGTAGTGATCCTCGGCGGCGGCTTCGGCGGGCTGAGCGCAGCACGCAGCCTCAAGCACGTGCCGGTTGACGTTACTCTGATCAACCGCACCAACTACCATCTGTTCCAGCCGCTGCTCTACCAAGTGGCCACCGGTGCCCTGTCACCCGCCAACATCGCTTCACCGCTGCGTACCATTCTCAAAAAGCAGAAAAATGCCCGCGTGCTTCTGGCCGAAGCCACCGGTATCGACGCTCGGAACCGGCGCGTGATTCTGAGCGACGGGACGGTCGAATATGACACGCTGATTGTCGCCACGGGTTCGAGTCACCAGTATTTTGGTCACGACGAATGGGAGGACTTCGCACCCGGGCTGAAAACGGTTGAAGATGCGACCGACATGCGTCGCCGGATTCTGTTGGCGTTTGAAACCGCCGAGCGCGAACCGGACGCCGAGAAGGTCCGCGCACTGTTGACCTTTGTGATCGTCGGCGGCGGACCCACCGGCGCGGAGCTTGCCGGTGCACTCGGTGAGATCGCCAACGACACCCTACGCCACGACTTCCGCAAAATTGATCCATCCCAGGCACGGATCATCCTTGTCGAAGCTGCGGACCGCGTGCTGCCGTCCTACCCGCCGAGCTTATCGGCAGCAGCCGAAAGGATGCTTGAACGGCTCGGCGTAACGATCCGCACCGCCCATTTTGTGACCGAGGTGGGACCCACGGGTGTCGGTGTGCGCGAAGGCGACCGAAGTGAAATCATTCCCGCGCGCACGATTCTGTGGGCCGCCGGAGTTCTTGCCTCACCGCTCGGTCAAATCCTCTCTGCCGACTCTGGGGCGCCGCTCGACAAATCCGGGCGCGTCATCGTGGAGCCGGATTGCACGGTGCCCGGCCGGCCCGAAATTTTCGTAATCGGCGATCTGGCTAATTTCAGCCACCAAACCGGAGAGCCTCTGCCCGGCATGGCGCAGCCTGCGATTCAACAGGGCCGCTACGTAGCAAGCGTGATTGAAAAACGTTTGCGCGGAGAGAAGTGGGATCGCTTTCACTACCGGGACAAAGGAAATCTCGCAACGCTAGGTCGGGGCGCGGCCATTGCCGATTTAAATGGGCTGCGGCTAGCGGGATTTCCCGCTTGGTTGATTTGGGTTTTCATCCACCTGCTCTATATCGTGGAGTTTCAAAACCGCCTGCTCGTGTTCATTCAATGGGGATGGTTTTACTTCACCTACGACCGCTCGGCGCGACTGATCACCGGGAAGAGTCCGCTCCCGCTGGATATCTAGCTCCGGCCGTGCGGGCGAAGCAATTTTTGATCGCATCCCCTCGCTGCCATATTAGAATTGAAATACCCGGCCTACCGCGATGAAGCGCCTCGATAAAGCGATCCTGATCAGTCTCCTGGCCTTGCTGATCGTCGCCGTGTGCGCTGTGCTTTTCACCCGTGGCTGGGCCGACTATCGCAACCGCCTGCATTTGCTTTCTCGCCGCGCCTCACAACCCGTGGATATGCGCCCGTTGGAAACGGCACAGCAACTGGCACAGCTCGCCGTTACTCACACCGAGCAGGACTACGCTCAGCAGGCCGTGCGCCTGGGCGATCGCTTGGTCGATCTGGCGTTCGCAGCCGCTGTCGACGCCGCCTCGCAAAATCCGGCCCCCCTCACGCCCCAGGCGCGCGAGTTGGCCGCGCGCGTTAAGACCGATGAAGTTGCTGTGGCAGCCGATCAGAACCGCATTACTCACTTCACAGCCGCGCTCGCCCACTCCCAGGGTCCTGCGAAAGAAGGTCTTGAGGAATTGGTCAGCATCGCGCAGGCCCAACTCGCGCTGGACCAGGACGACCTCGCCGAAGCACAACAGGACCTCATCAGCGCAGGCGGCGACAAGCAGGCGACCATTGAGCAGCTACTCGACCAGCACAAAGCGTCGGAGGCCCACAGCGCGCCCATGCAGGTCGGTGCTCCGGCCGAGACCGCCGCGACAGAACTCACGCGAGAGAGCAACATCCTGGCCGAATCGCGCGCCTGGGCCTCGCTTCACGCCAAGGAAGCGAGTCTACAGAAAGCCAAGGAGGACGCCTTAGAACGTGCCGCCTCTCTTTCGGCTCAGCACGATGCGCTCGAAAAACAAGTCGCAGAAGGAAACCAGCAGCTATCGCCGGGTTCGCCCGAGGCCGATACCCCGCTTGTGCTCCTGCACCGGCAGACCGAGGCGAAGAAAACCCTCGGTGGCTTCGACACGCGCATTCAAACCGAACAGCAACTGGCCGCCGTCTATACCAGCTGGATTGAACTGGTCAATGCGCGAGCCAAGAGTTTCCTTCACGAAATATTCCTGTCCGCGCTCTGGATCGTGCTGATTGTTCTCTTGGTGTTCATAGCCAATTACTGGCTCCAGCAATTTTTCGGGCAGATGGCTCGTGACCGCCGCGAGATGCGCACCATCGACACTGTGGTTTTGCTCAGTGTGCAAGCGGTCGGTGTGATTCTCATTCTGCTTGTTTTCTTCGGCTTCCCCAGTAACTTTGCGACGGTCCTGGCGCTTGCGGGCGCAGGGCTCACGGTCGCTTTGAAGGATTTCATCGTCGGATTTCTCGGTTGGTTCGTGCTCATGGGCAAGGACGGAATCCGCGTGGGCGACTGGGTAGAGATCAACGGGGTCGGCGGCGAAGTGTTGAAGCTTGGGCCGCTGCATACCGTCGTGCTCGAAACCGGCAACTGGACGGACGCAGGGCATCCGACGGGGCGCAAGGTTTCCTTTGTGAACAGCTTTGCCATCGAAGGGCACTACTTCAACTTCTCGACCTCCGGGCAATGGCTGTGGGATGAGATCGAGCTACAGGTGCCGGAAAGCGTCGACCCCTATGCCATGGCGGAGGCCATCCAAAACATGGCGGCGGAGGAGACGGCCGAAAACGCGCGGCTCGCGGAGTCGGAGTGGAATCGCGTCACGACGAGCCGATCATTCCATGCCACCCCCTCGCTGAGCGTTCGCCCGTCCAGTTCCGGAATCAGCGTTCGGCTGCGCTACATCACGCGCGCAAACGAGCGCTTTGAGGTTCGCACTCGCCTGTATCGTGCGATTGTCGAAATGCTACAAAAGAAAAGGATCCCC
>Ga0187783_10000337_pt1 | contig 34400 bp, 31 predicted proteins | sample 1015_SJ02_MP02_2_FD_132471 | JGI IMG/M metagenome (GOLD analysis project Ga0187783, IMG submission 132471) | Tropical peat soil microbial communities from peatlands in Department of Meta, Colombia - 1015_SJ02_MP02_20_MG | ecosystem: Environmental > Terrestrial > Soil > Wetlands > Peat | place... | reverse complement strand
CTCGAGGCGAAGGCGGAGATCCTCGTGCCGGCCGCGCTCGAGAACCAGATCTCCCGGAAGAACGCCGATAAGATCCAGGCGAAGCTCGTCGCGGAGGCCGCCAACGGGCCGACGCTCCCCGAGGCCGACGAGATCCTGTTCCAGCGCAAGGTCACCGTGCTCCCCGACGTCCTCGCCAACGCCGGCGGGGTCACCGTCAGCTACTTCGAGTGGGCGCAGGACATCCAGGGTTACTACTGGCCGCTCGAGGAGGTCAACCGGCGGCTCGAGCAGGTGATGGTGCGCTCCTACCAGGACGTCCACAAGGTCGGCATCGAGCGCAAGGTGCACAACCGAACCGCGGCCTACGTCCTCGCGATCCAGCGGGTCGTCGACGCGATCCAGATCCGCGGGATCTACCCGTAGACCCGCCGGGCTCTCCCCGAAAATGGCGGAGCTCCCGCGCTGCCGGCGGGCGACGTGGGCCGATGTCGATCGCTGGGCGGACCGCGTCGCGGAAGCGATCCGCGCGCGCGCGGCGATCCCCGAGACGATCGTCGGGCTCACCCGCGGCGGCTGGGTGCCCGCCCGCCTCCTCTGCGATCGGCTCGGCGTGACGCGGATGGTCTCCCTGCGCGCCCAGCACTGGGGCATCACCGCGACGCCGACCGGCGCGGCCGAGCTCACCGAGGGCCTCAGCGGCCCGGTCCGGGACCAGGGTGTGCTCGTCGTGGACGACATCACCGACACCGGCGAGAGCCTCCGGCTCGCCGTCGATCACGTTCGGGCGCAGGGACCGAGGACGCTCGCGAGCGCCACGTTCCTCCACATCTCGCACGCCCGGTTCGTCCCGGACTTCTACGCCGAGATGATCCCCCGGCAAGCGTGGGCCTGGATCGTCTTTCCCTGGAACTACTGGGAGGACCTCCGCACGCTGGCGGCGAAGGCCGCGGAGATCGCGCCGGGGCTCTCGGCCGTGCAGCGGACGTTGCGGGCGCGTTGCGGCCTCGCGGTGTCGCGGGCGGATCTCGCGGAAGTGGCCCGCACGGTCCCGCTCGGCACGCCGTCCGCCCGCGCCGCGGCGCCCCCCGGCCGCCGGCGTCGGTCGGCCTAGCCCGAGCCCTGGCTCCGCGGGTCGAGGACCGCGCGGGCGGCGAGGGCCTTCAAGTACTGCTGCAGCGCGCCGGCCCCGATCACGAGGCCGAAGCCGGCGAGCAGGAGCGCGAGCAGCACCGGTAGCTGGCCCGGGCCGAGCGCGCCCTGCAGATACCGGACGAGGTAGACGATCCCGTAGCTGACGAGGCCGATCCCGACGATCGAGGTCGTCGCGACCACGAACGAGCGCGGGAAGCGGCCCCGCGAGAGCGTCCGGCGGATCGCGCGGCCGGACTCCCAGACGAGCGCGCCGAGGATCCACCAGAAGACGCCGGACTGCAGGAAGAACAGGACGCGCTCGAGCGGCGAGCCCGCGCTCCCCGCGTAGCTATCGTAGCCCGAGAGGAACCCGACCCCCACGAGGGCGATCGCGAACAGGCCGAAGCCGAAGGCGACCGAACCCTGCCGGATGTCGGTCGAGGCGCCCTGGATCGACTCGATGAGCGCCTCGTCCACGTCGAACGTCCAGAAGATGAGGTAGACGCCGAGGACGATCGCGAGACCGATGACGCCCCAGAGGAGGACGCCGCTCGCGGCCGCGACGCCGAGGATCAGCAGGACGAGCGCGAGCGGCAGGACCGTCTTGGCCCGCAGCTTCGGGTCCTTGAGCGCGCGCACGACCGTGTAGTAGGTCGACTCGATGCTCGCGTTCTGGCGGACGTAGACGCGGCGGACGCCGTCGACCTTGACGCGCGAGGCCAGGATCGGGAACAGGAACTCGTCCTCCGCCCCGTCGCTCACGAGGAACGCGCTGTCGGCCCCCACGCGACCGAGCACGTCGTCGAACTGCGCGGCGACCCGGCGGTCCGAGAGCACCCCGACCTTGCCGGCGCCGGTGAGGACGCAGACCTCGCACTCCTCGCCCGCGCCGCGGAGCTCGTCGAGCAGGCTCACGGCCGCGAACAGGGCGTTGGTGTCGGAGTCCTCGGGGTCGGCCGTGCCGAGACGGACGGCCGCGTCGAGGACCGCGGCGCGACCGACGACGGGCCCGGCGACCGAGGCCTTGCGGCCGAGGTCGTCGTCACGGTCGATGCAGACGACGAGGCGCATGGCCCGCGAAGTATGCCCTCCGGAAGGCTTAATCCTCTCTCTCGAGCCCCGCCGAGCGCCCGCGACCGCCGGCGGCCGGCCCGCAGGCTAATACGCTCCGCCCCTCCCTCCGGACCGGCCGATGGTCGAGCTCCCGGACAAGACGGCGGCGTTCATCGACTGGTACCTCGCGGTCGTGGAGGCCGCGAACCTTACCGACAAGCGCTACCCCGTCAAGGGCCTCAATGTCTGGACGCCGGACGGGATGCGGGCCCGCCGGAATCTCGACGCGGTCCTGATCCGTGAGATCGAGGCGACCGGCTCGGTCGCCGTCGAGTTCCCCGCGCTCATCCCCTCGACCGAGTTCGCGAAGGAGGCCGAGCACATCAAGGGGTTCGACGCGCAGGTCTACTGGGTCACGAAGGGCGGGACGAGCCCGCTCGACATCCCGCTCGTGCTGCGCCCGACCAGCGAGACCGCGATGTACCCGGTCTTCGCCCTCTGGGTACGCTCGCACCGCGACCTGCCGCTCAACGTCTACCAGATCGTGAACACGTTCCGCTACGAGACGAAGACGACACGACCGTTCCTGCGCGTGCGGGAGATCCACTTCTTCGAGGAGCACACCTGTCAGGCGAACGAGGAGCATGCCGCCGAGCGGGTCCGGTCGAACCGGCAGGCGTTCCGGGCCATGGCGAGCGCCCTCGCGCTCCCGTACCTCGCCGTCCGCCGCCCGGATTGGGACAAGTTCCCCGGTGCGTTCTATTCGATCGCGCTCGACATCCCGGTCGGGGCGGCCCGCACGCTGCAGATCGGGAGCATCCACCACTACCGGGAGAACTTCGCCCGTCCCTACGGGATCCGCTACGAGGCCGCGGACGGCAGCCAGCGCTACGTGCATCAGACGACCTTCGGCCTCTCCGAGCGCCTGCTCGGCGCCGCGCTCGCGGTCCACGGCGACCGCAAGGGCGCGGTGTTCCCGACGGCGCTCGCCCCATACGAGGTCGTCGTCATTCCGATCCCCGGCCCCGACGCGGGGGAGGCCCCACGGCGCGTCGCGACGGAGGTCGCCGAGCGCCTGCGTCGCCACGGCCGGCGGGTCCACCTCGACGACGGCGACGAGCGCCCGGGCGCGAAGTACTACCGCTGGGAGACCGCCGGCACGCCGCTGCGCCTCGAGGTCGGTCGCCGAGAGGTGGAGAATCGCGCGCTGAGCGCGGCGGACCGGCTGGGCCACAAGGCCCCGGTCGCGCTCGATCGCCTCGAGCACGAGGTCGACGACCGGCTGCGGGAGTTCGACCGCGCGCTCATCGAGCGCGCGCAGCGCGCGTTCGCCGCGGCCTTCTCCGTCGCCCGCTCGCTGGAGGAGCTCGCGGCCTCCTCGACGGTGCGGCTGGTCGGCTGGTGCGGCCGGGAGGACTGCGGCCACCGCATCGAGACCGCGATCGACGGCGCCCTCCTCGGGACGCCGGAGGACCCGCTACCGTTCCCGGTCCCTCCGGTCACCGGCTGCATCGCGTGCGGTCGGTCGGACGGCGCGCAGTGGGCGATCGCGGCGCGTCCGCTCTAGTGGCGCGAGCCGGTCTCGGGCGGCGCGGTCACCGGCGGGTTCGGCAGGACGAGCCACATCCCCGCAAGCCCGAAGAGCAGGAGCGTGATCACCACGGCGTAGACGCCGTTGTCGATCCAGACGCCGTAGAAGGTCCCCCACCAGACGTAGAAGGCGACCGCGCAGACCACGAGACCGGCGAATCCCCAGAACGAGATCTTCCGCGGGAGCGGCAGCTCCCGGAAGCGCACCGGCTCGCTCGATGTCGCCGGGGACGTGCTCGCCTGCGCCATCGCGGCCGGTCGACCCGGGGTGCGTTAGATAACCCTTGCGGCGCCGACGCGGACGCGCGGCGGAGCCCCGCCGCCGGCGCTCCGGGCCGGGGCGTCCGGTCCGGACGGCGACCGGCGCGGCGCTCCGGGCGCACCTTTAACCCGTGGCCGGGACTAGAACGGGCTCGATGCCCGAGCCCGGCGTCGTCGAGCCGGCCGACGAGATGCCGGGGCTCGAGCGACTCTCGGGCGAGCAGCTCCGGATCCTCGCCTACGCCAGCGCGATCGGCTCGGAGTTCGACTTCCCGCTCCTCGTCGGAGCGATGGGGGTCGAGGAGGAGGCGCTCGCCGAAGCGCTCGAGGAGCTCGTCCACCGGGGGATCCTCCAGGAGCGGGCGGGTGGCGACCGCTTCGGCTTCGCCGAGGAGGCGTTCCGCGCCCGGATCTACCGGTCCTTGACGGAGAGCCGCCTGCGGGTCCTCCACCGCAAGATCGCGGAGGCGATGGAGAAGGTCTATCCGGACCCGCCGCTCGCGGTGGTCGCCGAGCTGGGCCGGCACTTCTTCCTCGGGAAGGTGCCCGAGAAGTCCCGTGCCTACAACCGCCGGGCCTCGGACGACGCCCGATCGTCCGAGGACCCCGAGGCGGCCGCGCTCTACCTCGAACGCGTCCTGGTCGATCTCGAGTCGATGCCGGGCGACCGTCGGCGCGATCTCGCCGAGATCGACTCGGCGCTCGGGGAGCTCTATTACTCCTTCGGCCGGTTCGCGGAGGCCGACCGCCACTACTCGCGCGCGCTCGAGCGCTTGGGCGCGGACGAGCCGCGGATCCGGGCCTCGCTGCTGCTCGCGCGCGGCGAGATCGCGCGCGAGAACCTCGACCTCGACGGCGCGAAGCGCGCCGCCCTCGAGGCCCAGCGGCTGTTCGACGCGAGCGGCGACGCGCTCGGCCGGGCCCAGACCTACCGCCTCATCGCGCGCATCTCCTTCCAGCGCGGGGCTTACCGCGAGGCCCTCGACGAGGGCATGCGCGCGCTGGACGCTCTCGGCGACACGCACGACGATCGCCTCCTCGGCCGGCTCGCGATCGACATCGGCAACTCCTTCGCGCTCCTCGGCCCCGAGGTTCGGGCGGAGGCCGTCAGCTGGTACGAGCGGGCGATCCAGCGCCTCACCTCCGTCGGGGACTGGGTCGAGCTGTCCCGGGCCTACCACAACCTCGGCGTCCTCACCGGAGAGGCGCACCCGCAGGACGGGCTCGACTACCTCGCCCGCGCGCGGGACCTCGGGGAGCGGGCCCACGACGGGCGCGCGACGGGCCGAGCGCTCCTCTCCGGGGTCGAGCTGCGGCTCGCCCTCGGCCAGCTGGAGGAGGCGAGCCGCGACAACGAGCAGGCCGGCCGGACCCTCGAGCGGCTCACGGACGGCCTCGGGCTGGAGCAGGTCGAGGTCAATCGCGGCCTGATCGCCGAGAAACAGGGCCAGTGGGACGACGCCGAGCGCGCCTACCTCCAGGCCCTCGACATGTGCCGACGCTACCGGCTGCCGGCCGACGAGTCAGAGGTCCAGCTCTTCCTCGCCCGCCTGCGCCTCAAGACCCGGAACCTCGATGGCGCGCGCACCGCCCTGCGGGCGGCGGCGAACTTGAAGGTCCGCGAGATGCGCCCGCAGCTCGCCGCCACGTACGACGATCTTGCGGCCCAGCTCGAGCGCCTCGCGCCCGCGCGCCGGGACGAACCGACGCCGGGGTCGGACGAGTAGCGGCGGGATTGGGTTATCTACCCGGTCCACCGTCTTTTCCCCCCGATGCCGGGCGCCGGGAGCCTGCGCGCAGGCGCGGTGCCTCCCATCTTCGGCCGGTCCGACGTGCTCGCCGAGATCGACCGGACGCTCGAGCGGGCCCGCTCCGGCGCCGGCGACGCGCTGCTCATCTCGGGGGACGACGGCGCGGGGAAGAGCCTCTTCGTCCGGGCGAGCGTCGCGCGCGCCCGCGAGCACGGGTTCCGCTCGTTGACCGGCCGCGCGCTCCCCGAGGAGATCCCGCAGCCGTTCTCGCTCGTGCGCGACCTGGTGCGCCCGCTCGCCCCGAGCGCGGAGCACAGCGCGGGCGCCGCGGACCCGGTCCTCCCGATCTTCCTGGTGCCGTACGGCACGAACGGCGCCAGCGCGCCGTATGGATCGGTCGAGGCCGGGGAGCCCGCGACCGAGGCCGAGGGGCTCGACGCGGTCCTCGCTCCCCTCGACAGCCCGGGCGAGTGGCTCGGGACCAGCCGGAACGAACTGTTCGCGCGCATCACCCAGTACCTCACCGATCTCGCGCGGGACGAACCCCTGCTGCTCGCCATCGACGACCTGCACTTCGCCGACCCATCCTCGCTCGAGTTCCTCGCGCGCTTCGTCGCGACGATCTCCGACCGGCGCATCGCCCTGGTGGCGACCGTCGCGGCCGGCAGCCGCATCCCGAGCCAGGTGCGCGAGGCGCTCGAGTCGCTCACCCGCTCCAGCGTCGTGCGGACCGTGCCGCTCGGTCGGCTCTCCACCGCCGACGTCGCCGAGTTCGCGCGCTGGGTCCGGCGCGGGCTCGCGCCCGACCCGGCGGACGTGCTGCGCTGGCACGCCCAGACGGAGGGGAACCCCCTGTTCGTCGAGCAGCTCGTGCGCTCCTCCTCGGGCCTCGGCGCGCGCGCGCCCGCGACGCCGACCGACGGCTCGGCGGACCTCAATCAGCTCCTGCTCGCCCGGGCGCGGCGCCTGAGCGAGGTGGAGCGGCGGACGCTCACCTACGCGAGCCTGCTCGGCCGCGAGTTCGCGATCGGGACCCTGCAGGCGATCGGCGAGATGGACGAGGAGCGGCTGACCGAGGTCGTCGACCGGCTCGTGCAGGACGGCGAGCTGCGCGAGCGCGACGCCGAGACCCTCGAGTTCACGACCGAAGGCCTGCGGGCGGGCGTCTACGCCGAGCTGACCCAGACGCGACGGCGGATCCTGCACCGGCGCGTGGCGCGCGCGCTCGAGGAACGACACCTGGCGACCGACTTCGAGCTCGCCCGGCAGTTCTACCTCGGCCGGGACGACGCGAAGGCCGCCGAGTACAACGCCCGCGCGGCCGTGAGCGCGATGCGGGCCTTCGCCTTCGAGAGCGCGGTGCCGTACCTGGAGCGGGCGCTCGAGGCGGAGCGCCGGCGGCCCGACCGCGCCCTTGCGCGCGAGGTCCATCTGCTCACCGAGCTCGGGCGCGCCTTCGACGAGCTCGGCGATCTGCGCCGGTCGGAAACGGCGCTCAGCGAGGCCGTGGCGCTCGCGCGGCGCTCGCCCGAGCTGGACGCGGAGCTCGGGCGGGTCCTGCTGGCGCTCGCCCAGACGCGTCAGGACCAGAGCGAGTTCGCGAGCGCCGAGGCGCTGGCACGCGAGGCGTACGGCCGGCTCGAGGCCCGCGGCTCGCCCCGCGAGCTGATGACCGCGCACCGGGTCTTGGGCATCGTCAACTGGCGGCTCGGTCAGATCGCCCCGGCCGAGGAGCACCTTCGGCTCGCGCTCGAACTCGCCGAGCGCGAAGGAACGTCGATCGAGCAGGGCCACGCCCTGATCGACGTGGCAAACGCGCTGCTGCTCGGGGAGACCGAGCGCTTCGGCGAGGCGCTCACGATGTACGAACGGGCCGCGGAGCTCTTCGGGAGCGGCCAGGACCTGAGCGCGCGGGCGCGCGTGCTGATGAACCGTGCCGTCCTCCTCTACTCGACCGGCCGTTCGGAGGAAGCGCTCGAGGGCCTCGACCGCGCGATCGAGGCCGCCGAGCGCTCCAAGTCGCCGATCTGGATCGGCTACTGCTACCTCAACCTCGCCCAGATGCGCGCGGAGCTCGGCCAGCCGGACCGGGCCCGCCCGGCCCTCGAGCGCGCGGAGAGCCTGCTGCTGCCGCTCGGCGACCGCCTTGCTCCCGAGCAGATCGCGCTCGTCCACGGCCTGCTCGCGGAGGCGGAGCGGGACTGGGACCGCGCGCAGCGCTACTTCGAGGACGCGCTCCGCCAGGCGCGCGAGCTCGGCGCAGAGCCGGACGTCGGCGAGATGCTGTTCCGCCTCGCGCACCTCGACCACGCCCGCGGCGACGACGCGAGCGCCCGGGCCCATCTCGCCGCCGCCCGCGCGAGCGGCGTCGACCGCCAGCGCAGCGACCTCGCCGGACGGGTCGCCCGGCTCGACGTGGAGCTCTCGCGCTCGCCCGACCCGTCCGCTTAAGGCGGTCCCGCCGCTCGGCGCGATCGTGGCGCGCCCCGAGTCGCCCGCCCGGAGCGGGCCGGACGGCTCGCCGCACCCCGACCCCGTCGACCCCAGTTTCGAGCGGGACGTGCGCCGCATGTTCACCCACATCGCCGCCGGCTACCAGTGGTTCGATCACGTCGCGTCGCTCGGCGGGGATCTGCTCTGGCGCCCCCGCGCGCTGTGGGACCTCGACCGATTCCGCGCCCCGGGCCGGATGGAGCGCATCCTCGACCTCGGCTGCGGCACCGGCGAGCTGACCCGGCTCGCGGCCCGCCACTTCCCCGGGGCGAGCGTGGTCGGGGTCGACTTCACGGCCGCGATGCTCCGCGTCGCCGTCCGCCTCACACCGCGCGCGCATCGGACCCGCGCCGTCGCCTACGGCCGCGGCACCGCGCAGCGTCTGCCCTTCGGCGACGCGTCGTTCGACCTCGTGACGAACGCCTTCCTCGTGCGCAACCTGGTCGATCTACCGGCGGCGTTCGGGGAGATGCGCCGGGTGCTGCGGCCGGGCGGGGTCCTGCTCTCGCTGGAGATCACCGAGCCCCCCTCGCCGATGTTCGGCTCGATCTTCCACGCCTACTTCGACCATGTCGTGCCCTGGCTCGGGGCCGCGGTCGACAGCGCGGGCCCGTACCGCTACCTGCCCGAGTCGCTCCGCCGGTTGCCGCCGCGCGTCGAACTCGTCGCCGCGCTCGGGCGGGCGGGGTTCTCCCGGGTCGCGGCCCGGGAGCAGTCGATGGGGATCGTCACCGCGTTCCTCGCGGAGGCGGGCCGCGCCGCACCCTCCGAAAGCCATTAACCCACCCGCGCCCCCGGGGGTGCGAGGGATCCCCTACGCCGTTCGACGCGTTCCGGTACGCCGATGCGCACCGCCGTGAGATCGCCTGGATGAGCCAGAACACCAACCATCTCGTCCCGCCCGACATCGTGCGGGGGGCGCTCGAAGAGGCGATCCGCGAGCGCCGCTACGAGGGCTACCCCTACGGGCCCGGCGACCCCGAGCTGCTCGAGCTCGCGGCCGCCGATCTCGGCCTCGCCGGCCTGAGCCCGTTCCTGACCGCGGGCGGCACCGAGTCGCTCTACATGACCGCCCGCGCGCTCCTCGCCCCTGGGGACGAGGTCATCGCCTCGGACCCGAGCTACCTCATCATCCACAAGTTCATCGAGCTCTCCGGCGCGCGGACCCGCAACCTGGACATCTACGCTCCCCCGTTCCGACTCAACGCCGAACGGGTCGCCGAGGCGATCGGGCCCCGGACCCGGATGATCCTATTGATCGATCCGCTGAATCCCCTCGGCTCGGGCTACCCGCGCGAGGAGGTGCGCGCGATCGCCGAGATCGCCCACGACCGCCACCTCTTCCTCCTGAACGACGTGACCTACCGCGACTTCGCCGAGGGACCGACGCTCGCCGCCCAGTTCGCGCCGGAGGAGACGATCACCGTCTGGTCCGTCTCGAAGAACTGCGGGCTCGCCGGCCTTCGGATCGGAGGGTTCCTCGCGCGCGCCGAGCTCGTCCGGACGATCGCGCGGTTCAACACGAACGACCTCGGCGTGAACATCCTCGCCCAGGTCGCCGCGCTCGCCGGGCTCCGCACGAAGTCGCACTGGATCGGCGAGGTCCGGCGCCAGACGCGCGAGAACGGGGCTCGCGTTCGGGCCTGCGTCGAGGCCGTGCCCGGCATGCGGGTCCTCGTCTACCCCTCGCAGGCGAACATGATGGTCGCCGACGTCTCGGCACGCGGGCTCGCCCCGAAGGCGATCCAGCGCGAGCTGCTCGAGCGTCACGGCGTCTTCGTCCGGGCGGGCGACTACCTGTCGCCGGCGCACGGAGCGAAGTTCGTCCGGATCTCCTTCTCGAACCCGACGAGCGACATCGACCGCTTCGTCCGCGCGTTCCCGGCCGTGGTCGACGCGCTCGCGCCCCGCCTCCCGACCCCGACGCATTAGGCCGGCGCGAGCCGCGCGTCGACCACCACGTGGGTGCGCCCCGGACCGTAGGGCTTCACCGCGCGCGCGACGGGCCGGCGCGGGAGCGCGGCCCCGAGGTCGGCGGTCGCGGCCGCCACCCGAGCGATCGCCGAGTCGATCGCGCCGCGCGCGTCGACGACGGTGTGCACGTGCACCCATCCCCCGGCCGGACGCAGGAGCTGGATCGCGCGGTCGAGCCACGGGGTCGCGTCGGGCAGGTAGCCCAGGAACACCCGGTCGGCCGCGGCGGCGGGCAGCGCGGCCCGTCGGTTGTCGCCGAGGACGCACGCGACGCGCTCGGCGACCCCGTTGCGCGCCACGTTCTCCGTCAGGTAGCGGAAGGCGACCGGGTTCTTCTCGACGGCCAGGACCCGTGCGCTCGGGACCGCCCGGGCGATCGGGATCGAGAAGTACCCGATGCCCGCGAACAGGTCGACGACGTGCTCGCCCGGCCCAACGAGCTCCGCCGCGCGCCGCCGCTCGAACCGGTTGCCGGCCGCGAACATCAGGCGCGCCGCATCGAAGCGCCAGCGCACCCCATGCTCCCGGACCTCCGTCTCGGTCGAGCCGCCCGCGATCCGCTCGACCGCCGGTTCGCGCAGCTCCCCCGAGACCGGCCCGACCTGGCTGAGGACCGCTTCGACGCCCAGCTCGGCCTGCCAGGCGCGCCCGATCGCGGCGAAGTGCGGTCGCAGGGTCCCGGGAAGGCGGAGGAGCAGGACGCGTCCCAGCCGCTGGTAGCCCCGGGGAACGGCGGCGGCGACCGCCTCTCCCTCGCTTGCGCGCAGCCGCTCGCGGACCCGCTCGATCGGGGGCCGACGCGGGCCGCCGCGCGCGTCGGCCGCCAACGGCTCGGTCCTAGGGCGCGGCGCGCGCGGGAGCCGCCTCGAGGATGACCTCGAGGAACTGCTTGAGGTGCGCCGTGAGGATCGGATTGTCGGTGAACCCGCAGGCCTCGAGCCCGGGCGCGGCGAGGAGCGCGTGGGCGCCGTCGGCGAGGACCTCGGTGGCCAGCAGGTTCTCCCGGGCGACGTACTCGACGCCCTCGGGCACTCGCTGGAGCGGCGACGTGACGAACGTCACGCGGACCCCGCGCTTGACCGCGTGCTGGAGCTTCTTGCCGAGCTCGTCGCGGACCTCGGCGACCTGCGGCGTCGTGAGGATGTACGTCTGGTTCGACTGGTCGAGGAGCTCGCCGATCTTCGAAAGGACCTTGTCGTGGCCGCTCAGGAGGTAGACGAGCTGGGGCTCGCCGTGCTCGGCGACGACGCGGTGGAGGTGGGCGAGCTTCTCGAACACCTCCTGGATGGCGCCCTTGAGCTGGTCGGCCACGTCGAGCGGCGGTGCCGGCCGGAAGAGGATCGGTTTGCCGCCGGTCGGCTGGGCGTAGCCCTTCGCCGCGAGCGACTCGAGGACCTTGTAGGCGCTCGTCCGCGGGATTCCGGCAGCCGTGGCGAGGCTCGCGGCGTCCCCCACGCCCCGCGCGACCAGCGCGATGTAGGCGCGGGCCTCGTACTGGGTGAGCCCGACCTTGCCGAGGACGTCGGCGGCGCGCCGGAACTCCTCCGATGACTGGTTGCCGAGGGCGACCGCCGCCTCCTCGAACGTCGCCATGGTGCGGCGGGGTCGACGGTGCGCGATGGTCTTAACGATGCGCCCGGGGGCCGGGGCTCACGGTACCGGTTGCGTCAGCTTGAGGAGCGCCGCCGGGCCGAGGAGCGCCTCCGCCTCGTCCGCGGACAGGAGCTGCCGCTCCACCAGGAGCTCGCGGACCGGTCGCCCCGTCCGCTCGGCCTCGTGCAGGAGCTCGGCGACCTTGAGGTAGCCGAGGCGGGGCGTCAGGACGGTCGCGAGCGCGCTCGAGCGCATCAGGTAGCTCTCGAGGCGGGTGGGGTTCGCGGTGATGCCGTCCACGCAGCCACGGGCGAACACCGGCAGGTACCGTGCGAGGATCTCCGCGGCGAACAGCACCTCGAAGGCGGCGAGCGGCATCATGACGTTGATCTCGAGCTGGCCGGCCTGCACCGCGAGCGCGGTGGCGGCGTCCGCCCCGACCACGTGGAAGGCGACCATCGTCAGGCATTCGGCCGCCGTCGGGTTCACCTTCGCGGGCATGATCGAGGAGCCGGGCTGGATCTCCGGCAGCCGTATCTCGTCGAGTCCGGTCTCGGGCCCGCTCGAGAGCAGTCGCAGGTCGGCGGCGATCCGCGCGAGCTCGAGCGAGAGCGCCCGTAGCCAGCCGCTCGCCGCCCCCAGCGGCCAGCGGCTCTGCATGGTGGCGAACGGGTCGCGGGCGACGGTCAGCGCCAGTCCCGTCAGCCGCGCGTAGTCGGCGACCGCCATCCCCCGGAACCCCGGCAGGCTGTTGACACCGGTGCCGACGGCGCTCCCGCCGAGTGGGATCTCCCCGAGGCCCCGCTCGATCGGCTCGAGCGTGGCGAGCACGGCATCGAGGGCTGAGGCGTAGGCGCGGAACTCCGCGCCGAGCGTGACCGGCATCGCGTCCTTGAGATGGGTGCGACCGGCCTTGGGCAGGCCGCCGAACTCCTCGCCCTTGCGACGGAAGCTCTCGATCAGCGTGGTCAGCGACACGCGGACCTCCCGCAGCGCGAACAGCGCCGCGACCTGCGCGGCCGAGGGGAACGTGTCGTTCGTCGACTGGCCGCGGTTCACGTGGTCGTTCGGGCTCAGCTCGTCGTACTGGCCGCGCGGCCGACCGAGGATCTCGAGCGCGCGGTTCGTGAGCACCTCGTTGACGTTCATGTGGAACGACGTCCCCGCGCCCGATTGGAAGACGTCGACCGGGAACTCGCGGTCGAACCGGCCGGCGGCCATCTCCTCCGCGGCCTGCTCGAGCGCGCGCCCCCGCCGCTCGTCGAGCCCGCCGAGCGATACGTTGGCCCGCACCGCCGCGAGCTTGAGGAGCGCGTAGGCGCGGATCAGCCGCGGGGACTCGACGAGCCCGCTGATCGGGAAGTTCTCGCGCGCCCGGAGGGTCTGGATCCCCCAGTAGACGTCGCCCGGCACCTCGCGCGCGCCGAGCGAGTCCCTCTCGATCCGTGGTGCGGCCACGCGGCGGGAAGCCAAATTCGCGACAAAACCCTTTACTCCGGTCCGCTCCTAGCGTCCCCCTCGCCGGCGCGGCGAGGAATGCCGATGATCGATCCCGTCCAGCTCGCCTTCGACATCTCGGGGGACGTCGCGCTGCTCGCGATCCCAGCGCTGCTCTGGGCGCTACTGTACGTGCTCGGCTGGCAGCACAACGCCTTCGCCGAGAGCGTGGGCTTCGGCCGCCGAACTTTCTGGCTGCTGGTCGCGGGGGGCCTGCTCGGCACCATCGTGCTGTTGCCGATCGCGCCGATCGCGAACGACTGGCTCGCGATCAGCTACCCGGGCGCGGTCTTCCCGCTCCTCGTCGCGGCGCTCGCGTTCGGGCGGGTCGCCCCGCCCCTCCGCCGCACGCTCCCCGCCCTCCTCGCGTTCGTCGCGGTGGAGATCGTCGTCCTGCTGGCCCTCGTCGTGTTCGTGCCGCCCTCGACGACCCAGCTCGTCCTGGTCCTCGCCGCGGCCGCGGCGACCCCGCTCGCCGCGGGTCTCGCGAGCGCGGGCGCCCCGGGCCGCTCGCTCGGGCGGATCGCGACGGTCCTCGCCCTGTTCTCCGGCGTCGTCGTCGTCACGTTCCTCTCGTCGACCGCCATCCCGGGCGTCGGGATCGAGGAGTCGTTCCCGGCCTACCTCGTCGGCCCGGTCGCGGCGGGATTCGTGGCGGTCGCCGTGGCCCACCGCGCCTTTCCCGGCGCGGAAGCGCTCGCGCTGCCGGCGGCGTACATCGCCTCGACCTTCGGTGTGATCGTCGGGGCGGACGTCCTGCGCCAGCCCCCGCTCTACGGCACCGGCCCCTCCGGGCTCTACGCGATCGGGGGCGCCGGCATCTTTGATCTCGTCTACCTCTCGGGCCTGCTCGGTCTCGCGGGCGCGTTCCTCGCCCACCGCCTCTCCGGTCGCGGCTACGCGCCGGTCGGTCCCGTGGGCGAGCCGGCCCCGACGCCGCTCGGGCGTCTCGCCCGGGCGATGAGGTCGGGCGTGCGCGGCTCGATCTCGGAGTCCATCGTCGACTCCTCGCTCGCCGGGCGGGAGGCGGCGGCCCAGGCCCATCGCCTGCTCGGCCTGCCCCCGGCGCCCGCCGACCGCCCCTGGCAGGGACTTCCCGTGCCCGGCTGGATCGTGGCCGACCAGGCGAACCTCGACGCCGCGGCCCGCTCCGGCTCGACCGACGGGCGCGAGGGGTACCGGGCGTTCCTGACCGCACGCTGGCTCGTGCTGGTGGGCCGGGAACTCGGTCTCCGCCGCTTCGCCAGCATCGGCGCGCGGATCGCCGCGTTCGTGATCGACCTCGCCATCGTCACGCTCCCCGCGGCCGCGCTGTGGGTGGCGATCGTGCTGGCGAGCCCCGGTTCGCTCGACAGCATCGCCGCGAACCTCGGATTCAACGCGGCCGTCTACGGCTACGCCGCGATCGCGTTCCTCTACTTCGTCCTGCTCGAGTACGGGGCCGGCGCCACCCTCGGAAAGCGCCTATTGCGGCTCGGGGTCCGGGACCGGCACCTGGAGCGCCCGTCGTTCTCCTCGGCGCTGGTCCGCAACGTCTCCAAGCTGCCGACCCTCACGATCCTCGGCGTGGGGCTCGCGGTCGGGCTCCTCCTCCTGCTGAAGACCGGGGCCGCGGCGACGCCCGGCTTCACCGGCGGCCTCGCGATCGCCGCGGGGCTGCTTGAGTTCCTCGCGGTGCTCGCCGTCGTGCTCGGCGGGATTGGTCTCTTCGGCGCGATCGGGGTCCTCGTCATCGGCCTCACCCCCGAGCGCCAGCGCTTCGGCGACCTGGTCGCCGGGACCTGGGTCGTGCGGACCGCTACGGGCCGCCCGGCGCCGGCGCCGCAGCCGGCCCCGGCGCGGCGGGTGCCGGGCCCGTCCGGATGAGCGGGATCGCGATCGCGCTCACGTTCGCGTCGCGCCCCTCGCGGTTGACCAGGCGCTCGGTTCCGATCGAGATCGATCCGACCGCGACCTGACCCTCGAGGAAGCGGCGGCGCACCACCTCGACCACGTCCACCGCCTTCGCGATCGCGTTGCCGCGCGCCCGGACGACCACCTCGCCGGCCCCGCTGTTGAGCTGCGTGACGACCTGGAAGACGTAGGTCATGGTCGGCTTGAGGCCGATGAACACGGTCGCGCCCACCGCGTCGAACGGCCGCTGCCGTGCGTCGGCCATAGGCGGGCGGCCACCGCGCCTCCGTACAAGGCTTTTTGCGTGCCGTCGTGCGTTCTCGACTCCCGTGGAGGAGGCGCTTCGCAAGACTTATCGCAGGGGCACCGTAGCCGCGACCGGCGTGCAGGGGTGGCCCAGCTTGGTCAAAGGCGCCAGGTTGAGGTCCTGGTCTCGTAGGAGTTCGTGAGTTCAAATCTCACCCCCTGCATACCTCTCCGTATCCGATGACGGACCCTCCGTCCGCCTGCCCGCACTGCGGGGCGGCGATCGGGCCGGACGTCCTTGTCTGCCCGAGCTGCCACACCCCGATCGATCCGGTACCCGCGACCGTACTCGATCCCGCGCCGCCGGGCGCCCCGGCGCCCGTCGAGGAGGCGCCGGCCGAGCCCGGGGCCGAGGCACCACCGGTCGTGCCGGCGTCGACCCTTCGCGGCGGCCGGGGGCTGCCGCGGCGCGCGGTACCCTCGGCCCCGAACCCGTTCGCCGGCGAGCTCGCCCGGCGCCTGACCCGTATCGCGCAGTGGGCGGAAGGGGCCGGACCGCTCGGCGTTTCCATCCCGCGGCTGCCGGCGTGGGCCGAGGACGCCGCCCGTAGCTCCGCGAACCCGGAACCGTGGGCCGAGGCGGTGCGCGGGATCGAGCGGATCGCGCAGAAGCGGATCGTCACGGCGTTCGAGGAGTGGGAGAAGCGCACGAAGGCCCGGCTGGCCCGCCTCGAGGCCTACGCCGTCGACAGCCGGCTCGAGCGCGAGCAGATCGAGGAGACGCAGCACGCCGCTCGGACCGGCGACGTGGCCCAGGCGATCGCGACGTTCCAGCAGGTCGACCGGGTCGTGACGCTCAAGGAGCGTCACCTCGACCAGGCCCGGGACGAGCTCGAGCGGGTCGTGGCGCTGCTGCGCGACATGCAGGCCCTCGGGGTCGAGCCCCCGCAGGACCCGGCGTTCTCGGCGGACGATCTCGAGGGCGAGCTGCGCGCGGGCAAGCTCGCGCCGCTCAAGCAGCAGATCCGGCAGCTCCGCCTGCAGGCGGTCAACCGGCTCAAGGCCGGCCTCCCGCGCTACATCGCGGACTACGGCGACTTCCTCCTCGAGGAGCGGGCCCACGGGATCGCGACCGAGCTCGAGGCGAGCGAGCTCGCGCGCGGGGCGCGCGAGTTCTTCCGCGGCCATCCCGAAGAGGGCCTCCGCCGGCTGCGGGCGCTGCAGCAGACGCACGGGGCGCCCCCCGGCCGCTCGCCCCGCTCGACGCTCGCGCGGCGCTAGAGCGTCCGCTCGAAGAGGCGGACGTCCTCGCCCCACTCGTGCTGGTGGAGCACGCCGCACTCGGCGAATTCCAGGTGCTTGAAGAGCGCCGCGACCGCGACGAAGCGCGCCAGCGCGCTGCCCCAGACCTCCTTCGCGTTCGCGTGGCGGCCCCACTCGACGGCCGCGGCCACGAGCGCCGTCCCCACGCCGGCCCTTCGCGCGTCCGGATCGACCGCGAGATTGACGATGCGGCAGCTCCCCAGCGAGATCTCGCAGCCGATGACCCCGACCAGGCGTCCCTCGCGTCGCGCCGCGAAGTAGGTCACGCCCTCCATCCAGCTCGTGAACTCGAGCGGGCTCGGCTGCCAGGACTTGAGCAGTTCGTTCGGGAGCCCCCCGACCGGCGGCGCGTCCCACACGCGCTTATAGAGGCCGCAGATCTCGGCGACGTCCTGGTGCGTGATCCGCTCGACGACCGCGGACGGTTTCTGGCCGGGCGCGGGCGCTCGCTCCCCTCCGTGGTCCGAACCGTGCTGTCCCACGATGCTACGAACTCCGACGAAGGAGCGTGGCGCGGGAACGCGCAGCCGCGCTATTGAACCTTGCCCCTTCGGGGGCGCGCGGTGCGTGCGCGCTCGCGCCGGGCCCGCGTCGCCGGCGGGGGGCCGAGGGCCCGGAGCGCCGCGACCGCGAGCGGGAACAATCGATCGAGCGGGTCGTTGGCCTCGGCGTCCAGCCGCGCTCGTCGAGCAGGTCGCTGACGGTGAGCAGGGCCGCGGACTGTCGCCCGCGCACCCGGGCGACCGTGAACGGCGCGCTCGCCTCCATCTCGACCGTCCGCACCCCGCGCGCGCGCACGCTGCGCACCTCGGCGATCGTCTCGCGGTACGGCGCGTCCACGGTCCAGCTGCTCCCGACCGCGAACGGGACCCGGAGGCGGCGCAGCCGGTCGGCGAGACGGAGGTAGAGCTCGCGCGTCGGCCACGCCCACGTGCTCGGCCGCGCGTAGTGGAACGAGGTGCCCTCGTCCCGCAGCGCCCGCGAGCACAGGACCGTCGTGCCGACCTCGAGCTCGGCGGCCAGCGAACCCGCGAAGCCGACCGAGAGGAACCGACGGGCGCCGATCGCCGCGAGCTCCTCGACCGCGATCGCGAGCGCCGGCCCTCCGACCCCCCGCGTCGCGGCGAGACCGATCGCCGCCGGCCCGCGGCCGCTCACGAACAGGTCCGTCGCGTCGGGGATCGGCCGGGCGCCGAGGCGCGCCGCGGCCCGCCGCACGCGATTCGGCGCGAACCCGAGCACGATCTGCGGAGGCGCGCGGGCGATCGGCGCGCCGAGCCGGCGCCGGTAGGCCAGGAACGGCTGCGGCGTGAACAGCGCGGGCCGCGCGTGCTTCGCCGGATGATGCGGGAACCGCACGCCCGCGCGAACCCCTCGGGCGCTAAAAGCGCCGGAGACCGCTCACGGCGTGTGGCGGGACGGCGTCCGCGGGAACGGCGTCGTCTCTCGGATGTGCTCGCGGCGCAGCATCCAGCGCAGCAGGCGCTCGATGCCGAGGCCGAAGCCCGCGTGCGGGACGTTGCCGTGCCGGCGCAGGTCGAGGTACCACTCGTAGTCGGCGACGTTCGCGCCGATGGCGTGCAGGCGCTCCTGGAGTCCCTGTAGGTCCGTCTCGCGGCACGAGGCGCCGACGATCTCGCCGTAACCCTCGGGCGCGAGCAGGTCCGCGGCCTCCACCGTCCGCGAATCCCCCGGCGACCGGCGCATGTAGAACGCCTTGAGCTCGCGCGGGAACCGCGTGACGAACAGCGGGGCGGCCGACTCGAGCGTCAGGGCGCGCTCCTCCGCCGTGCCGAGATCGCTGCCCCACGCCACGGGAAAGCCGAGGCCCTTCAGCCGCTCGAGCGCGTCGGCATAGCTGGTGCGCGGGAACGGCGCGTGCATGGCCAGGAGCTCCTCGGGGGGCCGCCCGAGCGCGCGCAGCTCGTCGGCCCGGCGCTCGGCGACCCCGTGGCACGCGGCGACGATCATGCGCTCGACGAACTCGAGCAGGGCGTCCAGGTCCGTCCAGGCGAGCTCGACCTCGAGATGCTGGTACTCGGTGAGGTGGCGGCTCGTGCGGGATTTCTCGGCGCGGAACGACGGCGTGAGCGCGTAGACGCGCTCGTGCGGGACGATCATCGCCTCCAGGTAGAGCTGGGCCGACTGCGACAGGAAGCCCGGACGCCCGAAGTAGTCGATCGTGAACGCTTCGGCCCCGCCCTCCGCGGGGTTCCCGGTGAGGATCGGGGGCGTCGTCTCGAGCACGTCTTCGCCCTCGAGGAACGTGCGCAGCACGCGCAGGAGCTCCGCCTTCACGCGGAACGTCGCGACGTGCTGGCTCGAGCGGATCACGAGGTGGCGCTTGTCCAGGCGGAACTCCTCGGTCTGTTCCTGGAAGATCGGGAACGGTGCGCCGGCGTCCACGACGTGGATCTGTCGGGCGCGCACCTCGCGGCCGCCCGGAGCGCGGGGGTCGTCCGCCACCGTCCCGTCGACCTCGATCGCTCCCTCGACCTGGACGTGCTCGGCCGCCTCGAACGGCTCGCTGCCCAGCACGTCCCGCCGGCCGGTGACCTGGACGGTGCCGCTGCGGTCCCGCAGGTGGACGAAGAGGATGCCGCCCGAGGAGCGCGAGCGGCTGACCCAGCCGCGCAGGCGCACGGCCCGGCCGAGCGCATCCGCAGCGAAGACCGAACTCACGGAGGCGAACGGCGGGGCGCTCACTGGTACTCCCGCCACTTGTAGCCGCACTTCGTGCACTCGAAGATCCGGGTCTCGGGCTCGTCCGAGCCCCGCGTCTGGCGCAGCACCCAGAACGCCCGCGTGTTCCCGCACTTCATGCAGAGCTCGTCCGCGGTCGGCAGCGTCGCCGCCTTCGCCTCGTCGACGACCGCCACCTCACGTCCCTTCGGGGTCGAGCGGCCGACCTCGACCCCGCGGCCGAGCGGGACCTCGGCACCGCAGGCCGAGCATCTCCAGACCCCGGCGACCCGGTCGGGCCGCATGAGCCGCTTGCACTGGGGGCAGAACATGGGAAGGAGGTATCACCGGGCGCACGGTATTTAACGCTGGGCGGGCGGCCGCGGGCTCAGGGGACTCCCCGGGCCTCCGGCGGAAGGCGCAAGAGGCCCGAGCGCAGCGAGATCGCCCCGGTCGCGCGGTCGATCTCGCCGCGCACGCCGAAGGCTCGACGCAGTCCACCGGCGCCGATCAGGAACCAGAACACCTCGTAGACGTTCCCGCGCTCGAGCGCCGCGCCCGCGTGGTAGTTCTCCGCCAGCCATTCGTTCTTCGCCATCGCCGCCCGGTAGGTACGTTCGAGCGCGGCGAGAGGCGAGTCGACCGGGCCCGGGGCCGTGGGCAGCTTGCGTACCTCCAGGGAGTGCTCCGGGCCGGACGGACCGCCGCCGAGCGAGAGCTCCCTGTAGCGGATCCGGTAGCGCTCGGGACCGTCGGACTCGTCGACGAGCAGCCAGCGCCACGGGCTCGCGCTCGGCAGCACGGCGGCGTAGCCTTCCCGGCGCCCGGCGACGCCGGCGCGCCAGCGGGCGACGCCCCGCAGGAGCAGGTAGCCGCCGTAGATCCCGACGAGGATCCAGGCGGTGGAGACCCAGACGTTGAAGGCGACCGTGCCGTGCTCGGCGATCAGGACGACCAGGGTGCCGGCGGTCAGGGCGATCGTCACGAGGTTGACCGCGAGGTCGGCGTCCAGCTTCAGCGTCCGGCGCGCGAACGGCTCGAGGGGGGCGACCGCGTAGTTCGTGAAGCCGTCGAGCGCGAGATGGGAGAGGCCACCGACCTCCATGGCGACGAAGTAGAGGAGCGTCGAGGCGTGGGTGAAGTACGGCAGGTACGGGACGAGCAGGCTCCCCACGGCCGCGATCACGGTGACCCCGAGCACCGTGTGGACGATGCCGCGGTGGTGGAGGCGGGGGAACCAGCGCGTGAGCGGGAACAACAGGATGTCCGCGTCCGGTAGGCCGGCGGCGAGCGCGCCGGCGGCGATGTACTGGGGGGCCGCCGGCCCCCACAGGACGAAGGAGAGCAGGTAGCCGAAGATGACGTGGGTGAACAGGTCCATGCGCCCGGTCCCCCGCTCCGCCTCGCCCGTCAGTCGAGCCGCTGGTCGGGCGCGCCCGCGCTCGACGGGGGCGCGTCCGGCGGCGCCACGCTCAGCGGTAGCGGACTCGGCTTGGCGCCCGGCGCGAAGAGCTGCCGCATGTGCTCGACATGGCGCTGCAGATCGGCCTTGGTCCCGACGTCGTGACGCACGTAGAACTCCCCGGTCAGGTGCGCCAGCGCGTTCTCGACGCGGGCCGACGCCTCGTGGATCGCGCTCGCCTCCCCGACGAGCGCGACGCCGCGGGAGGAGGAGAGGCGGACGGTCATCGGACCGGCCGCGTCGACCGCGCCGTACATCACGTGGACCCCATCGGCCTCGATCGCCGGAACGTCGAGCTCGAGGAGGCCCCCCGGCCGCGGGCGGTCGCCGTAGCCCGGCGGCACCACGTACTTCACCACGGTCGAGCGCAGGCGGAAGCGCACGAGCGTCGGGTCGACCCGACCCCCCGCGACGCCCGCGAGGAGCTCGGCGAAGTCGCCCTCCTCGTAGAGGGTCAGCACGTTGATCCCCTCCGGGTCCCCGAAGCGGGCGTTGAACTCGACCAGCCGTGGCCCCTGGGCCGTGAGCATGAACCCCCCGTAGAGGATCCCGCGGTAGGGAATCCCGTCGGCGCGGAGCGCCTGCGCGGTCTGGCGCACGATCTCGACCGCCCGCTCGCGATCGGCGCTCGGGAGGAACGGCAGCGTGTGGTCGCGTTGCGAGTAGGAGCCCATGCCGCCAGTGTTGCCGCCGCGATCGCCCTCCAGGGCGCGCTTGTAATCCTGGACCGCCGGCATCGGGTAGACGCCGTCGTCGGTCACGAACGCCATCTGGCTGAACTCCTCGCCCTCGAGCTTCTCCTCGAGCAGGACCCGGCCTCCCTGGATCAGAATCGACTTCGCGTACGTCGCGCCCTCGCGCGGCTCCGTGAAGTCCGCGCCCTGGACCCAGACCCCCTTGCCGCCGGTGAGGCCACTCGGTTTCACGACGAGCGGGGCCCCGAACTCCGCCACCGCCCGATCGACCTCCTCGACGCTCGCCGGAGCGATCCAGCGCGGCGAGACCGCGAGGTCGTGGCGTCGCAGCAGCTCGCGACAGAACAGCTTCGAGGTCTCGATCTGCGCGCCGTCCCGGGACGGCCCGACGGTCGGGATCTCCGCCGAGCGAAGCGCGTCGGCGACTCCCCGCGCGAGCGGGGCCTCGGGACCGATGACCGCGACCTCGGTCCGCTGCGCCCGCGCGAACGTCACGACCCGTTCCGGGTCCGTCGGGTCGATCCGGGCGCTCGCGCGGGCGAGGCGCTCGAGGCCCGGGTTCGCGTTCGCGCTCGCGACCGCGACCTCGGCCTCGGCCCGAACCAGCGCCGAGGCGATCGCGTGCTCGCGCGCGCCGCCGCCCACGACAAGGAATCTCATCCGGCCCGGGCTCGAGGAAGCGACCGCGGTTATAGCCGCGTCGGAACCGGACGCGCGGGCGAGCCCGCGCCGCCGTCGCACCCGTGCGCGAGGGCACGTACGCCGCTACCCTTAAGAACCGACCCCGGGTGGGCCCGCTTCCGGTGGCCTGATGGAGATCCGCGTCGTCGAGAAGTCGAACGATCTCCTCCGCTTCGAGCTGCCGCGCGGCGAGGAGACGCTGCTGATCCCGCTGGTCGAAGCCCTCCAGAAGGAGGAGAAGGTCGTGGAGGCCCGCTACTACCTGGGGCACCCGTACCTGGAGCGACCGACGCTCCTCGTCCGGACGAAGGGCGAGAAGCCGCAGCAGGTGCTCAAGCGCGTGCTCAAGGACCTCGCCGACCTCTACGGCGACCTGCTGACGGACTTCGAGAAGAAGGCGGACAAGGTCAAGGCGTAGTCGGAGAGCGCGGGCGATGCTGAAGGAGTGCGCCCAGCACGGATTCTTCCGGGCGGACTCGTGCCCGGTCTGTCAGCAGCCTGGGAAGTTCCTGATGAACGACCGGGAGCTCGACCACCTCGGCCGCATCCTCACCGGCATCCTCCGCCACTTCCCCGACCGCTACCAGCTGACGATCGACGCGCACGGCTGGATCGCGCTCAACCAGATCGTCCGGGCGATCGCGCAGAAGCATCCGGCCTACCACTGGCTGCGGGTCGTGCACCTGGTCGCCATCGCCGAGACCGACCCCAAGGGGCGCTACGAGGTCCGGGACGACCGGATCCGGGCGACGTACGCCCACACGGTCGAGGTCGAACTGGACCTGCCGACGCAGAACATCCCGGAGCACCTGTACTATCCCGTGACGGCGGACGAGGCGGCGATCGTGCTCGAGGTCGGGCTCAAGCCGTCCGACCGTCGCAAGGTCCACCTGTCGAAGACCGCCCTCGACGCCCACTCGGCGGGCTCGGTCCGCACCCCCTCGCCCGTGATCCTCGAGGTCGACGCGGGCCGGGCCCGCGCCGACGGGATCGTGATCATGCAGGCGGGCAAGACGGTCTACCTGGTCGACCAGGTGCCGCCCGAGTACCTCAAGCGTACCGAGTTCACCGCGCCGCCCGCGCCTCCCGCGGTGGACGGCCCGGCCGACTAGGCCGGGCGCGGAGCGGTCGTCAGTCCGCGAACCCGTCGTCGCCGACGTTCGACTCGTACTCCGTCGCGACGTAGACCGCCACGCTGAGGTGCGAGGCCGCCGGCAGCGGGTTCGTGATCACGAAGTAGTACATGTCCGTGTACGGCGCGCTGAAGACGATCCGGCCCTGCCAGGTCGGCGTGTTGTTCCACTGGACGCCGGGCGAGCCCTGGCCGGTGATGAAGTAGGAGAACTGGCTCGAGTTGTAGACCGAGATGGCGATGTTCATCCCGGGCGGGCTCACCGACGACCAGTTACCGATCACGAAGTCCCCGCCGGTGATGTTGCCCGCGATCACGGTGTAGTTGCCCGGCCCCAGGACGTAGGTCGCCGCGGTCGTGAGCGGGTCGGCCACGACCGGCGGACCGCTGATCGCCGCGGCGATCAGGGTGTAGGCGAGCGCGACGACGACGGCGATCACGATGACCGAGCGCAGCAGGCCCGTCAGCCGCAGCCGGCGACGCACGGACGCCGGCGCGCTCGGGACCCGCTCGGCGGGGACCGGGTCGGCCGCCCCGCAGATCCCGCAGCGCGCCGCGCCGGGAGCGACCGCGACGCCGCAGAACCGGCAGGCGCCCCAGGTGCCCGGGGACGGAGCGCTACCGGCCATCGGCGCCGCGCTCGACCCGGGCAGGGCCTTTTCGGCTTTCGTACGAACCGCGCGGCCGCGGAGCGCCCGCGCCGCCTACGCCTTCGGCCGGGTCTTCGGCGCTCCCAGGTTCACGAGGACGTTCTTGCGACGGGAGTACGCCTCGAGCGAGCGCGTGCCCTGCTCGAAGCCGAGGCCGCTCCCCTTGAATCCGCCGAAGGGCGCCTGCGGGAAGGTGACGGGCGCCTCGTTCACGACGACCATCCCGGCCTCGATGCGGCGGGCGAGGGAGTGGGCGAGGCCCAGCTCGCGCGTCCAGAGGGTGGCGAGGAGGCCGTACGGGGTCCGGTTCGCCTCCCGGACCGCCTCGTCCGGGTCCGTGAACGAGGAGACCGTGAGGACCGGGCCGAAGATCTCTTCCCGGACGGCCCGGGCGTCCGGGGGGACGTCCGCGAGCACGGTCGGCCGGACGAAGTGGCCGGCCGCGAGCGCGCCGTCGCTCGCCCGGGTCCCTCCGGTCACGACGGTCCCGCCGCTCGAACGCGCGTCGTCCACGTAGCCGAGGACCCGATCGGCCTGCTCGCGCGAGACGAGCGGTCCCATCTCCACCCCGTCCTCGAGCCCGGGGCCGAGCCGCAGCCCCTCGGCGATCGCTCGCACCCGTTCGACGAGCGGGGCGCGCAGGCTCTCGTGGACGATCAGGCGCGAGGCCGCCCAGCACATCTGCCCGGCATTGCCGAAGATGCCGTAGCCGATCGCCCGCGCGGCGCGCTCCACGTCGGCGTCCGCGAGCACGATCGCGGGTCCCTTGCCGCCGAGCTCGAGCGTGGCGGGGACCATGCGCTGCGCGGCGAGCTCGGCGATCCGCCGGCCGACCTCCCCGCTGCCCGTGAACGTCACGGAGCCGCATCGCGGATCTCCGACGAGCGCCTCGCCGACCTCCCGGCCGCGGCCGATCACGACGTTCAGGATCCCATCGGGGATCCCGGCCTCGTGCGCGAGCCGGGCGAACGCGATCGCGCTGAGCGGGGTCAGGCTCGCCGGCTTCAGCACCACCGCGTTCCCCGCCGCGAGCGCGGGCGCGACCGAGCGGACGGAGAGCAGCAGCGGATAGTTCCAGGGCGCGATATGCACGGTCACGCCGAGCGGCTCGCGGACCGTGTAGTCGAAGCGTGCGCCCGGCACCGGGATCGTCTCGCCCTCGATCTTGTCGGCCAAGCCCGCGCAGTACTCCAGGGTCCGCACGACGTAGCCGATGTCCACGCGCGACTCGCGCAGCGGCTTGCCTTCGTTGCGCGTCTCGAGGCGGGCGAACGCCTCGGACTGCGCTTCGAGCAGGTCGGCGAGCCGGCGCAGGGCGCGCGCGCGCCGGGCGCCGTCATCGGTCGACCAGTTCGAATCGCGGAACGCGCGCTCCGCGACCTCCATCGCCGCGCGGGCGTCGTCCGGGGTGCCGACGGCGACCGTGGCGACCGCTTCGCCCGTCGCGGGATCGGTGAGCGGCTCGCGCTGGCCGCTCGACGAGGGCACCTCGCGTCCCCCGATGAACAGCTCGAACGTCGCGTCCGTCGTCGCCGCCATCGTCGGTCCGCGCCGAGCACCCTCGAGGAGATAGCCCTTCGCGAACGCTCAGCGGTCGAGCGCGTACTGGCGGCCCTTCCAGGCCACCGGTCGGCCCCGGACGCCGCGCACGAGCGAGGTCGTCACGAGCACGACGTACCAGGCCACGGCGAGCGGGAACAGGAGCCCGTAGGCCGCCGAAGCCCCGATGCCGGCGTTGAAGGCGACGTGCTTGCCGAACAGCGCGACGTAGAGGAACGCCCCGACCGCGGTGAGCACGAGGCTCCCGCTCAGGAGGCCAAGCGGGAGCAGGCCGAGCGGAAGGAGGAAGAGCCCGACGAGCCCGGCCAGAAAGCCGACCATCCGCGCCGCGGAGAAGTCGAGCCCGTGTACGTTCTTGAGGAGTCCCTCGAACATCTCGCGCCGGTCGGTATACATGCGCGTACGGCCGAGCTCCGGCGTCCAGGCGAAGCGCAGTCGCCGCCCCGCGTCACGGTAGCGGCGGGCGATCGCGACGTCCTCGAGCACCCGACCGCGCACGGCCTCGTGGCCGCCGAGAGCGAAGTAGTCCGATCGCGGCGTCAGCCAGCACTGGCCGTTGGCCATCGCCGCGCGCGAGCCGGGCCGGTGCATCCGGGGGGTGCGGAAGTAGGTCAGCACCACCTGGACGTAGAACGGCAGGACGACCCGCTCCCAGAACCCGACCATCTCGATCTGCGGGCCGATCGAGGCGAGGTCCGCGTGCTCTCGCGTCGCCCAGTCGATCACCGTGCGCACGGCCGCGGGGGCGAGCCGCACGTCGGCGTCCAGGAAGAGCAGCCAGTCCCCGTGCGTCGCGTTCGCGCCGGTCCAGCACGCCCAGTTCTTGCCCACCCAGCCTGCGGGCAGCGACGGCTCCTCGACCCGGCGGACCCGCGGACCCCGCCGCTCGATGACCTCGCGCGTCCCGTCGGTGGATCCGCCGTCGACGACCACGACCTCGAGCGCGGGATAGTCCTGCGCCAGCAGCGCGTCGAGCGTGGGCCCGAGGTCGTTCGCTTCGTTCCGGGCGGCGATCACCACGCTGACCCGCCGGTCGGCGGCCCCCGGGCGCGCCGGCGCGGCCGGCCCGAGCCGGGTGATCTGGAGCGCGAGCACGATCGCCGCTCCCTGGTAGAGCAGGACGAGCGCCGCGCCGACGAGCAGGAGCACGACGACGAGCAGCGGGAGCATCGGCCCCGCCTAGCTGGCCCCTAATAAAGCCCCGGCCGCTCCAGCGGCGGCGGGGTCGGCCGGTGGCGACCGTCGAGCATGCGCGGATCCGCCCCGGCGTCCTGGAGGACCGCGCCTACCAGGAACGGATCGCCGCGACCGCCGTCGCCCACAACACGCTCGTAGTGCTGCCGACCGGTCTCGGCAAGACCGCGATCGCGCTCCGCGTCATCGCCCAGTCCCTGCTCGACGGCCCCACCCGCTCGGTCCTGTTCCTGGCCCCGACGCGACCCCTCGTGGTGCAGCACGCGCGCAGCGTCGCCGCGACCCTGTTCGCCCCCGAGCCGCTGACCCTGACCGGCGCAATCGCCCCGGCCCGACGGGCCGCGCTGCTGGCGCCCCCGCAGGTCGTCGTCGCGACCCCGCAGGTGATCGCGAACGATCTCACCGGCGGGACCTTCCCGCTCGACACGTTCGGGCTGATCGTCTTCGACGAGGCCCACCGGGCGGTCGGCGACTACCCGTACGTGGGGATTGGGAGGGCGAACCGCGACGGGCCCCGCGCCCGGGTGCTGGCGATGACCGCCTCCCCTGGAGGCTCGCTCGCTCGGATCCGGGAGGTGTGGAACCACCTCGACATCGAGCGATTCGAGTACCGGACCGATCGCTCGCCGGACGTGGTCCCGTACATCCACGGGATCGGCGTGGAGACGGTCGAGGTACCGGTGCCCGTGGAGGTCCGGGACCTCGCGATCCGGCTCCGCGCCGCGGCGCAGCGGCCGATCGACACGCTCCGCCGGCTCAACCTGGTGCCGGCCGGCGAGGTCGGCCGTCGCGCGCTCCTGGACGCCGGCAGCCGCCTGCACGCGGCGATCGGCGGCGCCCGCGCGAGCGGGAACCCCGCGCCCGAGCTCTGGCGCGCGGTCACCGCGCAGGCGACGGCGATGAAGTCCCTTCACGCCCTCGAGCTCATCGAGAGCCAGGGGGTCGCCTCGCTCCGGGAGTTCCTGGCGCGCCAGGCACCGGTGCCCGGCCGACGCACGACCCCGGCCCAGCGCGCGTTCCTCTCCGATCCGGATGTCGTGGAGGTCACGCGGCGGCTCGCGGGACTCACGCTCGAGCATCCGAAGCTGGCGACCGCCCAGCGGATCGTGGTCGACGAGCTCCGCCGGAACCCGCCGGCGCGCGCCATCGTCTTCGCCCAGTACCGCGACACCGTCGACCGTCTGGTCGATGCGTTCGCTCGCCTCGGAAATCCCGGGGTGCGGGCCGCCCGGTTCGTCGGGCAGGCCGCGCGGGGGGAGGAGGCCGGGCTGAGCCAGCGCGAGCAGATCCGGGTCCTCGACGGCTTTCGCTCCGGCGCCCTAAACGTGCTGGTCGCGACCTCGGTCGCGGAGGAAGGGCTCGACGTGCCGGCGACCGACCTCGTCATCTTCTACGAACCGACCCCGGACGTGATCCGCACGATCCAACGGCGGGGGCGCACCGGCCGCGCCCGGACCGGTCGCGTCGTGGTCCTCGTCGCCCAGGGCACGCGGGACGTCGGTCTCCAGCGCGCGGCCACCGCCCGCGAGCGACGCATGCACGCGATGCTCGAGGAGGTCCAGGAGGAGGCCGCCCGCGGTCGTGGCCTCCCGCCGCCGAAGCCGAAGACCGTGCAGACTACGCTCTATTCGACCGGCTAGCGGCCGGTGCTGCCAAACCCGCCGGTCCGGCCCCGTACCGCCCCCACGCGGCCCGGGCGGAAGCGGGTCGGTCGGTCGTCGACAAGCCGGACTTGGGCGATGCGGTCGCCGACCTCGATGCGGTAGGAGCCCGGGAACAGGTAGGTGAGCGGGACGCGTACCTCGCCGGAGTAGTCCCGGTCGATCGTACCGGGGGCGTTGACCATCAGGACGCCGCGCGCGCTCAGCCCGCTGCGGGGCCGCACCTCGAGGAACGTCCCGGGCGGGCAGCGCACCCGGAGGCCGGTCCGCACCAGCGACACCCGGTCGCGGACGAGCTCGACGATCTCCGCGGCGGCGAGGTCGAAGCCGGCCGACCCCGGCGTCGCCCGGGCCGGCTGCCCGACGTCGGGCGCGTCCGCGACGCGCTCGACGACGACGGTCGGTGGGGCGCGGGGCACGCTCGCGGGGAGCGGGGAGTTCTCTTTACGCTTCCCGGGCGGACCCGCCGGGGCCGTGCCCCTCCGCGGGCACCTCGCCCTCCGAGGCGAGCCAGCGGGCGACCAGGCGGCCCTCGGCGCGGCGGAGCACCTTTCCGAGGGCGGGCGGGCTCCGGCCGGTCAGTCGCGCGAGCCGGCTGAGGGTGACCCGGCGGGGGACCGCGTAGTAGCCGAGGACCCAGGCGCGGCCGAGGAGCGCCGCCTGCAGCGGGGTGAGCGCCTCGGGTGAGCCGCCCGGGGCGAACGGACGACCCGAAGCGCGCAGGACCCGGTACGGGAACTGTTCGCGGTCGAGCCGGCGCAAGACGCGGCGCAGCGCCCGCTCCTCGCCCCGGAACGACGCGATCACGCGTTCGGCGTCGAGGCGGAACGGGGCCGTCGGAGCGATCTCGCCGCCGGCCAGGCTCAACAGTCGCCGCAGCCGCTCGGGATTGCGCTGGCGCACCAGCACGATGTAGTCGCGGCTGCGCGGCCGTCGCTCCACGAGCTCGAAGCTCTCGAGCCCGTAGAGCGCGCGGATGCGGCGAGATTCCCGCTCCAGCTCCGCCGCGGTGCGCAGGGGCCCCCGACGGCGCACCCGCAACAGCTGCAGCCGCCAGCCCTGCTCGAGCCGCAGCGTCTCGAGGAGCTCGATCTCCTCGTACTTCGCGAAGAGCCCCGGCGGGATGATGCCGAGGAGTGCGAGATCCTCGCTGCGAAACTCGAGCGTGATCGACTGCATCGGCCGCCGGACCCGAGGTTCCGATATGAACCCTCGGACGGCGCGCTCGGTCGGTTAAATAAGCCGGACGGCTCGGCCGCCCCCATGACGTTCCGGGACCTCGGCGAGTTCCTCGAGCGGCTCGAGGGCGCGGGCGAGCTCGTCCGCGTGCGGCGCCCGGTCGCGCGCGACCTCGAGATCACCGAGGTCACGCAGCGGGCCGTCCGGGCGGACGGGCCGGCGCTCCTGTTCGAGTCGGTCCCCGGCGCGTCGATGCCGGTCGTCACGAACCTGCTCGGCTCCCCGCGACGCATCGCGCTCGCGCTGGACGCCCCCGACCTCGATCGGGTCGCCGATCGGATCGCGCGCCTCGTCCACCTGCGGCCGCCCGCGGGGATCGTCGCCGCGGTGCGCGACCTCTCCGGGACGATTGAGGCGCTCGCGACGTTGCGTTCGCTCGCGCCGAAGCGCGTGCGTTCCGGTCCGTGCCAGGAGGTGGAGGAGGCGAGCGTCGACCTCGATCGCCTACCGATCCTCAAGTGCTGGCCGAAGGACGGCGGGCGGACCATCACCTTCCCGATCGTGATCACCACCGACCCCGATACCGGCGAGCCCCACACGGGCATCTACCGGCTGCAGCAGTACGGACCGGACACGCTCGGCTTCCACGCCCAGCTGCACCGGGTCGGCCGGAACAACCTGCGCAAGTGGGCCGCGCGCGGCGAGCGCATGCCGGTGGCGGCGGTGATCGGCGCAGACCCGGCCACCGTGCTCTCCGGTCTCGCGCCGGTGCCCGAGGGCATCTCGAACTTTGCCTTCGCGAGCTTCCTGCGCGGCGAGCCGCTCGAGGTCGTTCCGGCACGGTCGGTCCCGATCGAGGTGCCGGCGCGGGCCGAGATCGTGCTCGAGGGCTACGTCGACCCCGCCGAGGAGCGGATCGAGGGTCCTTTCGGGGACCACACCGGTTACTACTCCTCGCCCGAGCCTTTCCCGGTCTTCCACGTCGGCCGGATCACCCGCCGGGAGCGGCCGGTCTACCTCGCCACCGTGACCGGCAAGCCCCCCACCGAGGACGCCGTGCTCGGCAAGGCGATCGAGCGGATCTTCCTGCCGGTCGTGCGCCTCGTCCTGCCCGAGATCGTCGACATGGACCTGCCCGTGCCCGGGTTGTTCATCAACGTCGGGATCGTCTCGATCCGCAAGTCGTATCCGGGACAGCCGCGCAAGGTGATGCACGCCCTCTGGGGCCTCGGCCAGATGATGTTCGTGCGCTACCTCGTCATCGTCGACGACGACGTGAACGTCCACGATCTCTCCGAGGTCCTCTACCGCGTCGGGCTCCAGGCGGACCCGGCCCGTGACCTCGAGCTCGTCGAGGGACCGGTCGACCAGCTGTCGATCTCCAACGCGATCCCGAACCTCGGGGGCAAGGTCGGCATCGATGCGACCCGCAAGCGGGCGGACGATGGCTTCCCTCGACCCTGGCCGGAGGAGATCCGCTCGGACCCGGACGCCGCCCGCCGCGCGGAAGCGGCGATACGGGACGATCCCGCGCTCGCCCGACTGCTGGGCGGGGCGCCTCGGTGAGCGCCCCCGACGCTCGGCCCCGGTCGGCGGTGCGGGAGCTCGCCCGCTTCCTCGAGATCCAGAACCTCGGGCTCAACCTGACCTTCGCGCTCGGCTTCCTCCTCCTCGCGGCGAACGGGCTTCCGAGCCTCCGGACCTTCGTCCTGGTCGTGATCGCGTTCGTCGCCGCACGGAACGCCGGCCACAGCTTCAACCGCTGGACGGACCGCGTGATCGACGCGCGCAACCCCCGTACCCGCGATCGCCTGCTACCGGCGGGCCGCGCGCGCCCGGGCCTCGCGCTCGCGATCACGGCCGCCAGCGGAGGGGTCCTCCTGGGCGCGGCGTACCTGCTGAACCCGCTCGCCTTCGCGCTCGCGCCGCTCGCGCTCCTCCTGGTCCTCGGCTACAGCTACACCAAGCGGGTCACCTCGCTGACCACCGTGTTCCTCGGTCTGGTCGAGTCGATCACGCCCGCGGCCGCGTACGTCGCGGTCCGTGGCACGCTGCCGCTCCCCGCCCTCCTAGCGGTCGGCGCCCTCCTCGCGTGGGGGACTGCGTTCGAGACGATCCACTCCCTCGGGGACCTCGCGAGCGACCGGGAGCTCGGCCTTCGTTCGCTGCCGGCGGCCGTCGGCACCGCGACCGCCGCCCGGCTCGTTCCGCTCTTCCATGCGGCGGCGCTCGCCCTGCTCGCCCTCTTCGGCCTCGCGGTCGGGCTCGCTCTCCCGTACTACGTCGCGCTGGCCGCGATGGCCGGGCTCGCCGCGCTCACGGACCGGGACCTCGCGCGGCGCCCGACCGAGACCCGGCTGCCGTTCGAGCGGCACTTCGCTCTCGGGGCGATCTTCCTCGCCGGGGTCGTCCTCGCCGTCTTCGTCCCCTTCGGTCCGCGGCCCCTCCTCCCGTAACCGACCGCCGGCCTCGGGAAGGTTAAGCCGCGGGAGCGGGTGGCCGCCCTCCGCGATGCCCGGCGCCCGCTCGATCGAAGGACAGGACGGGCTCTGCCTTCTCGGCCGGGCCCCGCTCGGCGAGCTCTGGGTCCGGACGCCCGAGATCGCCGTTGCCGGCCCCCCGGAGGGGCCCTCGTCCCGGCTGCACCTCGAGTCCGCTCCGGCGCCGGCGGGCCTGCGGCGCCTGACGCTGTCGGCCGACGGGGCGCGCCTCCCTCTCGAGCTACCGGTCCTCGCCCCCGAGATACTCGGCCCCCCGAGCGATGCCCTTCGGGTCGCCCCCGGCGTCCGGCTGGTCCACGCCCCGTTGCCGCCCGGACCCCGGGAGGCTGTGGGCCGGGACGTACCCGAGCTCATCGTGCTCGGGAACGCCCGGGCCTTGTGGGCCGAGGGACGGCCGTTCGTCGAGGCGGTTCGCGCGATCCGGGAGCGCTGGGGCGGCCGGCCGGTCGTCTGGGCCCCGCGGGTCGCGCTCCCGCACCGGGTCGCATTCCTCGCGTACGTCGGCGTCGACCTCCTGGATGACACGGAGGGACGGTGGGTGCTCGCCGACGGGGGTCGGCTCGATCCGGTGTTCGGACGGCTCGACCCTTCCGCCGCCCGCTCCGAGCAGCTTGACGAGCCGGATCCGGCCGTCGGAGGAACCGTGGCCTCCGGTCGCGCCGGGCTCTCGGCCGCCTACGCTCGGGCCCTGGCCGAAGCGCGGACCGCGGCGCGCGTCGGCCGGCTGCGCGAGCTCGTCGAGTCCCGGCAGACGAGCGAACCGACGCTCGCCGAATTGCTCCGCTACGCGGACCGCGAGCTCGCCGGAGCGCTCGAGGAGCGAGAGCCCGTGGTCGGTCGGCCCCGCACGTACGTCCTCAGCGAGTCGTTCCGTCGGCCCGAGATGGCGCGGTTCCGGCGACGCGTGCTCGAGCGATACCGCCCTCCGCCGTCCAAGCGCGTCCTCCTACTCGTGCCCTGCTCGAAGACCAAGCCGTACCGGCGCTCGCACTCCCACCGGCGCTTCTCCTCGGCGCTCGAAGGGCTGCCGGCCATCGAGCGGGTCCACCTCGTCTCGGTGAGCGCCCCGATCGGCCTGGTCCCGCAGGAGCTCGAGGACGTCCCCCCCGCCCGGCACTACGACATTCCGGTGACCGGCGACTGGTCGGAGCCCGAACGGGAGGTCGTGCTCGCCGGGATCGCGCACCTGCTCTCGCACGGGCCCTACCGCTCGGTCGTCGTCCACCTGGACCCGCGCGAGTACGCGTTCCTCGCGCCGGCGCTCGAGGCCGCGCCCGGCGTCCGCTGGACGATCCCGGACGACCGGACGACGAGCGCGAGCGCGCTCGCGGCGTTGCGCGCCGCGCTGGAGGACGCCCTCGCCGCCGAGGCGCCGGTCGCCGGTGGACCGCTCGCGGTGGTGCGCGAGGAGCTCGCCGAGGTCGCGAGCGTCCAGTTCGGCCGCGCCGCCGCCGAGCGATTGTTCGCGCCGCCGCTCCGACTGGCTGGGCGGCCGTGGTTCCAGCGCCTCACGGACGGACGCTCGGATCTCGCCACGCTGCGCGAGGAGCGGGGGCTGTTCTTCCTCACGGCCGCCGGCGCGCGCCGGCTCTTCCCCGAGCCACCCCTCTGGGTCGACGTCGACCCGCGCCTCTCCCTCTCGGGAGACCTGTTCGCCCCGGGGGTCCGCGACGCCGACCCGGCGATCCGCCCCGGTGACAGCGTGGTCCTGCGGCGCGAGACCGAGCTCGCCGGCGTCGGCGAGGCCGTCCTCGACGGACGGATGATGACGGAGCTCGGCCACGGGCTGGCGGTCCGGGTCCGGCACCGGGCCGCCCGCCCACCGACACCGCCTTGACCGAGGTCCGCCCTCGCGGGGCGCGGGGCCGGTCGTCTAGCGGTGAGGACGCCGCGCTTACAACGCGGAGATCGGCGGTTCGAATCCGTCCCGGCCCAGTCGCCACGCGGCACGGTGCCCCTGGGCCTCCCGGCGGCCGTCGATGCTGCCGAGAGGGGCGCCACCCGCCCCGGGACGCGCGCCGCGACGACCGGTCTTAAAGCGCGGGGCGGCTGACCGGGCGACCGGATCACGGAGGAGCTCGCGGGATGGTGCCGCTCGCCGCGTGGGAGAACTTCTTCGTCGCCCAAGTCGGGGCGTCGGCCGCCCTCGCGGGCCTCCTGTTCGTCGGCATCTCGATCAACATGACCCGCATCCTGCAGTTCCCCGTCCTGGTCCT
>Ga0187783_10000336_pt1 | contig 34484 bp, 32 predicted proteins | sample 1015_SJ02_MP02_2_FD_132471 | JGI IMG/M metagenome (GOLD analysis project Ga0187783, IMG submission 132471) | Tropical peat soil microbial communities from peatlands in Department of Meta, Colombia - 1015_SJ02_MP02_20_MG | ecosystem: Environmental > Terrestrial > Soil > Wetlands > Peat | place... | reverse complement strand
GCCGCGAAATGCGCTCAAATGAATTTGCTTGCCGTCCTGATCGATGATCGCGAAGTCAGGAACTCGCTCCCCCTCGCTGGGGTGCGAGCTTCCCGAAGGCTTCGCCGCGCCGGGCGGGGCCTTCTTGGTGACAATAATGTTCTCCAAGTACGCGCCGTCCTTACCGACAACCACGTCGGCGCTGATTTCATCTCCGGGATTCAGTGCCGACAGCGCTTTCCTGTCACGGACCGGATACGGCATCGTCATGGCAGCCATGAAGCCGGGAATTTCCTGGCCATCCACATTGAGTGTCGCTTGCTGCGCGTCGATCGAGACGACTCGCCCGACCAGATGATAGCGTTTCGCTTGATCCTGTTCGGCGGCCGGGGGTGCCGATTTGGCGCAGCCCACTATCGGCGCTGATGCGATCCAAATCACAAGCCAGCTCCCGGCCCAGCGACATTTCCTCGAGACCCTTCGCGACCTCGAACCCATCCCGATTCCCTTCCACGTTTACAATTCTACGCCAGCGCCGCTGATCCGTGCCATCGCTTGCGATTTTAGAAATGGAACCGGTAGCGAAGCTGCCCATAGATTTGGAACGGATTGTTGTAGTGAAATCCGCCAAACGTCAGGCTGTTGTCGATCAGCACATGGCTATCGGTTACGTTCAAGGCCGTCACGCCAACCGAGAAGCGCTCACGAAACTCCTTACTAAAGGAGAGATCGAGCTGGGCATGGCTGGGCAGGTGGGTACCCGGGTATTGCGCATAGGGCTCTCCGTACTCTCCGTTGGAAAATCCCGACCCGTAGTAGACGTTGGCCGACAAGAAGCTTTGCCAAGGTAGGTTGGCGCTAAAACCGACATTGAGCGTGTTGCGCTGGTCGTGATCGAGCGCTGACCAACCGGGTGCAGGCGGTAGGCCGACGATGAGGCCGCCGGTGAACGCCCCCATCGACTGCGCCGTCTGATTCGAGTAGGCCAGATGGAATTGCCCGCGGTTCCATAGGCGCGGGGAGCGAATGGTTACCTCCTTGCCGATAATCCGCGCCTGGGCGAACGTGACGGGAATGAAGATGCTCGATTCGCCGATGTTGTTGTGATCGAGAAAATTCGTGGCCCGATTTTCGAAGTAATCCATATCCAAGACCCAGCCCCAGATCGGAATATCGACGCCGAATTGATGTTCTTGGTCGGTCTCACCCTGTAAGGCCACAAAAGAAACGGGATTTTCGGGTGATGTGATGGTCGTCAAATAGCTGAGCAGTGGACCACTGATGGTGATCAGCGGTGGGGGTTGATAGTAGGTACCCCAAAAGGCCCGAAACACCCAATTCAGACGAGGAATGCGAACAGTGCCGCCGATGCGCGGGTCGGTCGTATTTTGCGTGATCTCGCTCGTGAAGTGAGTGAAACGCACGCCTCCCAGAAGCGTGAGCCAGGACGTGACATTGAACTTGTCCTCGACAAACAAGGCGACATCCGACCCGGGTACGCTGTCGGTCTCATGGATGGGAGGGATTCCGCTTCCGTCGTTGAAGACGAGGTTAAAGAGTTCATTCTGGTTGGCGCCCCAGGCATAGATCCCGAAGTCGAGGTTATTCTTCGGCAGAACATAGCTCAGATCTGCTTGGCCTCCACCGTAGTTCGACGTGAAAACCGCAGTGGTAGCAACGGGCATATCGGTCAGCGGGCTGTGATAGCCGGAGCTGTTGTAGTGGTAAAAGGGAGAGACGGTCAGGACCGTATTGGGATTAAACGTGTGAACCCAGGAAGCGAGCACGTACCCATCGGTTTCCTGTTCGGTATCGCGCAACCCGCTGGTCGGCCACTGCTCGTTTTCTAAATCATAGGGATTCGGATCGTACGGAATTTGGTAGAAATCCCGGCGCCACTGTCCATCGAAGCGCAGCTGGTCTTTAGGGCTTAGGTTGTACATCAGCGAGGTGAACCCTCCGAAGCCGTTCTCGGCATCGTGGTAGATCTCTGGGATTGGGGTCTCCAGGCCCAGATTGCTCCGATTCCCGTTGAGGCTTGCGTAATAGGCAAAGCGTTGGCTATGGCCGCCGAAGCTTAACTGATCGTCGGTTTGGTAGAAGTTACCGAAAGTGAGAACCAGTTGGCCCTCGTTCGTCATATCGAATCCCGACTTGGGGCGAATGTTAAACATCCCGTAGATGCGGTCTCCGTAAGTGGCGTCATAGCTGCCACGAAGCACCTCCATATCGTCGATATCTCGAGGATCAACGCGTGGAGCAAGGCTCGTGGCGATGTTGGTGTCGGGAATGGCTACGCCGTCGATCAGCCAAGAAGTCTGGTGCCCTCCGCGCATGTGAAGCATGTCATGGGTCATGTAGGCAGCTGGGGTGAAGTCGGTAATCATGGCGAGGTTGTTGGTCAAATCGGCGCCTGGCGTGCGCTCAATGTCCTGGCGATCAACGAGCGTGGTAGGGGTCACGGTATCCATCTCCGAGGTACTGACCTCGGCCGCGTTGACAACCGTCGTTTGCTTCACGGGTGCGATCGAGAGTTGAAAATGAAGAATCGACGACGTTTCCGAAGCAAGCGTCAGCGTTTGCGTCTCCGGGCTGAAGCCGGCAGCCGTCACGCTGACCGAATAATCGCCAAACGGCACGGCTGGAAAGGAAAATTCTCCCTGGTCGTTCGTCTCTGCCGAAGCCGACCAATCCGAGTTGGCCGATTGAAGTTTGAGCGAGGCGTGAGCGACGGGGCGATGCTGTGGATCATGGACGACCCCGCGCACGGTACCGAAAACGGTTGCTCGCACGACCGAACTTCCCAATAAAAAGCCCCAGACAAACAGAAGTAGAACCACCCTTTGCATGGACTCCTCCCCTCACGCGTGAAATGGCCGAAAGGCTCGGAACGGGAGGCTAGGCTCTGGGGGGATTAAACAGGACCGAGGCAAAACCTTGGGCAGTCGATGGCGAAAGAGACCTGAGAGGCTGTCTGGCTTGGTCCGGTGCGTCGACCGATGCGAACTCCTCTGGAGTGGTAGGAGCCAGGGAGGCGACGCGGCCGAAGTCAGGCAGCTGTTTTCCAGACTTTGTCGAGCAGTGGCACGCCATACCTACGCCCACATGGGAATGTGGTAGGCAGCACACCATCGTGCAGGACGCTGCTTCGCACGCCATGGCGCGAGCGACCACGGCCAAAGGGGTGGCCAGCAGGGCAAGAATGACTATTACGATCGGGGCGCGGCGCACGGGTTTGAGGCTAGCACGAAAGAAGTTCGTCGTGCAATCTCGCTACCGATGTTTGCGTTCGAAAAAAATCCGAGATAGGCTTTCAGCACCGATGCTTCCATTTAAGCTCATTTACCACGAACGGTACGATCTCAACCTCGGCGCACACGTTTTTCCGTCACAAAAGTACCGGATGATCCACGATAAGCTCCTCCAGGACGGTATTGCTCAACCGGAGGATTTCCTTTCCCCCGAGCCCGCCCGGGATGAAGATGTGCTGCGCGTCCATTCTCGAGAATACGTCTATAAGCTGAAGACGGGTACGCTGAACCGCACCGAGGCCTTGCGCTTGGAGGTTCCTTATTCGCAAAAGCTCATCGAGGCATGCTGGCTGGCGGCGGGAGGCTCCATTCTTGCCGGTCGCCAAGCGCTCAACGATGGATGGGCGGCGAATATCGGCGGCGGGTTCCATCACGCCTGTCCGGATCACGGAGAAGGCTTCTGCGTGATCCACGATGTCGCCATAGCCATCCGGCGGCTCCAATCCGACGGCGCGATTCGACGAGCTATGGTCGTTGACACCGATGTGCATCAAGGAAACGGCACGGCCGTGATCTTCGGGGGCGATGGCGATGTCTACACGCTCTCGCTCCACCAGGAGAACAACTATCCGTTTCCCAAGCCACCCTCGACGGTTGACGTCGATCTCGCCGATGGCACCGGCGACGAGCCGTATTTGGCGATCCTAGAAAAACACCTGCATCAGGCCTTCCACGACTTTGCCCCCGATCTGCTCTATTACGTGGCCGGGGCTGACCCGTATCGCGAGGACCAGCTAGGCGGCTTGGCGCTGACGATCGACGGGCTCGCCAAGAGGGATTCGCTCGTCTTCGACTATGCGCGACGCAACGACGTACCTGTGGCCATCACCCTTGCGGGAGGATACGCGCGGTTGGTCACCGACACCGTCGTCATCCACGCCGGAACAGTCATCGCCGCGCGCGATGCCGCCGCTCAAAAGCGCTCCACGCCGCGGCTCCAATAATCACGGTGCTATTGGAAGTCGATGAGGACATCGACGGTTGCGTCTTGGGAATGTTCCTCGAGGAACCGACCAATCTTCTCGTAATGGAACGGTAAGCCCATAAAGGCTTGCTTGATTCCGGTGGTTATAAAGTCGTTGTAGACGCCGCGGTCAAATGCGGCTCCCGCAGGAATCTTCCAAGCGTCGCGGATGCGTTTTTCGCCCTCGGTCGACAGCCCCGTCAGCACAAGCTTGCCCATGTGGTATTGCGGACCCTCGGTAATCGTTACCGAATAGGTGACCGTTTTGGCGGCGTCGTCAAAATGTGGCACAGGCGAGAGATTTGCGTCCAGATAGCCGTGGCCGGCATAAGCATTGCTGATGGCTTGCCAACCCTGCTCGATTTTCGTGCCGTCGGCCGTGTCCCCTTCGTGCAGGGGAACAAGCGTGGCGAGCTCAAGCGGGCCCAGCACAGTATTCCTCGTCCAGGTCACCGGGCGCCAGGTAAAGGCCGGACCGGGGTCGATGGGCAGGTCGATTGCAACCCCGTTGCCCACGACCTTGGCCGTTGGCGCAGGAAAGCGCACACGAAGGAATCCGTGGGACAGATACACCGGGCGAACTTGTTCGATTTCGAACAGCTCGAGCGCAGTGCGTGAATACTTTGCGCCCACCACATCGGGTAAGCGCGTGTGGAGTCCTCGGTCGCTCTGCGCCAGATCATCGCCAAACCTAACACCTGTGACCGAGAGCTGCTGTTCATCAACGCGAAACTGCTGAACGCGCTCGTCGCTTCCCGGGGCGGTGGTGAGGGCATGGGAAACGGTTGAATGAACCCCAGCCTTGGCGATCTGGATTTGGAGTGCGTCGGAGATATCGTCCAGAACTGAGCCGCCTTCCGGAGCCGTACCGTCGAACAGGGGGATCGACGCCTTAAGCGCCTGAATCATCTCGTCATCGGTAAACCAGGGGAAATTGTCGAAGGAGATCGCCACGGCGGCTGCGTCGGTGACCTGGTATTCGACACGAACGCCCTGCTCGCTGTCGCCATAGCGATACTCGACGTTTGAAAAGCGACCCGTTTTCGCGAGGGTATCGGCGGCCCGCTGCAAGTCATCGTGCCCTACGGGCGAGCCCACGCGCAGTCCCGTCGCAGCGGCGACCTGGTCCGAAGTAAAGCGCTTGGAGCCGGTGATGCGAACTTCGGCAAGGCGGCTCGTGCCGGCCTGCTCCTGTGCCGAACACAGAACTGGCCCGAGCACCGTACACAGAGCAACACCCAGAATTCGTGCTCGGCAGAAGGCGGAACTGGTTTTCATCGTCGAGCTATTCGACAGTGACCGATTTGGCGAGGTTGCGGGGCTGGTCGACGTCGCAGCCGCGCCGCACGGCGATATGGTAGGCAAGCAATTGCAGCGGGACAACTTCAAGAATGGGTGAGATCAAATCGGGCGCAGCTGGAATTTCGATCACATGATCGGCACTTTCGCGCGCCAGCTTGTCTCCCTCGGTCACAACCGCAATCACGATGCCGTCGCGCGCCTTCACCTCTTGCAGATTCGACACCGTCTTCTCATAGCGAAGCATCGACTGGGGGTCGGATTCATCCCGTGTGGCGATCATAACGACCGGCAAGTTTTCATCGATGAGCGCATTGGGTCCGTGCTTCATTTCACCGGCCGGATATCCCTCAGCATGAATGTAGGAGATCTCCTTCAGCTTGAGTGCGCCTTCTAGAGCGATGGGGTAGTGAATTCCCCGACCAAGATAGAGAAAGTCTGCGTGACGGAAGAGGTGGCGCGCCAGATCTTCCATGGCGGCGTCGTGCTGCAGAATGGTCTCAATCTTGTGAGGCGCCCGAGTCAATTCCTGCATTAGGTGCTGTGAAGCGGAGTTGGCTAGCCTCCCGCGAACCTGACCGAGGTAGAGAGCCGTCAGCAGCAGCGCGGTGAGCTGGCCCGTAAACGCCTTGGTTGAGGCGACGCCGATTTCAGGACCCGCGTGGGTATAGATGGTTCCGCTCGACTCACGCGTCAGCATCGAACCCACAACATTACAGATGGAGACTACCTTCGCGCCTTTTTGGCGAGCTTCGCGTTCCGCGGCAAGGGTGTCGGCCGTTTCGCCTGACTGGCTGATGGCAATGATCAGACTGTCGGCGCCGACAATCGGGTCGCGATAGCGGAATTCGCTGCCGTAATCCACTTCGACAGGAAGCTCGGCCAAGCGCTCGATCATGAACTTTCCGGCAAGCCCCGCGTGCCAGCTCGTACCGCAGGCGACGATTTTGACGTTTTTAAACCTACGAAACTCGTCCTCGGTGATCCCCATCTCGTCCAGGAAGACTTTGCCCGTTTCCTGAGAAACGCGTCCGAGCAGAGTGTCGCGAACCGAACGCGGTTGTTCGAAGATCTCTTTCTGCATGAAATGCTTGAACCCGCTTTTTTCCGCCATGATGGGGTCCCAGGTAATGTGCTGGGGCGGGCGGCTGATGGGATGGCTTTCAAAATCCGAGAAGTGCACTCCTTGCGGCGTCAGAACGGCCATTTCGCCATCACCAAGAAAGAAGACGCTTCGCGTATGCTGCAAAATGGCGGGGATATCGCTCGCCACGAAGAATTCGTGCTCACCGAGGCCCACGACGATCGGCGGGCCTAGACGCGCTGCGACGATCTTGTTGGGATCCTTCGCCGATACGGCGACCAAGGCATACGCACCGGTCATGGCCTTGACGGCTCTGCGAACTGCTTCTTCGAGCGGCAAGTCCTGGGAAAGCTTCTCGATGAGGTGGGCAATGATCTCCGTGTCGGTTTCCGTTTGGAACCGATGACCCTCGGCGAGAAGCTGTTTTTTCAACTCGATATAGTTCTCGATGATCCCGTTGTGCACTACCACAATCTGGCCCGTACAGTCGCGGTGCGGGTGGGCGTTTTCCTCCGTAGGACGTCCGTGCGTCGCCCAACGCGTGTGGCCGATCCCGTAAACACCCTCCAGCGGCGTCGTGCGAATCGATTCCTCTAAATTGCGCAGCTTGCCAGGAGCGCGCCGAATCTCCAGTTTTCCGTTGTCGCCCACAACCGCAATGCCCGCCGAGTCATACCCTCGGTATTCGAGCCGCTTCAGCCCATCGAGGATCAGCGGCACGACGCGCTTGGGGCCAATATAGCCAACGATCCCGCACATCGGAAGGGTCCTCCAGAAGGCAGACAACTTATGCTAGCACAAAGCGGGAAGTTGAGGTTCGAGCAAGCCCCTCGACTGTGCTCGGATGAAATCAATCCAGAATTTCGAAGCGAAACTCCTCAATGACAGGATTGGTCAAGACATCCTTGGCGATGCGCTCAACTTCCGTCTGCACCTCGGTCCGGCTGAGGCCGTTCATGTTCAGGACGAAGAACTTGCCCTGTCGCACGTCCTCAACCTTGGAATAGCCGAGCGAGTGGAGGGCCCGTTCAATGGTTTTCCCCTGAGGGTCCAGAACGGTCGACTTGAGCATGACCCAGACGTGAGCTTTCATTCCTCTCCTGGATGGTGAGCAGCGATTATAGCAGGCCTGAGGATTTGGCCGCGCCCCGAAAGTCATCCAGCAGCTGACGCTTCTCGATCGGCGGCAGAAATGCCACATTGAAGCTCTCCTCAGCGACTTGCAAAAGCTGTTCCTTGCTAAGGCCTAACGACGCTGCGTGAGCGTACTCGGTCAAAAGATCGGTGTGAAACATACCTGGATCGTCCGTTGAGAGCGTGACGTGCGAGCCGCCCTCCAAGAGCTGCTTGAGCGGATGGTCTGCCAGCGACGCACTCGATTTTCCGATCTGTTTCGCCAGCGCGCCTGTGGCCACATTGCTGGAAGGGCAGTTCTCTAAGACGACGTGCCGCAACGCCAAAGACTTGGCCAAAGCCGCATCGTGCATTACAGCGATGCCGTGGCCGATTCGCTCCGCACCCAGAAGATCGACGGCCTCCCGGACCGAATCGGGGCCGCCCACCTCACCGGCATGACAAACGATCCGTAGCCCCTCGCTGCGGGCCAAATCGAACGCCGGCCGGAAGTTCACAGTCGGGAAGGCGAGTTCATCCCCACCCATCCCGAACGCCACAATTCCGGAGCGGTGCAGTTTGGCTGCACAGCGCGCCACTTCCAAAGCAGCTTCCGGGCCAAACTGGCGGGTCAGATCGAAGATCCACGCCGTGCGAATCTTGCGATACAGCACGCTTTCGGCCGCTTCGCGGATGGCGGTGAAGTTGGCCTCCACGTTCTGCATGCGCCGCAGCATAACGCCAGCCGAGATCGTAATTTCGGCGTACACAACATTCTGGCGCACGAGCTCATCCAGGAAGTTGCGCGTGATCAAGGCATAGTCGTCCGGCTCGCGCAGGTACGAGGTCACCCATTTGAATGTTTCGATGAAACCGGCAAAATTCGAATACTGATAACGCGCCGCAACTTCTTGCTCCGTCATTTTCTCGCCATGGCGCGCGGCTAGCTCCACCGCTGCCGGTGGACGGATCGAGCCTTCCAGATGGACGTGCAGCTCGGCCTTGGGCAGGGCGTCTAAGATCGTCGACGGCTTGGTGTGCGAGACGCTTTCCATAATCAGGGCAGGGATGGCCTGCCCGCATTGATCCAGGCGGTCATCCAGTAAGATCCGATATCGGTCGAGGCATCGGTCAGCTGGCGGATTAACACGGCACCTGCCTGCGCGTAGAACCGATCGTAGTATTCGTCATTGTAAGCGGGAAGACCCTGGTGTGCACGAAGGTCTGCCAAAAGAATGATTTCGAGCCAGGAGTGTGCGCTCAGACACATCTCGAAGGCATGATCGGTCGGATCACGGATAAAAACAGCCTCGTTGGGTCGCATAAAAAAAAAGCCCTGGAACCGGTCCACGAGATTGACGCCAAACCGCTCGTTGACCCCCATTTGCCCGGAAGGCTTGCCGTCGCTGTTCGTGGTCGTTTTAAATGGATCGTGCGCCGCAGCGACGTAATAGGCGAGCGTAGCGGCGGAGACCTTTGCATCTTCCCAATTGTGGGCATGCAAGGCGTCGGTCAATTTTTTGCTGTAAAGACCTACCTCCCAGGGAAGCTGCCCGCGCGCGGCCACGGTTCTCTTCCCATACTTGGTAACGGCCTCGGTGTAGGACCGTGGAAGCGCCATGAACGGGAAGGGCCCGTAATGATCCAGCTCGATGAAGCTATTGTGCGAGGGGGGTGGATTTCCTGCCTCGGCTGCGGCCACTTCATTCACATGTTGGATCAGAAACGATCGGTTGTTCTGAAAAAAGGGCAGCATCTCCGAAGGCAGCGTGTCAATCGCTTTTTCTGTGATCACCCGCAGGGCCACCTCACCCCAGCCGAACGAAGGGGACAGGGTGAGCAGGACGCCGAGCAGCAATAGAAGGAGGGCACCGACAAACCGGTTCATCCCCGAGATTTCCCCTCTGTGAGTGCGCGCAGTTTGGCCGTGGACAGTTCGCTGTGTTTGCGACCGTAGAAATGATAGACCACCAGACCTATCGCCAGCCACACGAAGAAGCGAATCCAGTTCATGATGGTGAGGCCAGCCATCAGGAGCAAACAGGCCAAAATCGTGACGATCGGCGCCAGCATTCCCCCGGGGGCCCGAAAGGCCCGCGGCCGGTTCGGCTCGCGAAGGCGCAGGATGAGGACGCCCGAGGCCACAAGCGCAAATGCGAACAGGGTCCCAATATTCGACAGGTCTGCCAGTGTGCCGATGTCGAGCAACCCCGCCGGAATGGCCACGACAATACCTGCTACCCACGTCGAGAAGTCCGGAGTCCGAAAGCGGGGATGGACGCGGCTGAAAATGCCTGGAAGGAGGCCGTCGCGGGACATGGCAAACCAGACGCGCGTCTGGCCAAGCTGATAGACCAGCAGCGAGGAGATCATGCCCATCAGCGCGCCGATCAGGACCGCTAACCGCACGCTGCCGAAATGAAGCCGCTTCATGGTGTTGACGATCGGTGCGGCGTCGTCCAAAAGCGTCTGCCAGGGCACCAGGCCGGTCAGCACCACCACGACGGCAATGTACAAAACCGAGCAAATGATCAGCGTCAGAATGATTCCGACCGGCAAGTCGCGCTGCGGATTCCGGCATTCTTCAGCAGCCGTCGAGACAGAGTCGAAGCCGATATAGGTGAAGAAAATGATCGAGCCACCGGTGAGGATGCCCGGCCAACCGTTGGGAGCAAAAGGCCGCCAGTTGCTGGGATGGACGTAATGGGCGGCAACCCCGATGAAGATGAAGATGGCAAGCATCTTCAGCAGCACCATGACAGTATTCGTGTTGGCTGATTCTTTGATTCCGCGGACGAGCACAACGGTCAGCAGCATCACAATCACGAAGGCGGGCCAATTGAAGCCGAAATGCCAACCGGGATCATAGAGGGTACGACCCTGTAAATCGGTAAGCCCCGCGGGCAGATAGGCGGGCGTGATCCAGCGCAAGCTTGGGTGAAAGTGAAACCAATCAAAAAGGTCAACCACGTGCGCCGAAAAACCTACGCTGACCGCCATATTCGACACGGCATACTCCAAAATCAAGTCCCAACCGATAATCCAGGCAATCAGCTCCCCCATCGTTGCATAGGTATAGGTGTAAGCGCTGCCCGCGATCGGGATCATGGCAGCGAGCTCGGCGTAGCACAGTCCCGCAAAACAGCAGACCACGCCCACGAGTGCGAACGATACCGCAATGGCTGGTCCGGCACCCGGCCTGCCAAAGGACGCGGAATGATAGATCAGGTATTCGAGTAGCGTGGCGTTGAAGATCGATTGGATCTCGAGCTTCTGGCCAGCGATTGCAGTGCCAATGACCGTGAAAATGCCAGAACCAATGACGGCGCCGATGCCAAGGGAGGTCAGGCTCAACCAGCCGAGCGACTTTCGGAGCCGCTTCTCAGGTCTATCTGCGTCGGAAATGAGCTGGTCGATGCTCTTGGTACGGAAAAGCTGTGGATCCAAGCGCTACCCCCCGCCGGATTGAAAAACTGTACCTTGGTAGCCCATTTGGCGCAACCGCTCCTTCCCAGAGCGTGCTCCTGTAGAACCCCACTTTTTGGTGAAATCACGCAAACTGAAGGTTGGCGTAACGCTCGAGCAGTTTCTTGGGGCCGTAATCCTGGAAACTGACGGTGAAGCGCCGATTCTCACCCTCTCCATCGACTTCGATGATGGTACCGAGGCCGAATTGGGAGTGGCGCACGCGAGCGCCAATCAAGGGATCACCGGAGGGCCGGACGGTGCTCAGACGGCGCGAGGACCTTCCTAGATAAGAGGATCGGGCCGAACCCTGGCGGCGAAAGCTTGGTGAGGGGTGGTAGCGGTCATCCTGCGAAAACTCAGGATCGGCTTCGTAGTGGCGACTTTCACCCGGTTCAGACGCAGAGCCGACGGCGGCCTCGATCAACTCACCGGGGATCTCCGCAAGGAAGGGTGAGGGCTTCGATGCCCGCATGCCCTGGCTGCCATAAATGCGGCGATAGCGGGCGCGCGAAAGTACCAAAGACCGCTTGGCCCGGGTCATGCCGACGTAGAGCAGCCGTCTCTCTTCCTCGATGCCTTCCGGTCGATCGCTCGAACGGCTGTGCGGCAGCAGTCCTTCTTCGAGACCTGCGAGAAAGACAACATCGAACTCAAGCCCCTTTGCGCTGTGAAGAGTCATCAGGGATACGGCAACATCTTCCTCATATTCGTCGGCGTCGCTTAGCAGGGCAGCGTGATCCAGCACTTCGTCAAGCGTCTGCCCCCGTGCAGTCGCCTCGGCCATGGCGTTGTAAAGTTCGCGCAGATTCTCCGCCCGGGAAGTGTGCTCGAGATTGTCCTGTTGCTCGACCCAATCGAGATATCCCGTCTCAGCCAGCACGCGTCGAATCAATTCCGATGGCGTGAGATGCGGGCGCTCGTTTGTGAGGTCTTCGATCAATTTACGGAAGCCCACGAGCGCGCCCGCCGCCTTTTTGCCAGCGAGAAAACTGCCGTCCCCGATCACCTCCCACAAGGCCTTGCCGGTTTCCTTCGCGCGCGCCTCCAGCGCCGCGACCGTTGTCGCGCCGATTCCACGCGGCGGCACGTTCAGCACGCGCAATACGGCAACGTCGTCTTCGGGATGAAACAGCAGGCGCACGTAAGCGATCGCGTTTCGCACTTCGGCACGATGGTAAAAGCTGAACCCACCCACGACGCGGTGGCGGATCCCGCGATGGCGTAGAGCCTCTTCAAACGACCGTGATTGCGCCCCCGTTCGGTAGAGGACGGCGACACGAACACCGGAAACGCCGTGGACCATCGAGGATAACTGACCGCAGACGAATTCCGCTTCCGTAGCGGAATCAGAGGCTTCAAAGAACCGAAGCCTGTTACCTGCATCCAGCGTGGCTCGAAGATCCTTGCCGAGCCGATCGGAATTGTTTCTCACGACGGCAGCGGCCGCATCGAGAATGGTCTGCGTCGAGCGGTAATTTTCCTCGAGGCGGATGATTTTTGCGTTGGGAAAGTCCTCCGTAAAACGTTTCAGGTTCCCGGCACGTGCACCCCGCCAACCGTAGATGACTGATCTTCATCTCCTACGACGCAGACGTTCTTCCTCGCGCCGCCCAGTAGCCGAACCAGTTCTTCTTGCGCCTGATTGGTGTCCTGGAACTCGTCAACCATCACGTGGCGAAACCGCTCGCTCCAGCGGCCGCGCACCGCAGCGTGATCTTGTAGCAGATCGACGGCACGCAACAGAAGATCGTCGAAATCGAGTGCCGCTGCTTTGTCCAGGATTTTTTGGTACACGCGGAAGATCGTGGCGATCTCCCGCTGGCCGGTAAACTCCATTTCGTCGGGCGAAATACCGTCATTCTTCGCATGGCTGATTTGTGCGCGCAGGCTGCGCGGCGGGTAGTCTTCAGCAGAGAGGTCGAGCTGAGCCAACGCGCGCTTTACAGCCGAAGTCTGGTCGTCATCATCATAAATCGCGAAACCGTGGGGCAGACCCAGATGCGTCGCTTCTTGGCGCAACAATCGCGCGCAAAACGAATGAAATGTGGAGACCCAAACCTCCGATGCGTCGCGCCCCGCCCGGCGCAGCAACTCCTGAATCCGCTGCTTCATGACATCGGCAGCCTTATTGGTGAAGGTGACAGCGAGAATGGAGCTAGCCGGCACGCCGGTTTCGATCAGATGTGCCACGCGATAGGTGATGACGCGTGTCTTGCCGGTTCCAGCTCCCGCCAGGACGAGCACGGGGCCTTCGGTTTGCAGCACGGCTTCGCGCTGGCGTGTGTTTAGATCGTCTAGCAGTGATGTCATTGCCGACAAATGGCTCGCTTGAATTCTATCCGACGACGTGCGAATCGGCAATTTGGCGCTTCCAGGGCATGGTGAAAAAAGTCTGCTACAATCGCTCGGTGGTCGGTAGCTTCCCCAAGACATGAACCACGTCCAGCTGCCTCTTTGGCTGCAAAAACTCGTTGCGGCGCTGGGCGGCAGCGGATTGTTTCTCGTTACGTTCTTCGACTCGTCACTTCTTTCCTTTCCGCTCGTGGCCGATGCGCTGGTGATCGAAGTTTCGATGCATCAGCCGGCGCGGATGCCCTACTACTGCGCCATGGCGGCTTTGGGGTCGCTTGCCGGCTGCATTTGGCTCTATCTCCTTGCCAAAAAGGGCGGCGAGGCATTCTTCCACCGGCGTGCGGGACCGATCGCTCTCCAGGCAAAAAGCTGGGTCCAAAGGAACGCATTCTTGAGCGTTTTCCTTCCCGCAATTCTGCCTCCCCCGGTTCCCTTCAAGCCGTTCATCCTGGCAGAGGGTGTGTTTCAAGTGCCGCTGCGCACCTTCGTTGTCGCGCTTCTCCTCGGGCGTGGATTGCGCTACTTCTTCGAAGGAATTCTCGCAGTTCTTTATGGGGAGGCGGTGCTTCTCTATCTGATGGCCCACAAAGGGCGGTTTGCTCTTGCGGCTGTTGCCCTCGCCGTGCTGGCCTATTTCCTAAGTCGGCTGTTCAACCGGCGCCCTTCGGAAGCTCACTGACTGGCGCCGGAGGCAAACAACAATTCATCGCGCCGGATCTCGAAATTGCTGGCGAGATCGACGCGCAAGACAATGTTTGCCGGGTCGTCATCACTGTCTGGAAATCGCGCGTCGCGCACGTCGACGCGATAATCGTCTTCGATGCGCCGAACGCTGGCAATCGGCACCCGAGCATAAATCAGGAACCTCGCGGCGTCGGCTGATTTTTCCGCCACCTCGAGAGCCGGAGAATCCTCCGGTTTGTAGCGCGTGACGCTGTTGTTGGAATCAAATTCATCCGGGCGTGTTGGGGTCACTTCCACCTCTTCGAGCGTGTCGTCTGTTACGGCGATGCCGCGCCAATTGAACGGCGAGAACACTTCCGGAAAAGCCTCCCCAGCGAGCGCGATCCGCCCGTGGTACTCGCGCGAGAGCAGCAGATCAACGGCCTCCCCATGGAGGTGCGCTCGAAGACCCAAATAACCCAGCAGTAGCACCAAGGTGATGACGGCGGAAGGCCTGCCGCTGGGCGCTTTCTTCCCGGACGTTACTTCTTCGTTGACCAACTTGAACAGCACCGGCAGAAGCAGCCCGGCGACAAGCAGTGTCAGAACCCAAGGGTCGAAATTCGCGACGAAATCTCGGCCGTACCAGTGCACACGAAACGGCCACAGAAGTTCGACGCCAACTCCGCTCACCAGATCAAGTAGCACATGACCGGCTGCGCCCAAGGCACATACCGCGAGCGCAGGTCCAAACCCTAACGGAGAACGCACGGAAACTGACTTCTGGGGTGGCATCCTCCGATCCAATAGGCAGAACGCACCGGCGATCACACAGATCAGCAATCCAGTGCCCAGGACCGAATGGAGAACGGTGCGGTGGAATTGCAGGAAGGCACTTGCGCCGCCCAAGTAGCTCCCGTAATCGAGATCCGGCGTGATACCGGAGACGACCATCATCAGTGCGCCGAACCGCGGAAGCCGCCTTTGACCGGCGCGCGCCAGCGCGAGCGATGAGCACGCGTGTGTGAATGGTTCCACGGGCCGGACCGTGTTCGGAGATCTCGCTTAACGAACCGCAGGCGTCACTATGGATAACGCGTCAGGTACAATGCGAAACGCGATCGGGAGGAGCCCTATGGGCTCGCCGTCGACCTGAGCATATACCGGCTCGCCATTGGCGGGCTCGCACGCCGTTTCCGTCGCCTTCCATGTTTCAATCCCCTTCATCCCTCGAAGGGTGCCGAGCCATAAAGCGGGCAAGCACGCCAGGTAGGCCAGACGGCTCCGGCGCGAATTGGTCAGGAACTCGAATTGATCCTTGAACAGGTCGGCGCCCGTCGTGATTTTGAAAGGGCCTCCGTAGTGCACGGTTCGGCCGACGACGATAATCGTGGCCCTGCGTTCCTCGCCGCCAGATCGAATGCGAATCTCTGGAAAGTTGTACTGAAACAGCTGCCGGAAGCCCTCGAACCAATAGGCTAATAAGCCTGTGTTCCGCTTGAGCTCTGCATGCACGCCGTTGACGATCGCCCCATCCGGCCCGGCTCCTGCGACGGAGAGAAAATAGCGCCCTCCGCGTGGCACAGCGGCCGAATCATTGCCGTTCATGGCGACGGCGACACCGAGCGCAACTCTGCGAATCGTTCCTCCTGCGATCAACCGCGAGGCATGGGGAATGTCCCACGGAATGCCCAGTTCCTTGGCTAGGATGTTCGCCGTCCCCGCGGGAAGCAAGGCCATGGGCACATCGCTTTTGGCAAGCCCATTAACGATCTCATTGATCGTGCCGTCCCCACCGCAGGCGATCACCATGCCCCGGCGCTTCTCGACCGCCCGCTGCGCAAGGTCGGTTGCGGTTCCCGGCCCGGTCGTGGAAGCAAGTTCGGTGGAAATGCCCGCCTCCTTGAGAATTCGGACGGCGCGCTCGATTTCGGCGAAGCGGCGATGGCGTTTCCGCCCGCTCGTCAGGTTGTAAATCAAGAGCGCGTCTTTGATATGGTCTGGCATCCAGGCTCCACTGAATCGCGCATTGTATAATATCGAAGCCCTAGCTTCGACAGCATCTCCCAGAGGGTTCCATGCCGAAGGCCGCAACGGCGAAGGCCCGCGAAGCCGCCAAAGACATCGGCAAGCTTCGCGATGAGATTCGCCACCACGAATATCTCTATTACGTTCTCGACGACCCTAAGATTTCCGATGCTGCCTTCGACCGGCTCATGGAACGTCTGAAGAAACTTGAAGCCGAGCATCCCGACCTGGTCACACCGGATTCTCCCACACAACGCGTGGGCGGCACTCCCCGGGAAGGCTTCCAGAAGGTTCGTCACAGCGTGCCGATGATGAGTTTGGACAACGCCTTTTCCTTTGAGGCCCTGGCTGAATTTGACCGCCGCGTTCGCCAAACGACGGGGCGAGAGAAAGTTGAGTACGTCTGTGAGCAGAAGTTCGACGGCCTGAGCCTCTCGCTCGCTTATAAACAGGGAAAGCTCGTGCGAGGAGTCACTCGCGGAGACGGCACGACGGGCGAGGAGGTTACGCCTAATGTCAGAACGATTCACTCGATTCCTTTGTTGCTGGATACAGCTCTGCTCAAAAAAGCGGGAGTCGAAGAACACTTCGAGGTGCGCGGTGAAGCGATAATGACACGCAAGGCTTTCGAGGAACTCAACGAACAACAGGAAGCGCAAGGCGGAAAACGTTTTGCGAATCCGCGAAACGCAGCGGCCGGCGCCGTGCGGATGCTCGATCCCACGATTACAGCGTCCCGCCAGCTCGAGTTCTTCGCTTACTATCTTTTGGTGGACGGGCGCATTCCCAAGAAGCGCCACTCGGACGTCCTCGAGGCCCTTACCACTCTGCGTTTCAAGGCCAGCTATGATTGGCAGATTTGCCCCTCGATCGAGAATGTCCAACGCTATATCGAGCGATGCGATACCAAGCGAGAAAAACTTCCTTACGAGATTGACGGGGTCGTGATCAAGGTGAACGAAATTTCTCTTCAGAACGAACTGGGGTATACATCGAAAGCCCCACGTTGGGCAATCGCTTACAAATATCCCGCACACCAGGAAACGACGTTGCTCAAGGAAATTGCCGTCAGCGTCGGCCGCACCGGCGTGCTCACTCCTTTTGCGGTTTTCGAGCCCGTGCTGATTGGCGGCGTCACGGTGTCAAAGTCGACCCTTCATAACCTCGATGAGATTCGTAGGCTCAATGTTCATGCGGGCGATACGGTTCTGGTCGAACGCGCCGGAGAAGTGATCCCTCACGTTCTCAAGGTTGTTAAGCACGGTAGCGAAGAGACCGAGTTCGAAATGCCGTCGAAGTGTCCGGTTTGCGGCATGCGTGTTTACCATATCGAAGGCGAGGTCGCCTATCGTTGCGTCAATGTCTCTTGCCCGGCACGCCGCCGCGAGTCGATCCTCCATTTCGCCGGACGCCACGCCATGAACATCGACGGTCTTGGCGAGAAAGTGGTTGACCAGCTCATCCAAAACGGGCTGGTTGAGGACCTCGCGGATCTATACAAACTCGACCTGGACACGCTGGCCGGGCTCGAACGTATGGGCGAAAAGTCGGCGCAGAATTTGCTCAACGAAATTGCTGCTAGCAAGAAAAACAGCCTCACCCGGCTCCTCTATGCCATTGGAATTCCGTTTGTCGGGTGGCGCACGGCACAGCTCCTGGCGGCTCATTTCGGATCGATGCAGAGGCTCCGCGAAGCAAGCAGCGAAGAGTTGCTCACTGTCGAAGAAGTTGGCCCAAAGATCGCTGAGGGTGTGCGCGAATTCCTTTCAGAGTCCGCAAACCGCAGGCTGATCGACCACCTCAGCGCAGTGGGCGTACGTATGAAGGAGGAGCGGGCCGCACCTAAGAGTGCGAAGCTCGCCGGGATGACGTTCGTTTTCACCGGCACGCTCACCAGGCGCTCCCGCGAGGAGGCGGAAGCTTTGGTCGAATCGCATGGCGGTAAAGCAGCTTCTTCCGTCAGCAAGAAAACAGACTATGTGGTTGTCGGCGCCGACCCAGGGTCGAAGCTCGACAAGGCGAAGTCTCTCAGGGTCCCGATCCTGGACGAGGTACAGTTCGATAGGCTGCTCTCGTCCAAAGGTGAATGAAGCAACGCCCTGCGCGCCTTGTATGCGTTCGGATATCGTGCGCCGATCACAATGCGCTCTGCCAACAGGGTATAATAGGTCAGCGAGTGAGCCGGGTGATCGCCTGCTTACCTTGAGTCCGCCCCGAGCGGGCGTAGGTAAGCCGGAGGAAAGTCCGGACTCCAATCGTGGCAGGCTTACCAAAGCCAGCCACAGGGGCAACGCGCCTGGTAACACCAGGGGGTTGCGCTTCGGAATGGGCGACGCCCATTCCCGCAGGCGTGGCCACGGAAAGTGCCACAGAGAATAGACCGCCGGCGATGCTTGCACCTCGGCGGCAGGATTCCGGAAAAAACCGGAAGCCCGCCTCGCTCGGTCGAGCGTGCCCGGCAAGGGTGAAACGGTGGGGTAAGAGCCCACCGCCCGGGTGGTAACATCCGGGGCAGGGAAAACCCCGCGTGGAGCAAGGCCAAATAGGAGGGGAGGGCTGGGCCCGGCCCGCATGCGTTCGGCTCGCGAGAGCCACGCGATTAAACCCTCGGGTAGGCTGCTCGAATTCCGGAGCGATCCGGGATCTAGAGGAATGATCGCCCCGTCGCTCGCAAAGTCATTCGCAAGAATGACGTTCGCGCGGCGGACAAAATCCGGCTTATAGGCTCACTCGCCACATTCTCAATGTTTTTGAGAGTTTTTGAACCTTGAAAGGATTTCTAACCGTAACTTCTAACCGTTGATTCCGACCACCTTGCGGCTTCGCTGTTCCGCAAGCCGCGCCCGTTCCTCAATCCCTAAGCCATTAGCCATCTGGTGCTGTGCGGCGTCCCTAGCTGCCTGTACGAAGCTGGCGTAGTGTTTCTCGATGGTTTCTGTCGTGTCCGCGACCATCTGGGCAACAACATACGTGGATGTACCACGGGCGAGCATGTCACAAATGAAGGTGTCACGAAAGCAATGAGGATGAACGCGAGCGACACCGGCACGAATACCTAGAGCTTTAATGCGTTCATACAACCGGGCTCGACTCGTGAACGCCTCTTCGGTCTCAGGATTTATTAGCACGCGGTCTTGGGGTTGAAGCTTAGTCTTTTGAAACGCCGACCGCAAAGCATCGTCTAATTCAGGAGATAGCGGGATAATAGCTGTCTTGGATCGCTTCTGGGTTAGGACCTCAATTTCTCCGTTTACTCCTCGGTCGAAGTGAATATTGTTCCAAGTCAGATTAATTGCATCGGAAGCACGCAGACCAGTCCAGCGGAGCACGATGAAACTGAAGAGATCTGTTCCCGCTTCTTTGCGCATTGCTGAAAGCTCAGCCGCTGTGAAAGGCCGAGCACCATACTTAGGATTTTTCCCAGGCTTTGACTCATTAGCAAGACTGATTGGATTGACGGACATCAAACCCTTGGAGACAGCGTAACGAAAGACACGATGAAGAATAGCGATGTCCAAAGCAATCGAGGATCCGCCACGACTTTGCTTCATCGCGGATATCTTTTGTTCACGCTCGACTTTAAATATTTCGACTACAGAAGAATTGATTGAATCAAGAAGGGCGATCTGTTTTTCCCGAAGGAAAGTACCAAAATGCTTGAGTGTCACTCTGTATCGATCGGAAGTTGATGCTGCCATAATCCCCTCTTCTCGGGAAGCACCTCGATTCTTATTAGCGATCAGTCGCTTCATTTCCAATTCAAATGATTCCCCCAGCACAGTCCAAGTGGGTTTGACGCTCGGGGCCGCATTAACTACTCGAATGTAACCGATGTCGGCGGCAAAGAAATTAAACGTTCTTCGTGGAAGTGCATACTCCAGCTCAGACCACAACGATGACTCAGGGCCAGCTGCACATGCTGTTTTAATCTTTTCAACACGGCGAATGGCAACCGTCAGTTCATCCGTTCCAAGAGCATGCCGCACGCGCTTACTACCAAAGGAGCCAACCACAGCATAGGTCACTGCGCCAGTAAATTTCTCACCCGATTGACCGCTGTTTGCTGCGCGAACCTTAATTTCCGCGTGCCTTATTTTGGGTATCATCGTCTATGCCTTTATCAATGTACCGGCGAAGCAGCTCAGCAAATTTAATGCCCTTCACCTTGGCTTGCGCCTTCACTTTCTTGATTTGCGTTTCGCTCAAAAACACTGAAATTCGCTTCATGTGATGTATATACATTAGGCATACACGCAAGTCAAAACTATTTTTCTAGCCGCTCCATACGTTGTTGCTCGATCTTTTCGACAGCAGCAGCGGGGACTTGGCGCTTGCCTTTTCCTTTGCTCTTGCGGACCAATGTGAAGACTTTGAATTCAGACTCAGCGAGGATGTTATAGACCGTACCGCGAGAGCAGTTCCAGCGAAGGGCAAGATCGGGGATGGTATAGAAGGCTTTTTTGAGAGATGTACGATTACGCCGGATGGCCTCGATTATTGCTTCGGGAGCAAAGCCAAACAAGGAAGAAAAGTCAGCGACCGTGAGAGAGCTGTTTTCGGTGAGATCGGTATCGGCAACAGTGGCTGTGTGAGACACAGAAAATCCGTTCGTTTTCTGGTCCCAGCTATTGCTTGGGGGCTTTAGGTGTTAGGCTCGATGCCTTGCACTGATTTGCATCGAACTTTATCCTGCGGTACTCGGAAATCTGCCGTCTGAGAACGCCAGTTATCACCCCGCTAAGCACCGACTCCTTGCGGGGTCGCACTCAGAACCTGAACTATAGATTACAAACTTTCTAAAAAATTGCAAGCGATGCCCGCTAGCCTGGTCGGCTCCTTTCACTCAATGCTTCTATTGAATGAAGACATTGTTTGTCATTTAAAACTTATTACTTGTAGGTAATAGATGATCTATATTAACCACTCGTGCAACCACAGGGCGTCTCAAAAGCATCATAATGGTGAGGGGGCAAATTTGTTTGTTTTAACCCAACTGGAATCAACAGAAAAAAAGACAGCTTGTCAGTTTTTGCAGTCTCGTAAGAATTTAAGTAAGAAGAACTTCCTCGCTCGAACCCCTTCTAGCAGGCTGTTCTAATTCAATTCATCATCGTAGCTCTCTGAACAAGGGCATACGACAGGAGAACAGAGTAATGAATCGACGTAAATATGATAGTCCCACCATCCGAAAAAGAGCTTCCCGTGCACGACAGAAAGAAAAGGAACAGGCTCGAAAACAGGCAGATATTTTACAGTTTCAATTTGAGCTGTCAGAGAAGACGCCCGCTTTGGAGATAGCTAGAAAGTTCTTCAACCTTGCGGAGCCCGCGTTAATAACCCGTACTTCAGGCAATAATAATAACGCAAGCGATCATCGAAAATTCAGTACTGTGGTGCCCTGGCACGCTAGCCATCCACGTGATCGTAAAAAATACGAGCAGGAACAGGAAAGCGCCCGACGTAGGCACGATAGAGACGAAACCTTGGACGCCTTGTTACATCCACTGTCTGCTGACGAACAATTGCAAGAAAAAAGAGAAGACTGTGCCAATGCAATTGAAGCCAGAATTGTCGCAGAAATTGAAGAAGAGGAAGCCAAAGCGAAACCACGCAAATCAGGATTATCGGTAACCACCACTCGGGTAAAAAACGTAGAGAAGGTGGACGGCCAGAGACAAATTTGTGAGGAATACGGGGGCCGAAAGGTCAGACCCAAAGGAGCGAAACCCGCTAACTATGACCCACCGGAAGAAAAATAAGCCAACTGTGACACACCTATTTTAACGTTTGTTTTGTTACGCTTAGAGGTAAACTAGGAGGAAAATGGCCTAAATTACCGCTCGATCTCTATATGTATAGAGAGTCAATGTTCTCTCTCCTGTGTTCAGACAGGGCTTCTCCATTTTGCCGTACTCTCTTTCTCCTGGGGCCACATCTGCCGTGGCCCCTTTATTTGTTGCTTCAAATCACTAACGAAAATTTTTCTAGAAGGCGTAGCCGCCTAAAGGAGGATTATGACACCAATTGAAATCAAAAAACTCCTCAGGGAAATCTCAGCCAGTCAGACCATCTTGGCTGTGGTCGCCGATGTTCCTGTGAGCGATCTGTCTGTCTACCTAAACTCAGGGCGACTGCTCAAACATAAAGCCGACCATATTGCTAATTGTGCTCGGTCGCTAAGACAGTTTGTTCATGCGATTCCAGTACCGATTGACTTTAGCAGAACGCTGGAAGTTAAGGATGCACTTCAGAAATTTGAAAACGGGCAGCTCGAAATCCATACATAAAGTATCCCCGCCTTACTTTACTTACCATAAACAATGACAATTGATATTTACAACCGGGATGATGAGTGTATCCCCGTGCAGAAATTACCCCGTTTCTGTGTCGTTTGTCAGGGAAAATCTGAAATGGTCGCTCAGATAACATGGCTGGATGCTAGTGAGGCTCTCGCCCGTTTTGTCCACTCTTCCAAGGATAGCTGCTGCTGGGCGGGGATCTGTAATAGATGCAAGGCTCTGCCGAATTACGAGCAACTCATAGAGAATTAGTTTTTTCTTTCCATCATTCAGATGGTCCCGCTGGCGTCAAAATTGATTCAGTAGTTTCGCATTTCATCTTTGCGTTTGGTACTACTCGGGTTGTGAATCTCGTTAAATTCACGAGCATCAAACCACTGTACCCTTTTAGCCTGCCATACCCGACCTCCTGCCACATCAGGCTCAGCACTGGGGTAAGTGCTCCTTGACGTGGCAGGTTCCCCCTTGTTTTGGGTTAGTCGGATTGGCAATAGAGTAGCAGCGGCAGTAGCAGTAAGTTGTGGCAGTAAGTAGTGGCAGTAGGCAGTGAGGCGACGGCCAATAGGAGGATCTACCGACCGCGCCTAATACTTATACTTAGTTAAGTACTCATATCGGGAGCATAATTATGTCAGTAGTAGAACTTGTCGGAAGGCTAGTTTATTGGAATGCAGCAAAAGGGTGGGGATTTCTCAAAATTCAGGATGGGCAACAGTTTTGGGCTCACGTTGCCTTTTTCCCACTGCTTGATGAAGACCCCCAAATCGGAACTTGGTGGACATTTCAGGTCGCTCCACCACGGAGTAATAAGCCCGATGCATGGCTGACTGCCAAAAATATCAAGCCAGCACCAGCACCCACGCAAGACACACAAGAAACACTAGAAACAACACCAGAAACTGACTCAGTAGCCGCCGCTCCTGCTGCCGCCCCTGTTGTCGAAAAGCGGACAAATGGGTCTAATTAGCGATTTTTATACCAGAGAACCTTGGCTGGAACAGCCAGATTATTGGGAGCCCGAGCCTGAGGGCTATGACCCTGATTATGATGTGAAACGGGGCTATTGGACATTCTGTCTTGTCTGCACTAAACCGCTTTCACTTTGCGACTGCCCTGGTGGTTTAAAAAAGGCATTCCGCAGGGAACTGTTCACAGACGGGCAGCCGAATAAGCGGAATATCTATAAGACGCTTAGGTCGGCCGGCAATTTTGGGATAAATGGCTTTCGTCCCCATCCTAACGGTCATGGCTTAGAGCCGCCGGTAGGACAGCCGCTCGTTATCAACAGCTCGGCAATCCTTCGCCATATTGAGAATTTGTTTCTTCCAGGGGACCTTATCTTCTTCAGTTTTATCCATCATGAAAAGGACGCCAAGGGTAAGTCTATCTGCGTGGAAGATTTCGTCTATGAGTATTCGGCAATTTTCAAGGCCGAGTCTAGAATCATTGAGCACATCACGGAAAAACAGAAGCGTGGGCTTAATGCTTACGTCTGCATGAATCCGGTAGATGAGACACGACGCCGTACAAAAGAGCACATCGTTTCAGTTCGGACTCTTTATGTAGAGATGGATTACAACGGCAAGGAGATCCTACAGGAAATATCCAAAAGCGTTGACGCCGACGAAGTTCCCAGACCTAGCGCAGTTTTAGAGTCTTCTCCTGGGAAATTTCAGGTTATATGGAAGGCTGAAGGATTTAATAAGGACTCACAAGAAGCATTACTGAAAAAACTCCAGGAAAGATTTAAGACCGATGGAGCTTGCGTGGATTGCAATCGTGTCTTGCGCTTACCTGGAACTTTCAACCTGAAGCCTCAATATGACAGACCAATGGTGGTCATCCATGATGACTTTGGTCTAAGCAATCCATCTAGATATAAACCTGAAGATTTTCAGATTCACGAGTCACACAGTAAGACTCCCCAAGTAGACGACCGACCATACACAGCCAAACGTTTTCAAGGTGTCAGTAAGGGTGATGGCACGTTTGTATTTCAAGCCATTCCGCCGGATCCAGGGTTCAAGGCGTTGTTTGATGAGCTGGGTTGGCAGCCGCTGATTGACCGTTTCAACAAAATGGAAGATGACCGTTTTCACGATTTAACACTAGAGCCCGGGGAATTTCATTATTGCCCCATGCCCGAGCATGGTGACGGAAACCGGGGTCCTGACGTTCCTTATAGTCAGAAACCCTTTAGTGTCGTTCCAAAACAACCAGAATTAGTCCATTGCTTTGGGTGTGACTATACGGGCGACATGGTCAAGGCGGTTAAGGAATTCGCTGCTGGCGCGGAGGGCGGCAGCATCAAGTATGAGACGATGTACGACTGTGCTCGCGCTATTTGTAAAGACTATGGGTTGAACTTCGAGGAGTTTTTCCCGAAAGAAACAAGTCAAACATACAGCGAAGCACAGACCCCGTCTGCCATACCGCTGCGGGAGTTGCGGGATAAGATCGGTTTGCTTCTATTAAGTGGGCCTGGGGCTCGTAAAGAGAACAACCTTCCGATGGCGGGCAAGGAAGCTGCCAATCTCGCTAGCGAGCTTATCTATGAAGATTTGAAGAAGCGGGGTAAGTTCTATAACGCGAACGGGCTTGGCTACTACCTTTTGAACGACCAGGAAGATTTTCCACTCAAGATCAGTCCATCTGAAAGCTCGTTTTTGATGTTGCTTGAAAGGCTGTATGGGCTTCAGCCTAGTCGTAACGAAACCAATCTAGTTGGCCAATACCTTGGTCATCACGCAATGGCAGAAGGTGAGGAAGTTGAAGTGAGTATCAGTTTTCACTTCAACCGTGATACGCAAACGGCCTATTACGCTGAACAACCGGGAACACTCCTGAAGGTAACGAAAGACGGCATTTCGAAAATCCGCAACGGCCAGGAAGGCGTGCTGTTCGTCTACCCCGAGACATATCAGCCGTGGGCACTACAAGGCCAACCGCAGATCGATCACAGTCTGTTAGCAAGGGCGGAGTCGTCACTATATCAGGCTCTGTTTAAGGACCTACAGTTCGACACAACGACGTTGACGGACGAACAAAAATGCACGCTATTGACGGTCTATTTGATTCTGCTTTTCCTGCCGGGGTTAAACAAGACGAAGGTGATCTTGCAAACGCTCGGGCCGTCGGGTGCAGGTAAGACAACTCTGTTGGAGTTTATAGGCCGAATTCTGCTTGGACCGGACTTCTCACCGCAGCCGTTGCCGGAAGATCCTACTGCGTTTGAGAATCAATTGGTGAACAGTAGTTTTATCGCTTACGACAACGTCGACAAAATCAGCGGCAAAATCAAATCTTTACTGTGTCAGGCGGCAACTGGCTTGACGGTCAAGCGCCGTGAATTGTTTACTACATCCCGCCAAGTGGAAATGCCTTCGCTAGCAACTGTTTCGATGAGTTGCATTACGCCGCAACTAACCGAAATAGAGCATTCGAATCGAAGCTTAGTTCTTACATTCAAGCCTAGAGAAGACTACATCTCGCTCGTAGATCTGCTGGCCGAACTGGACAAAAGCCGCAACGACGTAATGACGGACATTGTTTATCGTGTTCAAAAAGTGCTGGCGGCTCTCGATGCGCAGAAGGGTTTTGTCCCTCGGGTCAAGGTTCGACTAGCTGATATGGCTACCTTTATGCTTCGTGTGGCCCGTCATGAAGGATGGGAAACCCAGGCCAATGAATTATTAGAATCATGGCTTGATGAACAAATGGACTCGTCAATGGAAGACGATGATGTTAGTCAGGCGATAGTATATGCGCTCCGCAAGCCTGACTTTAAACCGACGTGGCTATCGGCCTCAGATTTCAAGAATCTGCTAACCAATGTGGCAGCGAACAACAGGTTAAGCATGGGATGGTGGGCGACCAGGGAAGCGAAAACTCTCTCAACTAAGCTAAGGCGAAATGGAGCGATCTATAAACGGCGTTTTGGATTACAGATCGACCAGGATCCACACACTAAGAATCACACATTTCGTCTAAACCCCCTGTTGAATTACTGGCAAGGATCCGAGAAGCAAAGACGGAGAGCGGTGATTGCGGTGAATAAATGCCCCTTTTTACCTTTTTCTATATTTTCTATATGGGATGAGTGCATTTCAACCACCCATTCCGATGGCGTCCTTTACCACCATACTCTCCTATATTTTCCGCCAATGGAAAAGGTGCCTTTATTCACCGCATTCACCGCAGATGGTAGGAGGGTTCACTTGAATGAAATCCAGACTGGCTCAATTGAATGAAATGCACCGAGACACCGGTTTGGTCTCTTTACTTGAGGTCAATTTTGTTTGTCGTCTCCGTTGTCTCGCCTTCCGTCTGTCCATTTGATGCGACGAGAGCAAAATGCAATCTCGTAGGGCTGATCGAGTAAAACGCCTGGGCGTCGAATGCTAGCCCAGTAGAAGCGCCAAGTTGCAGGGCCCTTTTCGACAAACACTGTATGTGGGCTTTCAGATTTAGTTTTCACGAATGTCATTACCATTATGCCTAAAGTCGCTGCCGATAGATCTGGGAATAAGGCTGGCGGTCCGTCGCAAGGCTTGCAGCACCAATTTTTACAATCGTCTTTCAGGCTGAAAATGAAGACGTTAACGGCACGACGGCAAGTGTCATGTCTCTGCCGTTCGCGCGTCAACCGTCATTGCAGATTGCGGGCGCTATCTCTTCAGTACCTCCAGTACTCGATTTCTTGGCTCATAGCTGCAGCCGTCTATAATCCCGCGCAATCTGCGACCACGTGTGAAGAGCGGTGACTTAACACGCCCCGATGGGTGCTCGGGCTGTTGTGGCGCTGATGGAACTTTGGGAACGGCATCCTGGAATGGAGTACAGCGGGTTAGTGTTTCGAGTGAGGGGTTCACGACCTACGGCACTTCAACTGCGGTAGCTCCCGGAACCCGGTCCGATGGCACTGCTGGCGACTGGGCTCGCTGCCAAAGCGGGGTCTTTATGAATTTGAAATCGAAGTTCCTCTTCTCGATTAGTTTGCTGGGCCTCCTGTGTGTCTTGGTGCCGGATTCAATCAGGGCGCAGACGCTTGTTGGTACATCCAACGCCCCTGCAAACTGTCTACCATTCGATTGCGCTGTCAGTCAGGGACTCACAACCTACCAGCAGGTCTATGCGTCTTCTGCCTTTGCGGGCGACACTCCCTTCAATCAGATCAGTTTCTTTCTTTCAACCGCTGATATGGGCACTCAGGACTCTGGGGATTATGACATCTATTTTTCGTACACGTCACAGGCGGTGGGCGGATTGAGCAGTGCGAGCCCTAGTGCAAATATAGGCGCGGATTACACCCTCTTTGGCAGCTACGACCTCGCGGGAGGGGCTGCGCCATCCACGCTGACCTTCACTGGAACGACTTTCACCTACGATCCCGCGCTGGGGAATCTGCTCATGACCGTAACCCTAGGCCCTGGCGTGTCGCAAGGCACGTCGCCGGTGGGGTACTATAACTCGGATGGTTCCGGAACCGTCACTTCAAGAGCAGGCTTTGGCACCACTTCCTTTGCTGATGACTACGGACTCGTCACGGAGTTCAACGATGTGAGTGGTGTGACGCCAGAGCCCTCCAGCCTTCTACTGTTCGGCAGCGGCATTGCTCTCATCGGTATGGCAATGAGCGTCAGACGCCGGGCGACTCGTGAGTAGGCTCGGCTCAATTCGCGTCGCACAAGGCCCGCAGCCGTTTCGGCAGCCGCAACGCCGGGTCTTGCTTCTCAGCGCGGCGCTGCTTGCTGCCATTGCTTGTTCTCGCGCGAAGAGCATTTCCGCAAATCCATGCTTCGTGGATCCGATTTACACCGTGCCCGGCCGTCCTAACCTCAGCGACGGTGAGGAGATTTAGAAAATGCGAAAATCAGTCGGGATGTCTGTACTATTCCTGTTCGCAGCCGTGGGCGCGGCGCACGCGCAAACCTGGACCGACGGCCAGGAGATCACGTATACACAACCGGATTGGAATGGCGGATCCATGGGGACCACGGCGAGCACGCTGCTTAACGCCGACTTCAACACGGTGTACTTCAGCACTGCCGGGGTACTCATAGTGGGTGGCAAATATACAATGGAGTTTGACAGCGCGCTCGCTGTGGAGAACTACATACCCGCAGTCGGCATGATCGGACCATTGGATGCGAGCTTGTCCGACCCGACCACTAGCGCTTCCGGCAGTTTCGGTGGAGACGTAGTGGCACTTACGTTGGACGTGAACTTTTCCAGCCTCACCGGCGCTTCGGGCCCTGCTTTTGGCAATCTTGTTATCGATGGCATCCCGGCGCAGTTCCCACAGTTCCCGGCACTATCCGGCGTGGACGGTCTAACCGTGAGCCAATTCCTTGCCCAGCTTGATATTCTGTTGGGCGGCGGCTCCCTCCCGAGCGGCTACACCATCGCGGAACTGGATCCGATCGCTATTCAGATTGAAGATTCGTTCACGGATGGCACTCCCTCCACCTTCGCGCAGGACGCTCTGCTGGCGCCAACGACGGTTGTGACGCCGGAGCCGTCCACGCTCCTCCTGTTTGCCACGGGCATCGGTCTCATCGGAATGGCAATGAGCGTCAGACGCCGGAAGCAAATCGCTTAGGCCTGCAACAACCACCGATTTCGCTTGCAGAGATAGAACGTTCGCTACGGCGGGAAGAGTGGGGAACTGGCCAGTCCGGCAGAGGATGCCAGCTCCCCACGCGTGGGTGTTGCCTTTGCTCCTCTAACGCTTCTTTACTGCGGGGTGGAGTTTGGGTTCCACAAAGATGGCCTCCAGCCACGGGCATCGGTCTCATCGGAATGCCAGTCGCCGGTTAGGTTGAATGGTCTTGCAGCACCAGTTCTTCGACTCGCCATCTCTCGTGAGAAACGACAAAATTGTGTCATTTTCAAATACTAAGCGCCATATTTTGTAATACTTTGTAATACGGAGACATACGAAATACCGTCGCCAGCCTGCTTTTTTGACTCGTTACGATTAAACGTAAGCGTCATCCGTAGGCCGTCTCGACAAGATCGGACCAACGTAGACATGATAGTCATCCTGTTCGCCCTCGCACCGCCACGGCAGCCCGAGCCGCCCTCTCGTTCACACGTGCTCGCAAATTGTCGCGAGTAGAGGCTGCCCAAGAGTGCAAGTCAAGAAGGAACCAAGTAGTAGCGATACCAAAAAAGTATTCAGTGTGTACTGGTCGGACGATATCGCCGACCGAATCGCGTTTTTCAGATTTCAGTTCGTGTATTTCGCTTTCCCTTTGCTTGACTTGCCGGCTTTCGCGCATATATTGACTCGTAGACTAGCGGGGCGAGTGGATATCGATGAGACTACGTGTTTTGCTTATTCTCATCGTATCAAACGTACTGGCGCTGTCGGCAAGCCGCGCCAAGGCGGATGCCGAGGATGTGTTCACCTACACGTCGTACGTGGGCAACGTGTTTATATGGGATCTGCCCTCATCTCCGATCCCCAGCTCCTACGTATTATTGGACGCGTTCACTATTGACGATGTCCCGTTCTCCGAGAATGGCGTGCCGCAGACAAGCGGCTCCTTTGTCTTCTTCAGCTACCCGGCTTACGATGGCGGGTTTACCGCACCGGACATGAGCCCGAGCGGGATTCAGCTCTATTCGGGCAGCGAGGAAGCTCCCACTTTCTTACCAGGGACCTATATGTTCCCCTTAGACGAAGGAACTCTGGTCATCGCAGCAACTCCGGAGCCATCCAGCTTGCTGCTTTTCGGTACCGGCTTACTAGCCTTGTTAGGGTTGAGTTTGTGCCTGTGTCGAAAGTCGTTAAAAGAGATGGTTTGCGATCTGCTCCCGTACGTCAGCGGCTAGACAAGTCGAGTGGAAGATCGAGGCAGTTCTCTTAGAGGCAGTCGGTCTAAAGAAATTTCCGCTTTTTCGTACGACTTTCCTAGCTAAACCGTCTGATTTAAAGCGCTTTAGCGACGGAGACGTGACAGCAAGAATCCTCGCAACGATCTGGCAGTGCCGTTTCGAACTTTTAACGGGATGCAACTGCCGCCCATTTAAAAGAGCCGCGCCAAAACGGCTCTAATGAGCGGCAATCGGCAATTAGTTCGATGAATCTTAATTCGTTGTGCCCGTACTTCCCGAGGCATAGAATGCGCGAATCGGACCCCCAGTAAGTCGGCCCCTGAAAACCTAAGGAGAGAGACTATGAAGCGAATTCTTGTATTGGCCTCTGCGGTTCTGTCCTTGGTGGCCTCGGGTGTATCGATCGCCCAAGAGAGTCCGTTCGTTGGCACATGGAAGTTAAATGTAGCGAAGTCTAAGTATACGGGGACGCAACCAGCCAAGAGCGCAACACGAACCCTAGTAGCACTAGGTATCGGCGAAACGGTCACCTACGAGGGAATTGCTGCGGACGGGAGTCTGTTTTCGTACAGTTTCACCTCCAACCTCGACGGCAAAGACTCACCGTATTCTGGCACGGCGCCATATGGGGCAGACACCGTAGCCGTTACCCGTGTGGACGCAAACACGCACACAGCAATCCAAAAAAAAGCAGGCAAAACGCTTTACACGGCGAGAGTCGTAGTGTCCAAAGACGGCAAAGTCACAACCATCACGGGGAAAGGGATGAACGCGCAGGGCCAGCCGATAACTTTCACGACTGTCTGGGACAAGCAGTGACTAGAGGATGGCTACAGACGATTACCCGAGTCTGCGACTTAACACTACGCGGTGAAATGAGGGTCAGAATCGGCTGGATTCGGCCTGCAAATCCTTTGGATTCGACCGCACACTTAACACAATAGCAGAGAGTTAGCCCTTGAAGTTGATGGCTGCCCGCCTAGCGTGATTGGCGTCGGCAAAGGAGATGTCAAAATAGCGTCGGCTGGAATCAATCCTGGCATGACCCAAACAGGCTGCCACAATCTCAATAGGTTGCCCTGCATCGTGGAGATGTTGCCCGAGCGAATGCTTCAAGGCGTGAGGCGAGGATTTATAACCAGCCAGTCCGGCCGTAACAGCGTGCTTTTTAAACAATTGATAGACGCTGATCCGAGATAACGCTGCACCTTGAGGATTGGGGAATAGATAAGCACTTTCTGGTCGCGATGGCAGCCATTCTGAGAGGGCTTTACGAGCATCTAGAAGCTTGGTGCCATTGGGATAGATTACCTGCAGCGTTCTAGTTGAGCCCTTCAAGCGACGGATATTAAGGGTCCAATCCGTCTCGTTTACATCAGTCCGTAAGAGGCTTCCGACCTCGCTAGCCCTGAGCCCGTGTTGATACATCAGCAGAAGCAAGCACCAGTCTCGTAGGTTTGTTTTCTGGGCTGCCGCTAAAAGATTCAGCAGTTCCGTGCGATTCAATGGCTCCATGCGTTTCATTGTTTGTCTTTCTCCAAGCCAGCATTTATGTAAATCCGAATCAGCTGAGCAGTGTTAATACCCTTTCGTTCTGCTGCTTTCGCTAACCGTTTGATCTGGTCTTCGGTGAGAAAAATGGTTGTTCGCTTCATAGACAGTAAGTGTATACGTATTCACTAAGTGAATGTCAAGAGTAAAGTGGGCTTGGCAATAAATCGAAAGCGCCAACTACGCTGGTTGTTGTGGAGGGTGTTCAAGCCAGTGTTAGGAGATCCCTGATTTTCCTCTTCGGAGGCGATTTTCTCTATCTTGCGCTGGGCTCGGTCGGAAAAAGAGGAATGGTTCCATATTCAACCTTGAAAAATCGGGTGTCGTATGGAGCCCCCCAGGCGTCAGTTAGCTCCAAAGGTTGGTGGCGTCGCAAGGCGGACGGTATGGAACAACAAACACAGGCTCAATTCATCGAATCGCTTCTGTCGGCACCGTCTCAGCCACTGCTGCCGATTCTCAACCTACCAAGACGTGGCTCCAGCCCTCTGAATCCTGGTCCCCGTGGTGGCACGCGTCATTTAGGTTCACCCGAAGCACCAGGAGCAAGTACACCGAGGGTCCGCAGATTCAGAGCCCGATTAAAGGCAAAGAAGCTTAAAGAAGCACGATTAGGAAAAATCAAAAAGCGTGAAGAACGAGACCGAATCAGAGTAAGTAAAGGGCTACTCCCAGTTGCCGAAGCAAAACGCAAGAAAGTTATTGAGTGCCGTCAACGTGCGCAGGATCAAGTTGAAATGATCGAAGCGAGTTGGCTAGCTCCTGCAATTACCCGAGATCAAATGCTCCAAGTCGTCAAACGGAAATATTTCAAGCAAGAGCATGAGTTCCACCGTATGGTCGTTGATGGAGTTTGGGGCGAATGCTGTAGAGCAAAGGTCAATTTTAACCGCTTTGCTTTCGATGAAAGCGTGGAAAAGGCGATGGACGAGCGGACAGTTTTTTCCGAGTTGGTAGCCAGTGGAATCCCAATAGCCGAAGCCTGGAGCCGACGCACCGAGCCATTCATTCCAAAAGGCGATTCACCCTGGAGCCTATCCCTGGATAAAAAGACCCGCTACCAGCAAGCATCAAGTCAATGGGTAGGCAGAGAAGCAGAGATTATTTATGCCTTGCTCAGCAGCCTTAAAAGTGCAAAACGGCCCTGGCGGGAAAGGCATCCCGAGCCAAAGTTAGAAGTAGAAATCGAAGTCTAAAGGAGAAGTAGAGAATGACGAAGCAATACCAATTAACACCAGAACAGCAACAGCAAGCCAAGAATGCAGCCGAGGTTGCCTTGGTTTACGCATGGATGACAGCTCACTTAGATGAGTATCAAGCTTCAAAGCACAATGGCAGAGTTCTAGCTGAGTTTCTTCAAAGTCGTGATATGCCCATTACTCACGACAATCTTACAGCCGCATTGTGGATATTACGCCAGGAAGGGAAGCTCAGCGATATTCCCGATCCCGAGCCACAGCCAGAGCCCGCTAAAGTAGAAATTAAACCCAAGACTTTGTGGGGATTTGACCTCAGTAAACAAGCGCTCAGGAAAATGTCAGTCGAGGACTTGAAAAGGCACTGCAATCACCGTCTTTATGGCCAGCAGTTCCGCGAAGCAATCACCAAGTTGTAATCATAAAATCAATCAAAAAAAGGAAGACACAAATGTCAGTAATACCCGAAGTGTGGCAAGCAACGCAGGAGCAGATTTTTTATCAGTACTTCCGAAAACATAGAAATATCGCCCCCATTCAGGCTAACCGGCAGTTACTGGAGCAATATTTGGATTCTCAACTGTGGCAGCTCAATCTGGAAAATCTAGAGCGGGCAGCCATCGCTTTGGAGCCAAATCTAGCACCGAATAAGGATTTCATGGAACCTGCTTTGCCTACTCCGCTCGTTGAGCAGCAAACATCAGCAGAAGAATCAGCTGCTGAAATAAAAAAGCCATATACGGCTATGACTATCGAGGAACTGAAGGAACAGGTCCGAGCCGAACAGCCCGAAAAGTACAAGAAATATCGGTATCAGGAGGTTAAGCCCATGCCCGCGAGTCTGACACCCGAGTATATCCAGGGTCTTTCGCAGGATAAGAAATTGCAATTGATTTACAAATTCGGAAGCCGTGCTTTCAATGATCGCATGGCTCGCCGAAGCTAAGGAGCCAAAGTGCTAACACCAGAAAAAATGAACGAAATAAGAGCTGCATACGATAGGGCTGTCGGGACTATCAATCATGATAAGGAAATTTACTATGCCAGTCCTAAAAACTTTGCGTTAGTCCGCGCCTTTCTTACTTCTCAAGGCTTAGCCCCCGAAACCTGGAACGAGTTTTTCTTTCAGTCGGCCATCCTGGAATTGAGACGGCAGAACGCATTAGAACAAAGGCCCCCAGAGAAAACCAGGGAGGAAATTTCGAGAGAGCGAGAGATCCGCGACCGAAGCGCAGCTCGGCAGAAAGCCGAAGGACCAAGTCAAGCTCTTAAATCAATACAGGATTTCGTTAAGAAAATTGATGAGAAGGCAGCCCGAGCAGTAGAGCGTGATCG
>Ga0187783_10000335_pt1 | contig 34516 bp, 26 predicted proteins | sample 1015_SJ02_MP02_2_FD_132471 | JGI IMG/M metagenome (GOLD analysis project Ga0187783, IMG submission 132471) | Tropical peat soil microbial communities from peatlands in Department of Meta, Colombia - 1015_SJ02_MP02_20_MG | ecosystem: Environmental > Terrestrial > Soil > Wetlands > Peat | place... | reverse complement strand
GCGCAGCCCAGACGGACCTACCAGGGCGGAGTCGATCGTTTTACCTCCTTTCTCTATCGGGAGTCGTTCGCGGCTTTTGCGCTGGCAACAAAGCTCTGTTCTTGACAGTGTCAGATAGGTGCCGGTAGGTCGCGCCTGGCTTGAGTCGTCGGGGAGAATCGGGATAATTACAGTAAGGGGCCTTCACCAGGCGACAAAACGAAGCCGTTTATCTTCAATAACCAAGGGCTGCGATTTTGATGAAAAGGCGAACCATTGCCGGGTCTTTCATGTTTGCTTGGTTGCTTACCGCCGGTGGCGCTCGTGCCGCTCAAACAAGTCAGTCGAGCCCGCCGCCATCCTCTTCGACTTCTTCACCCCCGAAGGCGACCAGCCATAAGCACAAGCATTACGCCAAGCGCCAGCCGCCGGGACAGAAAGCGCCCCTGCCAGACCGCATCTCTGAGATTCAGTCGGCCCTAGCACGAGAGGGCTACTATCAGGGAGATCCAACGGGCAAATTCGATTCCGCCACGCTCACCGCGCTCGAGAAATTTCAGTCGGCGAACGGGCTCGGTTCCAGCGGGAAACTTGACGCCCCCACACTGCAGAAGCTTGGCCTAGGCTCCGACATCGCCGGCGTCGGCGCACCGAGGCCGGTCGTGCCCAGTTGTTGTGCGGCCAAGCCCGTGGCGCCGGGTTCGACAGCCGGGGCGAATTGCTGTTCGGCAACCTCGACGTCGAACCCGCAAACGCAATCGTCTTCCGCCGTGTCTCCCAACGCGGCCACGAGCGTTCCCCCCTCCGAAACAAAACCCGAACCGAAGTAGGGATCTTTGCCGCTTCCGCGTCTGAATCCGGGCGAGTCGCCGGCGCTGTGGCAACGTCGGCCAGCGGAGTTGTACTATACTTTGTACGTCCGATCTGAGGTTTCCGTCGAACGCTGGAGGTTGTCTTATGGCCACCGTTTTCGCCCCCACCGTCTTTAAGAACTATATTGACGGAGCGTGGGTCGGGGCGCGTGGGGGCGAGGCTATTGAGAATCGCAATCCCGCCAATCGGCAGGACCTTGTCGGAATGTTTCCAGCGTCGACGGCCCAGGATGTTCGGGATGCGATTGACTCGGCACAACGAGCTTACCAGAAGTGGCGGTTGGTGCCCGCTCCCAAGCGCGCCGAGATTCTGTTCCACGCAGCAGAAATTCTTGTCAAGCGCAAGGAAGACTATGCTCGCGACATGACGCGCGAAATGGGCAAGATCTTGCCGGAAACCCGCGGCGACGTACAGGAGGCCATCGACATGACGTACTTGATGGCCGGAGAAGGCCGCCGTCAGTTCGGCCACGTCACGCCATCGGAGCTGCCGGCTAAATTCGCGATGGCTGTCCGTGCGTCGGTAGGCGTTGCGGGGATGATCACGCCGTGGAATTTTCCGATGGCGATCCCATCGTGGAAGGCGATGCCGGCACTGATCTGTGGAAATACGATCGTCTTGAAGCCGGCTGAAGACACGCCGCTTTCAGCCTGCCATCTTGTCGAAGCACTCGAGGAGGCCGGGCTGCCACCGGGTGTGCTGAACGTCATCTTTGGCGAGGGCCCGCAGGCGGGCGCGCCGATGCTCGATGATCCTGGCGTCAATCTGGTGAGTTTCACCGGATCGACCGAGGTCGGGCGCATCGTGAGTGTGGCGTGCGCGCCGACGTTTAAGAAATGCCATCTCGAAATGGGCGGCAAGAACATCATCATCGTGATGGACGATGCCAACCTGGACCTAGCCGTGGACGGTGCCGTCTGGGGTGGCTTCGGTACCACGGGACAGCGTTGCACGGCTGCCAGCCGCGTGGCGGTCCACAAGAAGGTGTACCGCGAATTCATCGATCGGTTCATCGCGCACGCCAAAGACCTGAAAGTGGGCGACGGCCTTGATCCAGCGACGCAGATGGGTCCCTGCGTCAACGAGCAGCAACTGAAAACGGTGATGAGTTATGTCGAGATCGGAAAGTCCGAGGGAGCGAAGCTCGGAACGGGCGGGCACCGGTTGGAGACTGGTTTGCACGCGCGCGGCTGGTTTCACGAGCCAACAGTTTTCATCGATTGCGACCCCAAGATGCGCATTTGCCAGGAAGAGATCTTCGGGCCGGTGGTCGCGGTGATTCCGTTCGGCAGTTTCGACGAGGCCATCGAGATCGCCAACGGCGTGAAGTACGGCCTATCGGCTTCCATCTACACGCGCGACGTGAACAAGGCATTCCGTGCGCAACGGGATCTGGAAACCGGCATCGTCTATGTCAATGCGCCCACCATTGGGGCCGAAACGCATCTGCCCTTCGGCGGGCTGAAGAACACGGGGAACGGGCACCGCGAAGCGGGACTTGCGGCTCTTGATTTTTACTCCGAGTGGAAAACCGTCTACGTTGACTATTCCGATCGTTTGCAGCGCGCCCAGATCGACAACGCGTGATGCCGACGGCCGGGGCTCACACCTTCAGTCCCACCAGGCGCATCAGTGCCAGGGCATTGCTCTTCGCCACGACGCCGTCCCGCAATTGGTAATCGAAACGCATCTGTCCATCCTCGACACGGTCCTCAAAATGTGCATTGTGAACCATTGTTCCCAGCGATTGCGTCATTTCGGTGAGCGCCAAATCGTGCGTGGTCACCATTCCAATCGCGCCGCTCTGTAGCAACGCCCGCACCAAGTTCTCGGCCCCGATTTTCCGGTCGTGCGAATTCGTTCCGTCCAGCAGTTCATCGAGCAGGAACAGGATGGGGTTCTCCTGGCTCGCCAGGTCAAAAACCTGCCGGATGCGCAGCAGTTCGGTATAGAACGTCGAGCGGCCTTCTTGCAGCGAATCCACGCTCCGCAACCGTGTGCCCAGCGAAAGCGGGGTCAGACGCAGCGAGGTTCCTCGGATGGGCGCGCCGGCCATGGCCAACACGGTGTTGATGCCTACCGTCCGCAGCAGTGTGCTTTTGCCGGACATATTCGATCCGCTCACGAGCAGTACCCGGGTCTGTGCGTTCAGCCGCACGCTATTCCGCACACACTGTGCATCAGGGATGAGAGGATGGCCCAGCCGTTCACCATCCAAGCGGGCGGGCGATCGGCCCGCAGCGACGAATTCAGGGAAGGGATCGTTGGGATGCTCAAACGCGTAGGCCGAGAGCGAAAGAAGGGCCTCGATTTCAGCGACCGCATCGATCCACAGACGCATGTGATGGCCGTGTTGTTTGCGCCAATTTTCCGCAGCGGCGGCCGCCTGAATCGTGTACAACGCCGGCACCTCAATCATCCGGACAAACAGACTTTCGCGGCCGTCGATCCAATTGACGATACGCGCAAGTCTGCGGATTGCGTGCGAAGCGTGTTCGGTGCCTTGGGCGAACTCCGCCACCAATTGTTGCAGTCGAGGTGCGGTGAACCGCTCGCTCTCGAGGCGCTCCACGATCTTCGCAAACAGCACTACACCCTCCGCGTTGCAACTGAGGCCCGAGATAACAGCCATCGCCCGGACCCGGAATCGTGCATAGACGATCGATTCGAGCATCAGTACCAGTAGAAACGGCCAGATAAGGCCGGTGAGACAAAAGGAGGCGAACGTGGCAGCGGCTGCCAGCGAGAAGAGGGCCGCGAGGCTGCGCAAGGCCGCAGGGCCGAGCACGGCCCCGGTTTCCGACCACGCCGTGAGCGATTCTGGATTCAGGCGCACTCGCAAATCCTCTCCCGCAACAGCCAGATCTTCGCGAAGGTCCAGTTTCTCGCGCAGTTCTGAAACGAGCTGTTGCCGCTCGATCACCCTGTGCGTAGGCGCGGACTTCAACAGCCAATCCGCCAGCCGGTTTTCTCCCATGGGCAATCGCGCGGTCGATAGCAGTTGGAACAGGCAGCCGTTTCCGAACAGGTCGAGGTCCTCCGCATACACGTGTCGTGGGTTGCGAAACCTTTCTCCGCTGGCGCCGATGCCGCTCCAGCGGTCTTCCATCCGCGCGAAACCGGCGCGGTAGAAGCTGGCAGCTGTCTCCGCATGGGTTCTGGCGCGGATCGTGTGCTCGTGCACGACCGACAAAGCCGCATAGGCGACGATCGGTGCGATCAACCACAGGCCTGAGATCAGGTGCCGGACGAGGTCGAGCCACAGCAACAGGAGAAAGACGCCCACGATGACGAGTTTTAGATTTCCCACCAGAAGATGCTGCCGCTCTCGTCTGGCAATCGCCTGGACGTGAGAGGTGAGGCGATGGCCGTATTCGGCGCGCGGATCCAGCACAGATTCCTCCCGGTGCTAGTCTACCCCAGGCGGGAACTGCCCCGGACGTGCTCCCTTCCGAGCTGCGGCCGCGTTGGTTGACAGTTCATTCGCCTGCTAGGAAAATATTCGTTTGCGGTGGGGTAGCGGGGCGCGAGCGCCTCGGGGCAGCTCTCCAATCGCAATGGAAATCGGACGGAAGTCCCGTCCATCCCGCGAGGAGAGGATGCTAGTTATGCTTCGAAGCTTTTCGCTCGTGCTGGTGGTCAGCCTGTTGTTCCCGATCACACTTGCTTCGCGACCGTGGGTTTCACCCTCCGCTGAGACTGTACCTGCGCGTTTGCTGGCCGGATGCTCCGCGTGGGCTCAAGCCGGTGCCGACGTAGCTTCGTCGGCCGCCGACGCAGCGAGCGCGGCACACGGCTTCGACCTAGCCAATCTGAACCGCGCCGTATTGCCTTGTAACAACTTCTACGAGTTTGTTAGCGGCGGCTGGATGAAGAACAATCCGATTCCAGCCGCTTGGCCGTCGTGGGATTCTTTCAGTGGACTTCAAAATCATAACCAAGAGGCGCTCCACGACATCCTCGAGCAGGCCGCGAAGGACACGACCGCCCAGCCCGGGTCGAACTGGCAGAAGATCGGGGACTTCTACGCAAGCTGCATGAATGAAGGGCAAGTTGAGTCTGCCGGCCTAGAGCCCCTCGCATTCGCTTTCAAGCAAATTGAGGATATTCAGGATACCGCGGGTCTCGAGAACGAAATTGCGCGCCTCCAACAGGCCGGCGTCAACGCCGTCTTCGCCTTCGGCTCCGAACAGGACTTAAAGGACAGCACACAAGTGATCGCTGGCGTCGGTCAGGGAGGTCTCGGATTGCCAGACCGACAGTATTACGTGGACAACGACGACCGCACCCAACACCTCCGCTCCGCTTACCTCGAGCACATCGCCAACATGTTTAAGCTGATGGGCGACAGCGACGACAAGGCGGCGAGTCAAGCAAAGACCGTTCTCGATGTCGAGACCACCCTCGCCAAGGCCTCGAAAAAGCGCGAGGAGCTGCGCGACCCCGAGGCAAACTATCATCCGATGTCTCTCACACAGCTCGACGCGCTAGCGCCGCACATCGCTTGGAAGGATTACTTCAGCGAGGCCGGCGTGGCTGGCCTGAAGGATGTCGACGTCGGCCAGATCGAATTCTTCAAGCAGGTCGATGACTCGATCGCTTCGGTTCCACTGGCCGATTGGAAGATCTACCTTCGCTGGCATCTGATCCACTCCGTTGCAACGGCTTTGCCCAAGAGGTTCGTGGACGAAAATTTCGATTTTTACGGTCGCCAGCTAACCGGCTCGAAGGAACTTCTGCCGCGCTGGCAGCGTTGCGTCCAGGCGACCGACCGCGAGCTCGGCGAGGCTCTCGGCCAGTATTACGTACAACGCTATTTCCCGCCCGAGGCGAAGGCTCGTGCCCTGGAGATGGTGAAAAACATCATGGGGGCACTCCACGACGATCTTCAGACACTCGACTGGATGAGCCCGGCTACCCGTGAGCAAGCCACCAAGAAGCTTTCGATGATGACCCTAAAGATCGGGTATCCCGACAAATGGCGGGATTACTCGAAATACGAAGTGGATCGCGGTCCGTACGTCAGCAACCTTCTTCGCGGTAAGGAGTTTGAATTTTCGCGGGACCTTGCCAAGATTGGCAAACCCGTCGATAAGTCGGAGTGGGGCATGACGCCGCCCACCGTCAATGCGTATTACTATGCTCCCCTCAATGAGATTGTCTTTCCCGCCGGAATCTTACAGCCGCCGTTCTTCGATCCTCATGCCGACGACGCCATCAACTACGGCGGGATCGGTTCGGTCATCGGACACGAGATGACACATGGCTTCGATGATCGCGGAGCTCGATTCGATGGCGACGGCAACCTGAAAAATTGGTGGACACCGGAGGACCTCAAGAACTTTCGGGCTCGTGGCGAGTGCATCGCCAAGCAGTTCAGCTCCTATGAAATCGAGCCAGGTCTACATGGTAATGGTCAGCTGGAAGAGGGCGAAAGCATTGCCGATCTCGGCGGCCTGACCATCTCGCATGCTGCGTTCGAACGGACACCGGAAGGCAAAGCCAATGCACCTTCCCTTGACGGCTTCACGCCCGCGCAGAGGTTCTTTCTCGGCTGGGGTCAGATCTGGGAGGAAAATATCCGCTCCGAATATGCGCGGTTGATCGCGAAGACCGACGAGCACCCGCTCGACAAATTCCGGGTGAACGGACCGCTATCGAACACGCCGGCGTTCGCCAAAGCCTTCGGCTGCTCGTCGGATTCGAAAATGGTCCGTCCGGCGTCAGAGCGCTGTCGCATTTGGTGAGGAACCGATTTTCGGTCAGCTCTTGTGTTATTTCTTGGCCGCGAGAATCCGTTCGATCTGCTGAAAATGGTTGACGTCATGCCCGGCGAACATCTTCACGATGGTCTCGATTGTTTCCTGTCCCCGCTCTCGGTGATTTCCGTAGTACTTCCACTGCGCCGGATTGAGTGAGTCGAGAAGGGCAAGATTGGCCTCCCGCAGCAGGCGATACTGCTCGAACGATTTTTTTAGGTCGCGCTTGTCGTAATGCAACGCCGTCACCCAGACGTCCTGATCAAAGGCAAGGATTTCTGTTCCCGGCGCACCGAGGATCGCGCGGATCCTGTAACCGCCGACAAGCTCGGCGTCCGCGAGGTGCGAGACAATCTCGTGAATCGACCACTTGGCCGGTTCCGGCCGCTTGCGCGCCCGGGCGTTTGACACTCCTTTCAACAGTTTCCTGAGCCGAGCCGGAGCAGCGGCTTGAAGCCTACGCGGATCTTTTCCCTGGAGATGGCTATACATTCGATTGCGGTACTGCTCGGCTGTTTCCGCCATGTGTTCCTCCCAGCTCATTCTAAAGCGGGGCGGTGCGGTCGTGAGATCAAACGACCCGACCCACGAGGGGCCAATTTGGCTCAACCTGCCCTGCGGACCCTGTTTCCAATCTTGGAAACCAAAAACGCCAAGGCCCGGGCTCCCCTCTGGTCGCGTCGTAAAATCTAGGAACGAGCTGGAGACCCCAGAATTTCAACGGTCCAACTGGCTCGATGTACGGGAAAGCGAAGATCATGGCGCCCAAAGCGGCGGACCCGCCGCCGGCCCCGACTCCAGGGGACGCATCGGGTGGCCCGCCTGTCGGGCCACCCCCTGGCATTTCCCCCCAGGTCCTAACGCCAGAGGATCAGGAGCTGGCGCGCAAGCTCGAAGAGCAAGCTGGACTGGAAGCCGAGCTGGCCGAGCGGGAGCTGCGCGCCGCAAATTTGCGCGCCGAACTCGGCGCATTCGAGCGGCGCTATCTGCATTTTGTCGGTTCACGCTATGCCGAACTGGACGAATGGCAGGCTCGCGTCGCCGAGCGCCTGGCCGACGAACGACCCGGCAACGAACGTGCCAGGCGAGCTGCCGTCGAAGCGCGCGCCCGCGCCGAGGAAACGAAATCGGCTGCCGGCGAGAAATCCTCCCACGAGCCTCGCGCCTTCACCGCCTCACCCGAAATGAAACGTGTGTACCGCGAAGTCGCCAAGCGCATTCATCCTGATCTGACCTCGGACCGTCGGGATCGCAGCAAGCGGCAGCATCTGATGGCCGAGGCGAATCGCGCCTATGAGCTTGGCGACCAGGAGCGCCTGGTAAGAATCCTCACCGAGTACGAACACAGCCCTGAGGCTGTCGAAGGTGAGGGAGCTGGCGCCGAGCTGGTTCGCGTGATTCGTCGCGTAAGTCAAGCCCGCAGTCGGCTGGCCGAGATCGAAGCGGAAATGCAGGAGCTGCTACGCTCCGATCTCCACCAGCTTAAGCTGCGTGTGGATGAGGCCGAGAGAAACGGCCACGACATTCTGATGCAGATGATTGCCAAGGTGGACCAACAGATCGCCAGAGCCAAGCAGGCCCTTCAAGACGAGCCGGAGAGGCTCGGCTAATGCCGCCTCGCACTTCATCCCCGGCGAACAAGATCGTCCCGGCACCTCCGCGAGCGCTGGCCTCTCGCTCGGCGGCACTCGTGGCGCGCGGCCTGCTCGATCTGGCGCGCGATTCGAATTGGCGTATCAAGAAAATTTTCAACGGGCACACGTTACGCCTTGCCCTTTCGTCCACAGGGCAGCTTTGTGCCGTTTTGCCGCGGGTGCCGAGCAACGGCGAGAGCGTGGCTCTGTACGACATCGAGCTGGGCAGGCCGGCCGTTGCGCTTTCGGTTCGGGGCAAGACACCGAGTGTGGGCTGCGGTTTACCGGCAGCCTTTGCGTGGTCGCCAACCGCAAGCGACTTGATTGCGGCATGGCATGGTTGGGGAAACCGTCTGTATGCCTTCGACCCCTATAGGGAGGGCTCTGTGGGCGGCTTCGGCGAGTTTTCCCAGTTCCCGGATCACCTGGCATGGTCTGAGAGTGGGAAATACTTCGCGTCGGCGTGCGCTGGGGGAGTGCAGGCACGGGTGCGGTTGTGGGAAGCGGCGCTCGATTCCAAGATCGGGCTGCCTTTTGCCGGATCGCCGCTCAGCGAAGCCGGGGGGCCGCGCTCGTTCGAAGAGTGGTTTGACGCGCACCCGCTCGACCCGGAAACGGGCGATGAAAGCGCGTTCTCCGGCTTCGGTTGCATCGCTTTCAGCCTGGACGAGAGCACTCTGGCGAGCGTCGTTGAAATTGAAGGGGAATGGGCAGACGATTCGATCGTGTTGCTCGATGTGCCCACGTTGCGGCGGCTACGAACAGTTCAGGCGCAGGGACACGTCACCGGGCTCACCTGGACTTTCGACAGCCGGAATTTGATCTATTGCTCAGCTGGGCAAGCCTACCGGATCGGCCCGACCTCGTCGGAGACTGAATCGCTCCCGTTTGGCGCTGAGCTGGTTGCCTGCCACCCGCACTTGCCGGTTTGCCTGTGCTTTAGTTCCTGGTTGAGGAGTTCCGCGAAAGGTCGGTTGTTCCTGGCTGACCTCGACCAACTATCCGTCTTCGACGAATATGCTTCGGAGGGGGTGGTGGATCTGCGTTGGTCGTGCGACGGCTCAAAAGCATACGCGGTGACCGCCGACGGCCTCGCGTACATCTATGAGCCGCTTCCCCTCTAACTGGTAGCCGTTTTCTCGCGCGGAGACCCTTCCCAATGTGTAGCCGTCATGGTCTGTGTCCACTGCCAGATGTGGCGTCTCACGTTTGGATCGCGCACAAGGGGATTTGATTCCACTGGCTTGCCTTTCAGAAAATACCTCCCGGAAACCTGCGCGACTTCCGGCGAGGTGGCGAGATAAATCACTCCTTCGGCGCCCTGTTTCGAGTCAAGCATGAACGGCTTCAGAGCCCCGACGATGATCTTGAACAGCAGGCTGGGATCGGCGCCCCAAATGTTGGTTGCGACTACGCCCGGATGGAGGCAATTCGCGGTAATGCCCGTTGCTTCGAGACGTTGCGCCATCTCCCATGTGAACGCGTTCATCAGAAGCTTTGATTGGCCGTAGGCAGAGAAAGCGCTGTATTTGCGTCGCTCAAACTGGGGATCATTCATGTCAAGGCGCGCGTTCCGCTGAGCCTGTGACGAGACATTGATGATTCGGGAGGGGGCGCCGGCTTTCAGCAAATCCAGCACGAGAAACGTCAACAGGGCCGCGCCCAGGTAGTTCCCCGCGAGGGTGAGTTCGATACCGTCGGCCGAAAGTGTACGCCTGCGCACGACCGCGCCCGCGTTGTTAATCAGCACATCGAGTCGCGGGCACATTTCTTGAAGCTGCGATGCCAGCGCTCGAACCGATCCAAGCGAAGACATGTCCGCGATGAGCAAAGCGAGCTGGGAAGAGCCCGCCTGCTTGGCGATCTCTTCTAGGGCGGCTGCGCCTTTTTGGCTGTTGCGGCAGACGAGCACGACACGGGCGCCGCTGCGTGCCAGGGCCAGCACCGTTTCCTTGCCGATACCACTGTTTGCTCCCGTGACGACGCAGGTCTTTCCGCTCATGATTTCGGAATGAGCCACGGGAACCTCACCGGTTCGGCTTTATTCGATCGCTACGCAAGGGGCAGGTTCGCCTCGGCATTCAACGTCGAGTCGGCGCGATCGCCCGCCATGAAACGCACAAATCCGGCTGCGGCAATCATCGCAGCGTTGTCTGTCGAAAGCGCGCGACTGGGAAAAAAAACATCCAGCCCCCAGCGGTCCGCCTCGGCTTGGAAAGCACGGCGCAACTCGCTATTGGCGGCGACGCCGCCGGAAACGAAAATCGTGCGCGAGCCGCACTGTCTCTGTGCGGCGAACGTTTGGCCGACGAGATTGCTGACCACCGATCGCTGGAAGCTGGCGATCAGATCGAGCGTGGTCGCAGTGGAGAGTGCGCGCAGCTGATCGGCAGAGCCCTCGCCGCGGACTAGGGCCTGTCGGCGGGCTTCCATCTCCGGCTCGAGCTGCGGGTTGCGCCGTACGTAATGGAGCACAGCCGTCTTAATGCCGCTGAAGCTGAAGTCGTAGGGATTACCGGTCATCTTGGGATCGGAGAACCGCACCGCCTGAGCGTTCCCATACGGTGCGAGGAGGTCGATGATCGGACCGCCCGGATAGCCGAGCGCCAGCATTCGTGCGACCTTGTCGTAGGCCTCTCCGGCGGCGTCGTCGCGTGTGCCGCCGATCTTGCGGTAGGCGAGATGTGTCCCGTCGTTGACAGCTCCCGACTCGACCGAATACAGAATCGTGTGCCCGCCGGAGACGATCAGGCAGATAGCGGGAAGTTGTGGCTCGCGGCCGGTAGCCCGCGCCTCGAGGAACACTGCGTGGACGTGGCCTTCCAAATGATTCACAGCGATGAGCGGCTTTCCCGCCGACAGGGCAAGAACTTTGCCGTAGGTCACTCCGACCAGCAGGGCGCCGACCAATCCTGGACCCTGTGTAACGGCCACGGCATCGATGGCGTGTAACGGCGTGTGCGCCTGCGCCAGAGCTTCGCGCACGACCGGAACAATTTGCCGCAGGTGTTCGCGTGAGGCGAGTTCCGGCACAATGCCGCCATACTTCCTATGGATCTCGACCTGTGATGCGACAACGTTCGATAAGATGCGCTTCCCGTCGGCCACGACAGCGGCAGCTGTCTCATCGCACGACGACTCGAGGCCAAGAATCAGGTGTTCTGTTCCAGTCACAAGGGGGAACCTGGCCGCTTCCAGCAGCTCCGACTGCCTATGTTAGCATGGTGCGGCGATGGATCTCCGCGGCCAGAAGGCGCGGTCCAGAAATCGATGAGCGGACAGACGAAGAAGAAGGTGCGAAAAGCGGTTCTACCGGTCGCCGGACTGGGTACCCGATTTCTTCCCGCGACGAAGGCGGTTCCCAAAGAGATGCTCACGGTCGTCGATAAGCCGCTGGTTCAGTACGCCATTGAGGAGTGCGCTGGGTCGGGAATCGAGCATATCATTTTTGTCACGGGCCGAAATAAGAGCGCGATCGAGGATCATTTCGATCTTTCGCCCGAGCTGGAAATCTTTCTGGAGCAACGTGGGAAACCGGATCTGGCGCGCTTGGTTCGCGAGATTGGCAAGGGAATGAAGTTCAGCTACACGCGTCAGAGCGAGGCCCTTGGACTGGGGCACGCGGTGCTTTGTGCTGCGGAATTGGTCGGGGACGAGCCGTTTGCGGTGCTTTTGGGAGATGTGATCATGGAAGGCCCGGTGCCCGCGACGCGTGAGCTTGTAGAAATCTACGAGGCCACAGGATCCGGCGTTATTCACGTCGAGCGCGTTCCGCGAGAACGACTGCATCTGTACGGCATCGTCGACCCCGAGCCGCCAAAGAAAGGCTCACGCTGGGGCGAAAAGGTCGTAGGTGCGAAAAATCTGGTCGAGAAACCGAAGACCGAGGAAGCCCCTTCCAATCTGGGTGTTACGGGGCGCTACGTCCTGCCTCCGGAAATCTTCGAGCATTTGAGAGCAACCAAGCCGGGGGCGGGCGGTGAAATTCAGCTGACCGATGGCCTGTGCCGGCTCGCTGAAAACCACAAGCTTCTCGCCTGCATCTACGACGGGAAGACGCACGACGCCGGCGACAAGCTCGGATACCTTGTCGCGACCGTCGAGTTCGGGATGAAGCATCCGAGGCTTGGCGAAAGCTTCCGCAAGTATCTCCGAGGTCTCAGCCCGTAGTGGCGCGTTCGAACGACCCACGTGCAGGGGAGGGGAAACAGCTACTGCTTATCGTTCAAGTCCGCTCCTGGCGAGCGCATCTGTATGGAGATAATGGAGTATTCCCGCTCTTTCGAGCTGTCTTCACGATCCAGAACGTACATCTTGTCCTTGTGGATGCGGTATTCGATCGTCTCGCCAACAGGGAGCAGGTTCCGATGCTTGGTGTCGGTTGGACGAATGTGGTAGGTAATGCGATCGGCTTGCAAAACGTACTCCTGGCATAGGATGTCGTGCGTCGAGCCGTGCTCGCTGTCGCTGCCCAGGATTTGACCCTTGACCGTCTTGGCGCTTTTCTCCGTCGTACCGCAGGATGAGGAGTCCATCGAAAGCAGCAGGCCCTTGTTATAGTTTGACGCATCCTTGGCCAGGGCGAGATGTGCGCCAGCCAGTACGATCGCGGCTACAGTAAGTCCAGCCTTCACCGAAGCCTCCTCTGGCGGTTCGGATCTAGGCATAGTATGGGATTCTGGCGGCCAATGAGCTGAGTCAAGTGCGGCCCGATTTCCGGTGCGCCAACTGTACGGGCGTACAGGGGGGCGTCACGGGCATTGTCTCTCCGTGGCTAAAGAAATCAGACCCTTGCGGCTGTAACAACGCGGGCACTCCTTTCCATTGACCCTGTGTCATATCCGGACCACAGTGGAAATCAATCCCAGGAGCAGTCCGCTGTGGATCCGCTCGCGAGGCCGCGGACATCTCCTGGTGATCTGGCTGGACTTCGCGCAAGGTTTCGAAGTGAGCCAATGAGAGCCGCTTACCGCAGCACCCTGACAGTGGTGAACGGTTCATCGACAAGCGACAGGTGACGCATGCCCGAAAGAGAGAACTTGGAGCTGCTCAAGCAGTCGTTGGCTAAATTCAACGCGGGCGATCTGGAAGGCTACCTCGCGATGTTCGATAGGGCTGTTGTGTTCCACGGGCTTTCGCGGCGACTGAAACCAGGCATTGGTGGGTTGAGGGAGTACTACACGCAGCTCAGGTGTGCGTTCCCCGACATGCGCCTTTCCAGTGAGGATCTAATCGCGGACGGTGAAAGGGTCGCCAATCGCTACACATTTTACGGCACGCACAAGGGCGCATACTTGGGAGTTGCGCCAACAATGAAGCTCATCGTGAGCCCAGGGATGGTGATCAATCTTTTCCGGAATGGCAAGTGCATTGAGACTTGGCAATCGACCGATTCGCTGGGTTTCTTGACGCAGCTCGGCGCTGTGCAGTCGCAGATTCCCCGATAAAGAAGGCAGCCGCCCGTGACAGCCCCTTTCTAGTGTGGATTCGACTCCTGCAAGTCTGAAAAGGCAGGTTCAGATGAAAACTGGAAATTGCGAAGACGATATCCGTCCCGAGTGCGAATGTGGTATTTCTTGTGTTGCGCGTTTGCGAGCGTGACCTTGATGGTGCGCCATCCCCGATTGGGATTGGGTTGGGGATAGTAGCTCAACGAGTACAGGTGAGCTAAATCCTCTCGGATCGATGTGAACGCGTCCTGCTCCTGTTTCCAGGTCCTCGCAAAATACACCTTGCCGCCCGTGGCGGCGGTCATACGTTGGAAAACCGCGTTGGAGATTGGTTCCAAGTGGGCTTCTTCGGTGCTCACCATGTAGATGGTTGTTCCCGTCGATTGGGCGAGCTCAGCGACTTCCTCCGGGGGGACCACACTCGCATTGTCAGGGCCGTTTGAGAAGACCACGACCACTTTTCTTCCGGTAAAATGAGCGGCGTCTTCAACCGTCAACAAGAGGCAATTGTAAAGGGCGGCGTCATCTCCGGCGACCGTCGTGCGCACACCTCGCAAAACCTGCGCACGGTCGTCTGAAAGCAGCGACCCTCGGGACAGATCACGACTGTAGGAGTAGAAAGCGACTCGGTCGGCGCTGTCCAGCGAACGGACAAAATCGGCAATGGCGTCCTGAGCAAAAACAAATCCGCGGTACATGTAGTTGCTGGTGTCAAAAAGAACAAAAACGCTCGCGCCGCCGACCAGCGCACTCAGCTCACGCGCGGTCACACGTGCCCCTGTGTCGCTCGCGCCTTCCGCGGGCGGCAGCTTGCCGCCGGGTAGCGGTACGTTCGGCAAGGTCCGGGCGGACTCGTTGCCCTCTCCGAAGACCGCGATGTGTTCGGGAATCCCATCCTCGCTAACGACAAAGTCCTCGGGGCGAAGGCCGGTGACGTATTTTCCCTGATTGTCGGTGACGGCGACGTTGAGCTGTACAAGGTCGGTAGCAACGCGGATGTGCGGCCCTCCGCCCTCTTGCGCCAGGCAGAGAACGGAAAGCGTAGCGAGCAAAACGGAACCTGCCAGGAAGCTTTTCAGCATCGCGGTCCTCGAAACTCGGGCATCATAGCATCGGCCCATTCAGTTCAACTTCTCATGTTCCTGCGGACTGCTAGTAGGCGCAGGGACCCCACCATTTGCAGGCTGTGCGGCAAATTGCCCTCGACGAAATTCTTCTCCCACTTCCCGCATGGCGCGAAGAATCGCCTGCGAATCGTCCAAGTCTGTCGCAAAGATCTTCACCACCATCCGAAGCGTCAGCATAGGAACCAGACGATTGAGCGCCACGGGTGGATAGCCCATTTCGTCGGCCAGACGGGCCCAATACAGGTTCGGGGAATCCCAGGTTTCCGACAGCAGGCGACTGGAATAGCCCTCGAAGCTTGGCAGGGGCCCTACGTCGATGAGTTCGCGTGCATAGGTGCGTGCCAAAATCGGGTGAGGCACACCGAAGTCACGCGACAACCGCTCCCAATTGACTTCGGCCGGATATTGGCGAGCGAGATTGTCGAGTGCTTGCCCCGCTGGACCCCGAGAACTACCCTCACCGGGATAGGTTCGCTGATATTCGGCTGTGAGATAAAAGAAATCGGCGGGCGCCATTTTCAAGGAAGCTTCACTGACGTGTCCCGATGCGAGGGCATGGTCGAGCCACGACAACTCCTGGGGAGTCATGCGAGTCGAAAGAATGCTGATGACGCTGTCCCGCAGACCCCGATCTTCCTCCGAGGCTGCCAACAGTTCTTCTCCGGCCCGCTGATAGAGAGCTACGGCGCGGAGCTCATTGGGGGTTACATTCCACCAGCGCGACAGAACGGCATTGGCGAAGACGCCCGGCACCAGGTCGGCCCAAATCAGGGCCTGGACATTTTCAGGAGACACGAAATCCTCTTCCATCCGACCTAGGATGTAGGGCAAATCGGCGAGCGATCCAACCAGATGAGCGCCGCCACCGGCAGGCGATCCGGTTCCGACCACGCGAGGAGTCTGCCAAAGCTCCTGCTCCATGCCGATAATCGTCTCCCCCGAAAAATCGTGAGAGCGGACCAATAAGGGATTGTTGTGGAGAGCTTGCGAGCCGGGGGGTTCGTAGTAGGCATAGTTCAGTCCAACCAGTGTGTCGCGAAGAAAGGGCAGGAGCTGTCCCCGCGCGTCATCCAACCGGTCGCCGGGATTGGCCGACTCGACGACCTTCACGAGATCGGTTCGCATTTGTAAGTCGGTGTGGCGGTTGTCGTAGATACCTGCCGCCCATTCTGCTCTTTCTCCTCGAGAGAAGATCGGACGCGGCATCTGGAATTCCTGTAGTTGTTCTGCCAGGGGAACCAAATCCTTACCCTTAGAGGTTCCATGCGCCATGGCGCTTAAACCATCTTCGAGCCCGAAAAGCGTGTCGAGCGAAACCAGGCGTTGATCGTCTAGGACGGTCCGAATCCTGCCAGCCATCTGCAGGTGCGCCTGTTGACCGGCGGGGGTTGTCTGGCGGGGACCCGCAAGCAGATCAATGATCCCATTCTGATTAGCCCGCGAGTTGCTCGTAGCCGCCGCCAGGTCGTCGAGCGACTTGCGTCCCGCATCAAAAAGTTGCGCGGGAGTTCCCACATGAGCAAAAGGCTGGATCAGCCGTTGCCACGAGCCGTCTTCATTGACGGTTGGAATTTGGTCTTGGCGCGCCAAGATTTGCCACAACCCGACATTGGCTTGGAAGATTCCCATGGCGTTGCCGCGCAGCGTGTGGTCAGGAATCTTCCCTACGGCACTGGCCGTGTTCAGGAAAAGCTCAATCGAAGCATCACTCAGCTCTGGAAATTCAGAAAAGATCAAATACTGGTTGCTGAACTCGGAAAACCTGTCAGCCATCAGCGCGACCGCGGGAGGGCTCAAGCGTCGCCCCGCGGGTCTCCTCCTGTCCAGCTCACTCAGTACCAGATAGATTTCGCTGGGTCCGGCCTCCGTTGCCGGCAATCGGGAAAACGCAAAGATCGCTTCGAGAAATCCTTCTGGATCGTTCCAATCCTTGACGCGCAAGCCCTGGCTGCGGGCCATCTCCACGCTGGCTTTTCGGTTGAGAATGGTCTTCCATGTACGGAGATTTCCCGGCACGTGCGGATCGCCATTCGCCTCCCACTGAAGGCGGGTCGTCAAAAGCACTAGGGCCGGGTCGGGCCGAAAGACGGAGGCCGTAGCGCTGGGGCGCCCATCCTTCCCGCGGAGCGCCTCATACAAGCGCCGCAGTCGAGCCGGTTCGACAAAGTGTGCCTGCTCGTCCGCGCTGGCGCGCGCGAGCGAATCAAAGTAAGCGGCGAGCCACCCGTTGTCTTTAGAAAGGAGCCTGACGACGAACTCTCCTGGTGAGTCTGGACTAACGCCCACCAGGTTCCGCCATTCCGATTCTGCGCGGGCACCGCCGGGCACCAACACGCGCCCGGACCGAATGCGGATGTAGGATCCGTAGTAATCCAACGAGGCGGCCAGGGGCATCAGCTTTTTTAGGCCCGGATCTTGCTTTAGGGTTATGAGCGTCTCCGCGTCGATGCGGCTACAAGCGGCGTAGAGACGAGCCAAGGCTGGATCGTGCAGAAGCACGTCAAGAAGCCCGGATGCGCCTTTAATCTTCTTGTTGTTGCTGTCATCCTCTATCGCGAGCCAGTCCCGCTCAGTCAAAATCGTGGGCACCTGGGAGTTTGGGTACAAGTAGATGAAAGGCGCACCTCCCTGCAGTGTCCTCTCGAGGCTGGGAAGGGGAAATCCGGAATCGATTGTGAGGAATGCTCTTTGTGAATCGGCGGTTTCTACGTACGTGCGGCTTTGTCCGCAATCTTGTCGTACCCGATAGCCTAAAACCCCAAGGACTCGCTGCGCCCCTTCGCAGTTGGAAACTCGGATCGCTCCGTCAGGTCCTGCCAAGGCCGCAAGCTCCCTCGCTTGTTCGACATATCTCCGCAGCAGGAGCAAGAACTCCGTTGGCCGAAGGCTAGACCCTTGGCCTTCATATCCACGCAAGAAGATGTTTCGCGCAAGCAAGGTGAGGACTTCTTCCGGCAAGACTTTCTGGCTGATTCCGGACATGCGCAGGAACGACCGCATTGGTCCCGGGATCATGATGGTTGTGGCGTCGGAAGGCTGAGTCGGGCTGCCGTTCTGTGCTAGCGCACTAGAACCCGGGGGGGCTAACCAGACACACATACACAACAGAACAGCCAACGAAGCCGGCAAGTAAACAGGGCACTTCATCGCTGGCGCTCACCTGAGGATCGCGGAATCCCGGAACAACTTTGGAGCGACCTCAACAACGGGGCTGTTTTCGCCGCTCACCGTCCGGCAGCGTCGACCCACGTCTGCCGTCGTGCATGCGCAAAGATAAATCATACTTGGTCGAACTCCAAGACTTTTCTGGCCAACTGTGGCAGCGGGCTGGGTGAAAAGGCAGCGAATACCCCTTAACTTCAGTGATTTCAGTTGAGAGAAGCTGGTCCGGCCCGCGGGGCGTGAGGGCGGCCTGCTAGTGTTGGAATTTTCCGATGAGTTGGGCCTGGGCGATGATGTGTCCGGTGATCGCGCGTTCTAGTTCGGCCTTCGTTGCTCCGCTGCGAAGGCCGGTCTTGGAATCGAGCGCATAAAGCTTGAAGAAATAGCGGTGCACCGAACCTCGTGGAGGGCACGGGCCGTTGTAGCCAATCTTCCCGAAATCGTTGCGGCCCTGGAGGGCTCCATTCGGCAATTGGGGAGACTTGGTTACAGCTTCGGGCAACTTGCGAGTGTCGGGCGGAAGATCGTAGAGCACCCAGTGAACCCACACGCCGCCGGGTGCATCGGGATCGTCTGTAATGATCGCGAGACTTCTGGTTCCCGCCGGAGGATCACTCCAAGAAAGCGCCGGGGAAACATCTGCACCGTCGCACGTGAATTTTTTCGGTATCGAGCCGCCGTCGCGAAATGCAGTTGCGTTGATTTGAAACGCCATCGGTGAATTTCTCCTGAGCCGGCACGCCGTCTCTAGCCGATCGTACGCTTTGTCAACCGGCCCTCGGGAGCGCTCTACTCGGGTCAGCTTTCCGCAGTCTGCCGAGAATGGCCATCGGCCGTTCTCTCCAACGCCGTCTTCGTGGTATTTCAGCGTGTAAATATGCAGCAGGCGCCATCCTTGTCGCAGTAGTTGATTGACCTGTTCGCGGCCACGAGCCTCGATGTTGTGTCCGGTTAACTCGACGATGTCCCATTGCCAAAGAGGCAGTCCCGCAAAGGCCGTTGCGAGATCGACAGCCTCGCCCTGCTTTCGTCGAAGCTTTTCTCCAGCCACGAGTTCTAGTTGCCGTCGAGGGGTCGCCCCGTATGCTCCGTAGCGCACCGTATTTTCTAGGGCTGCGGTGCCCGAGCGACGAGGCCGAGGGCTGGAATCGTAGCCAACGATCGAAGCCGCCTTTCGAACCCACGTCGCCGCGTGACCTGCTATGACGGGCGATTGACGCTGCGGCAGTCCTCCCCGTGTTCACCGCGCTTCGGGGCTAGGTTGTAGCGCATTGGCGGACTTTCCGCAAGCGCGCACCCTCGAACCTAGCAACCTCTTGTCGTGTATCTCGGTCGGTGGTAGTAAAGGACGCGCTTTGCTGTCGGCGGCATCACGATGACAAAAACGAACACGCTTTCTGTGCCGAAAACCGCCCCTTGGTTTTGGAAGGTCGTAGGGCTCCGCCCGTTCGGATTGCGAAAGCTGGCGGTGACCACGCAGGTTCTTGCCAGCTTGGGGGTGTGTTGCCAAGCCCAGCCGCAGAGATTTTTCGAAAACGGTTCCGCTCCCAGCTTTACTGCGAACCAGGCGGAGCGTGGGAAAGTGGCCTACAACAACAACTGTTCGACATGCCACGGTGTGAACCTGGATGACGGCGAATTTGGTCCGGCGCTCAAGGGCGCCTCGTTTCAGAAGAAATGGGGTGCGCAATCGCCGGCAGCACTGCTCTCGTACATGCTTCAGAAGATGCCGCCGGCGGACCCGGGGATACTGAGCGGCCAACTGTACGCCGATTTGGAAGCATACATTCTTCGGGCCAATGGTCTCGAAGCAGGTGCAACGGAACTCAGTGCGGCTCAGTTAGTTGGCGCAAGCGGGCAGGGCGCGCCAGCCGCCCAAGGCTTTCAGCGAGATGTCCTTCCGACCGTGGCCAATCGCGACCGAACTTACAAGGACGTCATGGCGGGTCGCGCGGCGGAACTGGAAAAGATCACGACGGTGACCGACGCCGTGCTCCAGCATCCCTCCGACGCAGACTGGCTGATGTGGCGGCGCACCTATGATAGTTTAGGCTTCAGCCCTCTCAACCAAATCAACAAGTCAAACGCCAGTGACCTGCGCCTTGCGTGGAGCCGCGCGCTACCGCTCAGCACGGACGAGATCACGCCGCTTGCCCACGACGGCGTTGTGTTCATTGAAAGCGGCAACACGGTCGAAGCATTGGATGGCGCTAAGGGCGATCTGCTGTGGCAGTATGTACGTCCACTGCCGGACCAACTGATTAACGGACGAGAATCGACCATGAGGGGCCTGACGATCTATCAGGGCAAACTCTATGCTCCGACGGCAGACGGGCACATGATCGCCTTGGATGTGAAGACGGGTAAGCTTGTGTGGGACCATCAGGTCGTTGTGCCCTTGACCGGGGTGTATGCGCACTCCAATCATGATTTCCGGCTGGACGGTGCCCCGATTGTCGCCCGCGGCAAGGTGATCATCGGTGTAAGCCTGGGCATCACGAATCCGAGCGGCGGCTGCTTTATTGTGGGTCTCGATGCACAAAGCGGCGACGAGATCTGGCGATTCCAAACCATCGCCCGTCCCGGGCAGCCCGGTGGCGACAGTTGGAACGGAGCTCCAGTAAGCCAGCGCTTTGGCGCTTCGGTGTGGACCGCCGGCAGTTACGACCCCCAACGGAACTTGGTTTATTTCGGAACCGGCAATACCTATGACGTGAGTACCTTGCTTCAGCCGCACTCTCAGAAGGGCGCGTCGAATGACGGACTCTACACAGAGTCGACCGTGGCCCTCGATCCTGATACGGGCAAGCTTGTCTGGTACTACCAACACATGAATCGTGACGTTTGGGACCTCGACTGGGCGTTTGAGCAATTGTTGATTACGCTTCCCGTCCGTGGTAAGCCGACCGATCTGGTCATCTCCGGGGGCAAGATGGCGGTGTTCGACGCCGTGGACCGGTCCAACGGCGCGTACGAGTTTTCGAAAGATCTTGGACTGCAAACGTTGGTCAGCGCGATTGATCCGAAAACGGGAAAGAAGATCCTCAACCCCGCCTTCGAGCCGCAAGCGAACCAAAGCGAATTCATCTGTCCGGATGCCAATGGCGCGAGAAACTGGCCCGCGACCTCCTACGATCCGGGAACTCACATTCTGTATGTGCCGCTCGCCGAAACCTGTATGGACTACGCCTGGGTTCCGGGTGATCCTGCGCAGACGGCAACCGGCGGTCTGGACATTCGTTTCACGCTGCGCCCGCGGCCCGACAGTGACGGCAAGATGGGGCGTATCGAAGCCGTGAATCTCGAAACGAAAAACGTCGTATGGATAGATCGTCAGCGTGCGCCCATAGCCAGTGCGATGCTCGCGACGGCGGGCGGACTTGTGTTCGGCGGCGCGCAGGACCGGCAGTTCACAGCCTATGACGCGGCTACCGGCAAGCCGTTATGGGAAGTTGGATTGAACGCAACGCCGAGTTCCTATCCGATCACGTATGGTGTCGATGGCCAGCAATATGTCGCCGTCGTTTCCGGAGGTGGCGGGCCGCTTGACGCAAGCGGAGCCAGCCTGGCACCCGAGTTGAATAACCCGGCGGGAGGAACCACGCTATGGATTTTCAAGCTGCCAGACGCCAGCGATTCGGCTCGGCCGTAGTTTTTTCTCAACCGATGGCCCGGTATTCAATTCTTGCACATCAAGGAGCTGGAACAAAATGGGAACCGACAATAGAAGCGATCAAGTCTCACGGCGTGGATTCCTAGGGGTTAGTTCGGCGGCCTTGGCTGCGGCCGTCGGTGGTGCAGTTGCCCAAGGCCAGAGCGCGACTCCCGGGGCGAAGGTCGCGAGCGATAAGGGCAGGAGCGATCCAGGCCCGGCGAATGGTGCGCTGGACGGGCAAAACGCAGACTCCACTTGGCCCCCCGCAACCGATTCCAAGAGTCTGGTTCCGACCTTCAAGTATCCATTCTCTTTTGCGAACAAGCGGACCTACACAGGCGGTTGGTCTCGGGAGGTGACCGTTCGAGAGCTACCTGTCTCGAAGTCCCTGGCAGGCGTAAACATGAGGCTGACGGCCGGAGGCGTTCGCGAACTACATTGGCACACGGCGGGCGAATGGGCGATCATGCTGTACGGGAAGGCCCGGATAACGTCAATTGATGCGGACGGAAGAAGCTTTGTCGCCGACGCAAATCAATATGATCTGTGGTTTTTCCCCAGCGCAATTCCGCATTCCATTCAGGGTCTCGAGCCAGACGGAGCGGAATTCTTGTTGGTGTTTGACGACGGGAATTTTTCGGAGTCAGAAACGGTGCTGCTGAGCGACGCGATGGCGCATCTCCCGCCCGAGGTTTTGGCAAAGAACTTCAAGGTCTCCGAACAGGTGTTCAAGAATCTCCCCAAACAAGAGTTATTCATTTTTCAGGCTGCCCCGCCCGGATCGTTGGAGGCTGACCAGAAAGCAGCCGCGGGAGCACGCCCGAAGTCGGCCCGCGATTTCGCTTTTCGTACCATGGAGCTGCCAGCGACAAAAACCACGAAAGCTGGAGAGGTGCGCATCGTGGATTCAACCACCTTTAAGGTTTCCACGACCACGATGGCCATGGTGACGATCCATCCGGGAGGACTGCGGGAACTGCACTGGCACCCCAACGCCGACGAATGGCAGTACTACATCTCGGGAAAGGGAAGAATGACGGTCGTGGCGACAGGTAACCGCGCCCGCACGATGGATTTTCAGGCGGGCGATGTCGGGTACGTGGAAAAAACCTTGCTGCACTACATCGAGAATACAGGGGATGCCGATCTAATCTTTCTGGAGATGTTCAAGAGTAGCTTCTATCAGGACCTGTCCCTGTCGGAGTGGCTGACCCACACCCCACCCGAGCTGGTCATGGCACATCTGAACATCGACAGACCAACGCTTGACGCCCTACCGAAAGAGGAGCTGGTCGTGGTGCCAGGATAGTGCTCTCGCCCTCCGGCACTAACCCGGCAGGGACGCTGGGTGGGGCGGCAGACGGACTGCTCTCGTTACGGCAAAGCCGCGAGCCCGCCAAGCTTGCAGGCCTCCTGCAAGTGGTCGTACATGTTCCAATCCCCTGCGACGAAGCGCCAGAGCAGCGCGCGCACTGGTGAATTCGCTCGGACACGTACAGTAGATAACAATTTCGCGATTGATCGACTTCTCCGCCTCGCCAATGGCCCGTAAATCCCGATCCATATGATGTGGGTCGATGGGTATAGCGCCGGGAATGCTTACGCGGTCCGGAGCGTGCTTCTCGCCCCGTTGGACGTCCAGAATGAGGACATCGTCGCCCGCGTTCAGTTGATCCCGCAGCTGTTCCGGTGTGATGCGCGCCAGTCTGAACGCACGTACGAAATGGAACCAGCGGACGACCTTGCGGACCATGTAGTAGCTGAATCCTGCAACGACCAGCGTCGCCACGAACTCCCCTATCCTGGCTGTGTAGGTTGCGATGAGATCGAGTTGTTCACTGAAAACGTAGCCCAATGTGGCGTAAGCGAAGGTCCAGAGAAGGGCGCCCAGGGCATCGAAAACCAGGAACCGCAGCCGGGTTGTATCGGACGCGCCCGCCAGCGGAGCTGCGACAGCATCCAGCCCCAACACAAACTTCGAAATCAGCAGCGACTTCACACCGCGTCGCGCGAAGGACTGGTTCGCGCTCTTTACGCAGGAGCTTGGATCTGCGGAGAGCCCACACGCAAAATGCAAGATTCTGTTTCCCCACCTACGACCGGCCTCGAACCACATCAAATCGACTGAGAGAAAGGCGAGAACCGATAGAGCTACGATGGCTAGCAGGTTTAGTCTCCCGGAGCCGGCCAGAGCACCGGCCGCTAGGAGCGCCAGATTGGCCGGAACGGGCAAGCAGGCCTGGCGCGCCACGACAGAAGCAAACAGCAGCCAGTAGCCATATTTCTCGACAAAGTGGACGGCCTCGCTCATCAAAGGACCATTGATGCCCTGTTCGGCTCGAGAGAGTTTACACCGGGCCACGGCGTGCCACGGTAAATGATTGTAAACAATAGCGTTCTGAGCTGTTTACTCCTTGGGTGGCAGCCTCGCGCGCTTCGCTTGTCCCGACTGCGCTTCCAGGCTACGTTGAAACGAACGCAGTTTGCCAATTGCACGTCACGTTTCACAAACTGAGGAGAGAGCGCCGATGAAATCGATTTACAAGTTTACCATTTTTGTCTCTGCATTCCTGCTGCTGGCCTCCGGCTACAGCACGGCAAAGCCCTTGCCGAAGCCCGATCATCCTGCTTATTTGCACGCACTGGCCGACCTTCGCGATGCCCGCGCTCATTTGCAGCGGCCCGACGGTGGGGAACTGAGGGAGCAGGAGAAGAAGGCCATTCATGAAATCGACGACGCCATCAATGAAATTAAGAGGGCTTCGATCGATGACGGCAAGGATTTAAACGACCATCCTCCGATCGACGTAGGGCTGGACTGGCGTGGTCGCCTGCACAAAGCATTGGAACTTGTCAACAAGGCTCACAACGACGTGGCCCGAGAAGAAGACAATGCCTTTGCCCAGGGTCTTCAACAGCGTGCCCTGGACCACATTGACAAAGCGCACCGACACATCGAGGAAGCCATCCAGGTTGTTCAATAAGCGTAGCCGGTTTTCCGATCACAACGACGCCGCGGTCCAACGCCGCGGCGTTGTTTTTTAATCCCTGCCGAGGGTGGCGCCGAGCTCAAGCGGCCAGGCGCGAAGTGTGAAATCTCACAGGTTTGCCGGATCCCTCGCTGCTTTCACGAGCTCATGCTTTATGACCGGCAATTGTCGGAGGCGAACGCCCGTTGCCGCAAAGATCGCATTCGTCACCGCCGGCGCCACCGGTGGTACGCCCGGTTCGCCTGCCCCACCCAGCGGTGCATCGCTCTCCTGAATGTGCACTTCGATCGCTGGGCACTCCGCAAGGCGCAGCACTTGGTAATCGGGAAAGTTCTGCTGCACGACGGCACCATGATCGATGGTGATCTCGCCGTATAGTGCAGCGCTCAGGCCAAAGATAATGCCGCTCTCCATCTGGGCCTGAAAGCCGTCGGGATTCACCACTCGGCCGCAGTCGGCGGCAGTCGTGAAGCGATGGACTTTCAGCGTGCCATCGTCGGTGATCTCGACTTCCGCAACGTGAGCCACGATCGTACCAAAGCATTCCACGATCGCGATCCCCCGACCGCGACCACGGGGCAGCGGCGCGCCCCATCCGGCCTTTTCGCCAGCGAGATTGAGCGCGGCGAGGTGGCGGGGCTTGTCTCGCAGGAGCGCACGGCGGTACTCCAACGGATCGCGATTCGCCGTGTGGGCCAATTCGTCGATGAAGGACTCTACAAAGAAACCGTGCCAGGAAGCCTCCACGCTGCGCCACGGGCCGGTTGGCACGTGAGATGCAATCTCGACTGTTGCGTAGGCCTGGTTGGGTACGCTGTAGAAGATGTGCGCCCCGGAACCTGCCCCGCCATCGGTCGTGTAATCGTTGACCCAACTCCCTGGCAAGCCGTCCTGATTCAACGTGGCCTTGAAGCGGCTCGTGACGTTGGGGCGATAGAAGTCGTGTTGCATGTCCTGGGTACGGTCGAAGATCAGCTTCACCGGCGCGCCAGGTACGGCCATGGCAGCTTTCACCGCGTAGGTGAGGAAGTTCCATTGATCCGGCAGGCGCCGCCCAAAGGCGCCGCCGCTCGGCAACAAATGAAAGGCGACCTTTTCAAAGGGGATACCGGCTATCTTGGCGCAGTAGGCCCGGGAACTCAGGCCATCCTGCGTCCCTGCCCATACTTCCAACGTTCCATCTTCCTTATAGAGCGCGGTGGCATTGACCGGCTCCATTGGGGCATGGGCGAGATACGGCACGTTGTAAATGCGCTCGACGACGTCGCCATTCTTCAAAGCGTCGGTGCCCATGCCGATCGAGAGACCCTTCTTGGTCTTGCCATTCTTCAGCCCCGCATCGTGGAGATCGCTGAGGGTTTTCGATGAAACGTCTCCATGGCCGCCGTTGTCAAAGACAGGCGTGAGAGCTTGGATCGCACTGCTGGCGCGCCAGTAACGGTCGGCGAGCACGATGACGGCGTCGTCCAACGGGACGACTTTCTTAACGCCACGCTGGGTCGCCACGGCCGCTTCGCCGGTTGAGATCAGCTTTCCCCCGAAGACAGGCGAAATCCTAATTGCACCGTACAACATGTCCGGAAGCCCGACATCAATGCCGTAGCGCAGCGTGCCATTCACTTTCGTTGGAATGTCCAAGCGAGAAATGGGCTTCCCTACGAGCTTGTATTCACTTTTTGCCTTCAATTTGGGATGCGAAGAGGGGCTATACAGCGCTGCCTGTTCGGCGAGGTCGCCGTATCGGAACCGCACACCCGATGGGACGTGGATTACCTCACTGGTTTCGGTGCGAAAGGTCTCGGCCGGTCGATTCATCCTCGCAGCCGCTGCTTTCACCAGCATTTCGCGGGCAGCAGCACCAGCAACACGCATACCGTAGACGCCCGTCATGCGGACAGAAGCAGAGCCACCTGTGATTTGCAGGTCTGCGTACTCTGCAATCGTTTCGAAGGTATTCGCCGCCGTTCCCCTGAGAAAAACGGGAATGGAGTTGACCTGGATCTTCTCGTGGTCGAGAACAAATCCCTCTGCAAGTGGGCCATTGGCAAACAGCGGATCAGCCGATGCCGTTTCGGTCCGCACCTTGCTCCAATCGGCGTCTAACTCCTCGGCCGCCATTTGTGAAAGAGAGGTGAAGATGCCTGTACCCATGTCGCAATGAGGAATCACTATGGTAATCGTGCCGTCGTTGGCGATTTTGATCCAATTGCTGACAAACCGCTCTCCAGGCTTTGCCTCCAGGATCGTCAGCCGGGCGAGGCGTCGGCTGGGCCAGAGGCCGTAGCCCACGATCAGCGCACCGGCTGCGGTCGCGCCGCCGATCAAGAACTTTCTCCGCGTCACCATCAGCCCTCTGCTCCCTTGCGGGCCGCGAGGGCGCGCACAGCTGCGCGAATACGCGGATACGTGCCGCAGCGGCAAATGTTGGTAATGGCCGCAGAGAATTGCTCATCGGTGGGATGGGGATTGCTGGCCAGCAATGCGCTCACCGCCATGATCATGCCCGACTGGCAGTACCCGCATTGAGGAACCTGGTGTTCGATCCACGCCTGCTGAACGCGAGCCAACACGCCGCCGAGGCCTTCGATGGTTGTGATTTTCCTATCGGCCACCGAGCCCACGGCAACGCTGCAACTCCTTACGGCCTTTCCGTCCACGTGTACGGTACAGGCCCCGCAAGCGGCGATTCCGCAGCCGAACTTCGTGCCGGTCAAGTTCAATTCATCGCGAATCACCCAGAGCAGGGGTGCGTCAGGCTCGACGTCAAGCTCCTGTGCCACACCGTTCACGATGAAATGAATTTTCAAGCTTTACCCCCTCGCATTTGCGCCCCACTGCGGGAAGCTGACTACAAAGGTATCAGTTTGGCTACCAGCACGACTGGAAATTTACGAGCGCTAGGGAATGTGCCGAGGATGTGAGGGCTGCTTTTCCCCACTCAGCCCTTGGTTAGGGCAAGCAACGGCGATTTCTGGCGGGAGTGTGCAGCGTCCCGCTGAGCGATCCACACCAGTAGCAACAAGGCAGGAACGGTGGCCACCGTCGTGATCAGGAAGAACGGCACCCAGCCAAGTTTCTCGGCCATCAGACCGCTTGAAGAGGCCACCAGGGTGCGCCCGACCGATGCAAGCGACGACAGGAGCGCGTACTGGGTTGCGGTGAAGGCAGGCGAGCACAAACTTGACAGATAACTCACCAAGGCTGCACCGGCCATGGCGCCTGTCAGATTTTCGGCCGTGACGCAGAGTGCCAGGAAGGGGAGTCGGTGACCGCTCAAGGCCTGTAGCACATAGAATAGATTGCCCCCCGACTGCAGCACGCCGCATAGCAACAGGGAGCGCAGAATGCCGAAACGCGCCGTCACCAGCCCGCCGATGAGCGCCCCTATCACCGTCGCGAAGAATCCAACCAGTTTGGAAACCGCCGCGATTTCATCAAGCGAAAAGCCCAACGAGACATAAAGGGGTGTCGCCATCAAACCCGCCATTGCTTCACCCATCTTGTAGCCGACGACGAACATCAGGATGGCGGGCCAAATCGGACGGCGCATGAAATCGGCAAACGGCCCGATCACGGCGGTCAAAAGCCATTGCCGCACTGCGTTCCCTCTTCCCTCGGTGGCAACCGGGGGCGGGTAGGCAGCCTCAGCTACCCGGCTGGGCTCTGGCCCGAAAACGAATACCACAAGCCCAGGGACCAGCAGCACTGCCATGACCGCGTACGCAACGAACCAACCGGCGCGGGAGGCAATCACCAGAGCACCTGCCCCGGAGACCAACATAGCTACCCTGTAGCCTGTCTGGATCATCCCCGCTCCCGGTCCTTGAAGGTCGAGCGGGAGTATCTCGACACGCCATGCATCGATGACGATGTCCTGACTCGCCGAGAGAAACGCCACAAGTAAGGCCAGCATTCCCATCAGCGCGAGGTGGCGGTTCGGACGGCACAACCCCATAGCCAGAATGGCGGCGATGAGTGCAGCTTGGATCGAGATTCCCCAACCGCGTCTTCGGCCGAGCGGCAGAGGTGGCGGCAGCCGGTCGATGAGCGGTGACCATACGAACTTCAACGCGTACGGCATGCCCACCAAGGCGAATGCGCCGATCGTAGCGCGTCTCACGCCAGCAGTAGCTAACCATGCCGAAAGCGTGGAAAAGGTAAGCAACAGAGGCAGGCCGCTGGCGAAACCGAGCGCCAGGACCAGAAGCACGCGCCGATCGCTATAGACCGAAACTGCTCGTCGCCAGTCGCTCATGCCATTGTTTGCCATGCAACTTCCAAGTGATGATCGCATCAGACCGGTCGAGCCACTGAAAAAAAGAAGAAGGTGGTTCCGTTTATGCCAGCTAGTGATGGCGCCATCGTTGTGGCCAACAATCGACAAGCCGGGCCCCATTGTCTGCTTTACATCCCCAACGTGACGCTTTATCGTTCGATTCGCAAAGGCGCAACCATGTCGCATCCATGGCACGATCTGAGTCCCGGCGAAAATCTGCCGCGGGAGTTCAACGCGATCATCGAGATTCCGCTGGGATCGAACATAAAGTACGAGCTGGACAAGGCGAGCGGAATGATTCGAGTGGATCGCATTCTCTATTCGGCTGTCTTCTATCCGGCGAACTATGGGTTCATTCCGCAGACGCTTGCCGAAGACGGCGACCCGCTCGATGTACTGGTGCTTTGTCAGGAACCGGTTGTACCTCTCACCGTGATCCATGCCCGCACGATAGGATTGATGACCATGATCGACTCCGGGCTTAAGGATCACAAGGTTATTGCCGTTGCGACGAGAGATCCCGAATTCAGCGAATACCACAGGATGGAGCAAATCCCTCACCATCGGCGGTTAATGTTGCGGCGATTTTTTCAGGATTACAAAGAGCTGGAGGGAAAGGCTGTGGAAGTGGACGACATTTTGCCGGCGCAGGATGCCTACCCGGTCATCGAGGCGGCCTTACGCCGCTACACCCAGAAGAAGTAGTAAGGCGAAGAACTTCCGTGTCGGGTGCGGCTAGCGCCAAACTTCATCCTTGCTGCCAGACAGAGCGCGATCCAGATAGGTTGCCGCACTGATCAGAGCCAGGTGCGTAAAAGCCTGCGGGAAATTACCCAGGTGCCGACCGTCCGAACCGAGTTCTTCCGAGTAGAGCCCCAGGTGGTTGGCATAGCTGAGCAGCTTTTCAAACAGCAACTGAGCTTTCTGCAACTGACCGGCGCGCGCTAGGCACTCGATATACCAAAACGAGCACGCAGTAAAGCTCCCTTCGCCGCCCGCGATTCCGTCGACGTTCGTGCGTTCTGCTTCGTACCGGCGAACCAGAGTGTCTTCCACCAACCGATCTTCCACCGCCTTCATCGTCGAAAGCCACATGGGGTCAACGGGGCTTATAAATCGCATCAGGGGCATCAAGAGCACCGATGCGTCCATGTTCTTGGTCCCCTTTGACTGCACAAACGACTGCAGGTCATCATCCCAAAAGTTCTTAAAGATGTCCTCGCGAATGGCATCGCGTGCGGCCAGCCAGGCATCCAGCGGGCCCGAGAGCGAACGTTTCTGGGCGAGGCGCAAGGCCCGGTCGAAGGCCACCCAGCACATAAAACGAGAGTGGAGAAATTCACGCGGGCCGCCACGAACCTCCCAGATTCCTTCGTCCGGCCGCTGCCAGTTCTTCCCTAGCCACGCCAAAACGCGCTGGACGTCCTGCCAGCCAGCCACGGAAATGGGGTCGCCATACTTGTTGGCCAAGTAGATGGAGTCCAGCATTTCGCCGTAAATGTCGAGTTGCAGCTGTTGGTAAGCCGCGTTGCCAATGCGAACCGGCCGCGAGTCCTCGTAACCTCGCAGATGATCGAGCGGCATCTCATCGAGCTTTTGTTTGCCGTCGATGCCGTACATCACCTGCAACGGCCCCCGCTCGGCGTCGTCGCCGAGGCGGCCCTTCAGCCACTCAATGAAGGCCTGGGCTTCATCCAGAAAGCCTAGCCGGATGAGCGCATAGAGCGAGAAAGCTGCATCGCGCAGCCATGTAAAGCGATAGTCCCAGTTGCGCACTCCGCCAATGGCTTCCGGCAGAGAAAAGGTAGGAGCCGCGATCAAAGATCCATGGTCGCGGCTCGTGAGCAGCTTCAACGTCAGCGCGGAGCGGTTGACGATTTCCCGCCACCGGCCCCGGTACCTCGATTTTGCGATCCACTTTCTCCAGAAATCCGAGGTTTCTTGGAAACGAGCATGGGTCCTTTCCATGTTGGGACGCTGCAGTCGAGGATGAACTCCCCCAAAGATGAACGTCTCGGTTTCTCCAGAACGCAGCCTAAAATGAACGGTCGTGTCCTGGGATTCCTGCTCGAGCGGCAAGGTGGAGTAGAGCGCCATGGGCGGGCAGGTGTGCTGGGGCGTAAAAATCGCCCGCCCGCCGTCAACTTCTATCGAATGTGGACACGTTGCGTACTTGAATCGGGGCTGGCACCGCATCTTGAAATTCACCGTACCTCTGACGACGGCCACCGTGCGAATGATCTCGTTTGAGTCTTCGCCCCTGGTTTCAATCGGCATGTAGTCGGTCAGCTCGGCAACGCCTTCGTCGGCGAGGAATCGCGTGAGCAAAATATTGGTCTCCGGCAAATAAAGCTGACGGACATGTTTGGTATCCAACTGCGGCTCGATCTGGAACCTGCCGCCGCGTTGGTCGTCGAGAAGGGCGGCAAACACCGTGGGCGAGTCGAAATAAGGATAGCTAAGGAAATCAATCGAGCCGTCCATGCCCACAAGCGCAATCGAGCGCATGTTTCCAATGACGCCGTAGTTTTCAATAGGTTGGAAGGTCATAGCGACGACTCCTTAGGGATCTTCCAGGCGGGCGCGCCGCGGCCATAGCGTTTCGTTTGCATGGCCTCATGCCTTGCTCGTTTTCCAAAGCTTTACAAACTGCGCGACCGTGGCAGGAGCATGACCCGCGTAGTGGTTATTGATGTAAACATACAGGGAGATGCCGCGCCGACAAATCTGCTGACACACGTCAACCCAATTGGTCAGTTCTTTCGTTCGATCCACGATCTCCCGGTCCCACACGGTTGTCTGTTTTTCGATCCCGCGTCTGTCACCGAGCAGGCGAACGTAGGAAAAGTCAGCCGTCAGGCAATCAAAGGCCATCGCGAACGGCTGTGGCATGCCACCCCGATCTACCAGCGCCAGCGCGACTCCGTGATCTCGCAGCAGGCCGGCAAATTCGTCGGTGAGCCAGTCTTGATTGCGAATCTCTACAGCCAAGCGACAAGACATTCCCTTCGTGTTTTCCAGGAAGAATCGGATTCGATTGAGAAACACGCTCGGGGTCTTGAATTGATCCTTCGCGAAGTGAGGGAACTGCAACACGAGCGGACCCAATTTGTCGTCGAGCACAGCGGCCCGTTCGACGAACTCTTCAAATTCCGCCTCACAGCCCAACAAGCATTTCTCATGCGTGATTCCTTGCGGAACCTTCAACGCGAAAACAAAATCAGGCGGCGTGATCTCATACCATCGGTGGAACCGCTCCGCAGGAGGGCAGGCGTAAAAGGTCGAGTCGATTTCCACGCTGTTGAACTTGGTCGCGTAGTAGGACAAGTACTCCCGTGAATTCATTCCGGCCGGATAAAACGTCCCCGGCCAGCCTGCTGCTGTAAAGGCGCTCGTGCCGATCCGTAGACCCGGTATCGCAAGGTCGCGCTCGATGTGTTGACCGTGGACCCCTTCGATTGCTGTATCGAAAAGAAACCCAGTCTCTTGATCAACGGGGACCATCTTTCGCTGCGCCATGTCGGGAGCATAGCATTGCGCCGCCGCCTTTGTGCAACCTCAGGCAGCTTGGCAGGGCGCAAGAGCGGTGTTAAAGCGGCTGGAACGGGGCTTGTGTGACCGTCATTCCGATCGTGTCAGGCTAGGGTGTTGCGAACAGCTGTTCGTCGCTTGTAGCTCTCGTGTGAGGCACTCTGGACAAAGGCATTTTCCCGTCTCAGGCGGCACCGGACCGTGGGGCAACAAGGCACACCAGCACGCGCGATCGGCGGTGCAGGCAAACAAGGCGTTGCATCGAGGGCAGCGAATGTCCATTGCCTCTGGGATTCCTCTCGGTTGTCACATTGTACTACAGCCTGCGAAAGGGCTTAGGCCTCGGGCTCCGACAAACTGGGTTGAAAGGATGCTTCCGCCAGACCCAGGTATCTTAGCCGAGGATTCTGTCACGGACGTTCGGTGCAAGCGGGCGTTCACGCCTCCCCTGGGCCGTTGAAACGCCCGCTGCACGCTCTGACCTGCTACAACTAGGGTGGGTCTCAGAAAATTAACGCAGGTCCGTGCCAGCTGTCGTTGACCTGGAGCAAGCAGGCAACAGGCGGGGGGCGGCATTGGAACTTGCCTAAGCCCCGCAGCGGCCTGCCTACCGACGCGCAACGCCCTTATAATGGTTCGATGACCGGTTCTCCGACGCAGCACATGCAGTGCATGGAGGTCTGGGGCGGCAGCCAACTTACTTCGAGTGGTGTTCAACTGGGTGGGCTCGATGTCTGGGTTTACAGCAAGCCCTTCGGCCAAGCCCAGCGTGGTGGCGATGTCTACTATGTCTCGAGTTGCGCGACCGGCCGCATCAGCCGGCTGCTCCTTGCCGACGTTTCCGGTCATGGACACTCCGTCGCCTCGATGGCAGCCGACCTGCGCACACTGATGCGCCGCTTTGTCAATCGCCTCGACCAGAGAGAGCTGGTTCGTCTGCTCAATGAGCATTTCACCGCCCTGTCCAGACACGACAGTTTCGCCACCGCTCTCGTCACTACCTTCTTCGCGCCGACTCGCCGCCTCACGTTGTGTAACGCAGGCCATCCCCGCCCGCTTCTGTTTCGCGTCCAGGATGGCCGCTGGACCTTTCTTGGACATCACGACGGTCGAGATAAAAAGGAGCCTCAGAACATTCCGCTTGGCATCTTTCAGATTGCCAACTACGAGCAGTTCGATGTTGAACTTGCCCCCGGGGACTGCCTCATTGCCTATACCGACCCGCTCATCGAATCCTGCGACGCCGACGGAAAAATGCTGGGCGAAGAAGGCCTGCTGCGCATCGTTAATCTGCTCGGCGACGTCCCCGCTGAGAAAATGATCCCCTCACTCTTGCAGGAAATCACTGAGCGCTTCCCCAAAAACCTGGATGACGACGATGTAACCCTGCTCGTCGTTCGCGCCAATGGCGGCTCGCTTCACTTCAGCTTGCGCGAAAAACTCAACGCATTTGGACGTTTCTTAGGAGCGCTGTTCCGCTCCGTGCACTCCGGTGCAGATGGTGCACCATTCCCCGACGCTAATCTCGCCAATGTCGGTGGCGCTATCATTCCCGCGCTCGCTCGTCGTTGGCGTACACCTCGCCCACCCCAGGTGTGATTTCTCGCAGGCTGGCCGCAGAGCCCTTTCAGCCAGGCGATGAACGCTCTTTGCGGAGGAACACGGGGGGAGCGTCGGATGCGCGCGTAGCCCACAAGTCTGGGCGGGGGCGAGTTCAAGAGCGATTTGGAACGACCTCCACCGAATGAGGAAAACAAGGGAAGGGAACTCGCAAGCTGAAAAACGGGAGTAGGATGGTGCCGCACTTGACCTCCGCCTTATATGACGGAAAGGAGAGGTGATGAAACGCAGAAGAGCGGGGTTTAGAGAGGCGGAATTGATTGTGAAGCTTTATGAGCTCCGCCGCGAAGCCGTCATGCGCGAAGCACGCAGCTATGTAGGTGGCCCATTCATGCCGGTGTCCGTCGATGATTTTGTAGCGCATGTAAGCAAGGGAGGCAAGGAAACCGGCTATATCCTTCAAGTGTACGGTTACTGGGAAATGGTTGCGGCATTCGTACTGCACGGCTTGCTCAGTGAG
>Ga0187783_10000334_pt1 | contig 34535 bp, 21 predicted proteins | sample 1015_SJ02_MP02_2_FD_132471 | JGI IMG/M metagenome (GOLD analysis project Ga0187783, IMG submission 132471) | Tropical peat soil microbial communities from peatlands in Department of Meta, Colombia - 1015_SJ02_MP02_20_MG | ecosystem: Environmental > Terrestrial > Soil > Wetlands > Peat | place... | reverse complement strand
ACGGAACAACCCCGTCTGGATGTCGCAGGGCGAAGGAAACCATCGTGGCCTCGGGAACTCCCGGGGAGTCAGGGGTCGCACCTTGCATGTCCCACCATGGGTTGATCCCAGTGCCAATGGGCAACTCGATTCGATCGGTCAGGCATCGAGTTCGACATCATCAAATCCGCGCCACTTGTAGAACACGATCGATACGATCCAGCTCAGCGCGAACAAGCCTACGATGAAGTAACCCAGGGTGTCGAAGTTATCATTGAGCTTGGCGACTCCACCCCAGAACCATCCCGTGAGCTGAAAGCGCTCCGCCAGGAGTCCGAGAGCCTCAATCCCCCCGACGGCGAGGGCAACCACGACCGAAACCAAGGTGATGGTGAGGTTGTAGTAGAGCTTGCGGATCGGCTTTACGAATGCCCATCCATAGGCACCCAACATGAGGATGTTATCGGTGGTGTCGATCAGCGACATTCCCGCAGCAAAGAGCATGGGGAAGACCAGGATCGCCCAGAACGAAAGGCCTTTCGCTGCTTCGGCAGCGGAAATTCCCAGCACGCCAATCTCGGTGGCGGTATCGAAGCCGAGTCCGAAGAGGAAGCCCAGGGGATACATATGCCAACTGCGGCTGATCATGCGAAACATGGGGCGAAATAATCGGGAAAGCAACCCACGCCCTCCCAGGAGGAGATCAAAATCCTCTTCTACGTAAGGCTCTCCGCGACGGACTCTCCCAAAGGCTTGGTAGATGGAACGAAGCACGAAGAGATTCGCGATGGCGATTGCAAACAGAAAAAGCGCCGAAACCAACGTTCCGACGAGCCCTGCGAGGTTCTTCAAGCCGTCGAGACGATGTTCGAATACGAGTGCCGCACCCGCGATCGCCGCCGCACCGAGTACAACGACCGTGGAATGCCCGAGGGAGAACATGAATCCCACCGCAACCGGGCGTTTTCCGTCCTGCATGAGCTTTCGCGTGACATTGTCAATGGCTGCGATGTGATCCGCATCGACGGCATGACGCAATCCGAGGCTATAGGCAAGAAGGGCGGTGCCGAGGAGCACCGGGTAGCGGTGGAAGGCGATGCCAGCCCATAACCATGCACCGGCATTGACCAGCAATAAGATTACGTAAATTGCGGCGATGCGGCCGCGAATACCATCGGCGGCATCATTGAACGGAGCAGTCAGGCTCCCTGGACTTGTCGATCTCACTCTACCGACTCCGCGAAAGCCGCTTCTACCTTGCGATCCGAGTCCCTCGAGATCACGCCGGCCATAGAACAATCGAACACGGCTTCCAAGCAATCTTTTCATTATCTGCGACTTTCCCTCTCACCGGAAGGGTTCCCTGTCTGCCGGCTTCGAGGCTCGAAGGGACTCTAAACTCGTTATTGTGCCAGGGCTCCGAGTCCTGCCCGATGCCGTTCGGACGTTGGGTTGACGGCGGCTTGCCCACGATTTCAGAGCGGGGTCGGCCGAGTTACAATGCCCTCTTTGGCTTTATTTCACGCGGGGCGCTTACCCATGCCGATTCGCCAAATCACCATCATCGGAACCGGCCTGATTGGAGGCTCGATTGCGCTCGCTTTCAAGAGACACAAGTTTCCCGGCCAGATCGTTGGATGTGACCGCGAGCCTGTGCTCAAGCGCGCCGCCCTGGCGGGAGTAATTGACGCCAGCCAGGTACGTCCTTCGCAAGCGATCCAGGGCAGTCAGATCGTGGTGCTGGCCACGCCGGTGCTGAGCATTATCGATTTCATCGCCCGTTTGGGTCCTGCTCTGTCGGCAGGCACGCTGCTGACCGATGTCGGAAGCACCAAGGCCGACATTTCGGCGCGTGCCAAAGCCGTCTTCGGCAAGAATATGGCGGCTCGCTTCCTGGGAGGACATCCCATGGCCGGCAAGGAACAATCGGGAGTGGAGTTCGCAGACCCGGACCTGTTTCAGGGAGCCACATGGTTTGTCACGCCGGTTCGAGGACAGAAAATTTACGAAGGGCGAAGCGGAGAATATCTGGAATGGCTACAGAAGATCGGTGGGCACATCGCATCGATCGATGCCGAGGAGCACGACAAACTCTGTGCCTGGATCAGCCATCTGCCACAGATGGTCTCAACCGCGTTGGCGGCGAGCTTGGTCGAGGAATACGGCGCGGAGGCGCCGCTGGTGGAGGCTGGAGGCCGGGCGCTACGCGAGATGACGCGAATTTCGAGCAGCCCCTATTCCTGGTGGCGCGACGTCGCCTTCACGAATAAGCGGAACCTTGAGGACGCCCTTGGGAAGTTAGAGCAGCACTTGGCCCACATCCGGGACAATCTTGCCACCCGGGAATTGGCGGCGGAGTTCGAGCGCGCGCACCAGCTGCGGAAAGTTCCGCTCAAACCGCCGAATAGGAAGACCTCACAAGCTAGCTGAATCGTGAAGCTTGCGGGTGCGCAGGGAGCGGCGTAGTGGGAAGAGCATCCTGCGACCGTGTCGCCAGTCGGCGCCATGATATTCGGCGTCGGTACCCCTGCCGAAATCACGGTCCTTGTCTATGCGTAACCAGGAAGCTTATCGTTTGCCTCGCCGCATGATTCTGTAACGTCACGCTGTCGATCGGGGATCGGAAAATCAAGGTAGCTTACGAATCGCAGTGCCTCCATGTTCTCGATGTGCGATTTCGTTTAGAATTCGTTGCTTATGAACAAGGTCGTGGCTAGCGCCGAGGAAGCGGTTCGCGATGTCTTTGATGGCGCCACGGTCATGGTCGGGGGATTTGGCCTCTGCGGCATTCCCGAAAACTTGATCCGGGCATTGGTGAAGAAGGGGGTAAAGAGACTTACCACTATCAGCAACAACGCGGGCGTCGATGGTTTCGGCATGGGACTGCTTCTCGCGGCCGGCCAGATTCGCAAGCACATTGGCACCTACATCGGTGAAAACAAACTGCTCGAGCAGATGATTCTCGAGGGCTCAATCGAGCTCGAACTGGTGCCGCAAGGGACCTTTTCCGAGCGTATCCGTGCCGGAGGGGCCGGCATCGCTGCCTTTTATACCCCCACAGGGGTGGGCACTCTGGTCGCTCAGAACAAGGAGACGCGAGAGTTTGGCGGGCGCAAGTATCTGATGGAGCACGGTCTGCGAGCGGATTTTGCTTTGGTGAAAGCCTGGAAAGGGGACGCTTGGGGAAACTTGGTTTATCACAAGACTGCCCGCAACTTCAACCCTATGATGGCAACCGCAGCCGATGTAACCATAGCCGAGGTCGAGAAGCTGGTCGAGGTGGGCGAACTTGAACCCGACATGATCCATACTCCCAGCATTTTTGTGAAACGCATCTTGCGAGGCCAATTGTATGAAAAAAGAATCGAGAGGAGAACAGTCAGGAAAGCAATCACCACTGGTTGAAGCAGCAGGGGCAAAGAACTCCGGGAAGACAAATATGTCCACTCCTCCGAAGGTCGGCAAAGACGTAGAGAAGCGCCAACGTATCGTCAAGCGCATCGCGCGGGAGTTACGCGATGGTTTCTATGTAAACCTGGGTATCGGGATGCCGACCTTGGTCGCCAATTATGTGCCCGCCGGAATGGATGTGATCCTGCAAAGCGAAAATGGCATGCTCGGTATCGGCCCCTATCCGGTCGAAGGTTCCGAGGACGCGGATCTCATCAATGCGGGCAAGGAAACCGTGACCGAGATCAAGGGCACCGCCTATTTTTCTAGCGCCGATTCCTTTGCCATGATCCGCGGTGGTCACATTGACCTGAGCGTGCTCGGGGCGATGGAAGTGGATGAGGAAGGGAGCCTGGCCAACTGGATGGTCCCCGGCAAAATGGTGAAGGGCATGGGAGGCGCGATGGATTTGGTGGCCGGTGCTCGGCGTGTGATCGTCGCCATGGAACACACCACCCGCGAGGGCCAACCGAAGATCCTGAAGAAATGTAGTCTGCCCCTGACCGGGGTCCGTGTGGTCAACACCATCGTTACCGATATGGGCTTGATTCAGGTCACGCCCAACGGACTCTTGCTCGAGGAAATTGCGCCTGGACTCACGATCGACGAGGTGCAGCGAGCGACCGAGCCCAGGCTGATCCCGAATCCCAACCTGAAAATCATGGGAAACTAACAGGAGTGCCACCTTCGGTCGAGCTTCAGGCAGCGGGCGGAAATTGAGCGGCAGTCAGACGGAATCTGTTCCTACTCTCGTCCGCTGGCACGGTTGCCTCGTGCGGGGGCGAATTGATCGCCTTTTTGCCAGCCGATTTGCTCTTGCTGAGCCGCTGCCTCCCAACCTAGCGCAAAACCGAAGCGGGCCATCACAGCGTCGCCCGTGAAGTCCATCCAAGGATGATACTCGTCACTAGGCTGGTGATAGCGCTGAGCGGTAAATTCGTCGGCCTGCCTCTGTCCCCATGCGGCGTCATGGCCTTTGTACTTGACGCCTTCATTGATGGCAAAGGCGGGAATGCCCACCTGTGCCAGGCTGAATTGGTCGGAACGATAATAATGTCCGGCTTCGGGTTGGGAATCGGGACGAATGGTAAGGCGAAAAATCCTGGCCAGGGCCTGGATCGCGGGATAAAACGTCGTCCGCTCGGCGCCTGAAACCTCGACTTCTTCCGGCGCGCCCAGAGGAGGTACATCATCGTAATTCAATCCGAGGCTGATCTTGTTGGCTGGAATCGGCAGATGTTGAACCATGTATTCCGATCCGAGCAAGCCTTGTTCTTCCGCGGTCACGGAGGCGAAAAGAATCGAGCGGCGAGGCCTTTCGATGGATTCCGAGTACACTCGCGCCACCTCGAGCAGGATACCGCAACCGGTGGCATTATCGTCTGCGCCGTTGTAAATGTTATCGCCAGCCATGTCCGGACGGATCCCCAGATGATCGTAGTGCGCCGTATAAATAATCGCTTCATTCTTTAAGCGCGAGTCTCTTCCCGGCAGGACGGCAAGCACATTGCTCGATTCGAAGGGCCGGACCTTCGTGACCATGTGAGCCTTCAACTTGAACGGCAAGCTCACCGGGTGAAAGTTTCGCGACTGCGCCTCTTCCATCATTTGGTCTAGATCGTGACCCGACCGGTTCGCCAGTTGCCGGGCCGCCTCCAGCTGAATCCAGGCCGCGACTTTCAAAGCCGGCCTGCCTTCGAGCTTCAGATACGATTTCTCGCCGGAATTGGAATTGCGCACCACATCCCAGGGATAGCTGGCCATATCGGTCTTGTGAATCAGGATCGCTCCCGCCGCTCCTTTGCGCGCTGCCTCCTCATACTTGTAGGTCCAGCGCCCGTAGTAGGTGAGCGCCTTGCCCTGGAAGAATTTCACATCTTCGGAAGGTGGTTCATTGACCAGCATGAGCAGAACCTTGCCACGTACATCCACTCCCTTGTAGTCGTCCCAGTTATATTCCGGAGCCTCGATGCCATAGCCAACATAGACCACTTCGGCATCCACATCGGAGAAAGGCTGCTGCGTTTGGTCGTAGGCAACATATTGCTCGAGCGGCTGGAGATCAATGGCGGACCCCTTCTCTGGAACCAGGGAAAAGGTGGTTTCCGGCAGCGTGGTGAGGCCTACCAACGGGATCCTCTGCATATAAGTCCCGGCCTCGCCCGCGGGCTTCAGGCCCGCCAGAGCAAATTCAGTGGCCATATACTCGGCGGCGATTTCTCCGCCTCTCTGCCCCGTCCCCCGCCCCTCGAGCAGATCATGCGCCAGGAAACGCACGTGTGCCCGGATGCGCTCGGGATCGATCTTTTGCATGGTGGCGATGGCGGCTCCGGAAAGCCGCACGCGGGGCTCTACCGATCGGCTTGCTTTCGGGGGCTGCTGGGCCAGGGAAATGCTTCCCGCCAACAAAACCAAAAAGATACCTACTCTTGTCGACAGCATTCGGTCGAGCCTCCTCGAAACGGCCAAATTCGGAACAAAACTGTATTGTACGGAATTCGGTGCTCGCGATAGCGAGCACCTATACTTACCGAAGTACACTTAACCTGGCAGGTACCGGCACCATCGAGTTGGTACTCCCGTTTGGTGATCGTGCGCCCTAGGATGGATTGCGACCTGCCCGCGACCGCGGGTTAATTCTTGGAGCCTCAACCCGGACGAAAATCCGGCACATCCTCGTCCGGACGGAACACAGGCTTCACGCCTTCCCCGTTCGTTTGGGCGGCCTTGCGGCCGATCTCGGCAATGTCGTTTCTCAGCCAGCCGACACTGGAGATCTCGATCTCGCCGTCTTGGGCGATCCAGAAAGTGCTAGGCACGTTGGTGAGGCCGTATGCGTTTGAAACCCGGTAATGTCTCGGATCATCGAGCAGGACCGGGAAGCTGATGCCGTATTCGCCGATGAATGCGGCGGTGTCCTTGTTTTCATTCTGGGAGATGCCAACCATGGTGACATTCCGCTGGCCATAGGATTTGTAGATGCGCTCGAGATAGGGAAAGGCAAATTGACACACCGGACAAGAAACCTTAAAAAAAGCGATAACCACCGGTCCGCGGAGGAGCGCTTCTTTCAGGGAAAATGGCTTACCATCGATTGTGGGTAAGGTGAAATCCGGTGCTGACGTCCCCGTCTTCAGCGCAGCCATGCTCAATCCCTCCAAGAAATGGTGAACCGTTCGCCTGGTGGCTTCAATTTTAGATGAGGTTTGCCCGGCGAAGGATCTTGCGCGCCAATCCCGTCAACGGCAAGCTTCCGACTCGCGATGTCTTGAACCAGCGTCCCCTGGCTTCTGGAGGCAGTCGAACCCAGGCCACGCGGACCAGATAATCGGTCGAGGTAATCGAATGCCGCAGGCTGAACCGCGGTTCGCTCGAACCGTTTCCCGCTGGGATTTGAGGCAACTCCCACATCCCCGGCATGAGCGTCGTATCCCTGGCTCGTCGGACCAGGAAAACCGAATCCCGGCGGCAATCGAGTGCGTAATCGACCGCTTGTTTTGTTTGTCGGCGGAGTGGTTGGGAGCGTTTCAGCTCGCCCTGAGTTCGACACATCCCTCGAATCGGGCACAAGCCACACTTCGGGTCGCGGGGCAAGCAAAGGGTTGCGCCCAGCTCCATCATGGCTTGATTGAAGTCGCCGGGCCTCCTCAAACTCAACAATTCCTCCGCCATGTGCCACAGGGCGTTCTCCCCAATCGATCGTCCCAAAACGCGCTGCAGAACACGTTCTACGTTACCGTCCACTGCAGCAACAGCTTCGCCAAAGGCGATGCTGGCAATCGCGGCGGAACTATAGCGGCCAATTCCGGGAAGTGCTTCGAGTCCGGTTCGAGTCGTGGGCAACTTCCCCTGGCCGCGACGGACGACTTCTCGCGCCGCCGCGTGCAGACGGTGAGCTCGCCGGTAGTAGCCGAGGCCGCTCCATGCGGCCAGCACGCAGGACAACCGGGCCTCGGCCAGCGTCTCTAAGCTCGGGAAACGCTCGAGAAATCGGTGGTAGTGCTCCACCACGGCTCGAACCCGCGTCTGCTGCAGCATGATCTCGGAAAGCCAGACATGATAGGGATCGCGATCCCGCCGCCAGGGCAGATCGCGCTTGTTGCGGTCAAACCATCGAAGAAGATGATGCTGAAAATCGTGCGGTGAAGCTCGGAATTTCGCCTCGACGGTAGATCGCTCGCTGCCCGGTGACGACTTCTTATTGGCGCGCTTCCCTTTTTTCTTCATAGAACCTGAAACCGTCGGTTGAGCACCCCCGAGCCAACCCCGAGAGATCTCCTATGCCGCGATTCTACCCCCCCAAAGACCTTCGAAGGGTGGTGCGATCGCCGGGGTTATGACCAGCGATGCCTCCGGGTTGACCCGGGCTTCCGGGCAGGAAATAATGAACTGGCCTGGCATCCGCAAACGAAGAGTGGCCATATTCGCCCTCACAAGGAATTGTCATGAGCGATCTCAAGGACAAGGTGGAAGAGGCCTCAGCACGCTTCAGCAAGTCGGTGGCAGAGGTCACCGAGACCTTGGAGAAGGAATCGGCGGAGCTGCTCAATTTCTTGAACGACGAAGTTGTTCCGGCCGTGCGCCAGCACTCGACGAAGGCCTTACGAATCGCGGCCGAGAAGCTGACTCGCCTGGCGAATTACATGGACGAGCAAAACCCGCGGCAAAAATAAATCGTCTCAAGCCGATTCTGCGAATTCCTTCGAGAACCGCTGTCTGGTACGCAGCTTTTCTTGCACCTTGCCTCGTATTCTTGACCGCTTGCGGCGGAAAGAAGCAAGTGCAAGTAAGCGTCCCCCCTCCTCCCTCGATCGCACCGGCGGATCCGGCGAGTTCCAAGCATGCGCTGGCGTCCGCCGTGGAACCGGCACCCCTGGCAGAGGAATTGACCGTCCGAACTTCCGTCGAGACTAAGCCGCTGACGACAGAAACCGGATTGGCCAGCTGGTATGGCGGAGTCTACGACAATCGCCGGGGATCAAACGGTGAAATCTACAACATGCATGCGATGACTGCCGCGCACCGCACGCTTCCGCTCGGCTCCGTCGTGCGTGTAACCAATCTGAAGACAGAACGGTCCGCGGTGGTGCGCATCACCGACCGGGGACCGTTCATCCGGGGCCGAATCTTAGACTTGTCGGAACAAGCGGCCAAACAGGTCGATGTCTGGGGGCCGGGAGTGGCGATGGTTCGGTTGGATGTCTTGCACACGCCCGTACCGCTCACGGCCGCCGGACGGTGGGCGGTCCAGATCGGCGCCTTCGAGAAAGAACGCACTGCCGATCAGATGGCAAACCGCTTGTCTCGCCGCTACCAAACGTCCAAGGTTCTTTGCTTTTCGAGCCCGATTGGCAATTGGTGGGTGCGGGTGCGGGTGCAGAATGATGACCGGGGGAAGGCGGAAGAGATCATCCGCGAAACTCAACCCGGAGAGGGTGCGATCTTTTTGGTTAGGTTAGATTGAATCTCCCTCGCGAACTACACTGGGGGCCCATGACAAACTGCCTGTTTTGCCGCATCATCGCCGGTGAGCTCCCCGCGAAGAAAGTCTATGAAAACGAGCATACGTTTGCCTTTGAGGACATCCATCCCCAGGCACCCACCCACGTGCTGGTGGTCCCCAAAAAACACATTCGAGGTCTCAAGGAAGCGGCCCCTGAGGATGCCGAGGTGATCGGACGCTGTCATCTGGTGGCCGCTCAGATTGCCCGCCAAAGAGGGGTCGAGAACGGCTACCGCACGGTGCTCAATGTCGGTCCGGGAGCTGGCCAGTCGGTTTTCCACTTTCACGTTCACCTGATCGGCGGGCGGAGCCTCGCCTGGCCCCCAGGATAAGCGAGCACCTGTCCCACCCCCGTCGGTCACTTTCGGAGTGCTACTGCAGAGGAGATTCCTCTTGCGGAGCGCCATGGCGGCGCAGCAACTGGGGCAGATTCTGAGAGAATGCGGATCGCGGCAACACCATGTCGCACCCGACCTCATGCGCCCTTTGCTTCAAGTCCCCCTGCACGTGAGACAGGAAGCCGATAATCGAAGTCTTCTTCAGCTTGCTCTTAAGCTTCGGGATCTGGGATAACGGTTTCGCGTTGGCGTTATTCAGATCAAAAATGATCAGCGACGGCTTCTCCTCGCCGTTCTGTTTGATGCGATCGCTGAGGTCCTTGTCGGTCTTGACGAACTCGACCTTGACGTTGAGCTTGCGCGCAGTCTCCTGGATTTTTGCTTGAAAGAATAGATCATCCACAAAGGCAAAGATACGCGAAGTAGCGTCCTCACGCTGCGGCAGCGGCTCCGGCTCAGCCGGAGCGTAGGGCGCGAAGCCGGAATGGCTTCTGCCGCTGGATGGCTGGTCTCCCCCCAAGGCAGCTCGGTAACTGTGATCCATGGGGGCAGTATAAATGCCCCTCTGTTGTTGGCGGTCCCGGCCTGCTGGCTGGCCGCCATGATGCGGGCGCCGTCCCCGACGGCGGCGGTTTCTTCCACCCGCGCCGGTGGGATGTCTGGGTCCTACATTCATACGGTTCTCTTTGTGTAATCCTTCGTTGAATCCATCGAATCAGGGCCGGATTCTGGCCTAAACTCTCTCGCGTTCCAGCGTGGCACTCACCTGGTATATGGGCGTACGAAGTGGTGAAATGATCGTGTCCGTTTAGTCCGCCCGGAGCTCAGGGGGGGCGAAAGGGGCCGCCAGGAAGCGTGGCCGCTTAGGAAACCTCTTCAATGGTACCCTTGGCCTAGAAGGAAAAGCAAGTCCTAAGCCGCCTTATTTTTGCACAGAAGTAACTTCCGGGGGCGAAGTCCGGGCTGGCGGTCGCTCGAGTGAATACAACGCCGGGTCGGTTGAAAACAGCCGGACGCAGCGGGAGGAAGAGATTGACAAGGGGAGGGTGTCGTCAAAGCGTGGCGGAAAAATGGCGTTCGGTTGGCACGAATAATTAATAGAAATCGTGAGAAGAAGTTGGCGCCCGGGTGATGATCAGAGGGAAAATCCTTTCTGCTTTGACAGAGATGACATGATCCTGACTCTGCAGAATCCCTTCGACCATGAGAAATGGTTCCGAGCTCACCAACAATCGGTTTTTCTGAAATAAATCGGGATTGATGATGGCATTGGCCACGCCAGTTTCATCTTCCAGGCTGAGAAATACGAAGCCTTTCGCGGTTCCCGGGCGTTGGCGGGCAATGACGCCCCCCCCCGCTCGCACGTGTTGTCCGTGGGGAATGTGACCGAGTTCACTCGCCGTACAAATTCCCATCTGTTCCATGCGCGCGCGATGGTACGCCATGGGATGTGGACCGACGGTCATGCCGGTACCACGGAAATCTGCCACCAGCCGTTCTTCCGCATTCATGGGATCGAGCGGAGAAGCCTCGTCCGGCTCGGATAATTCGTCGAGCAATGGCCCCGCGCGGCCAACCGCTCGCTCGAGTTGCCAAAGGGCATCGCGACGATGCAGTTTCCTGTATCCCGCTCCCGGCCCCGGAGACGGGTTCTCTCCCTTATTATTGCGAGCTAAATTGCTCCCAGGTATCGAGGGGTTCGGGGAGACTTGCAACTGGCAGAGGGAGACCAAGTTTAAGGCTCCAATCTCGGCCAAGGTGTTCAGCTCATCTTTCCGCAATTCGGGCACGCGATGAACAAGATCGCGGATGGAGGAGAACGTGCCCAGATTCCTCTGATCGATGAGCGCCCGGGCGGCCTCTTCGCGTAATCCACGAGCATAGCGCAGGCCCAGACGCACTGCGAATTTTAGGGCTCCCGCCTCTGATTTTGAAGCGGGAACTTGATCCCGGGCAACGGGTTCGAGCGTGCAATTCCACTCCGATTTCATGCCATCGATGGGCAGCACCTTCAAACCGTGCCGTTGCGCATCTTTCACAATGGTGGCGGGTCGATAGAAACCCATTGGTTGATTGTTCAGCAGGGCAGCGGTGAAGGCAGCCAGATATTGGCACTTCAAGTAGGCGCTGGCATAAGCCAGAAGTGCGAAGCTGGCGGCATGGGATTCCGGGAACCCATAAAGAGCAAACGAAGTAATAGAAAGGATGATCTGTTCCTGGGCTTCGCGTGAAATGCCGTTACGCTCCATCCCCGCGCGGAGTTTGGCCTCGATCTCTTTCATACGGGCCGGGGATCGCTTGAATCCCATGGCACGGCGTAACTCCTCGGCCTCGCCGCCGCTGAAATTGGCGGCGATCATGGCGATGCGGAGCAATTGTTCCTGGAAAAGCGGCACACCCAGAGTTCGGGCCAGCACGGGCTCGAGCGAAGGATGAGGATACGTCACCGCTTCTCGTCCTTGCCGTCGCTGCAAATACGGATTCACCATCTGTCCGACGATAGGGCCGGGACGAATGATGGCGACTTCGACCACGAGATCGTAGAAGCGCCGGGGGCAAAGGCGCGGCAGACAGGACATCTGCGCCCGGCTCTCGATCTGAAACATGCCGATTGTGTCGGCTCTTTGTAGGGTGGCGTAGACCTGAGGGTCGTCCGCCGGCAGATGGGCAAGATCGACAACTTCTTGGTAGTGATCGCGAATGAGCGCAAGAGAATCTTCGAGCACCGCCATCATCCCCAGTCCAAGCAAGTCGATTTTGATGATGCCGAGATCCGCGCAATCTTCTTTATCCCACTGGACTACGACTCGCCCCGGCATCGATGCAGGTTCGAGTGGAACCACGGAATCCAGTTCCCCCTGGCAAATCACCATACCCCCGGAATGCTGGCCGAGATGGCGCGGTAAATCCTGGACGGCAACACATAGTTCGAAGTACTTGCGGAGGCGAGGATGGTTCAAATCGAGACCCGCGTCCCGAAAACGGTGATCGAGGGTATCATTCTGATCGCGATATTCCCAGGTGGAAACGGCGGCGGAAACTTTGCCGAGGGTCTCCGGATCGAAGCCCAATGCCTTCCCCATTTCCCGTCCCGCCATGCGGCTGCGATAGGTAATGACATTGGCGGTCATGGCTGCGCCCCGTTCGCCATAGCCTTGGTACAGATATTGAATGACGCGTTCGCGCTGGTCGCCGCTCGGAAGGTCCAGATCGATGTCCGGCCACTCGCCACGCTCCGCGGAAAGAAAACGCTCGAAGAGCAATTCCATCTTGACCGGGTCGACGGCGGTGATGCCGAGGGAATAACACACGGCGCTATTGGCCGCCGAGCCGCGTCCTTGCACCAGAATGCTCTGCTCGCGGCAGAAGCGAACCAGATCCCAGACGATGAGAAAATAACCCGCGAGATCGAGTTTCTCGATTAATTTCAGCTCGCGCTCGATCTGGCAACGAGCGCGGTCTTGGAGGCTTCCGGTGGCCTGTCCATAACGTTGGGCAAAGCCTCGCCGCGTGCACTGGTGCAGAAATGACATCATGGTTTCGCCTTCCGGCACGGGATACTTCGGGAACCTGTATCCCAGATCCTTCAACGTGAACTCCAGCCGGGAGGAAAGTTCGAGCGTATTGGCCAAGGCCTCAGGAAGATCGGCAAAAAGCTTTCGCATCTCCTCCGGCGATTTCACATAGCGCTCGGAGTTGCGGGCCAAAAGACGTCCCGCCGTGGCCAGCGTGCAATGGTGGCGAATAGCCGTGAAAACATCACACAACTCCCGCTCCCGCGTCGTGGCGTAGGAAACGCCGTTGGTGCCGAGCAGCGGGAGATCGAGGGAGCGGGCAAGATCAAGGGCGGCACGATTGCGAGCCTCTTGCTGGCGATGAAAATGCCGTTGCAGTTCGAGGTAAACATTGCCCGGACCGAAGATGTAGCGCAGGCGGTCCAGAGAGGCACGGGCTTGGTCCATGCCTCCATTGGCAAGGGCGAAGGCGAGTGGCCCTTCATCGCCACCCGTGAGACAAATGAGCCCGGCAGAATATTCTTCTAATTCTCCTTCTCGCACAGCACCCTCTCCCTTGCCTGCGCGCAACTTCATGTTCGTAAGCAAGCGACAAAGGTTTTGGTAGCCAACGCGGGAACAGACCAAGAGAGGCAAGCGAAAACATTTGTCGTTCGGAGAGCATTGCGGCCGGCGAGGAATCCCCGCCATAGCTCGGAGAAGGCAGAATGCGTCACAGGTAACTTCTGCTCCTAGGTGGGCTTGGATTCCTGCCTTCTGGGCTGCCATGTGGAAACGCGGAGCCCCATAAACACCGTCGCGATCCATGAGGGCCATGGCCGGCATGTTCAGATTCGCGCAGGTTGCAATCAAGTCCTCGGGCAAGGATGCGCCTTCGAGAAAGCTGAACGCAGAGCGGCAGTGGAGCTCGATGTACAAGACAAGGCACCATCAACACGGATGTGCACGGATAAAATCCGAGATCTTCGGTCGTAGCCCGTGGCTAATCATAAGTTCCTTCGAGCAGCCATCTTCCGCGCAATAGATCGCGGACGAGGCGATAACACACAATCGTGGTCTCTTCCTGTACAGCAATATCCCACTCGTCGCGCGCCCACCCTTCCTTCTCCCACCAGTCTCCGGATGAGCGCCAGGGTCCCGCCGCCCAAACAATCGCGCCCCCCCATTCTTCCCCCTTCGAACCGGAAACATAGGTTGGTTTCCCCTCGAGCAGGGTTACGTTGGCCGAGAGCGGCGGACGAAACATGCGCAACGCGGTGACCAGCTCAGCAGAGTGCTTTTCTCCTCGGGGGAATGAATTTTGGCTCGATTCGCTCGCAGCTTCGCGAATGACAAAGGGTTGCATCCGGAATCCTTCCGGACGGTGTGTATCGAGCAATGTCAGCGAGCCAACCCTGTCCCCTCCGACGATTCCCGCAATCTTGGCCAGGGTGAGTTCGAGTTTCTCCGGCTCCGGGGAAGGAGGAAGAAAAAAACCGTTCTGCACCGCTCGTGGGTGGACGGGTTCTGCTGCCAGATGGATTTTGAGAATCGGAGCACCGGGAGGATATGCCTTTAAATCGAGCTGCAGCAACTTGAGAAAAACCTTGGAATCGAGCAAAGGAACGGGAAGGCGGAGAGTGCGATGAAACCACGAGGAAGGATCCTGAGAATATGGATATCCCCGCCTGTCTCGGCCAAGTGGAAGCTCGGCATCATCGACGGCATAGCCATTTTGCAACTCGAATGCCAGACGCAATTCCTGGGTCGCCAGGGCGCGGGCTCGCAGACGAGCACAGAGTTGCTCAAGCATTTGGCTCAGCAAACACGCCAGCGGCTCCAGCAAAACCAAGGGATATTCCAGCTCGATGGCTTCTTCGAAAACCAGAGGTGGTTCGAATGGAACCAGCGTGCGCGCAGTGGCACCCCGGGCCAAGGTTTGCAGATAAACGCCCCGCTGCCCCAGGCGTTCGCTGATGGCGATCTCGGGCAATCGAGCCAATTCTCCTAAACGGCGCACACCCCAGCGATGCAGGGTATCCAGGATTGGCTCGGATTCTCGATCCTCGGATTTTTGGGCAAACAAAACCTCCAGGGGCAGACTACTCAGCTGTTCCGCCTCCTTCCCTTCGGGAATCACTGTCACGCCAGAAAATCCGCGAGCAGCCAGCACCGCAGCATCCGGATTTTCGGCCACCGCAACCTGGGCTTCCAGTCCAAGACCCGAAGCACGCCGGGCCAAATCCCCTGCCATTTTGGGCAAAGGGCCGAAAAGTGTTCCCAGTCCCGCGAGATCGAGGACGATGGTGTCCTGCGCCGTATCTTCCACCCGTGGTGAAAAGGACTGTGCGCAGTCCAGCAGGGCAGCGTGAGCAGTGTTTTCCAGGAATGGCGAGCGAGGCCGTAAGACAAGATCGGCACAGGCTTCCACCTGAAGCTTGGTCATGCCACGCTCCACACCAGCGCGGCGGGCGTTCTGATTAACAGCAAAAACTTTTTGCAAGGGAACCTTGCCTTCGAGCACAGCCAAACCTTGCGTGCGCAGCTCCGGTTCCACGCGCAGCAGCGCCTCCACCGAAAAATTGGGAACGAAAATGCAGGCGTAGGGCATTGCAGAATTGAGCGATGGATCGTTTGGCCGCGGTTTCTCGCATCCCGATCAATCCCTCAATGATGCAATGACTGCCTTTTATCCCGCGCGCACGGCCTGGGATGTGAATGCCGCGGTCAGAGATCTCGCTGGCTTACGTTCGGGGCGCGATCTAAGGATTTCAGTTTGAACATGCAGTCCTTCCAAAAGTTCGGTATGCGAGAATCCCTCCGAAGCCTGGAATTTCTTTGGCCCCTCTTCGACAGCACTTAAGCCAGGCCCTTCCCAACCAGCCAGCGCATTCTTGTCTTTGGCGGAAAGCGAAGAACTGAAAGCGGAGGGCTTTTTTCTCCATGTCCTGGGACCGGCACCCAAAAACTGTGCCTGCATTTTCAGTAGCAATGAAGCACAGGTTTGGGTGCAAGGTTCTTGAGTGATGATCAACAGTAGGGTGGAGGTGTGCTCGATGGTGCGCTGAAAGCGAAACCAGGAGGTCAGGGGAATGCGCCGCGTCATCTTAAAGGGAACGTCGCCAAGATCGAGGGTCACCAGTCCAAAGCCGCCACTTTGCAGGAGCAAGTCAGTAACCCTCAGTGCCTGCCCGAGCAGAGTTTCCCTCCGCTGGCGCTCAAAATTCTTCCGCGCCTCACTCTTTTTCTCCGCGGAGACAACCCTAAGCGTCGTGGAAGAGAGTTGCGAATTTTCTATTTGTGAGCCACACCGCACCCACAACAATTTTTCAAACTCCACTTCTGCCACCGCCGCCAACACTGGATCAAACACATCACTTACGTCGACTAAAGCGCACGCTTCCTGGCGTTTGGTCGCGGCCGCCAAGGTGGCGAATAACAAACTGGTGCGACCCGAAGATTGGCGTCCGCACACCTCGGTCAAGCAACCGCGTGGCAATCCTCCGGTCAGGGCATCGATCTCACGAATGCCGCTAGAAACCATTTCTGGCGTTGGGCGTAATGCAAGTCGGGATGCCGGTTTAACTTCGATCAGTTTGGGAATTGCTGCCACCCGTTCGCCAACAACCGCGGCTATCGGACGGCGAACGGACACTTGCGGGAAAAGAGGAAACGATGACATCCAAACCTCGGATTTGAAGGCACAGTGCGGCGCGAGAGTTGCGAGCGAATCGTTTTTCGCTTTTTATTCGCCTACAGAATTCTGCTACGGTTGAACAGGGTCTGTCAAGAGCGCAGATAGGCACCAAGGAAACCTAGTGCCTGGCACTTACCACAGCTACGCGCAGTATCCCCTTTGCTATAATCGCGTTGGGTCGCTGGCGCTATCGTCTAGGGGTTAGGACGGAAGATTCTCAATCTTCAAACCCGGGTTCGATTCCCGGTAGCGCTACCATCTTTTCCATTCCTATCCATTACCATCCATTGCGGTTACTTCGGTAATCCCCGCTGCGGCGAACTGCAGGCCACTGCTGTACTGTATTGGCAACAAAATCTACCACCGGATCCGCCAGCACATGCAGGTGCGCATGCTAGTCCGCTGCCCACCACCCTCCACCCAGCCACGGATCAGGCACGATTCGAATCTCTTACTGGGTGCTTGCGACGTTGGATTGTTTCGATGAACCACTCGGGACTCCATATACACCTCGATACGAAGGAGGCAGCATCGCCGCCAAAGTCGTCATGACCTGTTGCGTGTCCTGCTGCAGTTTTGCCGCCGTCCTCTCGCCTGGCGGTAAGTTGATAAGCGGACCTATGCGTACGTGTATATGAGTGCGTTTCAGCCGCTTTAAGTTCTTGCTCATCCGCTCCTGACCATAGACGACGAAAGGAATCACCGGCACGCGAGCCTCCAGCGCAAGATAGGCTACCCCTGTGTGCCCTGTGGCGAGACCGCTTGTGCTGATCCTGCCTTCCGGTGCAAGCCCCAGTGCTCCGCCCGCTCGAAGCACAGCCAGGCTGCGGTTCAGGGCATTGCGGTCTCCTTCGCCGCGACGCATGTAAATTGTGTCTCCAAAATCGAGCGCCCGGTGGATTAGCGGCATCGTCTCCCATCGTTCGCCGGCTATTAGTACGGTTCGTCTCGTTAAGAGTGCCCCCATGAGAGGGGCATCGATAAGGCTGAGGTGATTTCCTGCAAGGATAAACGCGCCTGAGGAAGGCAGATGTTCGAGACCCTCAACCTCGATTCTCGCCACCAAACGTAGACACGCAACAATCATTCTCTGTACAAATTTCTGCCCGCGTGACCAACCACTATAGTCGAGCGACGCATAGTAATCATCGTCTCCGTTCAGAGCGTCTGCCGGCTCAACCAGGATCTTGACAGGTTCCCCTCCATTTGGCGATGACAACGGAACCAGCATTGGCTCCCAAACGGGGGGAGCTGAATGTCGAAGACTAATCGCAGGCTCGTCTGCCATCGTATGGGCTGCTTTCTCCTGCACTGGTTCCTGGGCCGGGAGGGATACGGTCCCTGCCTCAGTATCGCTCGTAACCACATCCGGCACGTCCATGGCCAATTGCTCAAGAACGACTTCCGCGAGCCCGCTGACGCTGATCCCCTGAACGAGCTTCACCATTGCCACTTGCATTCGGAGATCGAGCTCGAGCATGATCTGTAGTTCTACCGCCATCAATGAATCCAAACCCAGGTCGGTGAGCGGTCGCTGCCGATCGATGCTTTCTGGGGAGCTACCAAGCACCTTCGCGACTTTTTGGACCACGTAATCTTCGAGAATTACGCGTCGGCTTTCTGGCAAAGCATTCCGCAGAAGGCGAAGAACAGGATCTCCCTCTTTTCCTCGAGCGTCGTGGGTTTGCCCAGTCGGATCAAAATAAGAGAGCCTTTTCGATTTCCTGAACTGCCGTGACCATTTTTGCCAGTCCTGGCGAAGGGCTATGACTTGAGCAAAGCAGCAATGAAGAAGTTGATCCAAGGTTTCTAGAGCTTCTTCCGGTGTGAAAGCTTTAAATCCAAGGAGGATTAGGTGCTCGGCGATATTCCCGTGTCTTGCCACGTACCCTGTTCCTGAAAGCCAGCCCCAGTTGATCGCCAGCCCGGGTAACCCCAGCGCCCGCCGATGGAAAGCCAAGGCATCGAGGAAAGCATTCGCCGCACTATAGTTGCCTTGCGTCGGTGGTCCTAAAACAGAAGCGCTGGATGAGAACAGGACGAAAAAGTCCAGATCCTCCTGCGAGGTGAGCGTGTGCAGGTTCCAGGCACCGGCAATCTTGGGCGCCAGCACCGTGCGCAGTCGTTCATGATCAAGCAGAACGATCGGTGCGTCATCGAGCACCATCGCAGCATGGATGACGCCCTTGAGGGGAGGCATGGTGTCGCGTATGTCATTCAGCACGCGGGTAACGTCGTCCAGTTGACTGACATCGCTCCTGGCAATGACGATGTGCTCGGTGGACCGGCACAGCGCCTCCAGAGCCACCTGGTTCTCTTTGACCGGTGTGCCGCTCCGGCTCATCAGCACGATATGTTGCGCGCCCCGCTGGACCATCCAGTTGGCGACGGCTAGACCGAATCCACCCAGTCCTCCGGTGATGAGATACGTCGCATCTGGCCTAACCATTGATTTTTTTTCATGGCAACTTACTGGGTAGTGCGGTTCCCCAACCGAGATCACAACCTTGCCGATGTGCTTGGCCTGGGCCAAGAAACGGAACGCCTGTTCCGCCTGTCCAAGATCAAAGTCGGTGTGTGGCAGCGGGTGCAACCTCCTGTCCGATACCTGATCCAGGATTTCCCGGAGCATAGCTCCCGCGAAGGCGGAACGCTCAAAGCACAGCTGATCGATGGCTAGTGAAAAGAAGGAGAGATTCTTGTGGAACGCGAGCAAACCGAGGGCGGCGTTTTGATAAATGTCTCGTTTGCCTATCTCCACAAACCGCCCATAGGGACGCAAGATAGAGAGGGCCTTCGGTATAGCGTCACCCGTGAGCGAATTCAAAATCACGTCGATGCCTTCGCCGCGGCTCAGATCCAAGATGTCGCCGGCAAATGCGAGAGAACGCGAATCCAGCACATGATCGATCCCAATCGATTTCAGGTACGCACGCTTTTCCGGATTGCCAGCCGTGGCGAAGATTTCGGCGCCTGCCTGTTGAGCCATCTGAATCGCTGCCAGGCCCACGCCTCCCGTTGCCGAATGAATGAGAACGCGCTCTCCGGCAGTGAGCTTCGCCAGATGATTTAGTCCGTAGTGAGCCGTCAAGAAGACGGCCGGAATAGTCGCTGCTTCTTCGAATGTTAGGTGTGCGGGTTTGCGCGCGGCGAGTTCGGATCGGGTCCGGATGTGGGATGCAAACGCCCCTGCTCCGACTGCGATCACTTCGTCGCCGGGGCGGAATTCTTTCACTCCCTCGCCGCATTCGAGGACGACCCCGGAAAACTCGAGGCCGAGTAACGGTTTATCTGTGTCACCTCGAAAGGCTTGAGCGGGCAGCATTCCCAAAGCCAGCATGACATCTCGAAAATTGAGACCTGCCGCCAAAACCCGGACCGAGATTTCGCCCGGCCCGGGTCTTATGTCAGGCATGCCGCGGAGAGTCAAGGTCTCGAGCGATCCGGGTGAGATGATTTCCAGCCGGAAGGACCCGGTTTCGGCGGAAAGCTGGCGCGGTTCTTCAGGCTCCGATCCCAGCTGGAGCGAAGTCCGGTGCAGTCTTCTGACAAACCGCTGATCTCCGCGAAATGCGACCTCTTCCTCGAAATCATCCTCGTGCAATTCGCGAACGAGGGATGCGATTTCTTCCCCCGTACACGCTGCGCTAAGGTCTACCAGGCGTGAGCGGACGCTTGGGCGCTCATTGAACAAGACGCGTCCCAATCCCCACAATGGCGCTTGTGAGACATTGAGTGCTTCTACTTTTTCGTCTAGCGGCTGCGATCCCGCAGTGATCATCCAGAAATCGGGGACCTTCCGTCGACTTTTCTCAAATGCCTGAAAGACGCCGAGCACGCTTCCGCAACTGGCTCGCTGAAAGTCCATCAGCTCCGCCGTTGTCATTGCCTGTGGCGAAGGGGCGTCGAGGCTCCAGCAGTGAAGCATGCCAGCGAGAGGAAACCCTGCGGCTTCGATCTGTTCCACCAGACGCATCATCTGATCGTTGCTGTCGGGCACAATCTCGAACGTGTTGCTGTCGTGTTGGCGATATTCCACACCCGCAAACGCGAGCATGGAAGCATTCCCCTGCTGTCTAAGCAACTCCGCGATTTTCCGTCCAACGCCTCCTCGATCTGCGAATATCAACCAGTTTTTGACCGGTAGTGTTGCATGATCCGGCTCCCCCTGTATCATTCCCGGCGTTTGAGCCAGAATAACCGTCTGTAAAGGCCTAACTGGCTCAACATTCAACGTGATGGCCAATGGATTCTCGAAACCGATTTCGCCGAGTAAGGTCCTCCAGTCTTCCGGCTCCAGGAGCGGATGGGAGAGGCGTAGGTCGTGATCGGCAAAGCGCCGCCATCCTTCCGTCACGCCGAAAATCAAATCTAGATAAGGTAGCTTATGAGTGACTTCCTGTAGAATGAGCAGCCCCCCAGGAGCGAGCAAATGCTGGGCATTTTGCAACGTGTTGCGCAGATTCGCAGTCGCATGAAGCACATTCGCCGCCAGAACTACGTCGAACGAATGCGGCTCGAAGAGTTCCGGCATTGAATCTGCTTCAATATCCAGCAGTTCAAAGCGGAGTAGTGACTGGTCGTGAAACCGCGCTTGGGCCTGCGCCAGAAAGAACCGCGTAATATCAGTAAAGAAGTACTCAGTCGTCTCCTGGCAAAGTCTGGGCAAGACCAACGAGGTTGTACCCCCGGTTCCCCCGCCGACCTCGAGAATCCTCAGCTTCTTCGCACGTGGAATGTCTTCTATTGCAGTGGCGAGCGCTTCGGCGGTGATCAGACTGTAAAATTTGTACCCCGGTTGGCTGAAAAACCCCACCCAGGAAGAGAGGGCCTCGGGAGAGAAGAGCAGTTCCCGCGCGTCCACCTCCCCGCGCAGGATTTCAGCCAAGTGATCGCCGCAGCGGGCGAGCATGTCGATAGTCACGTTGCTTTCGGGATATTCCGCCCGCGCGGCATCACACAGGCGGCGAATTTCGAGGGGCCCTCCGGGCTCGCCAACATCCATGGCTCGAGCAATTTCAATTAATCTTGCGAAAAAACGGCGCTGCTGCGGCACGACTGCCATGGCCTCCGCCATTACGTCCGCTGTGGCTAACGGCTTCCGCTGTAGGTCGCATCCGAACCTCGTAAGAATTGAACTAATGTAATGGGCAGTGATGCGATTTAGCTGCATCTCAAAATTCGAGTCGTAATTCGCTAAACTCCACTCGTGCGCGAACCGTGCCTTCGCCAATTGCATCTTCTCAAGCACATCGAGTGGAGTGCGAATCGCTCTGATTTTCGACGCCGGCTTGAGGGGCAGAGACTTGCGTTCCCAGCGCAATTGGTAGAGCCAGTCGTCGATCTCTTCCCGCCTCTCCGGTCGAGCCTCTTCAATTCTTCTGCAACGCAGTCCTTGAACCGACAGTGCGACCTTGCCCTGCTCATCAATTACCTGAATATTCGCTTCGATAGCCGTAGCTTCACGACTGCGAACGGTGGCATGACTCCAGAACTGTTTGCCGGGCTTGCTGTGAAGCTCGATGCGGTCAATGGAGACAGGAATATACAGGTTCTTTGCCGGAGAACCGTTCGAGCTAAGCGGGCCAGCCGCAGCAAACAAGACTTGAAAGGCTGAGTCCAGCAGTGCGGGATGAACCTGATAAGTATCCTCATCCAGGTTAATGGAATCCGGCGCGCTGATCCGGCCAAGCGCCTCCCCGTCGCCCTGCCACAGTTCGACAACCCCGCGAAACGGGCCGTTGTATCGCAGCCCGTGTTCTTCGAGAAATTCATAGGCTTGCCCGATCGGAATCCCTGACTCGCACCGCTGCTTGATCGTTTCGCGGTCGACTGAATGGCTCGTGCCGGCGGGATTATCTCTGAGCCGCCCACTCGCATTCAATGTCCATGACGGCTGTGCGTTGTTTGCTGCACTGTGAACCTCAAAAGACAACTCACCTGGGTTGTAAAGAAATTGGACGGTGGTCTGCCCACGCCCGTCGAGCAGCAGCGGTCTGCGAAAGGCTAGGTGCTCGACCGATACGGTGCCGTCGATTCCGAGCTCTCTGGCTGCTGCCAGCGCCATTTCAACATAGGCCGCTCCGGGAAAGACTACGCTGCCCTGAACCACATGACCGGCCAGATATTGCAGTGACGAATCCCCCAGGTAGGCCTCCCAGGTTGGCTGGACCGATCGCAGACGCCACCCCAGAAGGGAATGCCCACTCTTCTTTCCTGTAGGCCGGTACGGCTCCCCTGGGTCTTCTGAAGAAGACGAATCAAACCAATGCCGCTCCCGCTGCCAAGGGTAGGTCGGCAGCTTCGTGCAGTTACCGTTGTCATAGATGCCTGACCAGCTCACTTGACGTCCGCGCGCATACAAAGCCGCGACTGATCGCAGCATCACCAGACGTTCGTCTTCCATGCGTCGAAGTGTTGGAAGCACAGCTGCATTCTTTTTACGGTAAGCGAGACACTCCGAGATCGAAGCAGACAGAACCGGATGGGGGCCGACTTCCACGAAGAGCTCGTAGCCATCCCGGATTAACTGGTCAATGGCGGCAGCAAAGCGAACCGGCTCTCGGATGTTCCTCCACCAGTAATCCGCATCAAAGCGCTGGGCGTTACTCCACGTGCCCAGGGTCGCCGAGACAATCGGAATTGCCGGGGCACGAGGAGTGATATCACGCAGCACCTCCAGCAGTTCGTCCCGAATGAGTTCCATTTGCGGGCCATGGTAGGGAACAGTCACCGGGAGAAGCCGGCAGAAGATCTGCTGTCGGCCAAGATCGGAAACGAGTTGTTGGAGTGCCTCAACCTCTCCCGAAAGAGTAACTGAGCCTGGACTGTTGACGGCGGCAACCGACACACGTCCTTCGTATCCGGCAATGGCCTTCGTCACTGCCTCAAACGACATGCCGACAGCGAGCATCTTGCCTGTTCCCGCCGTGCGATACTGCAGCCGCCCACGATGGAATGCCACGCGCAACCCGTCTGCCAGGTTTATCGCCCCGGCCACGTATGCGGCGGCCTTTTCTCCCGCGCTATGGCCCACAACTGCATCAGGGTAAATGCCCCAAGAGCGCCATAAGGCTGCTAACGCGACTTGAATGGCAAAGTTCGTAACCTGCGCCAGGTCGGGTTCGCCCACACGCGAGCTTGCCTCGTCTTTCATCAATTGATCGATCAGTGACCATTTCGACAGAGGGCGCAGGAGTTGATCACATTCTTCGAGCACATCTTGGAAAACCCGTTCTTCCTTGATCAGTTGACGGCCCATTCCCCACCACTGGGGCCCCATGCCGCCAAAAACGAACGCCAGTTTCGGTCCAGGACTCTGTGCACCACGGCCAGACGCTACGCCCGCGCGAGTCTCGCCCACCCAGAAGGCATCGAGACAATCAATAAAATCCTCGCGTGAATTCGCCACAACGGCTAGACGATGCTGATGGTGGCTGCGCCGCACGGAAGCCGTGTAACACAGGTCGGTCAGGGACAGAGAGGGCGTATCCTGGATTAGCTGCTTGTAGCTTTGTGCGAGGTCGCGCAGTGCCTCCTGACTTCGTGCTGAGACGGTCAGTATCTTGGAGGCATGGTCCATATATCGAGGCTGCGCTTCAATAGCCGGCGGTTCTTCGAGGATTACAAAGGCATTGGAGCCGCCGAAACCGAAGGAGTTGACCCCCGCCACGGCGCGGTCGCAGGGTGGCCACGGCTGCAACTCCGTAACGACGCGAAGCTGCAATTCGTCGAGTGGAATCAATGGATTGGCTGCTCTGAAATGCAGACTCGGAGGAATCTGCCGGTATTTCAACGCGAGCGCGGTCTTAATGAGGCCTGCGATCCCAGATGCCGCCTCGAGGTGGCCGATGTTAGTTTTTACCGATCCGATCAGGCAACGGTCCCCTGCGCGCCGACCTCTCGACATGACCGCGCCGATGGCAGATGCTTCTATAGGATCCCCTACAGGTGTTCCCGTGCCATGAGCCTCGATATACTGGACTGCAGAAGGAGTGATCTTCGCTTCCTGCAGGGCTTCTCGAAGCAGCGCCTCCTGCGCTTCCTTGCGGGGGACCGTGATACCAGTCGTGTGACCGTCCTGATTGACGGCAGTTCCTCGAATCACAGCATAGATCCGATCTCTACCTTCCAGAGCTCCAGCCAGTCGTTTGAGGACCACCACACCCGCTCCTTCACTGCGCACATACCCATTCGCCCGAGAATCGAACGCCTTGCAGCGCCCATCAGGAGAGAGCATTCCCGCTTTAGCGATGCCTAGGGTTGATTCGGGGGTTACAAGAAGATTGACTCCTGCGGCGATGGCGAGATCGCATTTGTCATCGGTGAGGCTCTGGCAGGCGAGGTGCAAGGCAGTGAGGGATGACGAACATGCCGTATCAACGGAGACACTCGGACCGCGGAAGTCGAAGAAATGCGAGACCCGATTGGCCGCGATGCTGAGTGAATTTCCGACGGTCACATGCGCATCTATTAGATGGCGATTACCCGGCTGCACCAGAAGATCACCGTAATCGTGGGAACAGATACCAACGAAGACGCCTGTTCTTGTGCCCGCAAGCGCGCTCGCGTCCTGTCCACCGTCTTCGAGTGCCTCCCAGGCCAGTTCCAGAAGCAGCCGATGTTGAGGATCGATCCGAGATGTTTCCCGGGGAGAGATGCCAAAAAACTCTGCGTCGAACTTATCTATGCAGTCAATGAAACCCCCCCACCGAGTGCAAATCTTGCCCGGCTTTGCCGGATCAGCATCAAAAAAAGCGTCAATGTCGAAGCGCTCTTTCGGGATTTCTGCAATGACGTCAATCCCGTCGCAGAGGAGCTTCCAGAATTGCTCTGGGGTATTCGCACTGCCCGGGAAACGGCAGCCCATCCCAATGATGGCAAAGGCATCCGGTCTTATGCTGCGTGAGCTTCTCCATTCTCTTTCCATCTTGCAATCTCCGCGAGCGCGTGGCGGTATCCAACTTTGATGAGTCTTCGACCGGCTGCCCAGTCGAGAGTGTCGACTCCGGGGGCTACTGGGTGAAGATAGAGGTCAGCCTGCTTCTTGCATGCCTCAGTGTTGTGAATGCTACTCAAGGTCGTTGTGCGGCCGAGAATACTGAACATATGGGGGAGCGATTTGTTTCTTGTAAAGGGATTGATCAGATTCCATAGAAGCGGCCAACCTGAGAACGCGACACGCGTCTGGGGAGGAACAGTGAGGTCTACGGGAAGAGCGATATCAATGGCGACAACCGTGCCGGCCCGGCTGCGCATAATATCCAGAGGCAGATTATTCAGGAGACCGCCGTCAACCAGCATCTTGCCATTAACGATAACCGGTGGCAGGATGCCCGGCACGGAAGCACTTGCCCGGATTCCCAGCCACAGCGGCCCTTCTTCATGAACCACAACCTCAGCCGTGCTGAGGTTCGCCGAAACGCAGAAGTACCGGAGCCACAGGTCCTCAATGAAGGTGTGCCCGAAGACTTCCTTGAGTATCTTCACCGTCCTGCGGGCTGAAAGGAACGCCATGATGGGCAACGTGGCGTCGCGGAGCATATTGATCCCGATGTTCTTACCGTACCCCGTCATGCCGAGCTCAATGATCGTCTCGATGTCGTTGCCGAGCGCGCACTGCGCGGCGACCATAGAGCCGATGCTGGTGCCGCCTACTAGGTCAATTGGGATGCCATTTTCACGCAACGCTTGTATTGCCCCAAGTTGCAGATATCCCCGTGCGCCACCGCCTCCGAAAACGACGCCGACCGCTTTTCCAGTTGCAAAGCGGGCGAGACGGCGGTAGTCCTCAACGCAATTCGGTCGCATATGGTGGTGCCCAGCAACGCGACGCGCAGCGAGCCATTCCATTGTTCTCACCGGCAGCTCATTTCCGTCGCGATGCACTAGCACCAGTTCCGTCCGCGTATGACAATTGCCGAGTTCCCCGCTCATTATCCGGCTTTCAATCTCCCCGCGGTGAGGACCAGAACTAGCGGATGCCACGAGAAAGATGCGGTCCGCTTGTCGCACACAAAGGTCCGTCCAATTGGACGGAGTTGGATCGCTTTCGTAGACGACATACCGGAATCTGTCTTCCTGCTCGTTCAGCCAGTTGTGGATGCGGGTGGGAAGTCGTCCGTCAGCGAGCATTGCCATTGGGGCGTCCCCAAGCTCTTGGCTGGCGCGACGCCGGTCAAGATGAAGAGTAGAGCCTCCAACTGCTACGAGCGACTGAACAAACTTTTCGGTGAATCCGGGAGGAAAGCCACTAGGATGCGACGGCACGAGGGCGATTGTGGAAACTTGCGATTTGGGAGTCGTCCTGTCTGTAGTTTGACGCAGGCGTCCAACCAGTGTTCGCGCGACTTCAATGGCTGCTTGAGGATAGTGGCTGAGTAATTGATTGAACTCCTCTTTTGAGAGCCGCACCAATTCCGAGTCCCGGATGGCGCGGACAGTCGTCGAGCGGGGTTGGTCGGCCAATAACGCCATTTCTCCGACACAAGCTCCGGGACCGATCTGGTCGACTACTTCAGACACACCATTCTCACGTTCGACAATGACTTCGAGTCTGCCGTGCACGACGACGTAGAGGTAATCCGGTGGATCACCTTGTCCGAACAGCGTTTCGCCGCCAGCAAGTCGCAGCCAATTGGCTTCATGGTCGAATTGCTGAAGTGTCGCGATATCCATTCCGGCAAACATCGGTAACGAAGCGAGGTGAAGACTTAAAAGCCTCCGGGAAGTAAAATGGAGAAATCGTTTGTGTGCTGTTGGATAGGCGGCAAAAAGTTGGTGCAGTGCCGATTGGCGGATTTCCAGTAGCTCAGAGTCGGAGCAAACGTACACGGTTGCGGAGCGGGTTTCTTTTAAGAGAAGCGCCATCTCGCCGACGCAATCACCTGAGCCAAGCCTAACTAACGGTTGTTTTCGGCCATCTGGAAGGGTGACCTCCACCTGCAGCGTCCCGGTCACCACGACATAAAGTGAATCACCTCGCTCTCCCTGCCGGAACAGGATCCCTCCGGCCGGACAATTCAGGAGCTCGATATTCTGTTCGAGGAAGTCTAAGGCAGGTTCATCGAAACCTTGGAAGGCCGCGACCGAGGCGAGAAAGCTGTTCATCCCCCCTCCAAAACCAATGCCGACTCAACTGGGCCGGTCGCTCTAAGCAATAGTGCCCGGCGAGTTCCCACCGGACAAATCCAAGACGGGAGCTTTCGAATGGTGTCACTTTCGTACAATCTTTTATGCCTTCGTCTGCCCGCGCAAGACTGTGGTGCCGATTTCTTTTGTCGCTACGGAAAACGCGAGCGAAAGGAGCCGAACCAGCAATAGGCTGCAGGAAATTTATTCAGCCCCAAAGCATGCTTGCGAGTCCGGGGACGTCCACCGGCACGTGCTCATAGTTGGAATGAGGTTTCTTCCAATCGTCTGCGTGAGCTCAGAGTGCCGTATACCCCGGACCGCGCCGAAAGAAATGGTAGAGATTATCCGCCTGAGGTGTTAATCTGTCAAGGTTTAATGAGACGGGTGTCGAGACTATTAGAAATGTCCCCGTTTCTTAAACTTATTAGAAATGCCCCCTTTGGAGTTGATGTTGTGGTTGGAATGCGCACTGAGGCGGAACCCTGTTCTTTAGGGCGAAGCGGAGTGGGGTATTCCAACCAGCGGCGCAGCGATCCCGCTTTGCGGAACCCAGGGCTTCATGTTCTTGTAGCCCCGCTGCCACGGGTGGGTCTCCCCCGGCTTTTTTCACCACAACCGCCCGTGCTCCAGGCGCTCGGGGTGGAGTCAATTTCCGCACTGGTTCTAGTATTTCCGTGATCGGAGCCTATGTCGATGCCCAACGCCGTCGAGGGCTTTTCTGGAGCAGGTGAAGAAACCGCCCGGACACAGGTCGTCAGCACCGTAAAACACCGCACCAAGGTAAGCGCCACGATTTGGCTTCTGCTCGGCGTGCTGGCACTCGGCATCGGCGCCGTGTTGGCAGCCATGTTCTCCTTTTCCAGTCGTCCGGCCCAGGCGGTGACGTCATCAACGGCTGTAGCAGTGGCGTGTTTGGGGCGACTGGAGCCAGAACATGGCGTCATCGAGGTTGCGGCTCCCTATTTCGACGCTCGGCCCTCGGTTGTGGCCGAACTGCGGGTCGAGGAAGGAGACTGGGTACACGCAGGGCAGGTGCTGGCGGTGCTCGACGGCAATGACATCCGTGAGGCGGAGATGAAATCCGCGGAAGCGCACGTGGTGATGGCGCAGGCACGGTTGGCACAAGTCGAGGCGGGCGAAAAAGCGGGTGAGATTGCAGCTCAGGAAGCCGATGTTGCGCGCAATGAGGCGGCGCTGGCCAACGCGGAGGCCGAGTTTCGCCGCTACCAGGAGCTCTTCAAGGAAAAGGTTGCGTCGGCGGAACAGTTCGAAGAGCGCCGTATGCAGTACGAGACGGCGCATGAGATGCTAGAGTGGTCCCGGCAGAAACTCAAGGCGGTAGCGGAGGTGCGGGCTACCGATATTCATGCCGCAGAGGCGGAACTGGCTGCTGCCATTGCCGAGGTCAAGCGTTCACGCGCCGACGGCGAGCTGACCCTGATGCGCGCACCGATCGAAGGCCGGGTGCTGAGGATCTACGTTCGTCCGGGCGAGCAGGCGGACAAGACCGTGCTCGACCTGGGCCGTACCGACCGCATGTACGCCAACGCCGAGGTCTATGAAACCGACGTGGGCAAAATCCGCATGGGCCAGCGCGCGATCGTCTCCAGCGCGCTATTTTCCGGCGAACTGCGCGGCACCGTAGTCGAGATCGGCGGGGAGATCACCAAGAACGAGATTTTACCGCTGGACCCGGCAGCGTTCGCCGACTCGCGCATCGTCAAAGTCAAAGTGCGTCTAGAGGACAGCAGGCCGGTCGCAGGCTTGATCAACGGCAAGGTCACGGTGCGTTTCGAACCCTAGCCATGAAGCTCAGGGCCAAACCCGCGGGCGTTCCTCTCGCCTGGTTGCAGTTGACATGGCAGAAGAGCACGCTGCTAGCGGCGCTGGCGGGCATCAGCTTTGCCGTTATCCTCATGCTCATGCAACTTGGCTTCGAGGACTCACTGTTCACCAGTGCTTCGACACTCCATTCGGTGCTGCGTGCCGACTTGGTGGTGATCGGCCAGCAGTATGAGTTCCTGATCCACCCCAAGAGCTTTACCGAGCGGCGGCTCTACCAAGCGCTGGCCGTGCCCGGCGTGGATTCCGTGGACGTGCTGTACCTCGGCCAGGCGCCGTTCAAAAACCCGGTGAACGGACGAGAACGGCGGATCTTCGTGATCGGCTTCGAGCCTCGATCCGGCGTGCTCAATCTGCCTGCCGTCGAACAAAACATTCCTCGACTGCGCGAGCCGGATGTGGCCCTGTTCGATTCCCGGTCGCGTCCCGAGTTCGGCCCCATCCCACAACTGTTGCGGCAGGGCAGCGTGACGACGGAAGTCTCCGGCCGCACGGTTGAGATCGCAGGGGCTTTTGAGCTGGGCGCCTCCTTCGGCTCAGACGGAAACCTCATCACCAGCGACCTGAACTTCCTACGCCTGGTCCCGGGACGGCAGCGAGGACTGGTGAGTTTAGGATTAATCCGGTTGAAGGCCGGCGAGAATGCCGCCCAGATGCGCGTGGCTGTCCAGCAGTTGCTGCCGGAAGACGTTAGTGTCCTCACCCTGCCGCAGTTCATGGATCTCGAAAAGCGTTATTGGGGGACGGAAACGCCAATCGGATACGTTTTCACTCTCGGCGTACTGATGGGGCTGATCGTCGGCTGTGTGATCGTGTACCAGATCCTCTACAGCGATATCTCCGATCACCTCGCCGAATACGCCACCTTAAAGGCTATCGGCTATCGTAATCGTTACCTGTTCTCGGTGGTACTCGAGGAAGCGTTGATCCTGTCGGTAATGGGCTTCGTTCCCGGCCTGCTAATCGCGCAGCTGCTTTACGCCGTCACGCGGCGTGCCACCATGCTACCGCTCCACATGACACTTGGCCGGATCGTGACTGTCTACCTACTGACGGCGGGCATGTGCGCCGTCTCCGGGGTGCTCGCCATGCGGAAGCTCCGTTTGGCCGACCCCGCGGAGATCTTCTGATGGAGCCAGTGATCAGTTTCCGCAAGCTGAGCCACTACTACGGGCGCGGCGCGTTGCGTAAGCAAGTGCTGTTCGACATTTCGGCCGACGTGTTCCCGGGTGAGATCGTGATCCTCACCGGTCCTTCGGGTTCCGGCAAGACCACGCTCTTGACGCTGGCCGGCGCCCTACGTTCGCTAGAAGAGGGCAGCGCGCGCGTGCTCGGCCAGGAGCTCAATGGTGCCAGACGCGAGGCACAGCTCCGAGTGCGCGAGAAAATCGGTTTCATTTTCCAGCAGCACAATCTCCTGGAATCGCTGACCGCGTGCCAGAATGTGCAAATGGCGCTGGGGGTGGGCACCCCGGTTCCGCAGGACGAGGCTCGGCGGGTATGTGTGGAGATGCTGGAGCGGGTCGGGCTCGGCCACCGCATGGGTTACTACCCACACCAGTTGTCGGTCGGGCAGAAACAGCGGGTGGCCATCGCGCGTGCGCTTGTCCGCCGCCCGCCGATCATTCTCGCTGATGAACCTACTGCCGCGCTGGATAGCAAGTCCGGTCGTGAGGTCGTGGAACTGCTGCATCATCTTGCCAAGTCGCAGGGCTGCACCATCCTGCTGGTGACGCATGACAACCGCATCCTGGACATCGCCGATCGCATCTTGACCCTCGAAGACGGGTACCTGAATTCCTTCTCTTCCAGACTCGCCGCCAATACTGGCCATCTACTAACCGCCTTCGCGCAACTCAGGCACCGTGGCGAGCTGGTGAGGCATGTTGCGTCACTCTCCAACCAGCAGTTTCTGGAGGTGCTCGAGCAGTCCACCATCGAACTGGAGCAGTTCCTTCGCGCCATCGACCTCGGCAACCAGGGAGCAGCAGGTGCGCTGTTCGACCAGGTTCTGGAAGCAGTGACGCTCAAGATCCGCGACTTCATGCGCGTCGACCGATGCAGCATCTTCCTGGTGGATCGCGAGCGGGGCATGCTGGAATCGCGCATCGCGCAGAGCGACGGCGGTAAGACCCTGCACATCGAGATCCCCATGACCCGAGGAATCGCCGCGCGAGTAGCCCGAACCGGGGCACCACTAAACGTGGCCGAACCATATCTGCACCCAGACTTCAACCCCGACGTAGACCAGGAAACTGGCTATTACACGCGTAACATCCTGTGCATGCCGATCCTAGATCGCGGGCGCAAGGTATTCGCGGTGGCTGAGCTTCTGAACAAGAACGGTAGCGACCCGTTCGGCGCCGACGACGAACGCGCCTTCCGCGAGTTCGCCGAACCATTGGGGTTGATCCTGGAAAACCGTTTGCGGCTCGAGTGGCGGACGGCCAAGATCGAAGCGCAGACTGATCTTCCTTCCAGCGCGGCTTCGTAGCTCTTGCCAAAGATGCGAGTGTTCTACGACGCGGTCCGGGCGCGCGTGGCACAGGTGGTAGTGGCAACGAATCAGTTTCGCGTAATCACGCAGTCGGTGAAGAAGACTGACGCCAACGATACGCAATTGTTGGCCTTGTAACTGGCGAAGTGTTGCTGTCGGAGGTGCACATGCGGCTTCGGTGTAGTGCCTGGCAGTGCTACACGCTCCGCCCCTCCAATGTTAGGACCCTACGGAAGACACGCACATCGGCAAGGAGGTCCGCTCCGCGTCAGCTCTGAACTCCTCCCACGTAGGGCTCCGCTGGGCACCGAGGCGAGGGTCCCATAGGCCAGCATACGCGTAGGAATGCCGGACTTGCATATACTGAGTCAACATCACGACCACGTGCTGTAACACCTCAGGTTTCCTGGCGACCGCCGCTTGGATGCGAGTGAACATCTTTTCTTCTTCAACGCCCAGTTGTCTTACGCGTCCGGCCAATTGGAGGGCTTCGATGTCAATTGGGCGGTACTGCGCTTGCAAGGGTAGCCGCACCCTGCTAGGCGACACATTGCGATCACGTCCGAATTCCCTGATGAAGTGCAATGTCCTCTCCCCAAAAGCTTCCGGGCGATAGAGCCTATTGCACAACCACCGAACCCCCGCCATCAACTCGGAGCGCTTCATGCGCAGCGGCACCAGGTTTGTATTCCACGCGCCAGCGACTTCCCAACCATTTTCCACAAGTCTGTTTTCCAGAGCTAAACGGCTGTGGAGTGGAGTGGCTGCGGGAGCGACCAGCGTACCCAAGGTGAAAATGGGAACCGGGAGAGACATCGCAAATTCATACTGCTGTTCAAAGATGGCTTTGGTATCGGCGTCAAATCCCACGATCATTCCGGCCGTAACTGCGATGCCGCTATGGACAAATCGCACGGTTCGCTCGGCCAGGTCGACTCCCAGGTTCTGCCGCTTCTTTGTCTCTCTCAAACTATCCTCATTGGGCGACTCGATCCCGATGAAGACATCCGTGAATCCGGCAGCGGCACATAGCTGGAGCATCTCGATGTCCCGGGCGCAATCGATGGAGACCTGGGTCGCGAAGGCAACTCCCTTTCCCCCGGCGTCATTCCAGTGTCTCAGCGCCGAAAGTAACTCTTTGGCACGGGATCGATATACAGTGAAGTTGTCATCGGCGAGGAAAACGGCACGATAACCATGACGATAGAGCTCGTCAAGCTCGGCCAGCACAAGGGAGGGAGATTTGTGGCGCTGTTTTCGTCCGAGGTATTGAATCACATCACAGAACTCGCATTCGAACGGACATCCTCGAGATGTCTGCAGAGTCCCCATCCTCGCGCGATCGTTGGCGTAGGAATCCCACTTCGGAATCGGAGTTTTGTCGAGGTCGGGCTTATCTCCAAAATACCGCTGCTTCCAATTTCCACTTCGCAAGTCCGCGAAAAACTGATCGGCAATGTTCTCGATCTCGCCGGTCACAAGAATATCGCACTCTGGTTGAACACTCTCCGGAGATAATGACGCTTGTGGACCTCCTATGATTACGATTTTTCCTCGCTTCCGAAAGTGCCGGGCAATTTCAATCATGCGCTCGTGCTGATTCACCTTCCCGGTTATTCCGACAAAATCCACGTTCAGGAACGGGTCCAGCGGCGAGATGTTCTCGTCGCAAAGTTCGACTCTGAAATCGCCGGGGGCCAGAGCCGCGACAGTAGGGAGAGCCAGGTCGGCCATTGCAGTAGCCGGTCTGAAACCCGACGCCGCGAAGACTTCTGCAGTGAAATAGGTTGGAAATTTGGAGCGAGGATTAACCAAATAAATGGATCTGGACATAGATCCTCCGGAAATGTCGCGCGCCCTTGTTCAAAATGCGAGAAGTTTAGGCCAGCCAAATATCGGTGTCAAGGTTGCCTTGACAGGTTTGACAGGTTGCGTTGACCGCAGTGGAGGGCCGGGCTCAGACCCGCTGCCCCCGTCCCTCACCCACTCCCCGCTCTGCAAAAAGAGGAACTTTCTATCTTCTATCTTGGTAAGAAGGGGAACCTTCTATTTTGCGTTGACAGGTTGTGCAACGACAAAAGAAATGTAGGCCCAGATCGCTGAAGGAGCTAATTGTCGGGGCAATCTCAGGTGGAATTCAGCCTACTATCGCCTACTAAAAACAGGCCTTTCTCAGGGTTAAAATTTCTCAGTTATACTGGTAGATTGATTTTGGGCCGCGCTGTTTGAAGCCAATAGCGACGCGGGTTTTGCCTGTAGTACTGAGAAAATTGGCAGGTCGACGTAACGTTTCCCGGTAGCGCTACCATCTTTCTTTGAATCACTTACAACATTTCCTGACACGGTTGCTTCAGGCAGCTGTGGCCACTTTTGCGGCCAATTATTGCACAGCTTCCACCAGGCGTCGTTGACAACTGGTTCCGCCACTCGATCGCTTCCCTGACCTGCTGCACATTGGAGTGCGTGTAGATCCGGGTGGTATTCACCGACCCATGCCCCATCGCATCCATCACCGCCATTGCGTTTCCTGTGCCTTCCATCGCATCCGTTGAGAAACGATGACTCACGAGGGGCGGCCTTGTCACGCAGCATCTGTCTTGTT